>Ga0136612_10000167_pt1 | contig 19141 bp, 20 predicted proteins | sample AntDryUQ224A2306_2_FD_106644 | JGI IMG/M metagenome (GOLD analysis project Ga0136612, IMG submission 106644) | Polar desert sand microbial communities from Dry Valleys, Antarctica - metaG UQ224A (23.06) | ecosystem: Environmental > Terrestrial > Soil > Desert | place: Antarctica: Dry Valley... | reverse complement strand
GGTCAGCGGCGCGCCGTGGCGCCCGGACTCGAGGCCCTCCCCCGCGGCCTCGACCCCGACCAGCTCGACGCCGTCGTCGTCGATGAAGGCGGCGAACATGCCGATCGCGTTGGACCCACCCCCCACGCAGGCGATCACCCGCGCGGGCAGGCGCCCCTCGCGCTCGAGGAACTGAGCGCGGGCCTCGTCGCCGATCACCCGCTGCAGGTCGCGGACCAGGGCCGGGTAGGGCGCGGGGCCGACGCATGAGCCGATCACGTAGTGGGTGCAGTCGGCGTTGGCCACCCAGTCCCGGATCGCCTCGCTGACCGCCTCCTTGAGCGTCCGCGCCCCTCCCTGCACCGGCTCTACGCGTGCGCCCAGCAGCTCCATGCGCTGGACGTTGGGCTGCTGGCGGCGCATGTCCTCCGTGCCCATGTAGACCACGCACTCCAGCCCGAGCAGCGCGCAGGCCGTGGCCGAGGCCACGCCGTGCTGGCCGGCGCCGGTCTCGGCGATCACCCGCCGCTTTCCCATGTGCTGGGCCAGCAGGGCCTGGCCGAGGGCGTTGTTGAGCTTGTGCGCGCCGGTGTGCAGCAGGTCCTCGCGCTTGAGGTGGAGGGGATGCCCGGCCGCCTCGGCCAGCCGGCGGGCGCGGTAGAGCGGGGTCGGGCGCCCGGCGTAGTCGCGCAGCAGGCCGGCCAGCTCGGCCTGGAAGCCGGCGTCCTCGCGCGCCGTGACCCACGCGGCCTCGAGATCAGCCAGCGCAGGCATCAGCGTCTCGGGTACGTACTGGCCGCCGTAGGGGCCGAAGCGGTGCTGCAGCGCGCCGGTGGCGCTCACGACGCGACCACCGGCTCGCGCGTCGCGGCCACGGCGGCGAAGAACTCGCGCATGGCCCCGGGGTCCTTGCGACCGGGCTCGGCCTCGACCCCGGAGGCGACGTCGACGGCGTAGGGCGCCAGGGCGGCGATGCCGGCGGCCACGTTTGCGGCCTGCAGCCCGCCGGAGAGGATCACCGGTCGGTCGGAGCGGTGGGCGCCGGCCACGCTCCAGTCCCACGCCTCGCCCGAGCCGCCGCGCAGGCCGCGGGCGGCGGAGTCGAGCAGATGGAACTCGGTGTGGAAGGCCTCCAGCGCGCGCAGGTCGCCAGGGCCCTGCACCCTGGCCGCCTTGATCACCCGGCAGCCCGTGCGCCGCTCGGCCTCGGCGCAATAGGCCGGCCCCTCGTCGCCATGGAGCTGGAGCATGGTCAGGCCGATCTGCTCTGCGGCCAGCGCAACCTCGTCCAGGGGCTGGTTGACGAACACCCCGACCGCCTCAACCCTGCGCCGCAGCGCGCGGGCGATCCCCGCCGCCGTGGCCGGGTCGCAGGCGCGGGGCGACCCCGGCCACAGGATCATCCCCAGCGCCCAGGCCCCGAGCTCGACGGCGAGTTCGGCGTCCGGGCCACGGGTGATGCCGCAGATCTTGACGCGGGTCATGCCCTGATCGTAGAGGCGCCCGGGGCTGGGCCGGGATCGCGGTGCCGGTCAGCGGCGCGGCGGCCCGTAGCCCGGACCGTGGGTCGACCGGCGGTACGGGCGGAAGGTCGGTGCTGGGTCGGCCAAACGGACGTGGCAGGCCGGAGTGGGCAGGGCAGCTTCTCCCTCGCCCTCGCTGCACGCCTCCGGGTAGTTGCCCGAAACGTAGTTGCGCACGTCCACGGTGGAGTAGTACGTGTCCGAGCCATCGCGAGCGACAGAAAGCAGCGACGCCGGCGCCCGCGCATCCTGCAGCGCCCCACCGCTCAGCTTCGCGCGGACGAAGAGGTTGCGCCCGCCACCGTCCCCACCGGTGCTGAAACCGAGGTAGAGCCAAGGGCCGGCAAAAACGGCGTCAGCAGCCGCTTGCCCAGCAGGTTGCCACTGCCGGTGTGGACCAGCGGATGCAGCCCGCGGCCCACGCGGCCGGCGAGGAGATCGAGGGGCCCTCCGTCACCGGTGTCCTGTTCCCAGAGCACCGCCAACCGGGTCGCCGACAGCTGCAGTGACGGGACCTGTACTCGAAACGAGTTGCACACCCGGCGACGCGGGCGGTCGGCGCGGAAGCATTGGCGCGACACCCCCCGGGCTGCGCTGTGGACCGCGTTTCGGTCAGCCGCGCCAGCCTGAGTTGCGGCACGCGCTGCTCGGCCCGCCGCCGGCGGGCGAAGGCGACCCGGTTGCCCCACACCGAGGGCGAGAACTCGTCGCACCAGGGCTCGCGGCGGCAGCCACGCGCCGCTCGCGTCCGGCGGCGAAGTCGAACAGGTAGACGTCGCAGCCCGGCTGGCAGCGCGCGTAGACGGCCACTGTTCCCCCGCGCGGGCCCGGGCCGAGATCGGCCTCCAGCGGCGTGGGCGACGGCGGGACAGGCAGCGCCTGCGTGCGGCCCTGGAAGCGGGAAACGAGGCGGTTCTCGCCGGTCGCGGGCGTGAGCTCACTCCAAACGACGCGCCCGCGGTGGGCCGAGACGGTGGTCGGGGCCGAGACGTCGGCCAGGTTCACGTCGGCCGCGGCCGGCGCGGGCAGGGCCAGCACCGCCATCCCGGCGAGCAGGAGCGCCCGAAGCTGCACATCCGCCCTAACGGACGCGCCGCGCCGGAGTTGCGCCGCTGTGCGCGCTAGCCGTTCGGCGCGCGGGCCGGGCGGTTGCCCAGCTTGACCTCGACCGTGCGACGGTCGCCGTCACGCAGGATCTCGAGCTCGATCACGTCGCCCGGCCGGCGTCCCTCGAGCCGGCTGACGACCTGGTCCATCGAGCGCAGCGGCCGGCCGTCGAGCGCGACGAGCACGTCGCCGCCCAGCCGGATCGAGTTGCCGCCCAGCTCTGACTCGGTGTCGCCGCCGCGGATGCCGGCGTCGTCGGCCGGGGCGCCGGGGGTGACCTCCTGCACGAGCACGCCCTTCTCGGCGGCCAGGTTCAGCGCGGCCAGCGAGCGGTCGATGGTCGCTCCGGTGATCCCCAGGTAGGCCCGCTGCACGCGCCCGTCGCGGCGCAGCCGGGGCACGACCTTGCGCGCGGTGTCGCTGGGGACGGCGAAGCCGATGCCCACGTTGCCGCCGGAGGACCCCTGGCCGCCGCCGGTGGCGATCTGGGAGTTGATGCCGATCACGCGCCCGGCCGCGTCGAACAGCGGCCCGCCGGAGTTGCCGGGGTTGATGGCGGCGTCGGTCTGGATCACGTTGTCGATGCCGAAGCCGTTGGGCGCGTCGAGGCGGCGCTGCAGCGCGGAGACCACGCCCGTGGTCAGCGTGCGCTCGAGGCCGAAGGGATTGCCGATGGCGATCGTGGGATCGCCCACGCGCACCTCGGAGGAGTCCCCGAGCTGCAGGGAGGTCAGCTTGAACCCTTCTGGGTCGACCTTGAGCACGGCGAGGTCGGTCGACTGGTCCTGCCCGACCACCTTGGCCCGCAGGGTGCGCTTGTCCGAGAAGGAGACCTGGACCCGGGCGGCGCCCTCGATCACGTGCGCGTTGGTCACGATCGTGCCGTCGCCGTCGATCACGAAGCCCGAGCCGGTGGCCTGGCCCTCCTGCTGCCGGGGCTGGCCAAAGGGCGAGGAGCCGCGCTGGACGACGTCGGCCCGGATGAAGACGACTCCCGGCGCGTAGCGGCGGTAGAGCTCGCGCGCGGTCAGGGCGCCCTGGCCGCCGTCGGCCTCGTCGCCCCCGGTGCCCGCCTCACCCGCGCCGGCCAGCGGGGCGGGCCGGATCACGGTCGTGGTGTCACCCCCGTTGACGGCGCCGGTCAGCAGCAGCACCAGCGCGCAGGCCGCGCCACCCACCAGAGCAGAGACGAATGAGAGTCCGAAGGCGCGGCGCACGGTCAGACCTTGATCGGGTGTTGTGAGCCGGGCCTTAAGCCGTGGCCACAAGCCGCTCAGGGCTCGGGCACGGGCCCCGAGCCGACCAGCGCCCGGCAGGCCGCCTCGGGGTCCGGCGCCCGCATCAGCGTCTCCCCCACCAGCACCGCGTCGACCCCGACCCGGTCGAGGTCGTCGAGCTGCTCGCGCGAGGAGATGCCCGACTCCGAGACCACGGTCTTGCCCGCCGGGACGTCGGCCAGCAGCTCGTAGGTGCGCTCCAGGTCGACCGAGAAGTCGCCCAGGTCGCGGTTGTTGATGCCCAGCACGTCGGCGTCGACCTCCAGCGCGTGGTCGAGCTCGGGTTCGTCGTGGACCTCGACCAGGACGTCGAGGTCCAGGGCCCGGGCCTCGCGGTGCAGCTCGGCCAGCATCTCCAGGTCCAGGGCGGCCACGATCAGCAGCACCGCGTCCGCGCCCGCGGCCGCGGCTTCGTAGAGCTGGTAGGGGGCGACCACGAAGTCCTTCTGCAGGACGGGCAGCGCGCAGGCGGCGCGGGCCTCGCGCAGGTCGGCCAGCGATCCTCCGAAGTGCTCGGCCTCGGTCAGCACGGAGACCGCGGCGGCCCCACCGCGCTCGTAGGCGGCCGCGATCTCGCCGGCGCTCGCGTGCTCGCGCAGCAGCCCGGCCGAGGGCGAGCGGCGCTTGTGCTCGGCGATGACCGAGATGCCCGGACGCAACAGCGCCTCCTGGAACGGGCGTCCCTCCGGACGGGTGCCGACCGCGGCCTCGAGGTCGGCCAGCGAGACCTGCGCGCGCCGCCGCTCGACTTCGTCGCGGGTGGACTCGACGATGCGCTCGAGCACGCTCACGCGGGCTCGGGCGCCAGCTCGCCGGTCCGGGCCACGAGCGCGTCGAGCGTGCGCGCGGCGGCGCCGGAGTCGACCGCGGCCTGCGCGGCCCGGACCCCGTCGGCCAGGGTCTGCGCCCGGCCGGCGGCCAGGATCGCGGCGCCCGCGTTGAACACGGCGAGGTCGCGGGGCGGGCCGGGATCCCCGGCCAGGATCGAGCGCGTGGTGCGCGCGTTCTGCAGCGGGGTGCCGCCGGCCACGTCCTCCCAGCGCGCGCGAGCCAGCCCGACGTCCTCCGGGGAGACGTCATAGCGCGTGGTGCGCCCGCCGTCGAGGTCGACGACGTGCGTGGTGCCTGACGTGCTCATCTCGTCCAGACCGTCGGCGCTGGACACTACCAACGCGCGCTCGGTGCCCAGGCGCGCCAGCGCCCCCGCCACCTTCTCCGCCGACGCCGGATCGGAGACCCCCACGAGCTGGCGCGTCGCGCCCGCCGGGTTGGTCAGCGGCCCGAGCAGGTTGAACGCCGTGCGCACCCCCAGGGCCTTGCGCACGGGCACCACGAAGCGGGTCGCGCCGTGATGGGCCGGCGCGAACATGAAGCCGAAGCCGATCTCGCGCACGCAGCGGGCGACCCCGTCCGGATCGACGTCGATGCGCACCCCCAGCGCCTCCAGCACGTCGGCCGAGCCCGACAGCCCGGTGGCCGAGCGGTTGCCGTGCTTGGCCACCCGGCAGCCCGCGCCGGCGGCGATCAGCGCCGCGGTGGTCGAGACGTTGAAGGTCGGGCGCCCGCCCCCGGTGCCGGCCGTGTCGAGCAGGTCCTGGCAGCCGGTCAGCACCGGCTCGGCCAGGGCGCGCATGGCCGTGGCCAGGCCGGCCAGCTCGTGCTCGGTCTCACCCTTGGTCCGCAGGGCGATCAGGACCGCCGCGGTCTGGGTCTCCGAGACGTTGCCGGTCATGATCTCGGCCAGCACGTCGGCCGCCCCGTCGGCGGACAGGTCCTGCCCGGAGACCAGCGCCTCCAGGGCCCGGGTGATGACGGTGTTGGGGCTCACGCGTCAGCCGGCGACGGAGACGCCGTCGCGCAGGAAGGTGGCCAGCAGCTCGGGGCCCTGCGGGGTCAGGAGGCTCTCGGGATGGAACTGGACGCCCTCGGCCGGCAGCTCTCGGTGGCGCACGCCCATCAGCACGCCGCCGCCCGAGCTGGTAGGGCGCAGGCAGGCGGGCAGGTCGGAGGCGACGACCAGGGAGTGGTAGCGCCCCACGGTCAGCGGGCTGGCCAGGCCGGCGAAGACGCCCTGCCCGTCGTGCTCGATCTCGGTCGCCTTGCCGTGCACCGGCGCGTGGCGCACGACGCTGGCGCCGAAGGCGCTGGCCAGCGCCTGGTGGCCGAGGCAGACGCCCAGCGCCGGGATGCCGGCCTCGGGCAGCAGCCGCATGGCCTGCACCGAGACGCCGGCCTGCTCGGGCGTGCACGGGCCGGGCGAGACCACGAGCCTCTCGGGCCGGCGCTCGAGCAGCTCCTGCGCCGTGGCGCCGTCGTTGCGCACGACCTCTATCTCGGCCCCCAGCTCGCCCAGCGCCTGAACCAGGTTGTAGGTGAACGAGTCGTAGTTGTCGACCACCAGCACGCGCACCGCGCAAGCGGCCATCGTGATCAGGCCCAGCCCGGCTGGCCGACGGCGAGCTCGATCGCGCTGAGCACGCCGCGGGCCTTGGCTTCGGACTCGCGGAACTCGTAGTCCGCGCGGGCGTCGGCCACCGTCCCGCCCCCGGCCTGGACGTGGGCCTCGCCACGGGCGACGACCACGGTGCGGATGCAGATCGCCGTGTCCAGGTCGCCGGCGTAGGAGAGGTAGCCGACCGCACCGCCGTAGGCGCCGCGCTTGACCGGCTCGAGCTCGTCGATGATCTCCATGGCCCGCACCTTCGGCGCCCCCGACAGCGTGCCGGCGGGCAGCGTGGAGCGCAGCGCGTCCATGGCGCCGACCTCGGGGCGCAGGGTCCCGGCCACGGAGGAGACGATGTGGATCACGTGCGAGTAGGTCTCGACCTCCATGAAGCGCTCGACCTCGACCGTCCCGTACGCGCAGACCCGCCCCAGGTCGTTGCGCCCGAGGTCGACCAGCATCACGTGCTCGGAACGCTCCTTCTCGTCGCCCAGCAGCTCAGCCGCCAGCGCGGCGTCCTGCTCGGCCGAGGTCCCCCGCGGACGCGTGCCGGCGATCGGGCGCGTGGAAGCGCGGCGGCCGGTCACGGTCAGCAGCGGCTCGGGCGAGGCCCCGGCGATCTGGAAGTCCTCGAAGTCGAGGAAGTACATGTACGGCGAGGGGTTGACCGTGCGCAGGCCGCGATAGATCGAGAACGCCTCGACCGGCGCCGCGGCCGACCAGCGCTGGGAGGGCACGACCTGGTAGGCGTCGCCGGCGTGGATGTACTCCACGATCCGCTCCACCATCGCCTCGAAGCGCTCGCGCGGCATGTTGGACCGAAAGTCGGGCATGACCCGTCCCGCAGCGGCGACCGGCCGCGGGGCCGGCCCGGCCAGGCGCTCGCGCACCTCCTCGATCGCCTCGACCGCGCTCTCGTAGGCGCGGTCGAGCTGCTCGTGCTCGTCGACGTAGACGTTGGCCAGGACCGTGGTCGTGTGACGCAGGTGGTCGAAGGCCACGATCACGTCGGAGAGCATCAGCGCCATGTCGGGCAGGCCAACGGGATCCGGGTTGGCCGCGCCCAAGCGCTCGACCGCGCGCACGCAGTCATAGCCGAACAGGCCCACGGCCCCGCCCGTGAACGGGGGCAGGTCGGGCAGCGGCGCCTGGCGCAGGCGCGCCAGCTCCTCGGTGGCCAGCGCGTAGGGGTCGCCACCGTCGCCCAGCGACCAGCGCAGCACGCGCCTGGGGCGGTAGCCGATGAACGACCAGCGCCCGACCCGCTGGCCCTGCTCGGCCGACTCGAGCAGGAAGGCCGGGCCGTCCTCGCGCAGCTTCAGGAAGGCCGAGACCGGCGTCTCGCAGTCATCGATCTGGGTGTGGCGCAGCGGTATCAGGTTGTAGTCGCGGGCCAGCCGGCGGACCTGGTCCAGGTCCGGGGCCACGCGCGGGGGCTCAGCGGCGACGGTCACCGAGCACCTCGAACGCTCGCCCGAGGTCGAGCCCGCGCGAGCGCAGCAGCACGGCCAGGTGGTAGAGCACGTCGGCCGTCTCCTCGGCCACGCGGCCGTCGTCCTCCTCGCGTGCGGCGCGGGTGACCTCCTCGGCCTCCTCGCGCAGCTTCTCCCCGATCCGCGCGGGGTCGGCCAGCAGAGCGGCCGTGTAGGAGCCCTCGGGCCGGGTCCGCGCCCGCTCGGCCAGCGTGCGCTCGAGCGTGGGCAGCGCCTCGTGCGGGGCCGCGCCCGCCGGCGGCGGCAGGTCGCCGCGGTGGAAGCAGGTGCGCTGCCCGGTGTGGCAGGCCGGCCCGGCCGGCTGCACCAGGGCCAGCAGCGCGTCGCCGTCGCAGTCGTAGCGCAGAGCGCGCACGGCCTGGGTGTGGCCCGAGGTCGCGCCCTTGTGCCACAGCTCTGAGCGCGAGCGGCTCCACAGGTGCAGCTCGCCCGTGTCGCGCGTGGCCCGCAGGGCCTCGGCGTTCATGTAGGCCAGGGTCAGGACCTCCCCGCTGGCCCAGTCCTGGACCACGCACGGCACCAGGCCGCGCTCGTCGTAGGCGATCTCGGCCGCGCCGGCGTCGTCCATCGCCGGGAGTCTAGGTACCGGACACGCCGGTCCCTTCGGCGTGCGCGAAGCGCGGATGGGCCTGTTCCAGGTACCACCCGAACGCCCGCGCCACCAGTCGCGGGCGCCCGAGCACGGCCAGCGCGGCGCTGAGCAGCCGTGGCGGCAGGGCCGGGATCAGCCGCTGCAGCCGCAGGGCGCGGGAGAAGGCGGACGCGTGCCCGGCGCTGAAGCGCCCGTAGGCGGCCAGCGCCTGCTCGCGCGTGCTCCTGCCCTCTACCACCCGGCGCAGCTCGCGCCCGCAGGCGATGCCGAAGTAGAAGGCGGTGCGGATCCCCTCGCCTGAGAGCGGGAAGCAGTGCCCGGCCGAGTCGCCCACGAAGAAGACCCCGTCCTGCGCCCCCGAGCGCAGCCGGTGCGGAAACCAGTTGCCCTGGAAGCGCACGGGCTCGACCTCCAGGCGACCGGCCAGGTCGACGGTCGGCTCGCGGACGTGGTCGCGCGGCTCGTAGGAGCCAACGCCGACCCGCTGCTCCGACCCCGCCGGCACGCTCCAGCCGTAGCCGCGGCGCACCAGCGAACGGTCGATCCAGACGTCGAGGTCGACCCCGCCACCATCGGGATGGACCTCCAGCCCGCGCGAGAGCGGGGCCTCCGGCGGCTGGTAGCCGTCCGCGCCGGCCAGGACGCGCCGCCAGCCCAGCGCGTCGACCACCAGTTCGGCCTGCAGGTCGCCGCGGTCGGTGTGGACGACCCGGCCCGAGCGCCCGCCGACCGTGGCGCAGGCGTAGCGGGCCTCGCCGCACTGGGCCCACAGCTCCTGGCACAGGGTCCGGTAATCGAACGCCGTCCAGCTCCAGGGCAGGCGGAAGCGCGTCGACCCGTGAGGAGTGTGAAAGGCCATGCAGGCGATCTCCTGGCGCGCACAGCGCTCCAGGCCCATGGCCGCCAGCCACGGCGTGGGCACGGCGCAGGCCGAGGTCTGGCGCTCGCCGAGCTCGTAGCGGTCGACCAAGAGCACGTCGGCGCCGCTGCCGGCCAGCTCACGGGCCACGGCCAGCCCGGCGAAGCTCGCCCCGCAGATCAGCACGTCGGCCGTGGCCTGCGCGCCCGTGAGCGGGCTGCGCTCACTGCCGCGCGGTGTGCGGCGGCGGCTCACGGGGCGCCGCGGCCGGCGGGCCTGAGGGCGCCGGCGGCCGCGCGGGCCACGAGCCAGGGGCGCGGCCGAGCGCGGCCGCGCAGGACGTCGAAGTCGACGGCCTCGACGCGGTCCAGAACCTGCCCGTAGACGGCCAGCGCGAGCCGGATGCCGGGCTGCACGGTCGGCGCGGTCGCGGCCACGGCCGGCGCCGTGCCCGCGAACAGCGCCCGCGCGTGACGCACCTGGTCCGCGACCAGGGCGCGGAAGGCCGGCGTGGCCCGCCCGCGCACGAAGTCGTCCTCGGTCACGCCGAAGCGGTCGAGCTCCTCGCGCGGCAGATATAGGCGATCCAGACTCCAGTCCTCACGCACGTCGCGGATGAAGTTGGTGAGCTGGAAGGCCACCCCGAGCCGGGCGAAGTCGTCGTGGTGGCGGGGCGGCACGCCCAGCAGCGGGGCCATGATCTGGCCGACCGAGCCGGCCGAGCCCTGCATGTAGCGCTCGAGCTCGTCGCGGGTGGCGATCCGCACCGGGCCGCAGTCCACGCGCATCGAGCTCATGTAGACGCCGAGGCGCTCGAGCGGGAGCGCGTGGCGGCGGCCGGCGTCGACCAGGGCTCCGATCACCGGATGGTCCGAGCGCCCCAGGTCCAGGCCCCGCCTGAGCTCTGCCTCCCAGCGGTCCAGGGCGGCGCGACGCTGCTCGGGGCGGGCGTCGCGCCGCGGGCCGTCGACGATTTCGTCCGCACCACGCACGAAGCCGTAGAGCGCGTGCGTGGCGGGACGGACGTCGCGCGGCAGTCGCCGGGTGGCCCAGTAGTAGGTCGGGTCGTGGCGGCGGTGCATGCGCCGGCAGGCCTCGTAGGCGGCGCGCAGCTCCGGGTCGGTCGCGGGACCGGCCAGGCGCCCGCCGTGGCCGTTGGTCGTCGTGCTCTCAGCCCCCGGCATCCCGGCCCGTCATGCTAGTGGCCGCCGATGGCGCACATGCTCGACAAGACACTGCTCTACGTGACCGGCAAGGGCGGCGTCGGCAAGACGACGGTGGCGGCGGCGCTCGGGCTGGCCGCGGCGCAGCGGGGGCGCCGGACCATCATCTGCGAGGTGGCCGAGCAGGAGCGCTTCTCGCGCGCTTTCGCGCGCGAGGGCGTCGGGGCCACCGAGACCGAGCTGGCCCCGAACCTGTGGGCGATCTCGATCGACCCTCAGCGGGCGCTGGAGGAGTGGCTGGCCAAGCAGCTCGGCGGCGGCCCGCTGTTCCGGACCATGGCCCGCTCCAGCGCGTTCCAGTACTTCGTGGCCGCCGCGCCCGGGGCCAAGGAGCTGATCACCATCGCCAAGGTCTGGGAGCTGGCCCAGCTCGAGCGCTGGGACACCCACAACCGGACCTACGACCTGGTCATCGTCGACGCCCCGGCCTCCGGCCACGGGCTGGCCATGCTGAGCACGCCGAAGACCTACGGCGACATCGCCCGCGTGGGCCCGATCCGGCGCCAGGCCGACAAGGTCCGCGACCTGCTCTGCGACCCCTCGCGCTCGAGCTACCTGGCCGTCGCGCTGGCCGAGGAGATGCCCGTCAACGAGACGCTCGAGCTCCCGGCACGGCTGGCCGCGGCGGTCGGGCGCTCGCTGGAGGCGATCGTGGTCAACGGGCTCTACCCCGAGCGCTTCACCCGGGCCGAGGCCGAGCGCCTGCGCGCCGCCGGGGCCAACGGACACGACCCCGCGGTCAGCTCGGCCCTGGCCGCCGCCCTGGAGGTCCACGAGCGCGCCCGCGGCCAGCGCACGCAGCTGCGGCGCCTGCGGCGCGAGGCCGACGCGGCCGTGGTCACCCTGCCCCTGCTGTTCACGCCCGAGATCGGCCTGCCCGAATATCACGACCTCGCCGCTCTGCTCGCGCGCCGGCTCTAGCCACCGCGGCGCTCATTCGATCCCGAGCCGGTCGAGCAGGTGCTCGTCGGCGCGCCACCCGCGCCGCACGCGCACGCCGAGATCGAGGAACACGTCGGCGCCGAGCTCGCGCTCGAGCTCGCGCCGGGCCGCCGTGCCGATGGCCCGCACCATCGCCCCGCGCGCGCCGATCAGGATCCCCTTCTGGGATTCGGTCTCCACCCACAGCAGCGCCCGCACCGTGACATGGCCGCCAGGCGGGCGGTCGATCTCTGAGACCTCGACCTCCACCGCGTGCGGCACCTCCTGGCGGGTGCGGCGCAGCACCTGCTCGCGGACCAGCTCGGCCAGCAGCACGTCCTCGCGCTGGTCGGACGGGTCGCCAGCCGCGAACAGGAACGGCCCTTCGGGCAGCAGCGCGGCGAGGTGGGCCACGAGCTCGGGCACCCCGGCGCCCGTGCGCGCGGAGATCGGGAACACCTCGGCCTCGGGCGGGGCGAGGTCGGCCGCGGCCTGCAGCGCGCGCACCGTGCGGGCCTGGTCGAGGCGGTCGACCTTGTTGACGGCCACCGTGACCGGCAGCGCCCGCGGGGCCGCCGCCGCGACGGCGAGCGCGTGGGCGATGAAGAGGTCGCCGGGGCCGCCGACGCCTTGGTCGCCGTTGAGCAGCAGCAGCGCCTGGTCGGCGCCGGCCAGCTCGCTCTCCACCCGCCGCTGCATGCGCACGGTGAGCGCGTCGCGCGGGCGCTGGACCCCGGGCAGGTCGACCAGCACGAGCTGGGCCCCGTCGACCGTGGCCACGCCGCGGATGGCCCGGCGCGTGGTCTGGGGCTTGTCGGAGACGATCGCCACCTTGTGCCCGACGACGGCGTTGACCAGGGTCGACTTGCCCACGTTGGGCCGCCCGGCCAGGGCGACGAAGCCCGCCCGCGTGGCGGTCATCAGCGCAGCCAGCCGAGCAGCTCGCGCTGCACGGCCAGCATCTCGCCGTCGTCGGCCTCGTGATCCATGCCGACCAGGTGCAGGACGCCGTGGACCACGGCCTCGAGCAGGTCGGCGGTGTGCTCGGTGCAGATGACCACGTCGCCCAGCTCGCGCTCGCCCGCGGCCTCGCCGCTGCCGTCGACCGGGAAGGAGAGGACGTCGGTGGCCTGCGGGCGACCGCGGTGGGTGCCGTTGAGCTCGGCGATGCGCGCGGCGTCGACGAACTGGACGGCCAGGTGACCGTCCTGCACCCCGCCCGAGGCCAGGGCCAGCACGGCCGCGCTGCGCACGTCTCCCGCGGCCAGGGCCGAGCCGATCACCTCGATGTCCAGCAGCGGGCCGGCCCGCTTCAGGCTGGGCGCCGGCGCTGCTCGGCCGGCCGCAGCTCCGGCGCCAGGCGCTCGGCGTGCTCGGCATAGGCGGCCACGATCCGCTGCACGAGCCGGTGGCGGACGACGTCCTCGCCCCCGAAGCGCACGAAGGAGACGTCCTGCACCGCGTCGAGGATGTCGCCGACGACGACCAGGCCGGAGTGCTGCTCGCGCGGGAGATCGATCTGGGTGATGTCGCCGGTGACCACCATCCGCGAGTTGAAGCCCAGCCTGGTCAGGAACATCTTCATCTGCTCGGGCGTCGTGTTCTGCGCCTCGTCGAGGATCACGAAGGAGTCGTTGAGCGTGCGCCCGCGCATGAAGGCCAGCGGCGCGACCTCGATCACGCCGCGCTCGAGGTGCTGGGAGACGCGCTCGGGTTCCATCATGTCGTGGAGCGCGTCGAACAGCGGGCGCAGGTAGGGGTCGACCTTGGCCATCACGTCGCCGGGCAGGAAGCCCAGCCGCTCGCCGGCCTCGACCGCGGGGCGGGTGAGGATGATCCGGTTGACCTCGCGCCGGGCCAGCGCGGCCGTGGCCATGGCCATGGCCAGGAACGTCTTGCCCGTGCCGGCGGGCCCGACCCCGAAGGTGATCGTGGACGAGCGGATGGCGTCCACGTAGCGCTTCTGGTTGACCGTCTTGGGGGCGACGCGGGTCGCGCGGTGACGCCAGACGACGTCGTCCAGGATGCGCCCGGCCGACTCGCTGCGGGCCTGAGCGCCGGTGACGGTGTCGATCGTGTCCGTGGTCAGCTCGTGGCCCTGCTGGGCCAGCTCGGTCAGCTCGTGGACCACGGCCGCGGCCCGGGCCACGGCGTCGGGCTCGCCCTCCAGAGTGATCAGGTTGCCGCGCAGCAGCACGCGGCAGTCCAGGCGCTGCTGGAGCTGCTCGAGCGTCGCGTCCTCGGTGCCGGCCAGCTCGGAGGCGACGGCGTTGGAGACCTCGATCTGCCTACGGGCCATCGACCAGCAGCTCCCGCACCCGCGCCGAGACGCGCCGGCCGTCGGCGCGACCGCCGGCGGCGGCCATCACGTCCTTCATGACCCGGCCCATGTCGCGCGGACCCTCGGCCCCGGTGCGGGCCACGGCGTCGCGCACGAGGGCGTCGAGCTGCTCGTCGCCGAGGTCCTCGGGCAGGTAGGCCTCGATCATGGTGGCCTCGCGCTCCTCCTGCTCGGCCAGGTCCGTACGGCCGCCGTCGCGGAACGCCGTCGCCGCCTCGCGGCGCCGCTTGCGCTCGCGTCGCAGGACGGCCTGCTCGTCTCCGTGACCGTCCTTGGCCGCCCGCTGCAGCTCGGACAGCACCAGCCGCAGCGCACCAGCCCGGGTGCGATCGCCCGCCTTCAGCGCGGACGTCACGTCGGTCCTGATCTGCTCGGCCACCGCCACCTGCCGTCAAGCATACGCAGGGCGCGAGCGTTCCCGGGCCCGGGCTGCGGACCGATCGGCGCAGGCTGCGCAGGAAGCGCGCGGCGCCGGTGCCGTCACGCGCATCGGCCGCGCGACGCGCCCCGGGCCGGCCGATGCTCAGGGGCGTGCTGCCCCCGCGCCTGGCCCGGCTCCCACGCCACGTCCTGCCCTCCGGCCTCGTGCTGCTGCTGGCACACGGGCCGATGGCGCGGCTGCACGGGTTGATCGGCTGCCGCCCGCTGCCCTGCGGGCACGCGCTGCTGTTGGCGCCCTGCTCCTCGGTGCACACGCTGGGGATGCGCTTCGCCCTGGACCTGGTCTGGCTGGACAGCCGGGGCGCGGTGCTCGAGGTCAGCGGCGACGTCGGCCCCGGCCGCCTGGCCGGCCAGCGCGGCGCGCGAGCCGTGGTCGAGGCACCCGCCGGCGAAGGCGCGCACTTCGCGGCGGCTCTGCGCGATGCTCCCGCCCGTGAGCCGTGAGCAGCCGCCGACCCTGCAGACGGCGCTGCCCGGCCTGGTCCTGCGCCCGCTGGTCGCGAGCGACGCGGGCGAGCTGCGGCGGATCCACGCCACCACGGAGGTCGCGCGCTGGTGGGACCAGCCCGACCCCGGCTTCCCGCTGGCCGACGAGCCCGAGGCGACGCGGCTTACGATCGAGGTCGACGGCGCCGTGGCGGGCCTGGTCCAGTTCTACGAGGAGCCCGAGCCGCGCTACCGCCACGCGAGCCTCGACCTGTTCCTGGACCCATCCCGTCACGGGCGCGGGCTCGGCACCGAGGCCGTCCGGTCCGTGGTGCGCCACCTGATCGAGGACCGCGGCCACCACCGGGTCACGATCGACCCGGCCGCGGCCAACGCCGCGGCCCTGCGCTGCTACGCGAAGGCCGGCTTCGACGTGGTCGGCGTGATGCGCGGCTACGAGCGCGACGCCGGCGGCGTGGGCTGGCACGACAGCGTCCTGATGGAGCTGGTGACCGAGGGCTAGCCGTGGGGCACAGACGCGGCGGCCGGCTGCGCCGGGTCGGCGCCGTCCGCGCCGGCGTCGGCGCCCGTGGTCCCTCCGGCGCTCTGCTCCTCCAGCCCTTCGAGCGGCTGCGGATGGCCGAGCTGGCCGAGCTCGGAGGAGTCGCGCCCGAAGAGCAGGCCGACGGTCCAGTCGGTGACCAGACGCAGCTGGCGCCCGAAGCCGGGCATGGCGTAGAGGTGGTAGGTGCGGGCCAGGAACCAGGCCGGGAAGCCGCGCCACTTCAGCCCCAGCGTGCTGGCCACGGCCTGGTGGCGCCCCATGTCGACGAAGACGCCGAGCGTGCGGTAGCGGAACGGGCGCGGCCGCGCCCCCGAGCCGAGCGCGTGAGCGACGTTGCGGGCAACGGTACGGCCCTGGCGCAGCGCGTGCTGGGCGGTGGGCGGTGAGGCCTCCCCCTTGCGGGCGGGGTCGGGCACGGCGGCGGCGTCGCCGATGGCCCAGACGTCGGATCGGCCGTGGACCTGCATGAAGCGATCGGCCCTGATCCGCCCGGACTCGGTCAGGGCCAGCCCCAGCTTCGCGACCACGGGGTGGGGCTTGACCCCCGCCGTCCAGCACACCGTCCGGGTGGGCACGTCCTCACCGCTCGACAGGGTCACCGAGCGCTCGGTCACCCTGTCGATCAGCGTGCCGGTGCGGATCTCGATGCCGCGACCGCGCAGCTCGCGCGAGGCGAACTCGGCCAGGTCGGGCGCGATCTCCATCATCACGCGCTCGCGCGCCTCGACCAGGATCCAGCGCATGCCCTGCAGGCGGCAGCGCGGGTAGAGGTCGATCACGTCGGCGGCGAAGTCCTGCAGCTCGGCCAGCCCCTCGAGCCCGGCGTAGCCGGCCCCGATGAACACGTAGGTCAGGTACTCCGCGCGTCGGGCCGGGTCGTCGATGTTCTCGGCCATCTCCAGCGTCTGGGCGACGCGGTTGCGCAGGGCGATGGCATCGGCCAGCGTCTTGAAGCCGACCGCGTGCTCGGCCAGGCCGGGCACCGGCATCGTGCGCGAGACCCCGCCCAGGGCTATCACGAGCTGGTCGTAGGGCAGCGCCCTGGAGTCGCCGTCCTGCCCGGTCACGTAGAGCAGCCGGCGGTCGGGGTCGGCGCCGGTGACCCGACCCACGAGCAGGTTGGTGCGATCGAGCTCCTCGCGCAGCGGCACGACCACGTGGCGGGGCTCCAGCGTGCCCCCGGCGGCGCCCGGCAGCAGCGGCGTGTAGAGCATGAAGTTGACGTCGTTGACCAGCGTGATCTGGGCCGAGTGCGGCGGCAGCCGGCGCTCCAGCGCCCGCGCGGCGGTCAGCCCGCCGAAGCCACCCCCCGCGATCACCACCTTCCAGGCCATCAGCACGCGAAAGCTACCGACCGAGGTCGGCCAGGACGGCGCGGGCCGCGAGCCAGCCCGGGGCGCCGGTGACCGCCCCGCCCGGGTGTGCGCCCGAGCCGGCCAGGTAGAGCCCCTCGACCCCGCCGAAGCAGCGTGGCCCGGGCCGCTGGGCGAAGCGCTGGCCCGGCAGCATCTCGCCGTGGAAGATGTGGCCGCCGGCGATCCCGAAGCGCGCCTCGAGCTCGCGCGGGCCCAGGGCCAGGCGGTCCACCACGCGGTCGGGCAGTCCCGGGCAGACCTCGGCGAAGCGGGAGATGGCCACGTCGGCCGCAGCCTCGGCGTCGGCGTCGGCCGGGAAGCACTGGCAGAACAGGGACAGCACGTGCCGCCCGGGCGGGGCCAGGGTCGGGTCGGTCGCCGTCTGGCAGGCGGCCTCGATCCAGGGCGCGACGGCCGGGCGCCCGGTCCGGGCGTCCGCGGCCGCGGCGGCCAGGTCCTCCAGCGAGAAGCCGATGTCGATCGTTCCCGCCCACGGCTCGGGGCCCGGCCAGCTCGGGAAGTCCGGCAGCCCGTCGAGCAGCAGCATGACCTTGACCACCGGCCCGGCCTGGCGCCACCCGGGCGGGCCCGGGACCCCGGCCAGGCCGGCGGTGCGCAGCGGGTCCGCGCCCGAGACCACGACCGCGGACCGGATCTCGCGGCCGTCGCGCAGGACCACGCCCGTGGCCTCGCCCTCCGAGACCAGGACCCGGTCGACCGGCGCGCTGACCGTCACGCGCGCACCGGCCGCCTCGGCCGCCGCGCGCAGCGCCGCGGTGACCGAGCCCATGCCCCCGCGCGCGAAGCCCCAGGCTCCGGGCACCCCGCCCGCCTCGCCGAGGTCGTGGTAGAAGGCGACGAAGGCCGTGCCCGCGTCCTGCGGCCCGGCCAGCGTCCCGATCAGCCCCTGGAGCGCGAAGGGGACGCGCACGGACTCGGACGGGATGCCCGCCAGCTCGTCGGCGATCGCGCCGTCCAGGATCCCGGAACCGACCGCGTCGCGCCAGCGCTGCTCGTCGGCCGGCTCGAGCATCAGCGGGCGCGCGCGCTCGGCGGCCTGCGCCCAGCGCTGCGAGAAGGCGCGGTAGCCCTCGGCGTCCGCGCGCGACCAGTCGGCCTGCAGCTGGGTCGCGGTGCGGTCGGGGTCAGACCAGGTGACCACCTTGCGCCCGTCGGGCAGCGGCGCGAACAGGTAGGGCTCGTGGACCTCGACCTGCAACCCGTGGCCGGCCAGGTCGAGCTCGCGACGGATCTCGGGGCGCAGCAGCGAGAGCGTGTAGGCGGCCGGCGAGGCCCGTACCCCGGGCCACAGCTCCTCGGTCACGCACGCTCCGCCCACCACCTCCCGGCGCTCGAAGCACTCGACCTCCACCCCCGCGCGGGCGAGGTAGGCGGCGCAGACCAGGGCGTTGTGGCCGGCGCCGATGACGGCTACGTCGAGCACGCGACCGAGCCTACGGGGCGACTGGCCGAGCGTCTACGAGCCAGCGAGCAGCAGCCCGGCCCATTCGCCCCCGTGCCGGCGCGCGCGCTCGCGCAGGCCGCGGCGGGCGAAGACACCCGCGACGTCGTCGGCCTCGGTCCCGAGCAGCCCGGAGAGGACCAGCCGGCCCGGAGCCCGCTGCAGGCGCGCGGCGAGCTCGAGCAGCAGCGGTCCGGTCAGGTTCGCGACCGCGGTCGGGGCCCACGGCGCCGGCTCGCGCCGGAGGTCCAGGCGCCGGACCTCCACCTGCACCCCGTTGGCGGCCGCGTTCTCCGCGCTGGCCTGCAGGCTGGCCGGGTCGTGGTCGACGGCCAGCACGGGGCTCCAGCCCAGGACGGCGGCCGCGATGGCCAGCACGCCCGAGCCGCAGCCCAGGTCGACGAACGCGCCACCGGGCTCGAGGCCGCTCAGCAGCTCGAGGCTCAGGCGGGTGGTGTGGTGCGCGCCCGTGCCGAAGGCCTGGCCGGGATCGATGACCAGTTCCATCAGCCCGTCGCGGCCCAGGGCCGGCTCCCACGGGGGGCGGACGCGCAGGCGCCCGGCGACCTCGACGGGTCGGTGGAACGCCTTCCAGCGCTCGGCCCAGTCGTCGGCCAGCTCACGGGAGCTGACGTGGACCAGGGCGGCGCCCACGGCGGCCTGCAGGTCGGGCAGCTCGGGGAGCTCGCCGGGAGCCCCGTAGAGGGCGTACTCGACCTCGTCGCCGTCCTGCACCTCCTCCACCCCGCCACCCGGGGCCAGCTCGAGCAGCTCGGCCAGCACGAGCTCGGCCTGCTCGCGGCGCACGCGCACGGCCAGGCGAATCACCGGCAGGCGGGGCTCAGGCGCCCAGAGCGCGCTTGAGCCGGGCCCAGACACCCTCCTCCGAGCGCAGGTTGTCCTCGGTCACCGTGGCCGCGAACCGCTGCAGCAGGTCGCGCTGCTCCTCACTGAGGCGGCGCGGGACGACCACGTTGACCACGGCCCGCAGGTCGCCCCGCGGTCCCGGCGACCCGGCCCGCGCCCCGCGCAGCGATGGCATCCCGCGGCCCCGCAGCAGGATCTGCTCCCCCGGCTGGGTGCCGGGCTCCACGGTCAGCGTCTCGGGGCCCTCCAGCGTGGGCACGGGCAGCT
>Ga0136612_10000166_pt1 | contig 19145 bp, 22 predicted proteins | sample AntDryUQ224A2306_2_FD_106644 | JGI IMG/M metagenome (GOLD analysis project Ga0136612, IMG submission 106644) | Polar desert sand microbial communities from Dry Valleys, Antarctica - metaG UQ224A (23.06) | ecosystem: Environmental > Terrestrial > Soil > Desert | place: Antarctica: Dry Valley... | reverse complement strand
GCCTTCGACCGCGATGCCCTGGCTGGACGTCTTGACGCCCTGGTGCTGTTGCGTCGAACCGCTCGCCTTCGATCGGCTATAGCTGCCGCCCAGGCTGAACGGACCCCAGCTCACGCTGCCGCCGGCCGATGCGTTGGACGATGAGTTCTCAGCTACGTAATCGCTGAAACCGTTCGCCTCGCCGAAGTCCAGCAGGAGGTTGCGAATGAAAATGATCGAGGTCGGGTAGGCCGGCATCTTGCCTTTGGGCGGTGCGCCTCCGTCACTGATCATCTCGCCCTTGGCCTCGGGATTGTTCTGATCGAAGCGCCACGACTTGCTGAGCAGGAACGCCTCCTTCATCCACGGACGAACGATGGGCAACTGAGCGATCTCGAATGAGAGTGAGAAGCGGTCGCTCTTGAACTTGCTGTGGTATTCGCTGCGGCTCTCGCTAGCGCCACCGCCTCCGCCGCCACTGAATATCCCGAGGAAGCCGCCACTGGCCGAGGCCTGCCACTGCTTGGTGCTGTACTCCGTGTTCGTCTGGGAGTCGAAGCTCGAGCTCGAGAAGTTGAAGCGCGTCCAGCCGCTGGATTGCGCGAAGTTGCCGGGCACCAGCGACGAGTAGAAGAAGTCGCTGCCGGAGGCGAGGCCTGTCAGGCGCGCCTTCTCGAGATCGTCGCGGTACTCCTGCTTGAGCAGGGACATGTCACGCTGCATGACCTGGTCGATGAACGCCGCGATTTGCTCGTAGTCGTTCTTGTAGCCGCCGCTCACCCAGTCGGCCATGGCCGCCTTGACCCTGTTCCTGAGGATGTTGGCGTTCTGGGCCCAGTAATGGACAGCCGAGGATTCGGACGCCGTCAGGGCGTCGATCCGGCGGCTGTTGTATTGCAGCGCTGCGTCCTCGTAGGCGGCGAGCTTTTCGTTGTAGGTCCTTGTCAGCGGGCTTGGCTCTGAGACCTCCACCTCACTGTCGTCGATCAGGTTCTTCTTCTTTGTGGTTACGGTCAGGAGCTGGCGGAACTTCTCGATCTTGTCCTTGATCTCCTGGGGGAGCTCGGTCTCGGCAACTTGGCTCATGCGCAGCGTGTACCGGTAGATGTCCGAGAGCCCGCCCTCGTTGTTCATCACCGCGAGGCGGGCAAAGCCGTCATTGGTCTTGCTGGCCACATCGGGCACGAAGTCAACGAGCCGCGCGAAATTCTCGGCTTCCTGGTAAAGCTGGGCGGTGTCTGTCGCCCGGATTTGCTCGAGCAGAGCTGGCGTGAGTTCCGGCGTGGTCGGAGCCGGAGCCTCACCGCCCCCTCCCGCGGCCGCTGGCGTGGCCATCTCTGCGATCGCTTCCTTCTTGACAACGCCAGTCAGTCCCTGGGTCAGGAAGTCGAACTCTGTCGCGTCGACCGGAATGCCAGGTGTCGCCCAGCTGAAGAAGTTGTCCTCCGACTGGGGGACGGTTTCGTCGCCGTTAGTGAGGATGTCGTAGAACTTCCCCATCACGGAGTTCATCAGCTGGCTGGGCAGAACTTCGGCCATATCTGTATCTCCCTTGTCGTGACGTCGCTAGCCATCCGTAACTGTGCGCTGACCTAACCGCTCCAGAAGGGCACACGGTCAGGCACGCAGTCCGGGCACGCAGTCAATTCACGGCGCCCTCAGGCGCTCCAATCCCTCCTTTCCGGCAGAGGTTCCGCGCAGATCGAAACCGACCTGCCATACGAAGCTCCCTCGTTTAGGGCCGTCGCCGCGCCTCGCTGGGGACGGGAGACGGCGGTCAAGTAAATATATACATCGTGTCGCCACAAATGCAAGAGGTTGGGCTTAAGCGATTCCCTGGTCGAGACCGGCTGCGTCCAACAGTTCGCCAAGTCCCGCGGCGCGAGCCTGATCGAGCAGAAAGTCTTCAACACCAGCGCTGTCCACGAAGTGCCGTGTCATGCCTCCATTCATTTCCGTCACCACGCCGCGAAAAACCTCGAGCTCCTCCGGGAGGCCAGTGCGTCCCTCTGTGTTTGAAACACGTAGACCGTGGTATCCGAGGCCGCCCTCCTGCGGCTGCTCAGTCTGTGTGCCCTCGACCACCTGGGAGACACGAGTGACCAACTCGTCGACTGCATCGTCTGGCACCGGGAACTCGGGGTCGGGGCGCCCCGAGAAGATCATCAGCTGAGCATTTATCGCCATTCCAGTCCTCGTAGTTCGTCGCTACGGTGTCTCGGATAGTTACTGTCAGATCGCAGCAATCTTGCCTTTGCATACGCAGAAACAGCCGCAGAAGTCCACGTATGGACCACGGTCGGCCGCTCGCGGATCGGTGATGGGGTTGCCGCTGTTGTCGACGTCTCGCGCGCGAGTCTGTCCCGGTTTGTGTGACCACTTCCCAGAGCGATCGCGCCGGAACCAGTGGAAGTCAACCCCCGGCCAGATTACGAGCGCGGCCTGATGGCAACAGTCGGCGCATTCGGCGTCGTCACAGGAAGCCGATACAAGGCCGTCAGAAAGCGCGCCGGCACCGACCTCGGCGCAGTCGGTGTTGGCAAATGGATGTCCGCTTGCGGTGCCCGGCTGCGCAAAGGTGCCGCTCTGGACGTCGCACGCGTAATTGAAACAATTGTTGTTCCGTTGAACTGATCCGCCGTCGTTCCATCGGCTCGGATCGAACTCGGGCAAACATATGGCGGCCCATGTGTGCGGACCTACGATGCCGTCGATCGTCAAACCGCGACTGGTCTGAAATGACCGCACCGCTGCCTCAGTACGTGGGCCGAAAATGCCATCGATGGGTCCAGGGTCGACCCCGTGCCGGATCAATGCTTCCTGAAGCTCGCGGACTGCATCGCCTTGCGACCCGCGCCTTAGGATCGGCCTTGCCACGGTGCGCCCTCCTGTCGTGCGCGTCCGGTATAGTCGGACCGGGATCGTGTGTCAAGTATGATTTGACTGTATGGGCTGCCCGACGGCAACAGACTACGCTACCCGGCCTGCGCTACGTGCCGGACCTCGATGGCCTACAAGGCTACGGAGTTCACTCAGCCTCCCCCGTTGGAGTCCGAATCGGACCTCGGTCTCATACCGGCATGGAAGGCACTCGGCATCCACGACGAAACTTCGATCAGCTTCAAGCCGACCATCGAAGCGCGCGAAGGTGGAACCCGGAGCCGGCCACGGAGTCAACGTCCTGGCCAGATGAGCTGCAAGAATGCTGCCGCCTGAGACGGAGCTGATCGTATCCACGCGCGACAAGATGCCGACTTCGTTGAGGCGTCGGACCGCGCCGAGGTGGAACAATGCGGCAGAATCGGCACCTCACGCGCGCGCGCACGCGCACGCGTGCCGAATGTGCCGACAGGACCTCGAGCGGCGGGCGACCATCGATTGAGTCGAGAAGGTAAGCCCCCTCGGCCAAGCCGCGAATCACCGCGTCCGCGGGCTAGTACGGCAGGACGAGACGACTCCCGGATCCAGGTGCTCGTAGTCCGTGTCCGAGCGCCGTCGAACGCTCGGGCGGTCTATCAGATCGGCCCACCTGCGTTCCCGCTTGCCTGTTCCCGAAGCTGCTAGCGGCTCAGCCCCTAATGGCCCGGATTATCTCGCCCCGCGTCGCCGCGCGTGCGGGAGCGAGGCCAGCGAGGGTGCCGAGGACGACCGAGACGATGAAGGCAATTGCCGCCGCCACGATCGGGAAAGGCGGTATGTCGGCCGGGTCGACGACTGTCGCCGCTAGGGTGCGCAGCACCAACGTGGCGGCGAAGGCTAGAACGACTCCGATGGCTCCGGCAGTGACCACGACCAATGCGGTCTCCAACAGGACAATCAGGAAGATCTGCCGGCGAGTCGCCCCAAAGGCGCGTCGAATCGCGAACTCCCGAGCACGGTAGCGGACGGTGACCAGACCGAGGTTGAGGATGCCCAAGCCGCCGCTCACCATCGCCAGGCGCGGCAGAATCGGCACTTCACACGCGCGCGCGCGCGCGAGGGTGCCGAATGTGCCGAAGGATCCGGTGCGACGGGGACGCAGCGACGGAGGCCGGCGACGGAGAACTCGTTGTCTGAACCACGGCCGCTCGACCGGTTCGGCTTCAGGTACCCAACGGCCTTCGGTATCGCGGGACGGCTCGCCGGCCTCACCCCGAGGACGAGCAGCCCGTGCTCAGGATGTGCGATGGCCGGGCATCGAGCGGTGACGCTTTCTGCGGAGCGTCCCGGACGACGACCTTATCGTCCTGGTTCGCAAGACGGCCCTGTAGCAAGATATGTGAAATCGAGTCGCGGAAGTCCTGGTAGTTCTCGATCGGCTGGGTTAGATCCTCGTCGAGCTGAAAGTCCCTACGCATCTTGTCGACCAGGAGGCGGATCTGATCGCCTACGTCCGACTTCTCGATTGATGCGCCGATCTCTTCGAGGAGCCGCCTTCCATTTTCCCTGGTGGTCGCCGTCGGATAGTCCTCGAGGAAGCCCGATCCGATTCGCTTCAGTCGATTGCTGATCCGGCGATCCTGTTCCTCGAGCTCCGCGGCGCGAAGCACCCGAGTTAGATGGGCGAGGAGCAACCCGAAGTTATGCTCCGTCTCGGGGTAGCCATCTGGCTGCGGCTCCTTGGTTCGCGCCACTGTGAGCGCGGACACCACTTCCTTGGCAAATCCGACCTTCTCGATGTGCGAATCCGCGCCGTAGCGCTCAGCAAAAGCTACCTTGAGAGCATCGAACAGAGATCCCATGGAATCATCCAGCTTCGCTGCGACATCGGCCTCGGTTAGGGCCTCGGCCTTCTTCCGATTCAGCTCGAGTAGATGGACTGCGTAGTTGCGGGCTGCGTCGACTGCTACCGGCAGTGCGATCAGGTCCTCGCACTCCACGACAGCGACGCCAGGGGCCAAGGTCAGCTTGGCGGCGTTCGACTTGGCCCAGTCGCCGACCTGAACTATGAACTGCTTCGCCAGAATCTCGCGGTTTCGGGCGCCGCCACGACCAAGAGTCTTGGCCGCGCTATTGCCTTCCACGTCGCTATCGAGGAGAGCAACGCAGGGTGGACGAGTAACGTCGCGGCCGCGGGCGAGATACATCAAGTAGGGCACGCTGGAGGCCGATCCTGCCGGAACGATCGTGACCTTGTTGAGGTCGAGGGTGTCGAGCCTGCCTGTGCTACGAGCGCGGAGCAGCGAGCTCGTGCCGGCGAGTAAGACCTGATCCGCCGTTCCTTCGACAAACAGGTTGGATCCGCCGATGAACGAGGTTTCCGCCACGAAAGCGCCGAGCGCGGACCGGAGCGGTTCGTAGTGATTGCGCGCAACGTCTTTCACTACCCGAGTTCCCTCGTCAGTCACACCCTTATCCAGCACTCGGATCCGGGTCGCAGCGTTTCGATTAATCAGGAACGGCGAATGGGTGACGTAGACCACTTGGTCGTTGCGACTCTGATTCTCCGGGAGGGCGAACTCTTCGAGGATCCGCAGGAGGTCCTGCTGGCCTTGACTCGACAGATATGCATCAGGTTCGTCCATCAACAAGATCTCGGCCTGGCCGTCGGTCGGCGGCCGATGTGCGAGCAGCTGGACGTGGTAGCTGAGGAAGAACTTGAGGCCGTTGCTCCGTTCGGCAAACGAATAGTCGGTGCCTGTCCGATCTCGGATGGTGAAGACGATGTCGTACTCGCTCCGTGACACCAAGAGCTTGAACTCGCGGTCTTGCGCCCACCAACGCGGAAAGTTCAGATGGGTCGCTAGCGCGTCGTTCATCTTCTGAATGACCCCGTTCGCGTAGCCTTCCTTGCCATCGGCGACGGCGTCTGAGAGGTCCCGGAAAGCGGCCGGGTCGATGTTCGCCACCTTGAACAGCAGAGAGCGCGCGAGCTGATATTGGCGGTCTCGCTCCTCGTCGGCGTCGCTAGCCGCTGCCCCGTCGGAAACGAGCGAGAAGAAATCCGGAGCCGCACCCTTGAGTGCTTCGACGTTTTCCCAGGACTTCCCGAAGAGGAGCTCTGTCATGCTTCGGCGCGCCGAGCGGCTGCCGAAAGACCGATTGGCCTTCGGGTCAAGCTCGTAGATCGGAATGCTGTCAGGAAGCGGCGTGTGAGCGTCTAGACGGAACACGGCGGGAAGCAGCGCCGCGATGTCAGCCTGCTTGAGCGATGCTTTGAGCGGATCCTGCGAGCCGCTGAGGTAGAAAACGGGGTCGGCGCCATTCAGGCGGAACAGGAGGAAGCGGTCACCGGCTTCGGCGTCGAGGCCCAGGTGAGTCTTGACCAGCTGGACATCGCGGCCTTCGCTGAGTTCGAACTCGCAGCCGAAGTCTGGATGCCGGCGCTGACCCTTCTCCATCGAAAAGAAATGCGAGTAGCGACAGAAATCGGAGCGATCGATTCCCTGACCAGTGATCACCTTCTCGATCGCATCGAGCAGGTGGCTCTTCCCGGCCTCATTCGCGCCGACGACCGTCGTGATCGACGACTCTAGATCTACCGCGACAAACGGAAACCAAGCGTCTTCAATCATCTCCCATGGATTTGGCGCCGACGATCGGCTGAACTTTCGCTCGTAGTCGTAGTTGAACGACTTGTAAAAGCGGACGAAGACCTCGGTCAGTCGCATTGTTCCCTCCGGCCGACCGGCCGGCCCAGTAAGCCCTTGCTCGGTCTGAACAAAACCCGCTGTCAACTTGGCAAAGCCATCGTATCGCACGCCCACGGCGTTCTCGAACAGATGTTCACCCTGGCATCTGGGCCGATAGCGAGGGGCCGCAGGCCGGCACACTTTCCACCGGGACGCAAGAAGGCGTACTGCGCGAAATGGCGCGTTGCCTGCGCGAGTTGGCCGCTGGGAGGGCCCAAAGACTGACGGGCTACTCGCGCGCGCGCACGCGCGAGGGTGCCGAAAGTGCCGAGTGAGGCGCTGCTCGCCTAGGTGTGGTTCCCACAGACGTTGTTGACATGCGCGGCAGGCGTCAGGCCCTGGAGAGCGGTGTGGGACGTCCATGGTTGTAGAACTCGAGCCACTCTGGCAAGGCCGCCAACCGCTCGGCGTTCGACTGATAAGGGCGGCCATAGGCCCACTCGTCGAGCAGCGTGCGGATGAAGCCCTCCGCCTTGCCGTTGGTCTGCGGCCGGTACGAATGTGCCGAGGTCCGCCCATGTCCGTGGGACCGCGTGGCTACGGCCATTAAAGCCGTGGCGGATCAGCTGCAATAGCCTCGCGATCCATATTACGTCGGCACTTGTCCGTCGCCAACCGTCGGCAGAATCGGCACCACACGCGCGCGCACGCGCGAGGGTGCCGAAATGTGCCGAGCCCAACTCCAGCAAGGGTTCTCCCTAGTTGCCAGCACAAAGCTTGTCCGCTCAACTCTGGCATTGCGACACGGCACCGGGAGTGCGGGCAGTTCCTCCAACGACCATGCCGACGGTCGAGTCACTCCGGTCAGCAGGAGAGATCCATGACAAAGGTCAGTCCCTGGTACTCGATACTCACGAGACGTCCACCACAACAGCACACGGTGCAACACGGGCAACAACATTGAGAAGGAAAACCGCCGCGAGGGAACGGGTGGTTTGCCACGTTGTCAGGAATGTGCCCGGGTTGATCCGTAGGTTGCCCCAGGGTGCTCTCGGCGGAGGCGGCACTTCGCGCGCACGCGCACGCGTGCCGAATGTGCCGCCGGCCGCTTGCGTGCGTTCTCCCCGAGTCTCGCGGTCGATAGCCGCTGTCGTCCTGACGCTGTTTGTCCTTGGTACGGGCTCGATCGTGCCGGCGTCCGTATCCGCCGCGGACCCGCCGACTTCGACACCCACTGCGGCTCCGACCCCGACCCCGACCCCGTCAGATGACGCCGCGTCGCCGAGTCCAACGTCTACGTTCGCTCCGAGCGCGAAGTCGCCGGTCCCGAGCGCGTCACCGACGTCGCCATCCCCGACGCCGACGGCCTCCGTTGCGCCTGCGACGCCGGCGCCGGACGTCACCGGGCTACCCAAACGCGTCGACCTGCGCACGGCGAACTCAAGAACGTTCGAGAAGCCGGACGGCACATACATCACCGAATACCACTCCGAAGACATCTTCTACCAGCCCGCAGAATCGCTCGACTGGGAGTCGATCGACGCCCGATTCGCGGTGAGCAATGAACCGGGTATTGCCGCGACATCGGACCACGCGCCCGCGCACATCTCGCTGTCGGCGCACGACGCAGGGCCCGGGTTCCTCACCCTCGCCGGCGCCGGGCATACGATCGGTCCGAGTCGAGCAGCGCCGAGACTTCTAGGTCTTGGGACCGCAGCAACGTTGCGAAGTACACGACCTTGCTCGCGCCCCCAGCAGGCACACGATGGCGATGCCCTCGTCTATTGACGTTCGGCCCGCATCTTTGAGCAGCTGCGACACGCCTTCGACGTACCAGAGGTCGGGCAGCCCTTCGCAGACGAGGTTTCGGCGCTGGGCGAACAGGGACTGAGCGAGGTTGTAGCCCAGCGCCGCCTGCAAGGGAAAGAGCGAGGCAGGGTCAGTCGCGACGATGCCTCAAGTGGGCCGCAGAATCGGCACCTCACGCGCGCGCGCACGCGCGAGGGTGCCGAATGTGCCGAGCGAGCGTCCGGTCAAGACTCAGCCTCGGGACGAGCCCATTCGCGGGTCCCGTCGTCCCTGGGAGCGGCCTCTCGCAGACCCCGGTCTCACCGGGCACCAACTGGTCACTGAACACCGCAGGCATGCAGCCATGCGGCTACGTCATCTCCGTGACGGTCGTCGATCGCGCCATCGTGAACAGCGCTTCAGTCGGCCACTGGGTGTCGAAGTCGCAAGGCTTCTGCCTCGAGTGAGGCCGAGTTCGCGTTTCCACAGATTCCACACACGCACGCGCGCGCGAGACCACCGGTTCGGCCGGCCTCGTGACCGCAAAACGTTCGTTAAGCGGTCGGCTTGCAAGAGCCACCGACGGCAAGAGTCGGCTGCCGACCGGCCAGGGAAGCCGGGCGTTGCTAAACACTAACGCGCGCGCGCGTTAGTGTTGAATCTGGTCTGCGCCACGGCGCGATTGCGGACGTATTCGCGCGCGTGCGCGCGCGAAGGTGCCGAATGTGCCGACCTTGCGATCCCGCTGGACGGCCAGCCTAGGCCGGGATGCGGAGATGGGAGCCGGTTATCCCCTTACCGCGTTGGTCAACCGGTCCCTCGCGCGCGCGTAGGTGTCCAAAGTGTCAACCTCCACCTGTCGGCTCCTGACGCTCGCTCCTAAGCTGATCACTGTAAACGACGTGGTGTAAAGTCGCGTCAACAAATACTGGATAACTCGTGCGATCGTACGCGCGCGAGGGGCCTGCAACATCGGAGGGGTGAAGTGGTACTGACGACGGGGAGCGACATCATCACGCTATTCGTGATAGCCGCCGTGGGCGGGGCTTTGGGAGGCCTGGTGTCGGACCTGCTGCTCGTGCGTAGCCAACAGAGCGGCACGATCGAATTTCCGCGCCACCTGCGCGGCGCGTTCTACGATCTTGGGACGCTGGGGAGCCTGCTTATTGGCGCCGTGGCGGCGATGGTTGCCGTTTACATCTTCCCACCGGAGACCGTCACAACACTAGCCGCTGATGGCACTAGCACGAGCGTCACCCGTTACGAGCTCTTCAAACTGATCCCGCTCGCGTTGTTGATCGGCTCGGTAGGCAGCGCCTTTCTGGCGGCGGCGCAGACCCGAGTGCTAGCTGCGGCTAAGCAGCAGCAGCTCGAAGACACAAAGCGGGTTGCGGATCAGCAACTAACGGCCCTCGCAAGCGAGGCGGGACAGCTCGCTGGCCCCGGCGGGGGGCGAGACAACATTGGCGTAGATCCTGTGGCAGGAGCAGCGACCCGTAATTTCCAGGAGCGAGTCGAGCAGGCCCGAAACGTCATCCGATCTGTCGGGGAATAAGCCCAGTCGGCGCTCACTACTTGCGGGCTTTCCGAGCGGACACTTTGGACACCCCTACGCGCGCGCGAGGGACCGGTTGACGCGGCACATTCGGCACCCTCGCGCGCGCGCGCGTGAGGTGGCGATTCTGCCGAGCCGCCTCGACGAGTCACTCTCCTCGATTTGACAACGCAACTAGTTTGGACGGAGTCACCGGATTGCTTGCGGCTCTCGCTAACGGTCCAACGAAGCTGGCAACTCTTGCGCTCGGCCATCTAGGGGCGGAGCTATTGGAGGTTCGCGCGCCAGTGCCGCAGGTTCCAACGCGCGTAATGGGGGATAACCCCGATAAGCGCCCGATAGCGGGCGTCGACAGGGTCTGACTGGCTCCCGCTGCGGGCCCGGCCCCGCGATCCCGCTAGACGGCCAGCCTAGGCCCGGAGACTTCGGGAGCCTCCACATATTGGACGCCCTCGCGGGCGTGCGCGTAGGGGTGTCCAAAGTGTCAACCCACCCACGGGTCGGGCGGCGATCGATGCCGATCGGGTCGTCTAGCGGGGTCGCCTCGTATTGACGACAACAATGGATCCCGCCGCAGATAGGACACCAATAATGCCAAATAGACCAACATCGTAAGCAGTCCAGCCTGTCGCTACTTCGTCTGTGACTTCCAGAGGCAACAGCGTGTACCCGCGCTGATCGAGCCACTCCAGCGAGTTAACAGCCTGTGCCAAGCCGATATCGAGCTGGGCGACTTCTGGCGGGACGATCGCTTTCGCCTCCGCATCCGTGATGATCGATCCGACCGGAGTGCGCCACGCCCAGCCAACTGTTATCGCCGTGGTCGATTCCCCAACCACCGTTGGCGGCTGCGCTCGCACCCAAGCCTCGCGTACGTCGCCGATACCGACGGAGAGCAAGACGACCGCCGAAGTCGCTAGGATGAGGCCTGGCAGTGTGCGGCCGAGCAACGCACCGAGGAAGAGCGCGACTCCAAAGGAGGCGAACGCTCGGATCACAACGGACGCGCCGTGACTACCGATCAGCTCGTATCCGCGATCACCCAAGTCGACGGCGTGCTGGGCCAGTGGAGACGCGGCCGCGGACACGAGGGCGACTGACGCACCCAGTACTACCAGAATTGGGAGGGCCTGGCGCATCAACCACCCGAGGCGCGATGGGTTCAATGACCACGCCGTCTGGGCGGTTCGAAATTCGAGTTCGCGCGCGATTAGGGGAGCACCGAGCACCAATCCGGCGACGAACGGTAGTAGCATCGTCGCCTGAAAGATGCGCGGAGACTCCGCCCGGAAAAGCGCAACCCAAGCCGGCATCGTATTCGCGCAGTCGTCCCTTCCATCGGGTCCGGTTGAGAGCCAGTCCGCGAAGCACTCGCGCGGTGCGCCAATCGCTGCAAGGCGGACCTCGACCGAGACGATGTAGGCCGCCAGCAATAGGGCCGCGAGCGCCACTACGCCGAGTTCGAATCGATACTGCCGCAGGACAACGCGCCCCGCGGCGATCTGGACCAACACGCTACTGCGGTGCCACACGCTTCGATTGCGCCAGATGGCCAAGAACGATTTCTTCCAACGATGCGGGCCGTCCCCGAGCCTGTGCATCTACCAGCGCTACGGGCGCGCCGTCCGGCGCTGCAAAAATCCCAATCGCCTTTGCGCCATCCAACTGACTCGTGGGCAGCGTCGCGAACCGACTCTTAGCTTCTGCGATTGAGCAGTGCAACACAAGTTGGCCAGCGACAAGGACCGCCATCCGGTCGCACACCTGCTCGACGTCCGTGATGATGTGTGACGAAAGCAGCGCCGTCGCGTGGCGTCCGCGAACGTCCGCTACGAGCAGCGTCATCAAGTCGCGTCGGGCTAACGGATCGAGACTTGCCAGTGGTTCATCGAGCAGTAGAAGCCGCGCGCGCGTACCGAGCGCGAGCGCTAACGCCACCTGGGCCTGCTCCCCTCCGGAGAGTTCTCCGAGGCGTCGTCGTTCGGCTAAACCTACGGCAGTGATCATCGCAACCGCAAGTGGGCGATCGAAACTCGGTCGCGCGGCCGCGGCCAACGCGAAGTGGTCCGCGATCGTCAGCGACCTATAGAGAGATGCATTCTGCGGCACGTATCCGATCGAGGCTACCGCCCTTGCCCGGTCTGACGCCACGTCATGTCCATTCACAAGGATCCTGCCTTCGGTCGCCGGCTCGAACCCAACGCAGGCGCGAACGAGCGTCGATTTGCCCGCGCCGTTAGGGCCTACCAGGGCCGTGATAGAGCGCTCGGGCAAAGCTAGCGAAACGCCTCTGACCGCCCAACGGCGGCGGTAGCGGCGTCCAAATTGCTCAACGACCAGTGGGATCTCGATTACTTTCTCCGGATCTCTCCAGCAGGTGCAGTTACGCAGGATCGCCGCCGTTGACTGTCCCGTCAAGTTGTGGACAACTCGTCGATTGGTCCTACTAGACGCGAGCATTCATGCGAGGTACCCTCTGTCGGGGGACGGTCGTGCGAAGGAGGGTGATGAAGAAAATGACGCGCCAGATCCCTCGTTTAATATTGCCGTTCGTTCTATCCGTGGTGCTGTCGGCCAGTTTACCCGCCTCAGTCGGAGCGTGGGGAGCGACTTGCAGCGCCGACGGCGTAAGCGGTAACAGGGTTTGTGTCTATAGAGATCAAAACTTTGGTGGAACGCCTCCGAACGACGTGCCACGGGCGGGCATGAACGGCTCAAAGGAAAAGTACACGGAAAACTTTCCGAACACTAACGATGCTATAAACAATGGCGTATCGTCGCTGCGCAATCTCTACTTAAGCAAGGACATTCGCTTTTACCACGAATACAGCTACGGTGGATTCAGTTGGTGCATAGACTCGTGGCTATCTGTCGCCGACCTCGGCTTCTTGGATAACGACAGGTTCAGCTCGCACTTCGTGTTTACGCACGATAACGTCTGCTAGGTCGGGGTCAGTCGGGCCTCAACCAGATCGCCGCAAGACTCATGAGCAGGCACGACCGGCCCCGGCTCTTGCATCGTCTCAGGTCTTGGCCTGGATCTGGCCGCTGGCTGCCGGCCGTCACCGCGACCGCAGTCCTTCTATTTGTCATCGTCGCGGGGACGGCACGGAACACCAGTTCCAGCTCAGCGAGCATCGCGGTCGACCCTTCGGCACCCCCTGACATTCAGGCCATAGTAGACGCGGCCATGCAACAGTCGTGTATCAATGCAGACGACGCTACAGCCTTGCTGGCGACGGGGCTCGCGAAGCACGGACACACAGACTGGCGAGTTACACGCGACGCTTCTGTAGGCCGCCTGACCGACTGTGCAGTGATCGTGATTTTCACCAACGATAGGCGTCTTCACCTAGAGCGTGGTATCCGTCCGGAAGTGGGCCATGCAATGGAGCGTCTGGCGAACGAGATGGTCGATGAGTGCCTGACTCGCCGCCAAGCTGTGGAATTATTGACTCATACGCTACATAGCGTCGGCGAGACAGACTGGGAATTGAGAACAGACGGCCCACGTGGTGGTCCCTCAGATCGGATGGAGGAGATTCAGCAGCGCGTTGAACAGGGCTGCTACCTATATGGTGGGGTGGCCCGGAAGGCTGATGGAACGCCCGTGTATCTCATCGGCGGCAGTCTCGAATGAACGAGTCGGCGCGTCTAATGAACGGATCGAACCCCCCGCGCACGTAGGATCTGCCCGACGCGGTTTTGGGTCCGTGCAACAGACCTACGCGCGCGCGTGAGGTGCCGATTCTGCCGACAGTCGTCGAGTCCGTGGACACCCGCCTTGGTGGACATCATCGAGACGAGCTTCTGCGGTGTCATCCTCTTGCTCCACAACTCGTACAGCGACTTTGGCGTCCCGTTCCTGGATCCGTGATGACCGACCTTGTACAGGTCCACGGACCCCAATGCGTCGCGAAGCGCCTTATCGTCCCTGATCTCGTTCAGCGTCCAGCCCCAGTTCTCGATCTGTGCGTCACCACCGAATAACAGCCGGTGGTTGCCGACGCTCACGAGCAGGATGACGCTCGTGTTGTTCAGCGCCTCGTCCAGCCAGCGGACCAGGGTTGCAACCTGTCGCGAATCGTCCTGACGAAGCCGCTCGAGGATCCATTGGGCGGTGCCGACGGGCGACCGCACACTTTCCACACCCCTACGCGCGCGCACGCGCGCGAAGTGTTGAATCTGTGGAATCGCGCCAGCTCGTAGGGGAGTCAACACGATGGAGAGCGATTTGTGGGCAAACATCAAAATTTTCGTAGGTGACACGCTCGAAAAGCACCTCGCTTCCGCAGCATCGGTTTTTTTGCGGGGATGACGTGAGCGCCACGCGGGTCGCTTGCGACCGCGCCGTCGGCGAAGCCGGCGCTGCGCTGTTGGAGTTCAGAATGCCTGTTCCGCAGCGCCGGCTTCGCCGACGGCGCGCGTGGCGCTCAGAGCGTAGACCCCCTTGTCAAGAGGTAAACGTCGCGGCGTGAGCGTGAATTAGAACAGATGTTCCCTTTATACCGAACGGATGTTCGATACTTTGTGGACAAAAATGTTGACAACTTAGAACGGACGTGCCATATTCTGCCCATCGGAGCCGGTGAAAGTGGCCTCGGCCACTGCCGCTTTAGGGTGGCTAGCCGGCTCGTTTTCTTTGTCTAGTAGTAGGTCGTCGTCCCGGCCGACCAGAGGTCGTAGTCGCTGCGGACCTTGGGCCTGATCATCTGGTACCACTTGTCGTCGCCCCGCTCCCACTTGCGCTGCATCGCCCAGCAGCAGTAGTCGGCGATCTGGAGGCACGGCTCTCCTGAGGCTTGCCAGAAGGCCGTCTCGAAGTGCGCGACCGGCGCGACCTGGCTCACAACGTCTTGGACGGACCCGTGGAACGCCTGCCGCTTTTTCTTCGTCTCGATCGCCGCCGCGACCACGAACAGCTCGTCGGCGGGCCTGACGATCTTCGGCGCGACGTACTTGAAGTGGAAGTACCAGGCGTACTTGTAGAACGTCGGCTCGCTGCCGCGGGTCTGCGGCTGCGCCTTCGGCTTGTCGAGCACGACGGTGTCCACCCCGATGTCGTGCTTCGCTATCTCCTGGAAGACCCGCATTCGGACGTCGTGGCTGTCGTCCGTCGCGTGGAAGCCGTTCGATACGTCGTGGCCTTCCCACGAGAGCTCTCGCCTGAGCGCGGCGAGGGCGTCGCCAGACTCGCACGACCTCATCGTGACGGTGGTCAGGATGAAGTAGCGGCTCGCGCCGGTCTTTACCGGCCGGAAGTCGAAGTTGCCCGCCTCGTCGGCGAACACGTATGCGCGTGACACTTCCCAACCCAATACGGAACGTTTGTTCGACCGAGGATAGCAGCGCCGGCAGACCGGGCCGCGGTCACTGCCGGTATCCTTCAGGCATGAAGGAACAGGTCTGCAAGGTCTGTGGCATCACACTGGCTGTGGTCATGGCCCTGGCGGAGTTCGCGGCACCGAGGGTCAAGGACGACCACGTCCATGAGTTCGCCGACGCGCCGCACGGCACACACGTCGGGACCTACCGACCGGCATCGTCGTCTCTGACGTTCGCAGGCTTCGGCGCTACGGCGGCGGCCACACAGCCCGGCGTAATCGTCCGACTCCCGTCGCCCCGGGGATAAAGCCCCGGTCGCCGCCGCCTGGGCTGGCCAGCCGTGTCGGCCGGGATCGCGAGTCGGCGCGCGCACCCCCTCTCGGAGCTCAGGCAGGGGTTATGTGGCCTATCTGAGCACAAACACCGTCGGGGTGTAACGCAGTTGGTAGCGCACGTGCTTTGGGAGCCCCTCGCCCGCCCGCGGTGCAGGGTTGGCACTCCTGAGCGTGGAACACTGGAGCGACCCACCGTCGATTATTGTGCGGTATCCCCGCACGCATGCACCGGTGCCCGCCCTACAGTCCTTCCGGATTTTGATCCACGGGCGCCGCGGGGCACATGCGCGTACAGCCGGCGTCAGGGAGCGTGCAGGCCCACTCGCGAATTGAATTAGCCTCTGCGCTTCACGCTTCAGCTTACACACCCGCGATGCTTGCGGTGGAGGCGGCGGGCCGATAAGCCAGCTCGACACTTGCCGCCCGCTAGTAGATGCCTTTCATGAGGAACCAGGTTGCAATGGTCCCTTCGGGACTCTCGGACAAGCAGCTCGAACCCTATGTTCAGGAACTACGCGACCTATGCCTGCTCGCACGCTACGCACGCAGCCGTCTTAGAGAGCGTCTGGAGGAGGGGGTCAGAGGGCGCGCCTGGTACATGGATAAAGTTCGGCGTCAAGAACAAGACCCTAATCTTGAGTACGGTCCCTACTCGGGGATTGACCCGTATGCGACGTTCTACGCCGATGCGGTCGTGAGCCTGGCGGCCCGAATCTCGCGGCTGATATGGCCGAGCGAGATCCGCGGCGGAGCGAGTGCGAAGCTATGGGCCGAAAGACGCTCTTACGCACTTCGCGCTGCCCTGGGGATCGGCCCAGAACGGATCATTACGCCGGGCATCCGGGACAGCATCGAGCACTATGACGAACGGCTGGATAAAGTCACACGCGACACTCCTGAATCGACCATCTTCAGGCGGAACCTCACAGACCACGAGCGGCCGACTCACGACGCGGAATATCGTGCGCGCGTGCTACACGTCGGCACGCTCAACTATCAGATCGGCCCAGATACCGTCAGCATCGAGGATGTTGGTACCCGGCTGGGGGCTGTCGAGCAGGCGGCCAACGCTTGGTTCAGCCGAGTCTCCGGCAGAGATAGTTCCCTCACTTAGGCGCCCCGTCCCTTGTTGATCTGTGAGCACTTTTTCTCCAGGGTCTTCCGTTCCTTTATGGAGCCGGAGAGGATGAGCGCCCCTGACGCTGCCGCTTAGGTCAGTTTCTGGGTCGCAGGCCCGAATCTGAGCTCAACTAGGTCATCCAGGTCGGAGAAATAGATGGGACGCCAGATCCGAAGCGCAGCGCGGTGGGCTCGCAACACCTTCTCCGATGACAGCACGGCGAGAGTGGGTCGACTTTCAACGCCTTCAGCGTCGGCCTTTCCCGCGATGTCGGCTAGTTCATCGATGTCGTCTTGATCAATGCCGTGAGCAGACGTCTTGCACTCATACACCTCGAACGGATTAGCGTCTACGACGAGTTCCTTCGGTTTCGTCCACCCACGCCCGCTATGGCCCGCCGGGTCGATTGCGATGTCAACTTCACGCAAAGGGGCGGCGCGCTCGCTGACAAGATCGTGGACCAAACGCTCGAGGATCGCTCCTCTGAGGCGACGGCGGGTATCGATGTCTGCGATGTTCGCGATCCTGTTGCCGGCCGCCGCAATGGCCACGCCTGAGTCCACTAGCGGCCGAGTGGCACCCAGGCCAAGGTGTTGTCGAAGTTCTGCGGGATCGGGCGTCACTCCAGCGTCGATCGCCAATCGAGCGATCTTGACGAGCGCTGGCACATTGTGCTTCCTAATCTCGTCGGCGATAACAACGACATCGCGGTGATGGAAGGCGCGTTCCTGTGCTCGGACCGGCTGGGCAGCGGGCCTGGTCTGCAAGCGCGTTGGCTACTTTTCCGCTCGAGATCGCAATCTCATTGCGAACGGACGATCAGCGGCAGGGGCGGCGCCGGCATGCCGGCGAGTGTCGCGATTGTGTCCACGTAGACACGTGCGAAAGGCCACAGGACGTACACCGCCGATGTCTTGGCGAAGAACCGCACGTGGCGCGGGGAAATGGGCACGCCCGAAACGAATGTCCCACGGACGCTTATGTCGATTGTCCAGAGCGATGTTCCAAGCGGCAGGACGACGCGCGTCCGTGCGACGCATTCGAATTCCGTCCGATCGGGGCTAACCGAGCGAAGTGCGACTCGTGGCGGCGAGACTGTGGGAGCGTCCTCGTCACCTTCGCGCGTCGGCCGCGTCGCCGTAACCAACCGCTCCAGGGCCACGGAGGCTAACTGGACGGTGTGGAGGTCGGGGTCTCGCGATTCCGCGGCCATGCGGAGGTCTCAGGCGGCGAGAGCGAAAGTCTGCCGGCGGTTGCCCGCCGGACGCTCTGTGGTCCCCGGAACCAGGCGATAGGTGACCGCCGAGGGCGGGAAGAGATCTGCGACCGCCTCTGGAAACGCGTCAATCCAATCGAGTAATGAATCAGCCGGTACCGCTTCACTTCCGCTGCGATCGATGAGTCGCCGCACAGCGATATAGGTCTCGGCGGGAACGATGAGGCTGCTGCCGAATGCAGCAAGGCGCCGGAGCTCAGCATCCCACTCGGCACTCAGACGGTCTACGAACTCGCGCTTTCCTCGAAGACTGCGCGCACGTTCGACCAGCAGGAGATAGTGCCCACGCGCCAGATTGATCGCTTCTGATCGCGTCGTGGCTTCAAGCACCGACCGCCCTCCTCCTCTGAACTGGACCCCGGAAAGGCCGATCACCTGACGCTCGGCTGACATCGCCCACGCGGAGACTCGCGACTTTGCGCGTGGAGGTCAAGGGGCAAATGGTGCCGAACGTGGTGACAACTCGGACTATAGCGCGGGACCGGGCGTGACGCGGAATGCCCCGACGCAATCCCCCTCCAAAACCCGCAACTGATCTAGCGCGGTGCCGCCAGTGGCTTTGGCGGTCGCAGCGCCCTCGAGGGGCCCTCTCCAAGGCGGCGATCCGGGGGACGACCAGGCTGAGCCCGTTGCGCGTGCGCGCGCGCGGGGTGCTGATTGTGCCGAAGGATCGTAGGCGGTTACGAGCTGCGCTATGCAGTGGCGCAGCGGATCAGGAGCTGAACGCGATACCGAGTGGTCGTGACGTCCCCTGTATCCGCTAGGTCCCGTGCGATTTCACCCACGCTGAGGACCAGGAACAGCCTGTCCGCTGCATCAATAGCGGTCCCCGCGAGTTGGCGTGCCGTGATGGCGCTCGGGTCGGGCTCTTCCCCTGCGAGTAGAGAGTCCATAACATCGCACGCCGCTCCCTGGGTGAAACGCTCCAAGAAGTCGGCGGCGACTTGGGTACGGGCCTGGAGGGTGTCTAGTGCACGTTGGACAATCGCGGGACGCTGCGGCGGGCCGACATACACGAGGAGGTCCCCAGCGTCGTCGCCGTAGCGGGCTCCCAACCGCTCGAGGCCCGATGAGATGCGGCTCGCATCGTCACTGCCCACGCCCGCCAGCCGGGCGACGTCGTCCGCGAGCGTAGCGGCGCGCTGGCAGGCCACGCCGCCGACGGCCACTGCGCCGGCGAGTAAGATCCCAGCGACCCTCTGGCACAGCCTTGTCG
>Ga0136612_10000165_pt1 | contig 19173 bp, 16 predicted proteins | sample AntDryUQ224A2306_2_FD_106644 | JGI IMG/M metagenome (GOLD analysis project Ga0136612, IMG submission 106644) | Polar desert sand microbial communities from Dry Valleys, Antarctica - metaG UQ224A (23.06) | ecosystem: Environmental > Terrestrial > Soil > Desert | place: Antarctica: Dry Valley... | reverse complement strand
GTCATCAGGTCGGTGACGGGCACGAGGGACGCTGCGGTGACGGTTCGGCAGGGTTCGATCACGGTGCCCAGTACTGACTCCGCGACGACGACCGCGTAGACGAGCCAGAGGTCGTCGGCGGACTGGACGAGGAGGAGCGGCAGCAGCAGGACGGCTTGCAACGCCGCCACGGTGGCCATCAGCCGCCACGGCTCGAAGCGGTCGACCAGCACCCCCGCGAGCGGGCCGATCACGACGGTCGGCACCAGCTCGAGCACGAACACGGTGGCGGTGACGAGCGGCGACCCGGTCAGCTGCAACACGAACAGCGGAAGGGCGATGAACAGCATCCAGTCGCCGATCTCCGACAGCAGGCCGGCCGCCCCGAGCCGGGCGACTCCCGGCCGCTTCAGGATCGCGAGCATGCTCATGAGGGATCCCCGTACACGTCCGGGTTGAGGAACGCCCGGAGCGTGACGTGTACGACGGCGCTGCTCTCGGGGGCGTCGCTGCGGATCGGCCGGACATAGGGCCGGATCAGGGCGTCGACGGCACCGATCAACGCCTGCAGCTCGACCGGGGTCAGCTGCAGCGCATACGAGCTCGCGCCGGATGCCTCGGTCCACTCCTCCGGGAGCAGCTCGCGCCGGGCCATGTACCTCCCGAACATCTCGTCAGCGTGCTGCGTCGACATCACAGCCAGCGCCGCCGCGGCGACCTTCGCGGCCGGGCCGGGCTCGCCGGAGAAGTCGAAACCCACGGCCGCGGCCTGCCACGGCCTCGTGCGCGCGTCCCCGGCCGAGCCTTGCTCCGCCGGCTCGACGAGACCGACCTTCGCCAGCGCCCGCAGGTGCCACGAGCAGTTCGAGGCCGTCTCCTCCACCACCGCGGCGCACTGGCTCGCGGTCTGCGGGCCGGCGGCGAGCAGGTGGTTCAGCAGCGCGAACCGTGCAGGTACGGCGAGCGCGGCCAGCGCCTCGTTGCCGACGACGAGACGAGGTGGCAGTCGATCGGGCGTCGTCGGCATGCTGGACTCCAGACTCTGAAGTAAGAACTTCAGAGTCTTCTAGCCAGCGTCAGATGTCAAGCCCTCGCTTCATATCCCTGCGTCCACCGACGTCAGCAGGTCACTGCGACGCGTACAGCGCCTTCTCGAAGTCGCTGTACATGGTCATGGCCTCCTCGGGCACGAACGGCAGGAACTGGGTATAGATCGCGCCGGTGATGCCGGCAGTGGGGTCGACCCAGTAGTGGGTGTTGAGCAGGCCGGCCCATGCCCCGGAGCCGGCCCGGCGCTTGCCCGGCACGTCCTCGGTGTTGAGCAGCAGGCCGTAGCCCCACTTGTAGCCGGGCCCGGCATTGAACGAGAACGTCGTCGCCGCTTCCGCGGTCGGGATCGACTCCGGGAAGTCGAGATCGCCGATCTGGTTCTGGAACGCCGCCGCGACAGTCGCTTCCGTAAGGATCCGGGTGCCCTCGAACTCGCCGCCGCCGAGCAGCGCCCGCTGGAACTTCAGGTAGTCGCGAGGGGTGGAGTGCAGGCCGTGCCCGCCGGCCCAGTACTCCGGCTCCTGATTCAACTCGATCTCGCTAGGCGCCCAGGTGCCGTCCTCGCCCTTGAGGTGAACCGGAACCGACGACGCGCGCTGATCGCCGTTCATCAAGAACGCTGTCTCGTTCATGCCGAGCGGGCCGGTGATGCCTTCCTTGATGGCCACGTCGAGGGTGACCCCGGCGGCGGCCTCGACGACCTTGCCCAGCCAGTCGGTGTTGATGCCGTATTCGAGCCGGGTCCCGGGGTCGGCGACCATCGGAGCGCCGAAGATGACATTGGATCCGGACAGCACGTTCGGTACGCCCGTCGCCGCCTCCCAGCGGACGATGTCCGCGTTCCAGAACCAGTAGGCCAAACCGGAGGTGTGTGTGATCAGATGCTTCACCGTCGCCTGGCTTGCGGGCGCCCGCAGTCGTGGCGTGTCACCATCCCAGCCATCCAGGACCTGTACGTCGGCGAACTCGGGGCAATAGGCCTCCACCGGCGCGTCGAGATCGAGGTCGCCCTTCTCCATCTGCTGCAACGCGGCGACGGTCGCGACCATCTTCGTCATCGACATGATCCGGAAGTGGGTGTCGACGGTGACGGGCTCGTCCTCGCCGGCGACCCGCGGACCAGCAGCACCCTCGTAGATCACCCCGTTGCGGTCGGCGGCAATCGCGACCGCGTTGGGTACGGCACCGGAATCGACGGCGTCCTGCAGGATCTTGTCAATGTCGTGACTCACAAAGGCTCCTTGTTTGCTCGGGCGGGGTGTCTCAACTATGCGCCGAGAGATGTCGGCACACCCCCTGCGAGCGGACAGTCCGGAGGCCAGTCGAGTGGCCATGCCGGCCTTCGGCGACGTTTCGGCCGGATTTGTCGCGTCAGCATCTGACATCGGCAAGCAGGATGTCCAGGCCCTGGGGGGACAGCACCTGCTGGATGACCATCAGTGCCGATCCCATGACGCCCGCGCCTTCCCTGGCCTGCGAGGCGACAATGCGAAGGTGTTCGGTCGCCAGCGGAAGCGAGCGCCGGTAGACCGCTTCCCGTACCCCGGCGAGGAGTGTCTCGCCCGCATCGGCCAGCGACCCGCCGACCACGATGACGGAGGGGTTGAGCAGACTCACGCACATGGCGAGGACGTCTCCGATGTCGCGACCTGCCTGTCGAAGCAGCCGGGTCGCTTCGAGATTGCCGGCGCGGACGAGCGCGACCACGTCTTGACTGGACTCGGCCGCGATGCCGAGCTCCCGCAACGCCTTTGCCAGCGCTGATCCGCTTGCTACCGCTTCGAGGCAACCGGTGTTGCCGCAGCGACAAGCGATGCCCGCGCCGTGGGGGGCCTGGATGTGGCCGAGGTCGCCGGCCGCCCCCTGGGCTCCCCGGTGCAATCGTCCGCCGCTGATGATTCCGGACCCGATTCCGGTAGCGACCTTGACGAAGATCAGGTGCTCCTCGGCACCGAAGGCCACTGCATGCTCGCCCAACGCCATGACGTTCACGTCGTTGTCGACCAGCACCGGAACGGGAAAGTGTCGAGCCAGTCGGGACGGCACGTCGTAGCCGTCCCAGCCAGGCATGATCGGCGGATTCGTGGGCCGCCCGGTCGAGTGCTCCACCGGTCCCGGCAGCCCCACGCCGACACCGATGAGTTCCGCCTCGGTTCGGCCGGCCTCGCGGATGAGTTCCCGCGCGGCGCGCGTCACGGACGTCAGGACCACCTCCGGGCCGTCGTCGATTGCCAGCGACCAGGTCCGCGCTGCGAGCGGCTGCCCGGCCAGATCGGTGACCGCGACTGTTGCGTGGGTGGCACCGATGTCGAAGCCGAGGGCGATCCGCGCGTGTCGGTTGAAGGCGAAGCGCGTCGGTGGTCGTCCACCGGTCGAGGCCGCCTCGCCGACGGAGGCCAGCAGTCCGCTGGCAAGGAGCGCGTCGACACGGGCACCGACCGTCGACCGGGCCAGCCCGCTCTCCTCCACAAGGTCGGAGCGGGTCCGGGGGCGCCCGTCCCGGAGCAGCTGCAGTAGCTCGGCCGCACCCTGAGGGGTGGGCACGCTTGCAGCGTCGACGGACACGACACGATTCAAACATGTACCGCACAACATGCAAAAGACCCGCGTAAACAGTGACGACGAGCCGACTTTTGCTTGACGCCCGTCATAAGGCCTCCTAGTCTCCCTTCATGGCCGTGACCGGGATCACCCTGACCGGGAACACGGGCGGGCAGGCTGGCTCGAGCGCACCCGCGAGGCCGCTGCGGGCCGGGATCATCGGGTCCGGATTCATGGGACAGGTGCACGCCAGGGCCGCCCGCGCCGCCGGAGCCGAGGTCGTCGCGGCAGCGGGATCCGCGCCCGATCACGGTGCCCGCTCAGCGGCGGGGGTCGGGGCCCGCCGGGGCTATACCGATCTGGCCGCGATGCTCGCCGACGACGCCGTCGACGTCGTCCACATCTGTACGCCGAACGACAGCCATGCCGCCCTGGCCCTCGCCGCGGTACGGGCAGGGGTGCACGTCGTCTGCGAGAAGCCGCTCACCACTGATCCGGAGTCCGCCTGCGAGCTGACCGAAGCCGCGGCCCGGGCGGGGGTCGTGGCGACCGTGCCGTTCGTCTACCGCTTCCACCCGATGGTTCGCGAGATCCGGGCCAGGGTCGCGGCCGGTGAGCCGGGACAACTCGCGACAGTCCACGGGCACTACCTCCAGGATTGGCTGTCGCGGTCCTCCGACACCAACTGGCGGGTCTCATCCCAGGTGGGTGGCCGCTCCCGCGCCTTCGCCGATATCGGCTCGCACTGGTGCGATCTCACCGAATTCGTCACCTTGCAGCGCATCGCCCGGCTCTCGGCCCGGCTGAGCACGGTGGCACCGCACCGGGGAGCTGCCGACGGCAGCAGCCCCGTGGACACCGAGGACGCCGTGAGTCTCAGCTTCGTCACTGACGGCGGAGTGCTCGGCAACGCGGTCATCTGCCAGGTCGCAGCGGGTCGTAAGAACCGGCTGTACGTCGAGCTGTCCGGCACCGAGACCAGTCTCGTGTTCGACCAGGAAGACGCCGAGCGGCTCTGGGTCGGCAGTCGAGCGGGCTCGCAGATCCTGCTTCGCGACCCCGACACGCTCTCCCCGGAGGCTGCCCGCTACTGCACCCTTCCCGCCGGGCACGCCCAGGGCTACCAGGACTGCTTCGACAACTTCCTGGCCGACACGTATTCGGTCATTGGTGGCGCCGAAGCACCGACGGGCCTCCCGACCTTCGCCGACGGCCTGCGGTCCACGCAGATCACCGCGACCGTGCTCGCCTCCGCGGCGCGTGACGGGGAATGGCTCGAGGTGCCGGCATGACCGAGCATGCCGCCAGGACCGGGGCAGCAGCTGCGACCGTCAGCGCGGACCGGCAGCCGGTGGTGTCGATGCGTGGGATCGGCAAGGCGTTCTCCGGCGTACCGGTGCTTCGTGGAGTCGATCTGGATCTGTACGCCGGCGAGGTCCACGCGCTGGTCGGTGAGAACGGCGCAGGCAAGTCCACGTTGATGAACATTCTCGCGGGCGTGCTTCCCGCTGATGCCGGAGACGTACAGCTCGACGGCGAACAGGTCGTCTTCTCCTCCCCCCGAGCCGCGCAACAGGTGGGGATCACGATCATCCACCAGGACTTCACGCTCCTCGGCGACCGCAGCGTGGCCGAGAACGTGTTCCTCGGGCGCGAGCCGGTGCGCGCCGGGCGGGTGGACCGAGCCCGGATGATCGCCGAAACGCAGTCGCTGCTGGCCGACCTGGGCGAATCGGGAATCTCCCCGCGGACCGCCGTACGCCGGCTGCCGGTGGCCAAGCAGCAGGTCGTCGAGATCGTCAAGGCGCTGGCGGTGGACGCCAGGGTGATCGCCATGGACGAACCGACCGCGGCGCTCGCCGACCACGAGGTGGCGCTGCTGTACACCCTCGTCAACCGGCTGCGCGAGCGCGGGATCGCCGTCCTCTACGTGTCCCACCGGCTACGGGAGGTGTTCGACCTGGCCGACCGGATCACCGTCCTCAAGGACGGGGCGCTGGTGGCATCCCGACCGGTAAGAGGGTTCAGCACCGACGAACTCGTCCGCTGCATGGTCGGCCGGCCCCTCAGCACCTTCTACCCGCCGGCGGCCGGGCCTGCCGGCGACGTCGTGCTCGAGCTCCGCGGCGCCGGGAACGACCGCATCCACGGGGTCGACCTCGAGCTACGCGCCGGGCAGATCCTCGGTGTCGCCGGACTGCAGGGTTCGGGCCGGTCCGCGCTTGCGCGGGCGCTGGGCGGCGCCGAACCGTTCACCTCCGGCGAGGTGATCCTGACCGGTCAGGCCCGCCGGATCCGCTCACCTCGAAGCGCCGCCCGCCTGGGCATCGCGCACCTGACCGAGGACCGTAAGGGCGAAGGACTGGCCCTGCGGCAATCGGTGCGGGACAACACCTTGCTTGTACGTCGTTCCGCTCTGACGCGGGCGAGTCGCCGCCGGCTGGGCGAGGTGGACGTCGCGGCCCTGCTCCGGTCGGTTGAGCTCAACACCACCCGCTACGACGGCGACGTCGCGCACCTGTCCGGGGGGAACCAGCAGAAAGTCGTGCTGGCGAAGTGGCTGGCCGCTCACCCGTCCGTGCTCCTCGTCGACGAACCGACCCGCGGCATCGACGTCGGTGCGAAGGCGGCCATCTACCAGTTGCTGCGAGACCTGGCCGGGCGCGGGGCCGCGATCCTCATGGTCTCCTCCGAGCTGCCCGAACTCATCGGCCTGAGCGACCGGATCCTGGTGATGCACGACGGCCGGCCGGCGGGTGAGCTCGCCGCAGGCGCCAGCGAAGAAGCGATCATGGCGCTGGCTACCGGCCACAGCACGGAGATGGCGGACAAGGCTGACGACCGGGTCCCCCGATGAGCGCGCCGGCCATGACGACGCCCCCAGCCCGCCGCCCCGTGGTAGGGCGGGTGGACTTCAGCAACCCGACCCACTCGGTCTACGCCGCGCTGGCAGCGATCCTGGTGTCCGGCAGCATCCTGGTCGCGCTGCAAGGTGGGGTCTACCTCGACTCCGCCGGCGTGCTCTCGATCCTGTCCGACAGCACCGCCCTCGGGTTGGTCGCGATCGGCCAGACGATCGTCATCCTCTGCAGGTCGCTGGACCTGTCGGTAGCCCTGCTGATCGGCTTGTGCTCCCTCGTGGCTGCCGAGATCATGGACGGCCGTACGTCGATGGTCGTGCCGGCAATAGTGGCCACACTTGCGGTGGCCGCGCTCGTGGGGCTGGCCAACGGGCTGATCATCACCAAGCTAAGGGTCAACGCGTTCATCGCGACCCTCGGAATGGCGCTGATCCTGCGCGGACTCCTCGAGGCGCGCTACACCGGGCCGGCCGGGGACACGCCGTTGTCCTTCCAGCAGGTCGGCTACACCCGGATCGGCCCCATCCCGGTCTCCGCCCTCATCGTCTTGGCCCTGGCCGCGGCAACGTGGTGGTACCTCACCCAGAGCCGCGCCGGCTACCACGTCTACGCGGTGGGCGGGAGTCCCGAGATCGCCCGGCTCTCCGGCGTACGAACCGACCGGACGATCATCAGCGCACACGTCCTCTGCTCACTGGCCGCCGGCATCACCGGGCTGTATTTCGCCGCCCGCCTGGACTCCGGATCGCCGTTCGTCGGCACCGACGGTGCGTACGACCTGCAGTCGATCGCGGCCGTCGTCCTCGGCGGCACGCTGCTCGCCGGCGGGCGCGGTGGAATCGTCGGGACGATCGGTGGCGTCCTGATCCTCGCCTCCCTGGACACCCTCTTCGACGACCTCGGCGTGAACCCGTTCTTCAAGGACGTCGTACGCGGCGTCGTCATCATCGTCGCGGTCGCCATCTACGCGCGCCGCGCGGTGGACCCGCGCAGGCGCGTCGAACGGTCACCCGCCGAGGCCGGGGCAGCGCCATGAGCGTGTTCACCCCTGCTCGACAGGGGGCTGGCAGACGACGTCCCCGGCCGCGACTCGCCGCGGGAACTCTCCCCGTGCTCGTCGTCCTGATCGCCGTACTGCTTGCCCTTGCCATCGTCGGACCTGCCTACAGCGAGCCGACGGGCTATCTGGCCCTGCTGCGTCGCGCCGCCCCACTCATGATCCTCGCCATCGGCCAGTACTTCGTCATCGTCTCGGGCGGCTTCGACCTCTCGGTCGGCTCGCTCGTCACGGCCGTGGTCGTGATCGCCGCCCGGCTGATCGACGGGCAGGAGTCTTTGACCTTCCCGGTCATCATCTTGCTGCTCGCTTTCGGTGCGGGGGTAGGGCTCGTCAACGGGATCATCACCACACGGTTGCTGGTGCCGTCGTTCATCGTGACCTTCGGCATGCTCCTGATCCTCGAAGGAGCGGTGTTCCTCTGGACCGGCGGCGCCCCGCGCGGGGCCCTTTCGGAGACCTTCCGGGCCTTCGGCCGCAAGGGTTTCGAAGACGTGCCGGTGATCGGGCAGCTGCCCTACTCGGTGTTGGTCCTGCTCGCCGTCACGGTCGCCGCCGTGGTCGCGATGCGCAGCGGTTGGGGACGGACGCTGGTCGCGGTCGGGGACAACGAGACGGCAGTCCACCTCGCCGGCGGCCGGGTGTGGCAGCTACGGACCACCGCCTTTGTCCTGTCGGGCTTGCTCGCCGCGGTTGCCGGCATCCTTGCCGGTGGCTTCGGAGGTGTCTCGGCCCAAGTCGGGCAGGGATACGAGTTCCAGGCCATCACCGCCGTCGTACTCGGCGGGGTCTTGCTCGGCGGGGGACGGGGATCGGTGGTCGCGGCGATGTTCGGCGCGCTCACGCTCGAGGCGCTGTTCGCCCTGCTGACCCTCCTCGGCGTCCCGCGCACCCTCGAATCCCTGATCCAGGGCGTGATCATCATTGCCGCGGTCGCGTACGCGGCCAACAGCGCGGGATGGCGCGACCGCTTCCGCCGTACCGACCTCGGCGTCGCCATCGCAGACCCGTCCGTCGCACCCGTGGACGCCATCGCGTCCCCCACCGATGTCCAGCGCACGGCACCAGCCCGCCCGAGTCACCCGACCGAGCGGCAGTTCCCCGCAGATAGCAAGGAGCAAGGATGAAAAGGAGTCGAGCAACCGCGGTGTTGTTCGCGGTCGCACTTGCGCTGACCGCCTGTTCGAACGACGTTCCGGAAGAGGGGGACGGCGAAGGAGCGAATGAGGGCTCGGGCACCGGCGAGCATTCCGACTTCTTCGACCAGGCCGAGTTCGATCGCCAGCTGTCGCTGCGCGACGCCGAGCCCGAAGGCCCCGAAGGCGAGCCGTGGGCGCAGGCCCTGGAACCGGAGTTCGTCGACACCGCTGAGTACGCCGCCGAGGGTCCGTACGACCTGTGCTTCTCCAATGCCTCGGTGGACAACCCGTGGCGGCAGGTCGGCTTCAAGGACATGCAGGCCGAGGTGGACCTGCACCCGGAGATCGCCAACTTCACCGTGCTCGATGCCGAGGCTCAGGACGAGAAACAGATCACCGACATCCAGACCCTCACCGGTCAGGGCTGCGATGCCCTGATCGTCTCGCCGAACACCACGGCGACGCTGACCCCGGCAGTGGAAGCGGCTTGCGCCACTGGGATCCCGGTCATCGTTTTCGACCGCGGCGTCAACACCGACTGCCAGGTGACCTTCATCCACCCGATCGGCGGCTATGCCTTCGGCGCTGACGGTGCCGACTTCCTGACCGAGAACGTCGACTCGGGCGGCAACATCCTGGCCCTGCGCATCCTGCCCGGTGTCGACGTGCTGGAGACCCGATGGTCGGCGGCCAAGGAGATCTTCGATGCCGGAGACCTGAACGTCGTGGGTGTGGAGTTCACCGACGGCGACGCGGCCAAGACCAAGAGCATCGTCAGTGACTACATCCAGCAGTACGGGCAGATCGACGGAATCTGGATGGACGCCGGGGCGACCGCGGTGGCGGCCATCGAGGCCTTCGAGGACGAGGGCGTCGACGTCCCGCCGATCGTCGGTGAGGACCAACTCGACTTCCTCTCGAAGTGGTCCGAGGACGGGCTGACCGCTGTGGCGCCGACCTACCCCACCTATCAGTGGCGTACGCCGGTCATCGCCGCCCTTCAGATCCTCGCCGGGGAGCAGGTGCCGGTCGAATGGATCCTGCCCCAGCCGGTGATCACCCAGGACAGCCTGGACGACTACCTGGACCCGGACATGCCGCCGCTGCACTACGCGTTGTGCGGCTGTGAGGAGATGCCCGGGTATCCGGAGCTCTGGCAGTAGGTGGAGTGGCTGGTTGGGTGTTCGGCGATTGCCCGCAGCACCCAACCGGCCGTTTCGTCGCTATGCCGACGTCGGCGGAGGGGATGACATGACACGCATCGGGGTGAACACCTGGGTATGGACTTCTCCACTCACTGATGCCGGGCTGCAGGAGTTGCTGCCCCGGGTCGCGTCCTGGGGCTTCGACGTCGCTGAACTGCCGGTCGAGAATCCTGGCGACTGGGACCCGGAGCTGGCCGCGACCCTGTGCCGGGATCTTGGCCTCGGTGCCAGCGTCTGCCTGGTCATGCCACCCGGTCGGGAGCTGGTGGCTGCAGATCCGCAGACGGTGCGATCGACACAGGACTACCTGCGCCATGTCGTCGACGTCGCGGCGGTGGTCGGCGCCCCGGCGATCGCCGGACCGGCGTACTCCTCGGTGGGTCGTACCTGGCGGGTCGACGACAACGCGCGAGCCGGGCTGTACGCCGAGCTTCGCGACTCGCTCGGCCCGGTCCTCACCCACGCCGCCGCTGCCGGTGTTGTAGTCGGAGTCGAGCCGCTGAACCGGTACGAGACGAGCCTGCTCAACACCATCGAGCAGACCCTCACCGCCCTGGAAGGGCTGCCGGTCGAGCAGTGCGGGATAGCCGTCGACATCTACCACCAGAACATCGAGGAGACCGACATCGGCGCCGCCATCCGGGCTGCCACCGGTCGGATCACCCACGTGCAGGTGTCGGGCAACGACCGGGGCACCCCCGGGATCGACCACATCGACTGGGACTCGCTCGTTGCCGCGTTGGGCGAGGCCGGGTACGCCGGCCCGCTTTGCATCGAGTCGTTCACCGGGGACAACGCCACCATCGCGACCGCGGCCTCGATCTGGCGTCCGCTCGCACCGACGCAGGACGCACTGGCTGTGGACGGACTCGCGTTCCTCCGCGCGCTGACGACCATCCGCCAACCCTGACTCCCCACCCATGGAAGGGCACCATGCCGCGCCCGATCACCCTGTTCACCGGCCAGTGGGCCGATCTGCCGTTCATCGAGGTCTGCCAGATCGCCGCGGACCGTGGCTACGACGGATTGGAGATCGCCTGCTGGGGCGACCACTTCGACGTCGTCCGAGCCGTCGATGACCCGGCGTACGTCGAGGAGAAGAAGTCGCTACTCGACCGGCACGGGCTCGGCGTCTGGGCCATCTCCAACCACCTGTGCGGCCAGGCTGTCTGCGACGATCCGATCGACTTCCGGCACCAGGCCATTCTGCGGCCGCGCATCTGGGGTGACGGGGAACCTGAGGGCGTACGGCAGCGGGCCGCCGAGGAGATGAAGACGACCGCCCGCGCCGCTGCCGCGCTGGGAGTCGGGACCGTCGTCGGGTTCACCGGTTCCAAGATCTGGCAGTACGTCGCGATGTTCCCGCCGGTCCCGGCCGATCGGATCGCGGCCGGATACCAGGATTTCGCCGATCGCTGGAATCCGATCCTGGACGTCTTCGACGAGGTCGGTGTCCGATTCGCGCACGAGGTCCATCCGAGCGAGATCGCCTACGACTACTGGTCGACAGTGGCCACCCTGGACGCCGTGGGCCACCGGGAGGCATTCGGTCTCAACTGGGATCCGAGCCACATGATGTGGCAGGACATCGATCCGGTCGGGTTCCTGGTGGACTTCCGCGATCGGATCTATCACGTGGACTGCAAGGACACTCGCCGCCGGGTCGGCAACGGCAGGAACGGGGCGCTGTCCTCACATCTGCCCTGGGGCGATCCACGCCGCGGCTGGGACTTCGTCTCCGTCGGGCGCGGGGACGTGCCTTGGGGTGACTGCTTCCGGACGCTGAACTCGATCGGCTACTCCGGGCCGATCTCCATCGAGTGGGAAGACGCCGGAATGGACCGACTCGACGGGGCGGCCGAGGCTGTGGACTTCGTCCGGCGCAATGCCTTCGATCCGCCGACGGCGGCCTTCGACGCGGCGTTCAACAGCAGCACCTGAGCCCGTCGCGACAGCACCTCGATCCGGCTGGTGACGCCCGTGCGAGTGTTGCGAGGACGAAGGAGATGACCTGATGGATCAGCACATCATCATCACCGACGGTGTCGGAGTCGTGGCCGACGAGGCGGGCGTCCACGTCGTTCGGGCCGGAGACGTCATCAGCAGCCCGCCCGGTGCCTGGCATTGGCACGGTGCCCTGCCGACGACAGCGATGTCACACGTGACGGTCGAGGATCCCGCGCTGGACCTCGACGTCGAGCGTCGCGACTACGACGAGGTGTACACGACCGACCTCGGCTCCTAGGCGACCCGCGCCGGCTCGATGATCTCGGGCAACTGCCGGTGCCGCTCGATGATCTCGGCGAACTGCGGCCCCGCCCGGTGACATCCCGAGATCAACGTGTAGGGGGCGGGACCTTGGGCCTGCGGCGAGACGGGACCTCGGACCCTGTGCGCGCGGCGGTCATCCGGCCACGCTGAAAGCACAAAGAGACCACCCCGGGCGTCGACAGGGCGCCACCGTTAAGGAGATCAGGATGACCGTCAGCCCGCAGGTCCGCCCCGGCGCCCGGATGCCGGACCCGGACTTCGTCCATCCCGAGTTGATCGCCCCGGACAGCCGCTCCGGCAAGACATTCCGCTACCTGGCCGCAGCGGCCAGACTCAGCATCGGCTGGGTGTTCCTGTGGGCGTTCCTGGACAAGCTGCTCGCGCTCGGCTTCAGCACCGGCCGGACGGTGAGACCGGCATCGTCGACCGCTTCGGCGACGCGGCCTGGATCAACGGCGGCTCCCCCACCGAAGGGTTCCTGACCTTCGGCACGAAGGGACCGTTCGCCGATATCTACCAGAGCTTCGCCGGAGCCGCTTGGGCGAACTGGTTGTTCATGCTCGGTCTGGCCGGCATCGGCATCGCACTGATCGCCGGCATCGGGATGCGCATCGCCGCTGTCGCCGGCGCCACCCTGCTGGTCTTCATGTGGAGTGCCGCACTGCCCCCGGAGAACAACCCGTTCATGGACTACCACCTCGTCTACGCCATCGTCCTGGGCATGCTCGCCGTCGCCGGCGCCGGCCGGACCCTCGGGCTCGGTAGCCGCTGGGAAGCCCTGCCGATCGTCCAGAAGTACAGCTTCCTGAAGTAGCAGAACCACGCACGACGCATGCCAGCGGTGGCCGGGCTCAGCCCGGACACCGCTGGGATGTCCGCTGTGCCGGGGTTGAGTCAGCGGTGACCGTCAGAGACGATGACACGTCAGTCCGCACCACATGGCAGTGTCCGCACCACATGCATGGAAGTGTCCGCACAACATGGCAGGTAGGAGCAAGCCGGCGTGACGTCCAGTGATCGGTCCCTGCTCGCAGCAGCAGCGGAAAGGTCGCCAACGCCTGCTACTGGGCTCACGCCCGCCGAGGTCGCAGAACGCGTGGCGACGGGCCGGACCAACGCGGTCAAACTCCGTGCCAGCCGAACTGTCCCGGAGATCGTCCGCAGCAACGTCCTGACCTTCTTCAACGGCCTGTTGCTGGCACTGTTCCTTGTCACCATGGCGACCGGACGCTGGCAGAACGGGTTGTTCGGCGGAGTCATCGTTGCCAACGCGGCCATCGGCATCGTCCAGGAGGTGCGCGCCAAGCGCATCCTGGACCGGCTCGCGGTGCTCAACGCGCCCCACGCCAGAGTGGTCCGGGACGGCGTCACGTCTCAGGTCGAGGTGGGCGACGTCGTCGCTGACGACCTGGTCGCGTTGCGCGCGGGAGACCAGGTGACGGCCGACGGTGTCGTCCTCGACTCGGACGGGCTCGAGATCGACGAGTCGCTGCTCACCGGTGAGTCGGACCCGGTGGCCAAGTCACCCGGCGAGGAGGTGCGATCCGGCTCGATCGTGGTCGCCGGGCGTGGCAGGTTCCAAGCCACTGCTGTCGGGGCAGAGGCGTACGCCACGAAGCTGGCTATCGAGGCACGACGATTCACCCTCGCCCATTCGGAGTTGGTCAGTGGCACCAACCGGATCCTGCGCTGGATCTCCGTGGTGTTACTGATCGTCGGTCCGATCCTGCTGTGGAGCCAGTTCCGAAGCGCGGACAACAACGGGTGGCGCGATGCAGTCACGGGAACGGTGGCGGGCCTGGTCGGCATGATTCCGGAGGGCCTGGTGCTGCTGACCAGCCTGGCCTTCATGCTTGCCACCGTCACGTTGGCGCGTCAGCAGACGCTCGTGCAGGAGTTGCCGGCGGTTGAAGGCTTGGCGCGCGTGGATGTCGTCTGCCTGGACAAGACCGGCACGCTGACCCACGGGGATGTCGTCTTCGACCGTCTCGAGTCGCTGGGTAGCTGTTCGGACTCCGACATCTCCCAGGCCCTCGGTCTGCTGTCCGAGGACAGCGAAGGCAACGCGACTGCCGCCGCAGTGGCTGCGGCATTCCCCGTCACCGACTGGCCCCGCGAAGGGAGCGTGCCTTTCAACTCCACTCGGAAGTGGTCGGCGGTGACGACCCCGGACCACGGCGCATGGGTGCTCGGCGCTCCCGAGATGGTCCTTGCCGCTCCGACGCCGGGGCTGCAGGAACAGGCGCACGCGGCGGCGATCCATCTCGCCGCCGCCGGACGTCGAGTGCTGCTGCTGGCACGGTCGACCGCCTCCGCCAGGCCGTTCCCAGCCGTCGGGGGTCAATCGAGCAATGACGTGCCACTGCCGCCGGATCTGCTGCCGGCCGCACTCGTCGTACTCGCCGAACGGGTTCGCGAGGACGCCGCCGAAACGTTGCAGTTCTTCACCGCGCAGGGGGTCACGCTCAAGGTCATCTCCGGGGACAACCCGGGGACGGTGGCGGCGGTGGCCGCGGCTGTCGGCATCGCGGGCGCCGAAAACCCGGTCGACGCGCGCACACTCCCGGAGAACCTCGACGAGCTCGGCGATGTGCTGGAGCGGCACTCGGTCTTCGGACGGGTCACGCCGCACCAGAAACGGTCTCTGGTGGCCGCATTGCAACGCCGCGGCCACGTCGTGGCGATGACCGGTGACGGCGTCAACGACGCGCTCGCCCTCAAAGACGCCGACATAGGCATCGCCATGGGCAACGGCTCGCCGGCGGCGCGTGCGGTAGCCCAGATCGTGCTGCTCGACAGTCGGTTCGCCCGGCTGCCCGGTGTCGTGGCGGAGGGCCGCCGGGTGATAGCGAACATCGAGCGAGCCTCGAACTTGTTCCTGATCAAGAACACCTACGCGCTGGTCCTTGCGCTGATCGCCGCGGTGACGGTCAGCGCGTATCCGTTCGCCCCGATCCAGCTCACCCTCATCTCGACGCTGACCATCGGCATCCCTGGCTTCATCCTGGCGCTGGCGCCGAATTCACGTCGATACGTCCCGGGATTCCTGCGTCGGGTGCTCCGCTTCTCCGTGCCGATCGGCGCGGTCACCGGCGTGAGCGCATATCTCGGGTACCGCGCTACCCGCTTCCTCGACGCCGGAGCAGGGGTACCGGAGGCGCGCACCACGGCCACCGTGGTCGTGCTGATCGTTTCGCTGTGGACCGTTGTCGTACTCGCGCGTCCGCTGGCCGGGTGGAAACTGGCGTTGGTCGCGGCGCTCGGCGGCTCGGCTGCCGTCGTGATCGCGGTGCCCGCGATCGGGGAAGGTCTGTTCCTGATGTCCATCACCCGGCTCGACGTCACTGTCGCGGTCGTCGTCGGGGCCGTCGGGGCGCTGCTTGTCGAAGTGACACATCGAGCGGTCGATGCCACCGGGCGCAGCTCAGCGGTCGAGTAGCTGCCGGACTTCGGCTGCGATCTGGATGTCTTCCCGGGCACCGATCACAAGAGTCCGGACGGGTGCGCCGGCAGCGGTGATGTCCCGGTCGTCCCCGACGTAGTCGTTGCGGTAGAGGTCGACGGCGATGCCGAGGAAAGCCAGCCGCTCGGCCGCGCGTCGGCGCACCAACGATGAATTCTCACCCACACCGCCGGTGAACACGAGCACGTCCAGACCACCGGTCGCGACGGTCATCGTGGCAATGCCGCCTGCCAGCCGGTGGATGTAGACATCGAGGGCGAGAACCGCCCCCGGATCTCCGCGATCCACCGCGGCCTCGACCTTGCGCATGTCCCCCGTACCGGCCAGGGCCAGCAGTCCGGATCGCTGCTCCAACGCGGTGGCAACCTCGTGCGGCGCAAGGTGTTCGTGCTCCTCCAGCCACAGGACGAGACCTGGGTCGACGGTGCCCGAGCGGGTCGCCATCACCAGGCCCTCCAACGGCGTAAAGCCCATGGTGGTGTCCACGCTGCGGCCGTCGACGACGGCCGCCAGGGAGGCTCCCGCCCCGAGATGGCAGGTGACGACCCGCAGGTCCGCGAGTGGACGGTCGAGCAGGTCCGCCGCACGGCTGGCGCAGTAGGAATGCGACAGGCCGTGGAAGCCGTAGCGGCGTAACCCGTATCGCTCGCGCCAGTCGAGCGGCACGGCGTAGGTGGCCGCGGCGGCCGGGATGGTGCTGTGGAACGCGGTGTCGAAGCTGGCGACCGCGGTGACGTCGGGCCACTGCGCGGTGACCGCGTCGAGCGCGGCCAGTGACTTCGGCTGGTGCAGGGGGGCCAGATCGATGAGCTCGCCGAGCTGCCGGCGTACGGCATCGTCGACAACGACCGGTCCGGTGAAGAAAGTCCCGCCGTGAACGATGCGATGGCCGATGGCGTCCGGCGTACCCCAGCCGTCGACGGCTGCCGCGACCTGACGTCCGTCGCTGTCGCCCGGCAGGTCCGCGTCACGCAGCACGGAGTCATGGTCGTCGAGCAGGCGCAGTTTCAGGCTGGAGGAACCCGCGTTGACGACGAGTATCCGCACGCGTCAGTCCCGTGCCGGCCAGGTCCAGCCGGCGATCGCGGGATCGTCCTCACCGTGTTCGCGGGTGTAGGCACGTGCCGCGATCCGGGCGTCGACCATCTGCTGGCGCAGTGTCGCAGCCCGGCTGCCGAGGGACGGGACACGATCGATGACGTCCAGGACGAGGTGGAAGCGGTCCAGGTCGTTCATCATCACCATGTCGAACGGCGTCGTGGTGGTGCCCTCTTCCTTGTAGCCACGCACATGCAGGTTCCGGTGATTGTTGCGTCGGTATGTCAGCCGGTGGATCAGCGACGGGTAGCCGTGATAGGCGAAGATCACCGGCTTGTCCGTGGTGAAGAGCGCGTCGAAGTCCCGCTCCGACATCCCGTGCGGATGCTCCGTCTCCGGTTGCAGGCGCATGAGGTCCACGACGTTGATGACGCGGACCTTCAGATCGGGGAGATGGGTGCGCAGCAGGTCCGCCGCCGCCATCGTCTCCAGCGTGGGGGTGTCGCCGGCGCAGGCGAGCACCACGTCAGGCTCCTCGTCGGTGTTGCCGGCCCACGGCCAGATCCCCAGCCCGCGGGTGCAGTGCGCGATCGCCTCGTCCATGGTCAGGTACGTCAAGGCCGACTGCTTGCCGGCGACGATGACGTTGACGTAGTGCCTGCTGCGCAGGCAGTGATCGGCGACCGAGAGCAGCGTGTTGGTGTCCGGCGGCAGGTACACCCGGACGACCTCGGCCTTCTTGTTCACCACGTGGTCGATGAATCCAGGGTCCTGGTGGGACAGGCCGTTGTGGTCCTGCCGCCAGACGTGGGAGGACAACAGGTAGTTCAGCGACGCGATCGGGGCCCGCCAAGGAATGTGGCGGGTGGTCTTGAGCCACTTGGCGTGCTGGTTGAACATCGAGTCGATGATGTGGATGAACGCCTCGTAGCAGTTGAACAGGCCATGCCGCCCGGTGAGCAGGTACCCCTCGAGCCAGCCCTGGCACAGATGCTCGGACAACACCTCCATCACCCGGCCGTCCGGCGCGAGGTGGTCGTCTTCGGGCAGCAACTCGGCGTCCCACGCGCGATCGGTCTCCTCGAACACCGCCGAGAGCCGGTTGGAGGCCGTCTCGTCAGGCCCCATGATGCGGAACCGGTGCGGATTGCGGGCGACGATGTCGCGCAGGAACGCGCCCAGCACCCGGGTCGCCTCACTCGACTCGACGGCGGGCCGATCCACCGGTACGGCGTACTCGCGGAAGTCCGGCATCACCAGGTCGCGAAGCAGCAGCCCGCCGTTGGCGTGCGGATTCGCACTCATCCGGCGGTCGCCGTGCGGTGCGAGCGCCTGTAGTTGCGGGACGAGGCGGCCGTCGGCGTCGAAGAGCTCCTCGGGCCGGTAGCTCTGCAGCCACTGCTCCAGCATCGCGCGGTGCTTGGCGTTGCCGCGGGTCTCGGCAAGCGGAACCTGATGGGAGCGCCAGGTTCCCTCGACCGCTTTGCCGTCGACCTTCTTCGGCCCGGTCCAGCCTTTGGGGGTTCGGAGCACGATCATCGGCCACGCCGGGCGCACCGCCTGCTTGCGGTCGCCGTCGCGGGCCTCCTGCTGGATGGCCGCGATGTCGTCGAGCACTCGATCGAGCGTCGCGGCAAGCTGTTGGTGGACCTCCCTGGGGTCATTGCCGCCGACGAAGTGCGGCGCATAGCCGTAGCCGTGCATGAGGGCGGCGAGCTCTTCCTCGGGGATGCGGGCCAGCACGGTCGGGTTGGCGATCTTGTAGCCGTTGAGGTGGAGCACCGGCAACACGGCGCCGTCGGTCACCGGGTTGAGGAACTTATTCGAGTGCCAGCTCGCTGCCAGCGGGCCGGTCTCCGCCTCGCCGTCACCCACGACGCACAGCACCAGCAGGTCCGGGTTGTCGAAGGCCGCGCCGTACGCGTGCACCAGGGCGTAGCCGAGTTCGCCGCCCTCGTGGATGGAGCCGGGCGTCTCGGGAGCCACATGGCTGGGAATGCCGCCGGGGAAGGAGAACTGCCGGAACAGCGCGCGTAGCCCGCCCTCGTTCTGCCCGATCGACGGGTACACCTCGCTGTAGGTGCCCTCCAGATAGGCGTTGGCGACGAGCCCCGGGCCGCCGTGGCCCGGGCCGGTGATGTACAGCGCATCGAGGTCGCGTTGCTTGATGACCCGATTCATGTGCGCGTACAGCAGGTTCAGCCCGGGAGTCGTCCCCCAGTGCCCGAGCAGTCGTGGTTTGACATGTTCGGCCAGCAGCGGCTCGCGCAGCAACGGGTTGTCCAGCAGGTAGATCTGCCCGACCGACACGTAGTTCGCCGCCCGCCAGTACGCGTCGATCAATTCGAGGTCCTGCCGACTCAAGGCTTGCTCGTCGCGGTCTTTCACAACCCGGTCTCCTCACAGCTGCACGGATGAAGGAAGTCTGGTGGACGAGCACCGGTCCGCTGCAGGCCGGGCTCCGGTAGCGACCAAGGTCCCGCCGAGAACAGGTCGCTCGGTCCTGCCGACCCGCCCAACATCGCGCCACCATCAAGGTGTGACCATCACCGTGCCCACGACAGTGACC
>Ga0136612_10000163_pt1 | contig 19189 bp, 14 predicted proteins | sample AntDryUQ224A2306_2_FD_106644 | JGI IMG/M metagenome (GOLD analysis project Ga0136612, IMG submission 106644) | Polar desert sand microbial communities from Dry Valleys, Antarctica - metaG UQ224A (23.06) | ecosystem: Environmental > Terrestrial > Soil > Desert | place: Antarctica: Dry Valley... | reverse complement strand
GCTTGGCACACCAAATGGAGTCAGCACGGACGTGCGCTCCACCTCGCACGCCCCGAGCATGCCAATGCCGGCGAGCGACAGGCTCGAGAGGAGAACGCGGCGGTTCATCGGTTATCTCCGTCGCTGTTTTCCACACCCGCACCCGGGGAGAAGCTGAAGCCAAGGCTGAACATCAGATTGTTCAATGACTTCTTGGCCGTGGACACGATCGGCACGTCTTCATTAAAGCGTGTATTCAAGAGAGCAGCGCTGGTGTTGGGGTTGAGCCTTCGCCGATTGAAGTCGGTGTAGATGAGATCCCGAATTTCCAGGACGAGACCAGAGCGGCGACCGAGACCGATATTGAGCCCGCCACCAATCTGCAGCGCCATCCGCGAAAACTGACGGGGAGCAGCATTGGCCTGTGGGTCCATGTAGATCTTGTAACTGCCGATTCCGCCGCTCACGAACGGACTGAACCGTCCGACAGGAAAGCGGGCGGTGGCATTAACGGTCGCGTCCAGAATGCTCAGCGGCTGCTGGACGGCGAAAAGGAACGTGGTATCGCCGAACCGCAGCTGCGAAATGAAGTTCGATCCCTCGGTGACGGTGCGGGCCACCATGACACCGCCGCCAACAGAAAACATCCGGGTGAAATTATACATCGCGTCGACACCGACAGCGCCGGCATCCTTGATCCCGGACGCGTCGTCGTATCGAACGTAGCCACCGCGAGGCGTTACCTGAAACTGCCTCGAGAAGGTCTGGGCTCCTGCTGCGCCGGTGAATCCGGCGAGGGAGATCAGACAGACGGCCAGTGAAATCCTCATGTGGTTCCAGCTCCTGAACGGTTTGCGCACGCGGGCTCTAGCGCCCGAGCTCGAATGAGAACACCTGGACATTCCGCAGATCACCAAGCGACGTATATGCGTAATCGAACTTCAGGCCGCGGCGGGCCAGAGGCAGCCGCACACCCAGACCACCGGAGAGGCCATAGGTGCCCTTCAGTGATTCTTCGTCCTCGCCGACTGCGGCGCGCTCGTCGTTATAAAAACGCTTGCCCAGTCGCACGAACACCACGTCGGCGAAACCGTACTCGAGGCCGAAGGCCAACTGTACGTCTGTATCGATCGCGTCGTTGAATGCCACCTCGCCCGAGAGCGACTGCCTGCCGCCACCCGTGCCAAGCAGCGAGCCCGCGCGGCCGTACAGGTCCGTGCCGACGGAGAATCGAAACAGCGTCGGCAATTCGATATCCGCCGTGTTGAATTCCGTCTTGGTGATCTGCGGGGAGACGTTCTCGTCATCGATGCGACGCTCCAGCAGTGAGCCGCTCATCCGTGAAGCGGAACCGATATTCTGAATCGTGGCGCCAATGCTCAATCCATAGATACCGGTGCGGAACTGCGTGCCGAGATCGAGTGCGAGCCAGTTGATGCTGGCGTCATTGATCCCCTCGGATACGTATTTCGCATGAGCGCCGATGTCGAGCCGGTCAGTCAGCCGACGCGCATAGCCGAGGCCGATGGCGCTGGATCCCCAGTTGAACGTGCTACCGCGCGCCGGATCATCGGCGCGCGGGCTGTTTGCATCGGTGCGCGCGATGTCGCCCGAATTCAGTGAAACGAAACTCACGCCCAGCGCGCCGCCAGCGAAGGGCAGCGACACTCCGGCGAAGTTATGGGTGATGTCGAGATCCTGATACAGATCGCCACGGGCAACGGCGACCGAGAACTGCTCGGCACTCGCCGCGCCCGCAGGATTCCAGTACCAGGACGTGGGGCCATCGATCAGACTGGCAACCGCGCCACCCATGGCATTGGCGCGTGCACCAACTCCCAACTGCAGGAAGTTGGCGCCGCGGGTGCCCTGGCGGGTAGGCGGGTTGTCCGGCCTCGGCTGCAAGCCGTTGATCGGAAGATCCTGAGCGGCGAGAGCACTGGGCACCGCGATCGCGGCCACTGCCGCGCGCAGGACAATCATTCGGAAGCTTGTCATGTTCCGTCTCCCTTAGCGGATAACCACGAACTTACCGCGCACCTGCTGGGGCTTGCCCGCCGCGCTTTTCGTGGAGATAACGTAGATGTAGAGGCCAGCGGCAAGGTCGGTACCCTCGCGACTGCGCAGATTGTACGGCAGGTCGCCTGTCCCGTTGAGATCAGCCGGCGTCCAGCTCAACTGCTGGAGGAACTGACCGCTGACCGAGTAGACACGCAGCATGCCGGATTCCGGAACATTCGTGAACAGAACTCGCGAAATGCCCTGACGGCCGCTCGACACTTCGTCGAATTCCGACTGGAAGACATAGGGGTTGGGAACAACCCGGATCCGCGACTTCTCCGCGCGCGTCAGTAAGGGACGCGTGCTGGCAGTCGGAGTGACATTAAAGCTGACTTTGCTCGCGACGGAGAACGGCGTCCTGAAGTCGACGATCAGCCTGGTGTTCGGCTGATAGTTGAAATAGCCGGAAAAGCCGCGGGTTCCGAACTTCACCGGGTTACAGATGACCGGAGCGTTGCATCCGAGCACCACCGGGCCGAGGGCAACGATCGTTGCCTGCACCTGGAACGCCGTGTTGGTCGACGGGTCCACAACTACAAAGGTGGTATCCCCCGAAGTCACGATGCTGTCACGCGCCAGCGTTTGCAGCACGACGAACTCGTCTCCGGGCACCCAATCCAGCGAATCGATGGCGACGCGCAAGGTATCGACGCCTGAACCCAGCCGCACAGTGCTCGTCCTGTTCCTGGCCCGCCGACTGATCATGGCCAGCGTCGTAGGCCGACGGTTGGAGCTGTCGGTGACGGTGAAGGGGAACCTGAACGGCCGCAGCGGCAGGGTGGACGTGTCGTTGGCCGTCAACAGCGAGACATCTGCGGGGAACTGCCTGAGGTATGCCCGCTTCGCTTCAATGGAGACATCGCCGGTTGTGGCAACCGCACGAGCCGCCAGTGAGGTTCTGACGACATCACCCGTGTTGGCGATGTTCACACTGTCAAACGTGAACGGTGCGCCCGGACCAAACGCATCAGAAAGGAAGTTGAAGATGAACGTCCCGCTAGTGTTGTTGCGACGCTCCGACGTTGCCTGGAAATTCACGGCAAACGGCACCACGTTGACGTTCAGCGTGTCGCCGTTTGGAAGCACCACACGTTCGAAATCAGCGTCGCGATCGAGCGCTGTCGTCTGGTCAAGGGCAATCGTGAATCCGGGGAAATCAATCCGACTGACAAACTCATCCGGCGTGGTGGGATTGTCGCCGGCTCCCAGTTCCGTAGAAACGAAGAGCGGCTGGTTCGCGCCGTTGGTAAGCACGAAGCCCAGTCCGTCGAGCTGAGTCACCCGCAGCTGAACGTCTCCAGTCCTCGTCGTAGTGTCCGAGGTGACTTCCCCCGCGATCTGCACCGGCGTGGATGAAACGAAGATTTCGGTAGAACTGACGACTTCGCCCTTCGCGCCCGCCCGGGTGGCGCTGGAAATGACATCCAGGGCGAACACCGAGTCGACCGTCGCTCCGGTGCGGATGTTGAGATACTGCTTGACGATAAAGCGGTTGGCAAAGGTAGCCGTGAAGGTCCCGCCCGTCACCCGATTGCCAAATCGTACTTCAACCGGTGCCGTGGCGTTTCCGGAGGTGAAGCTGAAGGTGGAAATGCGCGCCGCGGTCGCGCCGGCAGCGAGACTGATCGGGACATACACCTTGGCGGTGCTCGGACCCGAGCGCTGCAGCGAGCCGGAAATCGTGTCGGTCAGAACGAATAGCCTGACGCCGTTGGCTGCCGTCGAATCCTTGATGACGGTCCGGAATCCCCGTGAGCGGGTCACGAGGGAATAGAGATAGGTCCTGCCGCCAATGACGTTATTGTCCCGGAACGAATTGACGATGCTGCCATTCTTCGTGGTATCCGCGGTAATGATCGCATACGGCTGGAATCCGGCACCAATGAGCTGGCCGGTGGGGCCGACCGCCGGATCACCGTCGCAGTCGGCGTCGCCGGTGAAAGTGGCGCCGTTATCGCAGGATTTGTAGATGTACAGTTCCGAAAAATTGTTGACCGCTCGCGCCAGAATCTGGTCGGCCAGATTCGGATTCTGCGTTCGCAGCGCAACGAGATTCGCGGCGCTGGAGTTCTTGAGCTCATTCCCGAACTTGAGGAGAAACGGATCGACGAATTTCTCGGGCGCGTTCGAATAAAAGATCTGAACGAAGGGCGCGCCGATTTCCGTCGGCTGCACCTCGGTCGCCACGATCGTGGGCGCTGGAGGCGCGGTTGGGGTCAGGTAGAAGCTCATGTAGGCATCGATGACGCTCGAGACCGTGGCTTCGAAGGAAGCCGAATCCGGCCCGCCAACGAAGGCATACACGAACGCCGTGGTATCGCCGGCCTTGAGCGCAAACGGGCCGGCGGTCATGACACCACCGACATTACTGTAGCTGTTTACCTGCCTGCCCGGCATCGTATCCGCCCACACCTTTACGCAGCCCTGAGAATGGCAGCTGTCGTAAAAGAGCGTATCCGGCGTTCCATCGTTATTGAAATCCCAGTTGCCTGGGGTGTACCGATTGAACTTGCCATCGCGCGTGGGGAAGGACTTGCTGCGGAATGTTCTCCAGTATTCGTTGTTCGTCAGCGCGCCAATGGACCGGCCGTCCAGCACGTTGTCCTCGGTAGAGGAAATCAATCCGAAGCCACGCCGGTCGTTGACGTTGATAGTGGTCGCCCAGCAACCGCCGAAGCCGCACATGTGACCATGGTTGAACGCGATCGTGTCGTCCGCGAATTTGCTCGTCGGATTGAAGAACGCACCCGGCTTGGTGAACAGTTTGTTACGGAGGTCGCCAATTGGTGACTTGAGGGCAATGATTCCAACGGCACCGTTTGAGAAACCGATCAACTGGCAACCGAATCCTCCGGCCGGCGTGGCGCCATTGCAGGTTGGCGAGCCACTGGTGCCAATCGATGCGACCTTGATCGCGCTCTGGGACGGGACGTAATGCACCTGGCTCCGCTGAGCTGATCCCCAGCCAGGCGCGAGGCCCATATAGAGTGAATCGAAGTCGACGCCGGTACCGTAGACGTCAGCCGTGCGGTTGACGACGATTGCCTGGTAGAAGACAGCGTTGGCGATGGTCGGCAGGCCGAACGTGAAAGCTTCGAACCGGATGTCGAGACCCAGTGGGTATCCGTTGATCGTCGGGCTGGTGCGTGGTCCGATCTTGGTGACCTTGCCGTACGCGGCGAGTATTTCCGTGTAGTGATCGCTCGTTTCTCCGTAGGTCGAGAAATCGCCCAGGAACCGGGTCTGGTCCTTTTCGCTGTCGGCAATGCGGAAGTAGTCGAACCGGAAGTTCTTCGGATCGGCGTTGAACGCCCGGATGTACGCCGAATCGGGAATGGGACGCGGACCCTTGAAGCCCTCGGTGCCCCAGGTCACGGGGCAGGTGCTGCCCGCGAGCAGGGAGGCGCCGACCGTCATGTAGCCGTTGAGCGGCGATGTATTGTCCCGGCAGCTTCCATCCTCGGTGCTCGGTTCGCCCTTGAACAGGGTGCCGAGCGTGCCATCCTTCGGGCCGAACTCGGAACGACCGGCGAAGAGGGCGAAGTTATGGAGATGCGTGTACGTGATTCCGCCGCGTACGGCAGAGCCGATCTCCGGGTAAACCTTGCGGATTTTCCGGAATTCGTTCGGCGGCGTTCCCGCCGACCAGAGAATTTCGAAAATATGGAACCGGTAGTCGCCGCCGCCGACGTCGACGTCGCCGCATTCGCCCAGGTTGAAGCCGTCAGCGCAGGGACCCAGATTCGAGGTGATCCAGCCGAACTGACCGGCGTTTTTCATGCCCGTACCCGCCAGGTCACCGTTCGCGAACAGGGAGAACCCCTTTTTCCGGCTCCGAACGTAATCCGGTGTGCCATCTTCAGCGCGAACCACATTCCGCTGCGGACTCGCCGATCGCTGAGCGTCGGCGGCCGAAGCGATGCCAAGCGTTAGAACGGCAAGAATCGCCGTTCGCCGCCCGACCCACTTTCCACGAAGGAAATGCCTCATCCGTTCATCCTCGAAAGGGAGCACACGCGCGAGACAGAACGGCTCACGCGTGTGCTCGGTCTAGTTGCTTAGAAAGTGACTTTGACGCCGGAGTAGATGCTGCGGCGAGCTCCGAAGAACTGCGGTCTGTCGAAGAAGGTACTCGACGTGTTTTCGCCGACCGGATTGCCCTGGCGTGCGCGATCCTGATCGATCGTTCCCGCATCGCAGCGGCCGGTGGTGACGAACACCTGCACGCAATTCTTGCTGTCGAACAGGTTCTGGACCCGGACGAAGACACCGTAGCGCAGATTCGCGGTGCGGAGATTCTTGCCGGCGAGCAGGTCGACCTGCGAGGTCGTTGGACCGCGCCCGCTGTTGACGTCGCTCTGGTTCACGTCGCCGAAGCCCGAGAAGCTGGACGTTGGCGTGTAGGGCAGCCCGCTCGCGGCGCGGAGAGTGACCGTTGCATAGGAATTAGTGAGCACTCGGCCGTACCGGAACGTCGGGGCCTGATCGTCCACGCGCATGATGAGTGACGCGTTGAACACGTGCGGCTGATCGATTTCCGACGTGATCTCGCGGAGCTGGGTGGGGTCGCCTTCCTGCTGCGACTGCTGCTGCCGCTCCGGCGGAGCCGCGTTCGTGGCCGACTTCGAGAACGAATAATTGATGTCGTAACCCCAGAAGTTGGTAATGCGCCGGCGGAACTGCGCTTCCACCCCGCGGCTGGTGGTGTAGTCCTGGTTTACGATCACCCCATACGACGGAAGCGATGTCCCGTACGTCGATCCAATGTCCGATAAGCGTCTCGCCTGCCGGATGCCTGACAATCCCGCCTGATCCTTGCTGAAAACAGCGAGGTTCACCGCGTATTTCTGCCCGAGCTCGGCGGCATAGCCGATTTCGTACGCCGTAGACTGCTCGGTGAGCAGATTGGCGTTACCCACAAACGCCGGCGAATATGCGTCGGCGACGATCACCGGAAAGCATTCCTTGCTGCCGAACTTGGTGTTCGCAGCGGGGCAGATGGGGTCTTCGCCGCCGGCCACCGTACCGATACCGGTGTTCTGGTACAGGTTGTTATAGAGCGGATTCTGGTAGTAACGGCCGGCGTTGAAGAAGAAGGACGAGCGCTCGCTGAGCGGGAAGCTCACACCGACGCGTGGGCTGAACGCCTTGCGGACCGCGGCCTCCTTGAAATCATCCTGCGACGCCAGACGGGTCGCACTGTCGAGAAGCCCTGGCCTACCCGAGCTGTTCTTGGGCGACAGGTTGCACGCCGCGAGTCCGGTGAACGTCGCTCCGGTGTCATCGACGAAGGTGAACGGGGTAGTCGCCTTGAGCGAGCCCGCGGTTCCCGTGCAGACTTCCCGCGCAGTCGTGCCGTTGGTCGGATCGAGCGGATCTGCGTAGGACGAGCCCGCCGCCTTTCCGTAGTCGAATCGGAAACCGAGCTTGACGGTCAGGAAGTCATACTCAATGCGGTCCTGGAAATACGCCGCGGCATCATAGGGCTTTGCCGCATACTGTTGCGGAACCACGAAGACATCGTTGGTTCCCAGGTTGCGCTTTTCGGCGAAGAGAATGTCATGCCGCTGGAGGAACAGTCCGCCCTGCAGATTGTGGTGGTCGGTGACCTGCGACTGCAGGTCGGCACGGAAGATATTCGTCTTCACCGACTCGCCGCCAAAGAATTCATCAGTGCCGCTCACCGGAACGCCCTGCGTGATGCCGGGGGCGATGAAGCGATCGTTGAAGTTCGGGTCAGCAAACCGGCTACCCAGACACACGCCCTGGAAGAAGTTGCACGTTTCGCGAGCCTGCTCGAAGCGCGCGACCCGAACGGTCAGGTTGCTCCGGCCGAATCGCTGCTCGAGCGCGCCCGAATACAACTGCCGATCAGCGCGAATTGAACCCTGAACGACATTCTGATACTGGAGGAAGCCGGCAATGCCCAGCGTATCCTGGAGGCTGTTGACTCCGCGGGAGTCCAGCGGGTTGAAGCCGACGAGGAGATAATCGAAGTCGAATGGACGACGCTGACGTTCGTAATCGATAACCGTGAAATTCAGCTTGGTTCCGGACGTCGCGTTGAACGTCAGCTTACCGAAGATGTCGTGCTGGTTATCGTAGCCGAACGCGCGCCAACCGCTGAATACATCGAGCTCCTTCGGCGTGGACAGGCGCGATCCCTGCCTATCGAAGTCCGACACGTCATTGTCAAATTCGTACACGGCGTCGCTGCCGCTCTGCTGCTGGCCGGCGACCACGAAGCGAAGCTTGCTCGCCGTTCCGGGAACGGGTCCGGAAATAAAGCCGGACAACAGGTCGAAGCCGCGGAGCTCATCAGCCGTGTTCCCGAGCTTTCCGCTCAACCCGGTGCTCTGGTACTCCACGTTGCCGGCGAACTGAGCGCCGCCTTCACGCGTCGCCAGATTGATAATGCCGGAGAGTGCATTTCCGTACTGCGGCTCGAAGCCGCCCTTCTGATAGTCGATCTGCTGAATCGCCAACTTGGTGATATCGAACGCCGGTCCACCGAACACGACGTTGTTGATCGGAATGCCATCGATCAGGGTCAATGTCTCGCCCGCACGGCCACCGCGAATCCGGATCGGCGAAATCACGTTCCGGCGGGTGTCGGTGAAGCTCACGATATCGGTATTCTGCGGGACCTGCAGAAACCCCTGCTGAAGCGCCAGCACGCCAGCCACGCTGGTTACCGGCAGGGCCTCAATGACTTCCGAGGACACGGCCTGGGCGCTTCCCGTAATCCCACGCTCCACGAGCGGAGTCGGCGGCGCGACGATGCGCTGCGCAGCCAGCGTCGATGCGGCGCTCGACAGCGAGAAGTTGATCTCGCGCGTGACGTCGATTCGAATGCTCACGCCCGACTGCTCGACCGGCTGGTAACCCAGTCGGCGGCCCACGACGGTGTAGGTTCCCGGGGCGACACTGATGATGAAGTATCGGCCGTTGGAAGAGGTCAACGCACCGAGTCCGGTGCCCTGCACGATGACCTGGACCCCTTCAAGCGGCTGTCCCGATTGCGCATCGGTCACCACACCCGAAATCTTCCCCGTCTGCGCTTCCGCGAGCCGCGGGACACACAGGACGACAGCCGCAATCGCGACCGCCTTCAACACACTGACTAAACGAGACTGATGCATGATACCTCCGGGGTTTCTGCTACTCGCCACACGAAACAACGACCACAACGCCAGTGAGCGCGACCTACTGTCGCGCTCAAACGCGTCTGATAACCACGACTTCTGGAAAGACCCGCCGCTTGTGACCAGCGTCACTCACGTAATAACGCGGGACTGAAACTGTCAAGATGCGGTAAACGTATGGTGACGGTTTTGGAACTGCTGAGGGCGCCTGCGGATGCCCAACCATCGACTACTTGACGGTTGCCCGTTCAGTAACGACGCGAACATGGTCGTCCACGACCTGCAGGAACCCGCCTTCCACCGTGAAACGCCGATCCGATCCTCCGCCTTTCAGTCGCAACTCGCCCGTGCCCAGCAACGTTACCATCGGCGCATGATGCTGCAGGATGCCCACCTCGCCATCAAACGCGGGAGCGACCACTGATTCGACTTCCCCTTCGAAGAGAATCGCTTCCGGCGAGATGACCGACACCTTGAGCATGGTCAGCCCTGCGCCAGCTGATCGGCCTTCTGCACCGCTTCTTCAATACTGCCTACCATATAGAACGCCTGCTCAGGCAGCGCATCGAATTCGCCAGCCACGAGCCGCTCGAATGACGAAATGGTTTCCTCGAGTTTCACGTACTTCCCGGGAATACCGGTAAACTGCTCGACGACCGCGAACGGCTGCGACATGAACCGCTGCACGCGGCGCGCGCGTCCCACGATCTTCTTGTCGTCTTCGGACAGCTCGTCCATGCCGAGAATCGCGATAATATCCTGCAGTTCCTTGTACCGCTGGAGGATGCGCTGCACCTCGGTCGCCGCACGGTAGTGACGATCGCCGAGAAACTGAGCATCGAGAATGCGTGACGACGACGCCAGCGGATCAACCGCGGGATAAATCCCCAGCTCCGTGATCGCCCGCGACAGCACGATCGTCGCATCCAGGTGAGCGAACGCGGTCGCTGGCGCCGGATCCGTGATATCGTCGGCCGGAACGTAAATGGCCTGCACCGATGTGATCGAACCGTTCTTCGTGGAAGTAATGCGCTCCTGCAGGTCACCCATCTCGGTGGCCAGGGTCGGCTGGTAGCCGACCGCGCTCGGCATCCGGCCGAGCAGCGCGGACACTTCGGATCCGGCCTGCGTGAACCGGAAGATGTTGTCGATGAACACGAGCACATCGGCGCCTTCCTCATCGCGGAAGTACTCAGCGACCGTCAGCCCCGAGAGGCCGACACGCAGGCGCGCACCCGGCGGCTCGTTCATCTGACCGTAAATCAAGGCGGTGGAGTTGAGAACGCCCGACTCCTTCATCTCGAGGTAGAGGTCGTTCCCCTCGCGGGTACGCTCGCCCACGCCGCAAAACACCGACTTGCCGCCGTGCCCCTTCTGCACGTTGTTGATCAACTCCATGATGACGACGGTCTTGCCGACACCGGCGCCGCCGAACAGACCGATCTTTCCGCCCTTCACGAACGGCGCGACCAGGTCGACGACCTTGATGCCCGTCTCAAACACCTCCGTTTTCGGCTCCAGCGAGACAAAGTCGGGGCGCTTTCGGTGAATGGGCCAGCGCGGCGCGCTCTTCGGAATCGGCGGGCCATTGTCCACCGGCTCACCGAGCACGTTCAGGATGCGACCGAGTGCCGCGTCGCCGACCGGCACCGAGATCGGCCCACCCGTGTCCACGACTTCCATGTCGCGCACGACGGAATCGGTAGACGACATGGCGACGGCACGTACCTGGTTACGGCCGATGTGCTGCTGCACCTCGACAGTGACGCGGATATCCACACCCGCATCGCTGCGCCCGGTGATCTCCAGCGCGTTGTACAGCTCTGGAAGGTGATCCGCTTCGAACTCGACGTCGAGCACGGGACCAATCACCTGGACGATGCGTCCGATCGCGCGCTCAGTTTTTGTGGCTGTGGCCATTTATCAGATCCCGATGGTGAAGACGGTGCGTAGTCATGCGTGGTACGTGGTGCGTGGTGCGTGAAAAAGACAAACGTCGATGCCGAGTCGGAGCGCGTGAGCGAACGCACCACGCACCACGCACCATTCCTTATCCCAGCGCAGCGGCGCCGCCGACGATCTCCGCGATCTCCTGAGTGATCTGCGCCTGACGCGCGCGGTTGAAGGTGCGGCGAAGGACGTTGATCATCTCGCTGGCATTATCGGTGGCGTTCTTCATTGCGGTGCGACGCGCCGCCTGCTCACCGGCTGCCGTCTCCACGAGCGCGCGGTACACGGCATTGCGCACGTAGGAAGGCAGGAGCTCCCCAAGGATCTTCTCCGCCGATGGGAAGAGCAGATAGTCGTGACGCGGACCCTTCTCGGCGTCGGTGTCCTCCTGCGAGGGAGGCGTCACAGGCAATACGCGCTGCCACACAGCCGGCGTCGAAATCACCGACTTGAAGCTCGCGTACACCACGTAAACCGCGTCGAGGTGCCCATCGGCGAACGCCTGCATGAGCTCACTGATCAACGCCGACGCGTCCTCGGCTGTTGGCCGGTCGGTGATGTCGATGCGGCTCGAAGCAATCTCGCGTCCTACATACTTGAAGTAGCCGAGGCCTTTCTTGCCGACGACGTGGAAGTCAACTGCGGTGCCCTCCTCCTCGAGACGGCCAAGCAGCGACCGGCCTTCCTTGATGAGGTTCGAGTTGAAGCCGCCGGCCAGCCCACGATTCGATGTCAGCAGAATAACGGCCGCGCGCTTGACCTGTTTGGGCTGCCGAAGCAGGGGGAATCGTTCCGCGAGCTCCGGCGAGTAGAGACTTGAAATCACTTCGCCAAGAATCGTGGCATAGGGGCGCGCTGCGACCACGCGATCCTGTGCGCGTTTCATTTTCGACGTCGCGACCATTTCCATGGTCCGCGTGATCTTCCGGGTGTTCTCGACGGACTTGATCCGTCCCTTGAGTTCCCTGCCCTTGGCACGCCCTACGCTCCGCTGTACATCTTCTTGAAGGCCTCGATCCCCTGCTTCAGGGCGGCCTCGGCATCCTTCGACAGCGACTTCTCCTTCGTGATTGCGTTGCCGACGTTGGGATACTGCGCGCCCATGTACTCATGGAAGCCGCGTTCCCATTCCTGGATTTCGCCGACGGGCACGTCATCCAGGAAGCCGTTGGTGACGGCATAGATGATCATGACCTGTTTCTCGACGGGCATTGGCTCGTACTGTGGCTGCTTCAGTACCTGCACGGTGCGGGCACCTCGCTCCAGCTACCGCTTGGTCGCGGCGTCGAGATCGGATGCAAAGGACGAGAAGGCTTCGAGCTCGCGATACTGCGCGAGATCGAGGCGCAGACGGCCGGCAACGGACCGCATGGCCTTGATCTGTGCCGAGCCACCGACGCGCGAGACGGAGATACCGACGTTGATGGCGGGGCGAACGCCGGCGAAAAACAGGTCGGCTTCGAGGAAGATCTGCCCGTCAGTGATCGAGATGACGTTGGTCGGGATGTAGGCGGAAACATCGCCAGCCTGCGTCTCGATGACCGGCAGCGCGGTCAGCGACCCACCCGCCTTGAAGATCGTCTCCCCGTCCACGATCGAGGAATCCTCGCTCAGCTTGGCGGCGCGCTCGAGCAGACGCGAATGGAGATAGAAGACGTCGCCGGGAAATGCTTCGCGCCCGGGCGGGCGCCGAAGAATGAGGGAAAGCTGGCGATACGCCGCCGCCTGCTTCGACAGGTCGTCGTACACACACAGCGTCGGCTTGCCCTCGTGATACATGAAGTACTCGGCCATCGCGCAGCCTGAATACGGCGCGATGTATTGCATGGGCGCGGGGTCGGAGGCCGACGCGACGACGACGATGGTGTATTCCATGGCGCCGGCAGCCTTGAGCTTCGCGACGACGGCCGCCACGGTGGACGCCTTCTGGCCGATGGCGACGTAAACGCAGATGACGCCGGTGCCGCGCTGATTGATGATCGTGTCGACCGCGATGGCAGTCTTGCCGGTCCCGCGATCGCCAATAATGAGTTCGCGCTGGCCACGTCCGATCGGGATCATGGAGTCGATGGCCTTGATGCCGGTCTGCAGCGGCTCCTTGACGGGCTGCCGGACGATGATGCCCGGGGCGTTCGACTCGACTTTGCGCGCCGTCGTCGCATTGATGTCACCGGCGCCGTCGATGGGGCGGCCCAGCGCGTCAACGACCCGGCCGATCATCTCGGGACCTACCGGGACTTCGAGCACGCGTGAAGTGCGCCGCACCTCATCGCCTTCCTTCAGCTGCAGATAGTCGCCGAGGATGACGGCGCCGATATTGTCTTCCTCGAGATTGAGGGCGAGACCGGTGATGGCGTTGCCTGTTTCAGACGACGTCACTTCGAGCATTTCGCCCGCCATCGCCTTGCGGAGGCCGTAGATGCGGGCGACGCCGTCCTTGACCTCGAGGACCGTACCGACCTCCTCGACATCGAGCTCGTGGAGGTCCGCTGCCTCGATCTCTCGAAGCAGGATGTCCTTGATTTCACCGGGACGCAGCGTGGTTTCGGTAGCCATGACGGAGAAAAATGGGGGACCGGAGCGCGAAGGGAAGGGCTTGTGAAAAATATCACAAGCAGCGTCCTCAAGCAAGCATCAGCGGGCGGACGCGTTATCGGCGGGCATTTGACCCGTTGTGCCATCACTCGATGATGGCCCCCGATCCCTGAAAGCTACCTTCGCGCCATGGCCTCCGGCATTCGGGATCTCAAGGTGTGGCAGGAAGCGGTGCTGCTTGGCGGAGAGGTGGTGCGCGCGATGCGTCAGGGAAGCCGCCGCGAGATCAAGGCCTTTACGGATCACGTCATGCACACGGCGGTGGGCGTGGCGGCGGCGATCGCCGAGGGGTACGGGCACTACAGCAATGTCGAGCAGCGTCCGCATTTCGCGCAGGCGAAACGCTGTCTGGCCACGCTGGAGACCGAACTTGCCATCGCACGTCAGGCGGGATTGATGACACCCGCCGTGCATGCAGCCCTCGGGGTCCGAATCGCGGTTGTGTCTCGCCTGCTCACTGGCTATCTCGGTTTTCTGGACCGCCAGTTGACGGTCGAGCAGGATGCCAGTCACATCGCGCGGTCTGCGCCGGTCGCGAGTCTGCTGGTCCATACTGCCTCGCACGGCGCGCTCGGTGACCGAGCGCCGCAGTGACAACGTCGTGTGATTGAGGTTAACCGATGGACTCGCGCGGACTCTCAGCTGCGGCTTCGTGTCCGGCCCTTGCTGAACCGGGCAATGAGATCGATGGTCCGAAGACGGGCGAGCGATGTTGGCCTCGTCCCGACGACTCGTTGCGCGGTGGTCGAAAGATGCGAAGCCGAAGCGAAGCCGAGTATCCTGGCGACGTCGCGGGTGTCGTAGCCGGGGTTTTTTGCCAGTTCCGCCGCTGAAATCAGTCTGACGAGGTCAATGACGCGCTTGAGATTTGGCGCAGAGGCGGAGGAAAAGGTGCGACTCAGGTGCTCGCGCGTCACGCCGATGGAAGCCGCGAGCCCCGCGGTCCGGACAGGCCGTCCGGCGTGAGCCACGATATAGCGCCACGCGTCGCGCTGCATCCTGCTCTCGAGATTCAGGGGCTCGGGCGGTTGCTGGAGCGCCACCGCGAACCGCATGGAGTAGAAATGCGGGACGAGCAGGTCGCGGAGGGCTGTATCATCGATTCCATCGATGAGGATGTCCGCGAATTCCAGGGTGGCGCACCGGGCGAGGATGGGCCCGTCGCTCAGCCGGAGCGGAAGCATCGCCAGAAACGGCACACTCGGAAATTCGCGTGCGAGTGCTGATACGTGCCACGTCTCATCCGTCAGCGCGCCAAAGTCCACCAATGCGGCGTCGATGAGCGTGAGCCGAAAGGACTCGGCGAACTCTCCCGCGGTGCGGGCGAGAATCAGTCGGGTGCGTCGACGGGGAAAGGCGTCCCGCACGAGCGTGCGAACGCGCTCACGCTGTGTAAAGACCAGCACACAGGGAATCGCGGAAGCGACGTGCTCTGGCGGTGTCACGTCGTGCGCGCCGGATCCGCGACCATGGCATTGGCTCGCCGGAGCACGTCGCGCGCGTTGGCATAGGAAACCGCTTCCAGCGCGCCGGCGAAGGGCACCCACTGGCATTCGGTGATGCCCTCCGCCCGCTGCGGCGACGTGCGTTCGCTGTGGGTCTCCATCAAATAGAAGTGGCAGACCTTGTGAATGAGCCTGCCGCGGAATCGGAAGTACCAGTCGATGGTATCGATGTGACCACGCAGCACTGGCTGCTCGACGCCGGTCTCCTCCAGTACTTCGCGGACAGCGGCCTGGTCGGGCGGCTCACCCTTTTCGAGATGGCCCTTCGGAAATCCGAGATTGCCATAGCTGTCCCGGATCAGGAGAAACAGCGGCTGTCCATCGTGAGCGCGGAACACAATGCCACCGGCCGATACCTCCTGCTTCGCCCTGGCCCGACTCACGTGAGGGCCGATTCCTCATCGAGCGACGGACGACCCTCGATGAATTGCCGGACGATCGGGTCACGCGTGTTCTGGATCTCTTCGACTGTGCCGACGCGGCGCACCCGTCCTTCGAAGAGCATGGCGATGCGCGTGCCGATCGCATATGCGCTGCGCATGTCGTGCGTGATCACGATGCTGGTGACGCCGAGCTGCTTTTGCATCCGGATCATGAGCTGATCGATGACGGCACTCGTGACCGGATCGAGGCCGGTGGTTGGTTCGTCATACAGGATGTACTTGGGCCGTAACGCAATGGCGCGGGCAATACCAACGCGCTTCCGCATCCCACCCGACAATTCGGCGGGATAGCGGTCCGCGGCATCCGGCAGGTCCACGAGGTCGAGCGCTTCGTGCACCCGGACGGCAATCTCGCGGTCATTGAGCTCGCCCTGCTTTCGCAGGCCCATGGCGACGTTCTCGCCGATCGGCATGGAGTCGAACAGGGCGGCAAACTGGAACACGTAGCCAATGCGCGCCCGCAGTCGATAGAGCTCGCTGCGCTTGAGTGTCGGCACGTTATGTTCGTCAACCAGGACGCTTCCCGAGTCGGGCTCCAGCAGTCCGACAATGTGCTTGATGGCGACAGACTTGCCGGTTCCGGAATAGCCGATGATGACCATCGTTTCACCCTCGACGATGTCGAGTGTGAAACCGCTCAGCACGCGCTTGGTGCCAAAGGCCTTGTGGACGTCGACGAGTCTGATCACGTGCCGGCGAAAGTCGGAGTACGGCAACGACTGCACGGACGCGTGCGAGCCGGTCGAACACGCGCGTGCGACCCCCGAGAGGCGTCGTTACGGCGGCTCACAAATGTGGTACCGGGAGCCACTCGCCGCCAGTTCGGTGCGTCGGGGTCAACGCCCTCCGCTGAAAGTATTGCACGAAGCAACGTCGATACTCTTTTCTGAATCCTCGAACGCTAATGCCAGGATGCACGGAGCCCCGCCGAAGTCAGGGACCTCGGCGGGGCTCGACCCAGCAGGACTACGCGGCGAAGCTTCCCAGCGCTCGGCCGACTTCACCTTCCCGAAGACGCTTGAGTGCGCGATCACGCAGCTGACGAACCCGCTCGCGCGTGACACCCAGCATGGAGCCAATCTCCTCCAGCGTGTGCTCCCGTCCACCCTCCAGACCGAAGTACAGGCGCAGCACCTTGGCATCCCGAGCCGGCAGAGTGCCGAGGGCTTCTTCGATCTCATCGGTGAGGAAGCGGTTCATCGCTTCTTCCTCGGTGTCCGGCATTTCATCGGCCACGAAGCGCTCGATCAGCGAGCGATCACCCTCAGGGTCCATGGGCGCGTCGAGCCGCACGTCGCCCGTATTGAGTGCCGCCAGCGACTGCACCACTTCGACGGACAGACCGGTGAGCTGCGACAGCTCTTCGGGCGTCGGCTCGCGATTGAGCTTCTGCCGGAGGATTTCCGACGCCTTGATGATGCGGGACAGATCGGCGGTGCGGTTGAGCGGAACGCGGACCGTGCGACCCTGGCGCGCGAGGGCCGAGAGAATGGCCTGACGGATCCACCACACCGCATAGGAGATGAACTTGACGCCCTGATCGGGATCAAACTTGCGTGCGGCAGTCAGCAACCCAACGTTGCCTTCACCGATCAGGTCGATGAGGGGCAGACCGCGGTTCTGATACTTCTTTGCGACGGAGATGACGAAGCGCAGGTTGCGGCGAACGAGCTCCTGGAGCGCGTCCGGATCGCCGGCGCGGATTTTCCGCGCGACTTCAATTTCTTCAGTCCCCTTGAGCAGCGGATAGGTGCTGACCTCGTAGAGATACTGATCAAGGATATCGCGCTCCGGCTCACTGGGAGCTATGCCCGCGGGTGCGGCCCGTCGGCGGCGGCGCTTTACTTCGGCCATGGTGGTGCCTCGAAGGTGCTTGTGAAAATACGTTTATCGAACAACGTCCAGAGGACAATCCGTAGCAGGAACGGATGTTCAGACGTTACTGATCGACTTCTGTGGAATCCGGATTGAAAAACCGCTGCAAAATATCGGCCTGCGCGATATCTGCAAGTGTGCAATTTCTTGACCTCATCCATACCCACCGATATACTTCGCGGTTCCTGGCGAACTATTTGGCCGCCAGAAAAAGGGGGCGTAGCTCAGTTGGGAGAGCGCTTGAATGGCATTCAAGAGGTCAGGGGTTCGATTCCCCTCGCCTCCATCGCCCGAGGCGGTGGGGTAGTTCAAAAGAGGCTTCCGTCCCTTTGCGGCGGGCAGGCGACACCATGCGGATATGTCCGCTCCGGGCGGTTAGCTCAGTTGGTTAGAGCGCCACGTTGACATCGTGGAGGTCACAAGTTCGAGTCTTGTACCGCTCACTGGTTTGGACCCCACGCACCGCGTGGGGTTTTTTTGTTTTCCCGGGGGGGCGCACCATTTGCCATACCGGGGTGGCATGAGGCTCCGTCCACTTTGAGCAGGTCGCAGCAAGGTCAACAGGCGAATGAAGACGGCGCAACCGCGGCGCCGCCCTCCGCTCCGGGCGCACCGGCGCGTCCGAGCGGCTTCAATCCCAGGCACCTTCGCCCGATGCTCTGGCGCTTGCCGCTCATGATTTTTCTGCTCTTCGGGATCATCACGCTGGCTTATGTGGATAGAGTGCTTCGCCGCGAGTATCGCAAGGACGCGTCAACCCAGGCGGTCCAGACCGACGCTCTTCTCGAAAGCTTCATGGCGCTGCGCTTGTCTGAGCTCGCCAGTCTCCGGGCGTTGATACTCTCCGCCGAAAATCCGCGGGAACGGCACGAGCGGTTTGAATCGCTGGCGCGCGAGATGGTTTCCTCGGCCCCGGACATGTTCGCCCTTTATGTTCTGGATCGCAGCGGCGCCGTCATCGAGCGGCATGCGCGGTCAACACTTTACGTAATTGCCGCCAAGAAGAATCACCTCAGGATCGCTGATCGCGCCCAGGCACTCTTTCGGGCGGCGCGTTCTCGACGGGCCACGTTCACCGGCACGATTCGCCTGGCTAACGACGCCTCCGGAATCATCGCGTACCTGCCAATTCTGAAGGATTCGGCCGTCACGGGATTCCTTGGCTTGGCCATGGCCTATCAACCGCTGTTCGAGGATGCCCTGGCCGGCCAGCTTCAGGGCCAGTTCGCTTACCGGATCGTCGACGATCGCGGCAGCACCATTGCCATCTCGCAGGAGTTTCCGGATCGCACCTCCCGCGTGGTGCGCCGGGAGATCGCGGTCCCTCAGCAGGTGCTGTGGCAGCTGGATGTGGCCATTCCGCCTTTTCAGCCGCGAATACCGCGACTCGTGAATCTGGTGGTCGGTCCGTTGCTCCTGTTGCTCGTCCTCTTCATGGTGATGCGGGAAGAGGCTCGCGCGCGCCGGTTCGGCGAGTACACGCGCGATCTCGAGCTGATGTCGGCAAATCTGCTGACCGCGAACCTTCGACTGGAAGAGCGCTCCCACCAGATTGCCGAAGCGAATGCGGCCAAGAGCCGCTTTCTGGCGAACGTGTCGCATGAGCTGCGCACGCCGATCAACGCTATCGTTGGCT
>Ga0136612_10000162_pt1 | contig 19200 bp, 21 predicted proteins | sample AntDryUQ224A2306_2_FD_106644 | JGI IMG/M metagenome (GOLD analysis project Ga0136612, IMG submission 106644) | Polar desert sand microbial communities from Dry Valleys, Antarctica - metaG UQ224A (23.06) | ecosystem: Environmental > Terrestrial > Soil > Desert | place: Antarctica: Dry Valley... | reverse complement strand
GCGTCCTGCGGCGTGTCCGGCGAGGCGGGCTTGGGCTGGGCCATCAGGCCGTACAGCTCCTGGCGCGCTCGTTCGAGTATTTCCGCGGCCCGGGTGGCCTGCTCGGGTGTGCCGTGCAGAGCCACCGTGCTGGCGGCCATGCCGACCTGGGCGATGACTCCGGCCAGCGTGCGGTTCTCGGCGCGAACGTCTCCGGCCACCTCGGTCCAGGGTTCACCGAGTTGTGCCCGGTTCTCCTCGACGTAGGCGCGTCCCTCATCGGTCAGGGTTGCGGTCTTGCGGCCGTCGAGTCGCTCCAACCTCACGAGGCCTTCGTCCTCGAGCTGGGACAGGGTCGGATACACCGTGCCTGGGCTCGGCCGCCACACCCCGCCGCTGCGTTCGCTGATCTCGCTGATCAGTTCGTAGCCGTGCCTGGGTTGCTCGTCGAGCAGGACCAGAATGGCCGCGCGTACGTCGCCTCGGCGCCGGGCACCGCGGCCTCGGCCCCGACCCCGCGCGCGCCATGGTCCGCCGGGATGACCGAAGCCGGGACCCCCGTGCCCGTGTCCATGACCCGGGCCGCCCGGAGGGCCGAACAGGCCGCCAGGTCCGAACGGGCCGGGCCCACCGTCCGAGCGGTCGAAACCGCCGGCGTGCCGGTGTCCGCGGCGATGATCGTGACGGTGCCCGTGGTCATGCCCGGACTCGTTGCCTGGGTCATGCCCGGCGTCGTGATGCGGGCCGTGTTCGTGGGCTCGCGGGCGGCGTCGTGCGCCGGCCCGCCCGCCATGCTCGCTGGTGAGCTCGCGGGCTGCCTCTGCAGCGGCGGCGAGCAAGCTGTTCCATGCGGTGCTGGCATCGCGCCAGCTGGAAGAAGATGCGTATGTCGACAACTCGGGTACTCCAATTCATTATCTCGACGTGTGTCGTCGATGAGTAGACGATATATCGTCAAGGCATCGAAGTGCAAGCCTTTGTTCCACCGGACTTGCCCTCGACTAGATTTCGCCACCATGGGAATCCTCGAAGACCGCGTCGTGATCGTCACCGGAGCCGGCCGTGGGCTGGGCCGGGGGGAAGCGTTGGAATGCGCTCGGCAGGGTGCCGCTGTCGTCGTCAACGAGTTCGACCCGGCGACCGGCTCCGCTGTCGTCGCGGAGATCGAGTCGAGCGGTGGCCGGGCGGTGTTGGTCGAGGGTGACGTCAGCCAGGTCGAGGTGGCCGACAAGCTGGTTGCGGCCGCACTGGAGCGCTTCGGTCAGCTCGATGCGCTGGTGAACAACGCCGGCATCCTGCGCGATCGAACCGTGGTCAAGATGTCGCCGCAGGAGTGGGACGCGGTCATCGCGGTGCACCTGCGAGGCCACTACGCCGCGACGCATGCCGCCTGCGGCTACTGGCGCGCAGAGAACAGGCCCGGCCGGATGGTGCACACGGCGTCGACCTCGGGGATCCTGGGCAACTTCGGTCAGGCCAACTACGGCGCCGCCAAGGCGGGGATCGCGGCGTTCTCCACGATCGTGGCCCAGGAGATGGCGAAGTACGGCGTGACGTCGAACGCGATCGCCCCGGCCGCGCGTACGGCAATGACCGAGTCCGCGTACGGCGACATCCCGGCCACCGAAAGCGGAACGTTCGACTTCTGGGCTCCCGACAACGTCGCCCCATTCGTGGCCTGGCTGTGCTCGGATGCGGCCGGCGACATCAGCGGCAAGGTTTTCGGGGTGCAGGGCGACACAGTCGAGCTCTATCAGCCGTACACATCGGTGGCTGTCATCGAGAACGACGGGCAGCGGTGGGAGCCAGAGCAGTTCACCGAGCGGGTCGGCTCCCTTTTCCAGGAGAGCGGCATCGTGCCGCAGGCCGAGTTCATGATGTCGAAGCTGCGCTACACGATGTCCCAACGCTGACCGACCGATGTCCCAACGCTGACCGACCGGTGATCCGCGCTGGATCGGTCAGGAGATCAGTAGCACTTTGGCGGTGGTCTTACGGCCCTCGAGATCACGGTGCGCCTGCGCGGCCTCGGCCAACGGGTAGCGGTGTCCGATCTGCACCCGGAGCGACCCGTCGGCGATCCAGCCGAAGATCTCATCGCTACGCGAGGTGAGTTCGTCCCGATCGCGGGTGTAGTGCACGAGTGAGGGCCTAGTCAGGAACAGGCCACCCGAACTGTTGAGCCGCTGCGGGTCGATCGACGGCACGGGCCCACTGGCGGCGCCGAACAGCGCCATCGTCCCGCGGATCCGCAGTGCGGCCAGCCCGTCGTCGAAGGTCGACGCACCAACCCCGTCGTACACTGCGGCGACTCCCACTCCCCCGGTGACTTCCTTTGCCGCGCCGGGCATCTCGTCGTAACCGACGACCATATCCGCTCCCGCAGCGCTGGCCAGGACCGCCTTCTCTTTGGTCGAGGTGGTCGCCAGTACGTGTCCGCCGCGGAGCTTGACGATCTGGATCAGCAGCTGCCCGACACCTCCCGCCCCGGCATGGACGACGACCCAATCCCCGTCCTGAACCGGGTACGTCGAGGTGGCCAGATAGTGCGCGGTCAGCCCTTGCAGCATCGCGGCAGCGGCCAGCTCGTCCTCGACGCCGTCGGGGACGGGTACGGCCTCGGTCGCGGGGATCGCGACCGTCTCGGCGTAGCTGCCCAGGCAGTTCTTCCACGCCACCCGGTCACCGACCGAGAAACCGTCGACGCCGTCGCCGATCGCCCGTACGGTCCCGGCGCCCTCCTGCCCCAGGATGAACGGTGTGTCGATCGGGTAGCTGCCCGAACGCTGATAGGTGTCGATGTAGTTCAGGCCGGCCGCCGCGATGGCAACGACGAGCTGTCCGTCGCCAACCTCAGGTGTCGGAGCGTCGATGAGTTTCAGGACCTCGGGCCCGCCGTGTTCGGTCACCTGGATCGCTCGCATCTTGGACATAGTGTTTCAGGTCGCGCTGTGGTATCACCAGCGGTATCATGGCGGCTATGGCGATGACGGTGCGTTTCGACGAGGCCGAGACCGCGGCGCTACGCAAGCGCGCTGCGGTCGAAGGACGCTCCATGCAGGAGGTCACCCGGGCTGGCGTTCGCGAATACATCGAACGGCACAGCCGAGACGAGCTGCTCGACAAGGTCCTTGATGAAGAGCTGCCGCGCTACGCCGAGGCACTCGACCGCCTGGGTCGGTGATCTACCTCCAGCTTGACGACCTGCTCAAAATTGCCGAGCGCATCATCGGCACCGCGGTGGTGCGGGACTCCGGCTTACTCGAGTCGGCGCTCGTACGCCCGCAGGCCAGTTACTTCGGCGTCGATCCGTACCCGACCCTGGAGGAGAAAGCCGCCGCCCTGCTGCATTCACTGGTCGGAAACCACGCGTTGATCGACGGGAACAAGCGCCTCGGTCTGGCAGCCATGATCGCGTTTCTCGGCATGAACGGTCGACGACTCACCATGACCAACGACGAGGCCTACGACTTCGTGATGGCAGTCGCCACCCGCGAGCTGGATGAGGCAACAGCCATCGCGGACATTCTGCGCCCGGCCACCGAGCCACGCTGACCGCCAGCTCTCACTCGAGGGTGCGACCGGCCCAGGTCCAGGCGTAGCCGGTGTCCTCACAGGCGATCGCGGGCAGGCAGAGGTCCAGCGGACGGAACGTGTCGATCATGACCGCCAACTCGTCGAAGTAGTCCACTCCGATGGCTCCCTCCGGGGACCCAGGCTGTGGGCCGTGCGTAAAGCCGCTGGGATGCAGCGAGATCGAGCCCTGCCCTACCCCGGAACCCTTGCGCGCCTCGTAGTCCCCGCCGGCGTAGAACATCACCTCGTCGGAATCAACGTTGGCATGGTTGTAGGGCACGGGAATCGACTCCGGGTGGTAGTCGACCTTGCGTGGCACGAACGAGCAGATCACGAAGTTCGGCCCCTCGAAGGTCTGGTGAACCGTCGGCGGCTGGTGGACTCGGCCGGTGATCGGCTCGAAGTCGGCGATGTTGAAGGCGTACGGATAGAGGCTCCCATCCCAGCCGACCACATCGAAGGGGTGCTGGGCGTAGGTGAACCTGGTCCAACCGACACCGCCGTTGTGGTCGGAGGACCGGTGCTGGACAAGCACTTCCACGTCCTGACCGGTGGCGGTGAACGGCTCGGTCGGAGCTCGCAGATCCCGCTCGCAGTACGGTGCGTTCTCGAGAAACTGACCCCGTGCGGACAGGTAGCGCTTCGGCGGGCCGATGTGTCCGGTTGCCTCAGTGCTCAGGGTCCGCAGCGGGTCCGAGCCAGTCGGCACGATGCGGTACGTCGTGGAGGTCGGGATAACGACGTAGTCACCGGCACCGATGTCGAAGGCGCCCAGAACGGACTCGAACCGCGCCGTACCACTCTCCACGTACACGCATTCGTCACCGATTGCATTGCGGTACAACGGCGATGCCTTGTCCGCAATGGCGTAGGAGATGCGGCAGTCCGCATTGGCCAGGAGGTGCTGACGACCGGTGATCGCGTCCGAACCCGGTGCGTCGAGCTTGTGCGTGACGAAATGCCTGGGCTTGAGCGGATAGTTGGACTGCCGCGTCCACTGTGGGCCGTCGAAGGGCTCGCTGTTCACGATTGCGGTCGGCAGGTGCTCGTGATAGAGCAGTGCGGAGTCAGCCGAGAACCCTTCGACGCCCATCAACTCCTCGGCGTACAGCGTTCCGTCGGGCTGGCGGAACTGGGTGTGCCGCTTGCGCGGGATGGCTCCGACCTGGCGGTAGTATGGCATGAGCGCGAACCTTTCCGGAGGCGATCGTTGCGGCGAAAGCGAGCTGTCCGGTAATCGGACACGAGTGTCCGCTCGCCAAGGCTCAGCGTGCGCTAGCGTTCCGGGCCGTGTCAACTCCTGACTCAGAGCCCGTTTCGGCTGCCTGGACCGGCGGGGCCGCAGGCCCTGTCTCCAACGGCCTGTTCGGCGCCTTGGTCGACGACGCCGCATTGTTCCCGCCTGGCAACGCCGCGATGCACGACGCGGTGGCCGCGCATCCGCATCACCTCGCCGGAACCTATGGCTTCACGGTGGGCCGATTTCTGTGTCCCGCGTCGCGGATACCTGAACTGGCCCAGGCCCGGGCGCGCCCGGAGCCGCTGACGGTCGGCATCATCGCGGACACCGGCCTGGACGGTCTGAGCGATGCCGTCACCCAGGTCGTGACCGATCCGCAACTCGAGCTCAGCGCGGTGGAGATCGCTCTCTCGCCCGGCGCCGCGCCAGAGACCCTGGCGGACATCCTGGCTGCGTTGCCCGACGTGACCGGGTACGTCGAACTGCCCCACTACCAGGATTGGTCGGCGGACCTCGACGCCATCGCCGCGGCTGGTCGAGAGGCCAAGTTCCGCACCGGGGGAGCCAGCCCGGGCGCCGTACCGGCACCGGAAGAGCTCGCTGCCTTTCTCTGCGCATGTGTCGCCCGACGGGTGGCTTTCAAGTGCACGGCGGGATTGCATCACGCGATCTGTGGCGTCGAGGACGATGCCGGTAACACCCAGCACGGCTTCCTCAACGTGTTGCTGGCCACTCAGGCTGCCGTACTCGGTGAGGATGAGGAGGAAGTCGTGGGCTGGCTGCGCGAGGGCAGCCCCGAGGTGATCGTGCATGCGGTACGGGCGATGCACGAGCACGATGCGCGCCGGGTGCGTAGCAGTTTCGTCGGGTTCGGATCCTGTTCGCTCACCGAACCGGTCGCCGAACTGACCGCTCTGGGGCTCCTGTGACTGGTCTGGCGACCTGGGTGCGCGTTCCTGAGGGCAGCGACTTTCCGATCACGAACCTGCCGTACGGCGTGTTCTGCCCGACCGAGGGTGGTCACAACGACAGCACGCAACCGACTGGCGGTCGCGGTGGCCGCCGGATCGGAGTGGCCATCGGGGATCAGATCCTCGACCTGGCCGCGGTGGCCGCCCGCGGCCTGATCGACGAGCCGTCCCAGATGCTCCGGGCGGCCACCCTCAACGAGTTCCTCGCCAGTGGAAAAGCCGAATGGGACCGGGTGCGCGCCAGGATCACTCAGTTGCTGAGCGAGGAATCTCACCGTGGCGCCGTCGAGAAGATGCTGACTGCCCAGTCCGATTGCGAGATGTGCCTACCGTTCGAGGTGGCCGACTACGTCGACTTCTATGCCTCGATCGACCATGCCTCGAACGTCGGTGCGATCTTCCGCCCGGAGTCACCAGCGCTACCGCTCAACTGGCGGCATCTGCCGATCGGCTACCACGGCCGAGCCGGGACGGTGGTCGTGTCCGGTACGGATGTCGTACGTCCCAGCGGTCAGCGCAAGCCGGTCGACTCGCAGGAACCGACGTACGGACCCTCGCAGCGGCTGGACATCGAGGCCGAGATCGGATTCGTCGTCGGTACGCCCTCCGAGCGCGGCAGCCAGGTTTCGATCGACGGCCTGGCCGAGCATGTCTTCGGGGTGGTCCTGCTCAACGACTGGTCGGCGCGGGACATCCAAGCGTGGGAGTACGTACCGCTCGGACCGTTCCTGGGTAAGTCCTTCGCGACGACGATCTCGCCGTGGGTGGTGCCGTTGGCCGCGCTGGAGGCCGCCCGGGTCGCCGGGCCGGCCCAGGACCCGCAGCCATTGCCCTACCTCCGCCGTTCCGAGGACTGGGGTCTGGACCTCGACATCGAGGTGGAATGCAACGGGACGGTCGTGTCCCGTCCGCCGTTTCGCTCGATGTACTGGACCGCAGACCAACAGCTGGCGCATCTGACAGTGAACGGCGCGAGTCTGCGGACCGGGGACCTGTTCGCCTCGGGAACGGTCTCCGGGCCCGAGGCGGCTCAGCGCGGATCGTTCCTGGAGTTGTCCTGGGGCGGACGCGACCCGATCACCCTCGAGGACGGCTCGACGCGGACCTTTCTCGAGGACGGTGACACGGCCACTCTCCGCGCCAGTGCACCAGGATTGAACGGCACCCGGATCGGCTTCGGCGCTTGTACCGGCACGATCCGCCCGGCCGTGACCGACTGACGGACCCATTTCTGCCGTTATCGCGATAGCCGCGCGAATGGCGGCGCCAGATGGACCGATTTCGCGATAAGGGCGGTGACCGGGTCGGGCGAACCCTCGGTCAGGACAGGGCAGCGCGGATCTCGTCGGCGGCGCGTATGACTCGCTCTCCTACCTCGTCCACGGCGAGCTCACCAAGCGTGATCACCCCGACGCTGGCCCGCAGGTCACTCACGCCGGTGACCGGGGCGGCGATCCCGTGCGCCCCGGGCTGCAACTCGCCGCTGGTGGCCTGATACCCCGGCTCGGTCGCAGCGCCGAGGGCCAGGATCGCCAACCCGGCTGCGCCGCGCTCGAGCGGATGACGGGAGCCGACCCGGTACGCGACGTGGTAGTCGGTCCACGACGGTTCGATCACAGCCACCGCCAATGCTTCTTCGCCATCGGCGATGGTCAGATGCGCAGTTGCGCCGACGTCCTCGGCGAGCCGGCGCAACGGTCCGGCCGCCGCATCGCGCAAGAGCGGATGGAGGCGCTGAGCGAGATGCAGGACTCCCAGGCCCAGCCGCCAGCGGCCGTCGGCGTCTCGGTGCACCATGCCCTGGCGGGCCAGCGCGGTGATCAACCGGTAAACGACCGGCCGATGAGTCTGCAAGGCGTCGGCCAGCGCGGTTACGGTCATCGGGGATGGCGCGTCGGCGAGTAGCCGAAGCAGGCGCAGGCCCCGCTCCAGGGATTGCGAGGTCTCGGCGCCCACGGAGGCGAGACTAGTGATCGGGGCTTTCCGGGCCCGGCTTGCGCTAGGAAGTGAAATAGCTGACGGCCTCGTAGGCGGCAAGCACGGCGAACGCAGCGAACAGGACCGCGGCCGTACGGCGGACCAGCCGGACCCGCAACCGCGCGACCAGTGTGACTCCGGTTATGACGGCCAGCGACGCGATCAGCAACAGCGCGGCGAAGGACCCGACGAATACTGACAGCGGAGCTTCGTACCGGGCCGCCAGCCCGGCAGTGGCCAGTTGGGAAAGATCGCCCAACTCGGCAAGAAAGGTGATGCCGAACGAGGCCAGCGCGATCCGCCAGGCCGGCCAGTCCCTGTCCTTCTGCGATCCGCCGCCGGCTCTGCCGCCGTCCGGCTCGTCACCCGTCTCGTCGACCGATCGCCAGAGCAGCACCGCCCCGCCGGCGAAAGAGCAGGGCGACTCCTACTGCCACGCACTCGCGGGGCAGCAGCGAGAGCAGCGATCCCGCTGCGACCGAGATCGCGGTTTGCAGAGCGAAGGCGGCGCCGACACCAGTCAAGACCGGCCATGGGCGAAACCGGCTGGCCAGCACCAGCGTTGCGAACATGGTCTTGTCGGGCAACTCGACCGGTGCAACCAATACGAACGCGGTGAGAACGACCGAGAAGATCATCCGCTGGTGGGCCCCCGCGCGCCGATGGAGAAGCGCCGGTGCGCCTCTGCGGTCGCGGCGCGCAGCACCTCCTTCACGGGCAGGCCGAGGACGGCAGCGACGCGGGCGACATCGTCGAATTCGACGCTCACGTTGACTACCCGGCCGTCGTCGCGGGCCAGTTTCACCCCGATCTGCTCACCCTGGACCCGGACGCCGGCCTGCTCCCGGTCCAGGGCGTACTTCCCCACCGGAATCCGGCGCAGGCCGATGGTCGAGGTCCGGGCGAAGATCTGCGTCCGTACCTCGGCCTCGGTGTTCGGCGCACACAGGGCATGCAGGGTGTACGCCGGGCGGCCCTTCTTCATCAGGATGGGCGTGAGCCAGGCATCCGAGGCGCCGGCGGTGAGCAACCCGGCCAGGACGTCGGGCCACAGCCGAGCGTCCATATCGTCCACATTGGACTCCAACAGCACCGCCGTACCCGTTTCCGGCTGGCCTACAGGCTCGCCCACGATGAGCCGGACGACGTTGGCGACTTCGTCGATCTCACGGCTGCCGGCTCCGTGGCCGACCGTGCGTATCCGCATCAGTGGCATCTCCTGCCACCGGGTGACGGTGGCTGCCAGCAGAGCGGCCCCGGTGGGCGTACACATCTCATGGTGCGCTGGCCCGGACCAGACCGGGGCGTTTACGTCCGAGAGAAGTTGCAGCACAGCCGGTCCGGGGATCGGGACGAAGCCATGTTCGCCGCGGCTCATCCCACTGCCGAGTGAGACCGGTCCGGCGGAGAGCTCGGTGAGGCCAAGGGAGTGCAGGCCCGCACACACTCCGACTACGTCGGCGATCGCGTCCAGGCCACCGACCTCATGGAAGTGCACCTGCTCGGGCGTGGTCCGGTGGACGGCAGCCTCGGCGCCGGCCAGCCGGGAGAAGGCGTCGAGCGCGCTGCGGCGGATTTCCTCGGCCAGCGGTGCTGCTTCCAACTGTGCGCGGATGTTCGCCCAGGTCCGGGTGACGGTGGAGCGCGGAGCTTTCACGTCGACCTTGGTCGCGGCCAGCCCCTGTCGGGTGGTCGAGGACACGCTGAGGTGCACCGGCTCGACGCCGATCGCGTCCACCGCCTCCTGCATGACCGACATCGCTGCCCCGGCGTCGACCAGGGCGCCGAGCAGCATGTCGCCGCTCGCTCCGGCAGTGAGGTCAAGCCATCCGATCACGCCAGGAAGTATCTACGACCGACTCAGGGGCACCCTGCTACGTACCTATCGCCACATTCCTAGCCAGGGCTGCGGGTTCGTTGCGCAGGTGGCCGGCGGTCCCGATAAGAATCCGAGCGCTCGCACGCTCGCGCGTTGCAATCTTCCCCTCATCCGGCCGACGAGGGTCATGAGAGCCGGGCCGGATTAGGCTCCCGGCCATGCCTGGGGTCTCGCCGACACGCTTTGCCTTCCTCGGCCCGGAGGGGACCTTCGCCGAAGAAGCGCTACGGAACCTGCCGGCCAGTGGCGCTGCGGGCGAATCGGCTGGTCAGGCGCTTGCGTCGGTGAGCGACGTGCTTGACGCGGTACGCCGGGGCGAGGCCGATGCCGGGTTGGTCCCGCTGGAGAACTCCATCGAGGGCTCCGTTGCCGCGACCGTCGACGAATTGGCCACCGGCCAGCCGCTGGTCATCGTCCGTGAGGCCTTCGTACCCGTGACGTTTCCGTTGCTGGTACGCGCGGGCACATCGCCGGGGGACATCCGGACCTTCGCCACCCATCCGCACGCCTATGCCCAGGTCCGTCGTCAGCTGGCCTCGATTCTGCCCGACGTCGAAGTGATCGCCACCGCATCGACGGCGGCGGCTGCCGAAGGCGTCGCCAAGGGCCGTTATGACTCGGCGGTCGCCTCACCCATCGCCGCTGCGAGGTACCGGCTCACAGTCGTACGAGACGACGTTGCCGACCACGAGGGGGCAGTGACCCGGTTCGTGCTCGTGTCCCGGCCCGCTGCACCGCCGCCGCGTACCGGCAATGACAAGACCTCGGTGGCTGCCTTCATCGACGACGATCACACCGGTGCGCTGCTCGAGGTGCTGACCGAGTTCGCGATCCGGGGGATCAGCCTGACCCGGATCGAGTCCCGGCCGACGAAGGAGCGCTTGGGCATCTACTTCTTCTCCCTCGACTGTGAGGGGCACATCTCAGAGGCGCGGGTCGGTGAGGCGCTGAGCGCGCTGCGGCGGCTGTGCTCGGATCTGCGGTTCCTCGGCTCGTACCCGAGGGCGGACGGCCGCAATCCGAAGCCGGTCCCCGAGCGGGCGGGGGACGCGTCCTTCGCCGACGCCGCCGCCTGGCTGGCCCGCCTCCGCGAAGGCCGCCTCTAGTCCAGACCCAGAGATCGCCGTCATGCGCCCAAAGGTCAATCCACGGCTCGAAAACTCGCCGTTATGCGCATAGCGGTCAACTCTGCCTGGCCGACCGGATGATCAGAGGTAGAGGCCGGTCGATTCCTCGATGCCCTCGGCGGCTATCGCGTGAGCGTCGCGCTCGCGCAGGATGATCAGCGACTCGCCGCGCACCTCGACCTCATGCTGATCCTCAGGAGAGAAGAGCACCTGATTGCCAGGCTTGATCTGGCGCACGTGATTGCCGACTCCTATCACCTCGCCCCAGACCAGGCGGTTGGCCACTTCTGCGGTCGCCGGGATCACGATGCCCCCACTGGAGCGTCGCTCGCCGGCCTCCTTGGACAAACTGACCAGCAGCCGGTCGTGCAGCATCTTGATGGGTAGCTTGCCGTCGTTGCCGGCAGCGCCGGGTACTCGCCTGGCAGCGTCCGGTGAGACCTGGTCGACCACGCGCCCGACGTTACCGCCCCGCCAATGCTCAGCCCCAGCCGAGTTCGTGCAGCCGGGCGTCGTCGATGCCGAAGTGATGGGCAATCTCGTGCACGACGGTGATGGCCACCTCCTCGACGACCTCGTCCTCCGACGTGCACATCTCGCAGATCGCGGCCCGGTAGATCATGATCCGGTCAGGCAGGTCCCCGCCGTAGGTCCAGCCCCGATCGGTCAACGCGAACCCCTCGTACAGCCCGAGGATGCTCGGCTCGTCCGGGTTGCGCTCCTCGACCAGGATCACGACGTTGTCCATCATCTGGGTCAGCTCCGGCGGGATCAGGTCCAGCGCCTCGGAGACCATTTCCTCGAAACGGGCCAGCGGCACGTCGATCACCGTCGTCGGGCCCCGGCGATGACGCTCACCAGCTGACCGGGCGCGGCCGGCCCTCCTCGTACCCCGCAGCGCTTTGTACGCCGATGACCGCGCGCTCGTGCAGTTCCTCGATGGTGGTCGCCCCGGCGTAGGTGCAGGCACTGCGTACGCCGGCCATGATCGAGTCCAGCAGGTCCTCGACGCCCGGGCGGGCCGGATCGAGATACATCCGGGCGGAGCTGATCCCCTCGTCGAAGAGCTCGGATCGGGCTCGGTCGAAACCACTCTGCTCGCGGGTTCGCGCCGAGACCGCCCGCGCGGAGGCCATTCCGAAGCTCTCCTTGTACCGGCGGCCGCCGCTGTCGCTGTGGATGTCACCGGCGCTCTCGTACGTACCGGCGAACCAGGAGCCGATCATGACGCTTGCCGCCCCCGCGGCCAGGGCCAACGCAACGTCACGAGGATGTTTCACGCCGCCGTCGGCCCAGACGTACTTCCCGGCCGCACGTGCAGCCGCCGAACACTCCAGGACCGCCGAGAACTGCGGCCGCCCAACGCCGGTCATCATCCGGGTGGTGCACATCGCACCAGGACCGACGCCAACCTTGACCACGTCTGCGCCTGCCTCGATCAGGGCCCGGGTGCCATCGGCGGAGACCACGTTGCCGGCGACCAGCGGCTGGTCCGGGCCGACAGCCGCGCGGACCGAACGGAGCGCGTCGATCATCTTCTGCTGGAAACCATGGGCGGTGTCCACCACGAGTACGTCGACGCCGCTGGCCAGCAACGTCGTCGCCCGGCCGGCCACGTCCCCGTTTACCCCGATTGCTGCAGCGGTCAGCAGTCGGCCGCCGCCATCGACGGCAGGCTGGTAGAGCCCGGCCCGTACCGCACCCTTCCGCGTCGTTACCCCGACCAGTCGCTCCCCGGCGACGACCGGGGCGATCCGAACCCTCTCGTCGGTGAGCAGATCGAAGATCTTCGCCGGATCGGTCCCATCCTCGACGGTGATCATGTGCGGACTCATCGCCGCTCCGACCTGGGCGAAGCGGTCCCAGCCGGCGCAGTCGCGTTCGGTCAGTACGCCGACCGGCCGCTCGCCCTCGACGACCACCGCGCCTCCGTGGGCACGCTTGTGCAGCAACGACAATGCTTCGCCAATGGTGGTCTCGGGCGCGAGAACGATCGGGGTGTCGTAGAACAGGTGGCGGTTCTTGAGCCAGGCCACCACATTCGCGACGACCGAGGTCGGGATGTCCTGCGGCAACACCGCCAACCCTCCGCGCCGGCCGATCGTCTCGGCCATCCGCCGGCCCGAGATCGCGGTCATGTTGGCCACCGCGATCGGGATGGTCGTACCCAGTTGGTCCGGGGTGGTCAGGTCCACGTCGAGCCGCGAGGACACCGCCGAATGCTGCGGGACCATGAAGACGTCGTCGTAGGTCAGGTCATAGCCCGGCGGTGAGCTGAGGAACTGCATGTCGGCCATTGTCCCGGCCGGCTCATCGGAGCGCACGGATAGCCTCGTGGTGTGATCGACCTACGGGTGCTTCGGGACGAGCCCGACCTTGTCCGGGACAGCCTCGCCGCCCGCGGAATGCCCCCGGCTCTTGCCGACGAACTCCTGGCCGCGGACGTCGCTCGTCGTGCCGCCGTGACCAGCGCCGATCGACTGCGCTCCGAACAGAAGACCGCATCGAAAGAGATCGGCGCTGCGTCCAAGGAGGAACGCCCGGCCATGCTCGCCGCCGCGCAGGAACTGGCGGCCCAGGTCAGGGCCCTCGAGGAAGAGGAGCGCATCGCTGATGCGGCCGTGCGTACTGCCCACCTCGCCGTACCCAACTTGGTCGCAGACGGCGTACCTTCCGGTGGCGAGGACGACAGCCTGGTCCTCGAGACCGTCGGCGAGCTTCCGTCGTACGACTTCGAGCCTCGCGACCACGTCGCGATCGGTACCGGGCTACGCGCAATCGACATGGAGCGCGGAGCCAAGGTCTCCGGCGCCCGGTTCTACTTCCTGACCGGTGTGGGCGCCGAGCTCGAGTTCGCCCTGGCCAACCTGGCGATGGCCCAGGCCCGGGAGACTGGCTTCACCCCGATGATCGCGCCATCACTCGTACGCCCAGAAGCCATGGAGGGCACCGGCTTTCTCGGTGCGCACGCTGACGAGGTCTATCGGCTGGCGGCCGATGACCTGTATCTGGTCGGGACCTCCGAGGTGGCGTTGGCCGCCTATCACGCCGACGAGATCCTCGACCTCGCCGCCGGGCCGATCCGCTACGCCGGCTGGTCCTCGTGTTTTCGCCGGGAGGCCGGCTCGTACGGAAAGGACACCCGCGGACTGGTACGGGTGCACTGGTTCGACAAGGTCGAGATGTTCTCCTTCTGCACGCCCGATCAAACCGCTGCCGAACACCGGCGGCTGCTCGGTTGGGAGAAACAGTTCCTTGCCGCACTGGAACTGCCGTACCAGGTCGTCGACATCGCGGCCGGGGACCTGGGCAGTAGCGCAGTTCGCAAGTACGACTGCGAGGCCTGGTTTCCGTCGCAATCGGCGTACCGGGAGCTGACCTCGACCTCGAACTGCACCACGTTCCAGGCCCGACGGCTCAACATCCGCTATCGCGACGAGGGCGGCCGCCCACAGGTCGCGGCCACTCTGAACGGCACGCTCTGCGCGATCGCGAGGACCATCGCCTGCCTGCTCGAGGTGCATCAGCAGGCCGACGGATCGGTTCGCGTGCCGAAGGCGTTGCGCCCGTATCTCGGTGGCCGGGAAATCCTGGAACCCGTTGGCTAGCCCGCCCTGCCCGCTCCGCCAGCCATGCCTTTTCCGTGGTGATCTTGACCCTGTTGCGGTTTCTGGGCGCATCTCTCGGCGTGTCGCCACCACAAGGTCAAGATCACCGTGCTGACCGACACGTCCTGGCGACCGAAGCTGGTCGCCACCGACCTCGACGGCACCTTCCTGGACTCGTCGGCGCAGGTCAGCACGCGGAATGCGGCCGCCCTTGCCCGGCTACGGGACGAGGGCATTCCGGTCGTCGGCGTGACCGGACGCGCGCCTCGGCTGCTCTACACGGTCGAGGAGTACTTCGGCGGCCAGGGGATCATGGTGCTTGCTCAAGGTGCCTTCGTCGGCGACCTGGCCACTGGCGAGGTGCTGCGGCAGGAGACCATGCCCAGCGCGCTGGCCCTCGACATCACCGCCCAGATCGAGGCAGTGACCGGGCCGCTGCTCTACGCCGGCGAGTACCCGGTCGGCGGCAAGCACGTGCTCTATGTGGAACCCGGCTTCGCCTGGCCGTACAACGAGGGCTTGCAAGTAGTGGTCCGCGCCGACCTGCCCAGCGACGGGCTGGCGCTGAAGTTCTACCTGTGCTCGCCTGTGCACGAACAGGATTCGCTGCTTGAAATGGCGCGTGCGATCGTGCCACCGACCGTCGCCGAACTCACCCACGCCGGCCTCGGGTTCATCGAACTGCTGCCGGCCGGGGTCACCAAGGTGACCGGTCTGGCTGTGGCGCTGGAGCGGTACGGGGTGCACCGCAGTGACGTCCTGGTTTTCGGCGACATGCCCAACGACCTGCCGATGTTCGGCTGGGCCGGCCGCGCGGTCGCCGTGGCCAACGCGCATCCCGACGTACTGGCCGTGGCCGACGACCTCACCGGGACAAATGACCAGGATGGGTTCGCCGACTACCTGGACCGGCTGCTCTGGTCGGACAGCCCGTCGACAGCTAGTCGGGCGCCCCGAATCTGACCGGCCAGTTGTCGCCAGGACTTCGCCGCCGGCCGGTTCGCTACACAACCTCCACTTTGGCGGGTGCGAAAGCGGCCTTTGTGTAGCGAACCGGCGAAAAGCTTCGGGATCGTGAGCACATGCAGGAGTTGCTGAACGCGGTACGGACCGGGCTGGCCGCTGCGGGTGATCCTGAGCGGGCAGTGGGACAGCAGCGGTACATGAGGTCGGCGATGCCCTACCGCGGTCTGCGGGTCCCTGAGGTGGCTCGGCTCTGTCGGACGGTGTACGCCGAGCACGTGCTGCCCGACAGAGGCAGCTGGCAGAGCGCCGTACGCGCCATGTGGGACGAGGCGAGGTACCGCGAGGAACGTTATGCCGCAATCGCGTTGACCGGATATCGGGCCTACGCGACGTACCAGGATCCCGGCACGCTGCCGCTCTACGAGCACTTGATCGTGACCGGAGCCTGGTGGGACTACGTCGACGAGGTCGCGATCCGCCGGGTCGGCCCGATCCTGCGGACCGACCCGATCTCAGTTGCACCGGTGCTCCGTGCCTGGTCGACCGACGACGACATCTGGCGCAGGAGGACCTCCATTCTCGCGCAGATCGGGTCGAGGGCCGACACCGATCTCGACCTGCTGGTCGACTGCCTGGCGCCCAGTCTCAGCCATCGGGAGTTCTTCGTACGGAAGGCGATCGGCTGGGCGCTGCGGGAGTATGCCAAGACCGATCCCGAGTGGGTACGGCGCTACCTCGCCGAACACGGGAAGCAGATGTCAGGCCTGTCCCGCCGAGAGGCCGCCAAGCATCTCTGAGAAGTCCAAAGTGGCGGTTTGGTAGCTAACCGGCCGTTGGTCAGGGCATCGAGCGGATCACAGGTATTGGCCGCTGCCTGGCTGGTCGCCGCTTGCGGGATAGCCAGGCATGCCCGGCGCGCCGGCCGGTTGACCCGGCATGCCCATGGACGACCCACTGGGTAGCGCCTTGCGCCGCATCTCTTCCACTTGGACCCGGGCCGCCATCTGCTGGGCGAACAGTGCGGTCTGAATCCCGTGGAAGAGACCCTCGAGCCAGCCCACGAGCTGCGCCTGAGCGATCCGTAGCTCGGCGTCGCTGGGAATGACGTCGTCGCCGAAGGGCAGCGAGAGACGATGCAGCTCGTCGCGCAGCTCGGTGGACAGTCCGTCCTCGAGTTCGTGGATCGAGCGCTCGTGTACCTGACGCAGCCGGTTACGGCTGGCATCGTCGAGTGGGGCGGCGCGTACCTCGTCCAGAAGCTGCTTGATCATCGAGCCGATCCGCATCACCTTGGCCGGTTCGGACACCATCTCCCCGAGTTGTTCACCAACGTTCCCGGCCTCGCGTCCCTCGCGTCCCTCGCGTCCCTCCCCGGCAGCGAGCATGGCCGACTGGGCGTCCCCGTCCGGCGCCGGCGCCGTTCCGATCGGCCGCCCGTCGGGTCCGATCACGACGACGTGGGGCTGCTGGGGCGGCTGGTCTGGCTGCGTCATGCCCCTATCGTGCCTCGTTCAGATGAATGACCCCGAGCCAGGCTGACGCACCCACGGCAGAGCAGAGATCACCCGGCTCGAGCTGGGGTGTGGCGTGGCCGGCTGGCTGATACTCAATGGCCAGGAGCCAGGCAATCGGCGCAGCTGCATGACTAGGGTATGAGGGTGCCCGACGCTGTCACGACCGAATTGGATGTGCTCCGGGTCAGGGGCCAATTCATGTCTCTGGCCGACGGCTTCGTGCACGTCGACGGCGCGGCCGGCAGTCTGGTGCCCTATTCGGTCGCCTCGGCGGTCGGCAACACGATGCGTACGGCGGTGGCAAATCGGGGCGGTCCGTTCGCGGCCTCGGCCCTGGCCGACGAGTTGGTGCGCGCCGGGCGCAGTGCCATCGCCGACCTGGTCGGCGGCGTACCCGCAGGAGTCGTCCTGGGCCCCAACATGACGTCGCTGACGTACACGATGTCCCGCGCGCTGGCCAAGACCTGGCAGCTCGGCGACGAGATCATCGTCTCCCGCCTCGATCACGACGCGAACATCCGGCCATGGCTGCAGGCCGCCCGGTCAGCCGGGGTCACCGTGCGATGGGCCGAAGTGGACATCGAGACCTGTGAACTGCCCGAGTGGCAGTACGACGAACTGCTCAGCGACCGGACCCGGCTGGTCGCGGTGACGGCGGCCAGCAATGCAGTCGGGACGCGGCCCGATGTGCCGGCGATCGCCAGGCGAGCACACGAGGTCGGGGCGTTGATGTACGTCGATGCGGTGCACGCCGCTCCCCATGTTCCACTGGACATCACCGAGCTGGGAGCCGATCTGCTGGCCGTTTCGCCGTACAAGTTCTGCGGCCCCCATCTCGGTGCCGTCACCGCCGATCCGAAGCTGCTGGCCGACCTGCACCCGGACAAGCTCGTACCGTCGCCCGATGGCGTTCCCGAACGTTTCGAGACCGGTACACCGCCCTTCGAGCTCTACGCCGGATTGGCGGCAACGGCGGACTATCTCGCCGACCTGATACCGACGCAAGGTACTCGACGCGAACGGATTCTGGCCTCGATGCGGGCCGCCGAATCGTACGAACACAACATCTTTCTAGGGCTGGAGTCCGGGATCCGGGCCATGTCGCACGTGACCATTCACGGCTCAGCTCCGCGGCGGACGCCGACCCTGTCGCTGACCGTGCGAGGCAAACATCCACGCGAGGTCAACGAGTTCCTGGCCGAGCGGGGGATCTGCGCATGGGACGGCGACTACTACGCGACCGAACTCTTCGACGCGTTGGGCGTCAACGCCGAGGGTGGAGCGGTACGGATCGGCCTGCTGCACTACAACACCGAGACCGAGGTCGATCACATCCTCGAAGCACTGGCCGCCCTCGGCTGACGATGCGAGTCGGCAGGATCGCTCAGCGGGGGACTGCCAGAAGGACCTTGCCGATGTGCGTGCTGCTTTCGACGACGCGGTGTGCCTCGGCAGCTTGGGTCATCGGCAGCATCCGGTCGATGATCGGCCGGATCTGACCGCTCTCGACCGCCGGCCAGACGTGCTCGCGCACCGCGGCAACCACTGCTCCCTTGCCCGATGACCCTTCGACGGGCCGACCGCGTAACCCGGTGCCGTGCACCGATCCTCGCTTGGCCAGCAGGGCACCCATGTCGAGTTCGCCCTTGCGCCCGCCCTGCATCCCGATGATGACCAGCCGGCCGTCCGGGGCCAGCGCCGATACGTTGCCGCCGAGGTAGGCCGCGCCCATGTTGTCCAGGATGACGTCCACCCCACGTCCGTCGGTGAGTGTGGTGATCTGCTCGACGAAGGACTCCTCGCGGTGGTTGATCGCCGCGCCAGCTCCCAACTCGAGGCAGAAATCACGCTTGGCCTGCGAGCCCACGGTGACAAACACCGTGGCCCCGACCAGTCCGGCGATCTGGATGGCCATCGTCCCGATGCCGCTGGAGCCGCCGTGTACGAGCAGCGTGTCGCCGGCGGCAAGCCCGGCTCGCATCACCAGATTCGACCAGACGGTGCAGGTCACCTCGGGAAGGCCGGCTGCGGCCACCAGGTCGAGCCGACCGGGCCGCGGAAACACTTGCACTGTTGGGACATTGACGCGTTCGGCGTACCCGCCACCGGCCAGCAGCGCGCAGACTTCGTCGCCGACCGACCAGCCGGTGACCCCTTCACCCACCCCGGAGATGACTCCGCTGCATTCCAGACCGGGGATCTCGGATGCGCCGGGCGGCGGTGGGTAGTGCCCCTGACGCTGCATGATGTCGGCGCGGTTGACCGCACTCGCGGCGACATGATGCAGCGTCAGGGGCACTCCCCACCGCCGCCCGGCGCATCCGAGATCCCCGGTCTGGAATGCAGCGGAGTCATCTCCGGGG
>Ga0136612_10000161_pt1 | contig 19207 bp, 20 predicted proteins | sample AntDryUQ224A2306_2_FD_106644 | JGI IMG/M metagenome (GOLD analysis project Ga0136612, IMG submission 106644) | Polar desert sand microbial communities from Dry Valleys, Antarctica - metaG UQ224A (23.06) | ecosystem: Environmental > Terrestrial > Soil > Desert | place: Antarctica: Dry Valley... | reverse complement strand
TTCAAGGCGGCCGGCGTCGAGGCCACGATCCAGAACGCGGAGGGCGACAAGTCCACCCAGCAGCAGCAGGCCGAGCAGGCCATCACCAACGGCGCGAAGATCCTGCTGCTCACGAACCTCGACTCCGGCTCGGGCGCGGCCATCCAGGCCAACGCCAAGTCCCAGGACGTCAAGGTCATCGACTACGACCGCCTCACGCTCGAGGGGCAGACGGACTACTACGTCTCCTTCGACAACGTCGCGGTGGGCAAGCTGCAGGGCCAGGGGCTCGTCGACTGCCTGGACGAGTCCGGCGTCGAGAAGCCCGCGGTCGCGGTGCTCAACGGCTCGCCGACCGACAACAACGCCACGCTGTTCGCCCAGGGCTACAACTCGGTCCTGAAGCCGAAGTTCGACTCGGGCGAGTACTCGCAGGTCGACGACCAGTCCGTGCCCGACTGGGACAACCAGGAGGCGCTGACGATCTTCGAGCAGATCCTGCAGAAGGCGTCCAACAAGGTCGACGGCGTGCTCGCGGCCAACGACGGCCTCGGCAACGCGGCGATCTCCGCGCTCAAGCAGCGCAAGCTCGACCAGATCCCGGTGACGGGCCAGGACGCCACCGCGGAGGGGATCCAGAACATCCTGAACGGTGACCAGTGCATGACGGTCTACAAGGCGATCAAGGCCGAGGCCGACGCCGCCGCCAAGCTCGCCATCGCGCTGGCCAAGGGCGAGAAGCCGGCCGGCGTCAACGGCGAGACCGACGACGGGAAGCGCAAGGTGCCCTCCGTCCTGCTCGAGCCGGTGACGGTGACCAAGGACAACATCGCCGACACGGTCATCAAGGACAACTTCCTCAAGCGCGAGGAGATCTGCTCCGGCAGAGTCGCCAGCGCCTGCGAGGAGGCGGGGATCTGATGAACGCCGCCCCATCGCTCCCGGGCCACGGGTCCGGGGGCGGGGGCCTCCCGCCCGTGCTCGAGCTCAAGGGCGTCTCGAAGAGCTTCGGTGCGGTGCAGGCCCTCTACCAGGTGGACTTCCGGGTCGCGCCGGGCCAGGTCATGGCCCTCGTCGGCGACAACGGCGCCGGGAAGTCGACGCTGATCAAGTGCGTCGCCGGGATCCACCCGATCTCCGACGGAGAGATCTTCTTCGACGGCCAGCCGGTCTCCATCTCGGGCCCGAAGGACGCTGGGAGGCTGGGCATCGAGGTCGTCTACCAGGACCTCGCGCTGGCCGACAACCTCGACGTGGTGCAGAACATGTTCCTCGGGCGCGAGGAGCTCTCGAGCCTGCGCCGCATGAACGAGACGTCGATGGAGAAGCAGGCCACCGACACGCTCGCCTCGCTGTCGGTGACCACCATCCGCTCGGTGCGCCAGACCGTGGCCGGCCTCTCCGGCGGCCAGCGCCAGTCCGTCGCGGTGGCCAAGGCCGTGATGTGGAACTCGAAGGTCGTCATCCTGGACGAGCCGACCGCGGCGCTCGGCGTCGCGCAGACCCGCCAGGTGCTCGACCTGGTCCGCCGCCTGGGCGAGCAGGGCCTCGCGGTGGTCATCGTCTCCCACAATCTGCACGACGTCTTCGAGGTGGCCGACTCGGTGACCGTCCTGCGCCTCGGGCAGAACGTCGCCGAGTACCGCGTGGCCGACGTCACCCAGACCCAGATCGTCGAGGCGATCACCGCGGGCCAGTTGACCAAGGTGCCCGGCCAGGCCGACGCCGAGGTGGTGACCGCATGAGCGCCGCCGCCCCCGCCAACACCCCGGCGCCCACGCCCGCCGCCGCGACGACCGCGGCGAGCGACGGGCTCGGCGACCACGCGCGCCGCTGGTGGGCCGACGTGCGCGCCGGGGACCTCGGCTCGCTGCCCATCTTCATCGGGCTCATCATCATCGCCATCGTCTTCCAGTCCCAGAACGACCGCTTCCTCACCGCCGGCAACTTCGTCAACCTGATCGTCCAGTCCGCGGCGTTCATCGCGATCGGCATGGGCATCGTCTTCGTCCTGCTGCTCGGTGAGATCGACCTCTCGGTCGGCTACGTCTCCGGCGTGGCCGGCTCGCTCACGGCGCTGCTCCTGCTCCCCGACGGCGCCGACGTCCCGGCCATCGTGGCCATCGCCGCGGCCCTGGTGGCCGGTGCGGCGATCGGGACGCTCCACGGGGTGCTGATCACCAAGGTGGGGATCCCCTCCTTCGTGGTCACCCTGGCGGGCCTGATCGCCTGGAACGGGGTCGTCCTGCTGTTGATCGCCGATCGCGGGACGATCGTGCTGCAGGACGACCTGGTCGTCGGCTTCTCCAACGACTTCCTCTCCGACGCGACGGCATGGATCGTCGCGCTCGTCGCGGTGGCGGTCTACGCCGGGCTGCTGCTCAACGAGCGGCGGGTGCGCTCGGCGGCGAGCCTGCCGACCGGGCCGACGTCGCTCACTGCGCTGCGCATCGTCGCGTTCGCGGTCCTCCTCCTCGCGGTGGTCGGGATCGCCAACCAGGACCGGGGGATCCCGTTCGTCCTCGTCGTCCTCGCGGTGCTCTTCCTGGGCTGGACCTTCGTCCTGAACCGGACGCGGTTCGGCCGCCACGTCTACGCGGTCGGCGGCAGCGCCGAGGCGGCGCGGCGGGCGGGCATCGACGTCGACCGGGTGAAGATCGCGGTATTCGCGATCTGCTCGATGATGGCCGCGCTGGGTGGCATCATCCTCGCCTCCCGGCTGCGCTCGGTGGACCCCGGCGCCGGCGGCGGGCAGATCCTCCTCTACTCGATCGCCGCGGCGGTGATCGGCGGGACGAGCCTGTTCGGCGGCCGCGGCAACGTCAAGAGCGCGGTCCTCGGTGCCCTGGTGATCGCCTCGATCGACAACGGGCTGGGGCTGCTCGGCCTGAGCTCGGGGACGAAGTTCGTCGTCACCGGCCTCGTGCTGCTCGCGGCGGTGACGGTCGACTCGGTCTCGCGCAAGGGCCGCGCGCAGTCGGGGCGGGCATGAACGGCCGGGTCGCCTTCGTCACCGGCGCGAGCCGGGGCGTCGGGGCTGCGGTCGCCCGGTCCTTCCACGGCCTGGGCGCCCGGGTGGCGCTGGCGTCGCGCTCGGGAGACGACCTCGGGCTCGGCGGCGGCGCGCTCGGGCTCGAGTGCGACGTCACCTCGCTCGCCTCCGTGCAGGCCGCGGTCGACGCGACGGCGGCCGCCTTCGGCTCGCTCGACGTGGCGGTGGCCAACGCCGGGGTGGGGTCCTACGGGCCGTTCCTCGAGATGGAGCCCGAGGCGATGGAGCAGATGCTCGACGTCAATCTCAAGGGCACGCTGTGGACGGCGCGGGCGACCCTGCCGCACCTGGTCGCCTCGGGCACCGGGGACTTCGTCTCGCTCGCGTCGGTGGCCGGCGTGCGGGCGTTTCCGAACGAGGCGGTCTACAACGCGTCGAAGTTCGGGCAGATCGGGTTCACCCGCGCGCTCGACCACGAGATGATGGCCTCCGGGGTGCGCTGCACGAACGTCGCCCCGGGCGGGATCGCGACCGACTTCGCGATGGGCACCGGGCGGACGCCGGAGATGCCCGAGCTCGAGGGGATGATGACCGCCCAGGACGCGGCGGACGTCGTCGTCTTCGCGGTCACCCGACCGCGCAACATCCGGATGCTGACCACGACGTTCCGCCCGAGCGGGGAAGGATCGTGGGGTTGAGGTGGGGCCTGCTGTCCACGGCGCGGATCAACACCGCGCTCGTGGGCGGGGCGCGGGCCACCGACGAAGCGGAGATCGTCGCGGTCGGCTCGCGCGACGGCGAGCGGGCGCGGGCCCACGCGGAGGAGCACGGGATCGCGCGCGCGCACGACTCGTATGAGGCGCTGCTCGCCGATCCCGGTGTCGACGCGATCTACAACCCGCTGCCCAACGGCCTCCACGTCGAGTGGTCGATCCGGGCGCTCGAGGCGGGCAAGCACGTCCTCTGCGAGAAGCCGCTCTCGCGCCGGGCCGCCGACGTGGAACGGGCCTTCGCGGTGGCCGACACGGCTGGGAAGCTGCTGGCCGAGGCGTTCATGTGGCGTCATCATCCCCAGTCGCTGAAGTTGCGCGAGCTGCTCGACGCGGGCGCGGTCGGCGAGCTGCGCGCGATCCGCTCGTCCTTCTCCTTCTCACTCGACGACCCCACCGACGTCCGCCTGCAGGCCTCGCTCGACGGAGGGGCGCTCATGGACCTCGGGTGCTATTGCCTGAGCGGTGTCCGGCTGGTCGCGGGCGCCGAGCCGGAATCGGTGCTCGGGGAACAGGTCACCGGCGGCGACGGGGTCGACGTCGCGTTCGCGGCCACGCTGCGCTTCCCGGACGACGTGCTGGCCGTCTTCGACTGCGGCTTCCGCGGCCCGCGCCAGCACGCCCTCGAGGTCGCCGGCGCGACCGGCACGCTCCGGCTCGCCGACCCCTGGCACGGGCGCGAGCCGGTGATCGAGCTCGACGGCGAGCGGATCGAGTGCGAGCGAGCGGATCCGTACCGGCTCGAGCTCGAGGACTTCGCCGCCGCCGCCTCCGGGACGCGCGCCCCGCGGCTTGGGCGAGAGGACGCGCTGGGCCAGGCCCGCGCGATCGAGGCGCTGTATCAGTCGGCATCGGACAGGAGAGCGGTATGGCTTTGAAGACCAGCCTGGGGATCTGGGCGCTGAGCGGGATGGTCACCCGGTTCGTCCCCGGCGGCTACCAGCCCGAGGCGGGACGCGAGACGATCGAGCAGAAGGTCGAGCGGGCGGTGGCGGGGCTCGGCGACCTGATGGACGACTACGAGTTCCATTACCCCGGCGAGATCAACCGCGACAACCTCGACGCGATCCGCGGTGCCCTGGACGGGCACGGCATCTACGCGATCTGCTCCGGGCTGCACGTCGACCCGCGGTTCGGCAGGGGCGGGCTGACCTCGCTCGACAACGCCGTGCGCGCAGAGGCGCTCCGGCTCAACGAAGAGGCCGCCGACCTGTGCGGCGAGATCGGGGCGCAGATGGTCATCTGGCCCGGCGGCGAGGGCTACAACTACCCCTTCCAGGTGCCCTACGCCGAGGTCTGGGCGCGACTGGTGGACGGGATCGGGCAGTGCGCCGAGCGGCTCGCCGGCCACGGCCGGACGCTCTTCCTCGAGCACAAGAATTCAGAGCCGGCCATGAAGATCCACATGGGGAACATCGGCATGACGCTCCACGTGATCCACAAGCTCCGCGCCCAGGGGATCGACAACGTCAAGGTCAACATGGACTGGCAGCACCTGATCATGAACGGGGAGCACCTCGCCGAGTACGCCGCGCTGCTCGCCGCCGAGGGCCTGCTCGGCCACCAGCACGCCAACTCGGGCTGGGGCACCTTCGACGACGACAACGTGGTGGGCGCCACCGCGTTCATGGAGACGCTCGAGCTGGCCCTCGAGCTGCGCCGCGCGGACTACGGTGCGAACGGCGAGCGGCTCGGCTTCGACCTCTACCCGTACACCGAGGACCAGGTCGAAGCCGTCCGGCGCAGCGTGCTCAACTGGCGCTTCATCGACACCGTCGCGGGCCGGATCGACGAGCCGGCGCTGCACGAGGCGCAGGCCGGCAAGGACGCCATGCGGGCCAACGAGCTCGTCTACGCGGCGCTGGGCGCCTGAGTCGGCGGTGGGACCGCGCATCGACCGAGTGAGCCCTGGAGGCCGCTCGGCCGAATAACCGGGTGAGACATGGCGCACCGGGTCACCCATACGCGGCTTGTCCCCGCCTCGGTCGAGGCGGTTCTCGACGTGGCGCTCACGGTCGAGGACGTCCTGTACTGGTTCCCGCTCCCGCTCGAGGCCGTCGAGGTGCCCGAGAACGGGCGGCTCGAGGCAGGGGAGAGCTGCGTGGCCGACGCGCTGCTGATCGGCCGGGGGCTGCGGACCGAGATCACCGTCCTCCAGGCCGACGCCGCGGCCTACCGGCTCTGCGCCGCCGGACCGCTGCGCCTCGAGGTCGACGCCGTGCTCAGCACCGCACCCGGTGGCTGCTGGATCGAGGCCACGATCGAGGCGCGGTCGGGCGGCGGCCTCGAGGGCCGGGTGCTGCTGGCCGCCAGCCGCCCGCTGCTCTCCCCCGGCCTGCGCCGGGCGCTCGACCGCATCGCCGAGCTCGCTACGGCCCGCGAGCCGGGCCTGGCGAACGCCGCCTAGCTCCGCGCCGCCTTCGCTGCGGAGAGGCCCTCGAGGAACGCCTCGGGCTCGGTGTCGGCGGGGGCGCCGGCGACGCGCGGGCGCAAGCGATCGGCGAGGTCGCGAGCCAGCCGGCCGCGGGCCTCGGGGCCCAGCTCCGGGCGACGGGCCAGGTAGCGCCGGACGGTGGCGACGTCGTCGGCGGCCACCCCGCTGACGTCCCAGTCCGGCGCCTCGGGCGCGCGCGCCGGCGGCGCGCCGGGCGCCGTGCGGCGGCCGCCCGTGCGCTCGCGCACAACGATCGTCCCTGCGGCGATGTCCCCGAGGCGCTGGTTGCGCTCCGATGCGAAGATGACCGCCATCCCCACCCCGTAGAAGCCGGGCAGGAGGTCGACGACGCGGACGACGTTGCGGATGGCGCTGGTCACGAAGCCGACCGGCTGCCCGCCGGTGCGCACCACCCGCAGTCCGGTGAGCCGCTTGCCCGGCGTCCGCCCCCCGGCCCGGACCTCGAAGAGCACGTCGTAGACGAAGAAGACGAGGAAGCTCCACAGCGTGACGACGGCGGCGCCGAGCGCGACGTCGGACCCGGTCTCGATCTGCGCGCCGGCTCGCTCGGCGTCGCCGAGCTGGGTGAAGAGGGCGAGGCTGGCGAGGACCAGGGCCGCCTGGATCGCGTGGTCGATCAGCGACGCCGTGAAGCGCGAGCCGATGCCGGCCAGGGTGAGCTCGAGCTCGACGCCCTCCGGCGTCGAGATCCGCAGCCGGTCCTCATACTCCACGGACGGTGACCCTAGAGCGTTTCCTGGCCGAGCGAGAACCGGGTTGGAGGGCGCTCGAGGCGCTCCTCAGCGAGGCCCGTGGAAAGCCCGAGCGCCTGGCGCCCGCCCGGCTGCGGGCGCTCGGCACGCACTACCGCGAGGTGGCGGCGGACCTCGCCTTCGCCCGCCGCGCGTTCGGGCAGGATCCGGTCGTCCGGCGGCTGGAGCGCCTCGCCCTGGCCGGGCGTCAGGCGGTCTACGCCGACGAGCCCCACCGCCAGTCGCTCACGCGCTTCCTGACCACCGGCTACTACCGGCGGGTGCGCGAGCGCCCCGTCCCGCTCGCCCTGGCCGCCGCGTTCCTGTTCGTGCCCATGCTGCTGAGCGGGCTCTGGGCCCTCGACGATCCGGCGGCGGCGATCGGGATCGTCCCGGGCGAGTTCCAGGGAGCGGCCGAACCGGGCTCGGGCTCCGGCGCCGGGTCCCTCTCGCTCTCCGAGGAGGCGGCCTTCTCGTCGCAGATCCTCACGAACAACATCCGCGTCACCTTCCTCGCGGTGGCCGGCGGGATGTTGGCGGGGCTCGGGACGGCGGCCGTCACGATCTTCAACGGCGGCTTCATCGGGGCGCTCGGCGGGCTTTCGATCGGCGCCGGGCCGGAGGTCTCGGAGCGGTTCTTCTCCCTGGTGGCGGCGCACGGCGTGCTCGAGCTCTCGCTGATCGTGGTGGCCGCCGGCGCGGGGCTGCGGCTGGGTTGGGCGATGATCGACCCCGGCACGCTGACCCGCGGGAGGTCGATCCGCGCCCAGGCGCGGCCGGCGCTCGAGGTGGTGCTCGGCACGGTGCCCTGGGTCGTGGTCGCCGGCCTGGTCGAGGGGTTCGTCACCGGCTCGGCGCCCGGGCTGGCCTTCGCGCTCGTCGTCGGGATCTCGCTCGGTGCCCTGTACTGGACGCTCGTCGTGTGGCGCGGACGCGCGGATCAGAGCCGCGCGGCGGCCTTGGCCCCGAGGTAGGCGCGCACGCAGGCGGCGCCGAGCGCGCCGGCGCGGGCCTCGACGACCCGGGCGCCCGTCGCCTCCAGGCGGTGCACGGTGCGCCGGCGGGCGGCGAGGACCTCCAGTGCGATCGCGGCGGCGTAGACGTCGCGTGGCACCCGCGGATCGGCGCGCAGGACGGCTTCGAGGTCGAGATCGGTGGCGGTGGCGATGACCACCGCGTGCCGCCGGGCGAGGACCGGGACGGCGTCGATCAGCGGTCGGGCGGCGCTCTCCTCGAGCAGGTCGGTGAAGATCACGATCAGCGAGCGCTTGGCCCCCGCGACGGTGCGGAACGCGAGCTCGTAGTCCGGTTCGGCCGGCTCGGGCTCGAGGTCGAAGAGCGCGCGGACGACGGCGTCGCCGCCAGCGCGGCGGGGCGCGATCCGGCGGCGGAGGCCCGCGGCGAAGGCCACCGTCCCGCAGCGGTCGCCGACCGCGTCGGCGACCAGCGCGACGCTCACCGCGGCGTCGACGGCGGCGTCGAGCCGCGTCTGCGGGCCAGACCCCACCTCCGGTCCGTTCCGGCCCGGTGCGCCGGGGTCCGGTTGCAGCGGCGCCTCCATCAGCCGTCCGGAGTCGAGCAGCAGCATCACCTCGCGGTCCTGCTCGACCCGGTACTGGTTGGACATCGGCCGCTGCATCCGCTGGGTGGCGCGCCAGTTGACCTGGCGGACGTCGTCGTCGGGCGCGTACTCGCGGATCGACTCGAAGTCGGTGCCGAGCCCGAGCGGCCCGCGGGTGAGCCGGCCCGCGTCGCGGAAGCGCCCCGCGCGGACCGCGAGCGCGAGGCGCCGGGCGGCGGGGAGGTCGGGGTAGACGAGGACCTCGGCCGGCTCCGTGGTCGCCTTGAAGTGGCGGCGCCCCAACCCGAGCGGACCGTCGCGCCGGGCGGCGACGGGCGGGAGCGCCTGGCGGCCGCGGCGGAGCGGGACGAGCTCCGCCTCGAGCCCGCCCGTGCCCTCCCGCGGCGCGAGCCCGAGGTCCGGCGCGACGGGCTGGCGGACGCGGACGGTGCCCGGCCCGCCCTGGAGGTCGGTCGCCACCCGCAGCGGCGACCGCACCCCGCGGGCGAGTATCGGTGCCACCGACCGCCTCACCTCCGGTGTGCGGCGCACCGCGAGGGCGTCGGCCACCGTGGCGCCGATCAGCACGAGCGCGGCGAGGACGCCGAAGCCGACGCCGAGGAACGCGGTGGCGATCGCGATCACGCCGAGGGCGAGCGCCGCGCGCGGCGACGGGCTCACCGCGGGACCGGCACCTCGCCCAGCACGGTGCGGACCGCATCGTCGGCCGAGTAGCGCTCAAGCTCGGCCTCCGGGGTGAGCACGAGGCGGTGGCGCAGGACGGGCGCCGCCATCCGCGCGACGTCGTCGGGCGTCACGAAGGCGCGCCCCTCGAGCCGGGCCGCCGCCCTGGCCGCGCCGAGGAGGTGGACCGCGGCGCGCGGCGAGGCGCCCAGCGTCACGCTCGGCAGCTCGCGCGTGCGACGGACGACGGCGACCACATAGCCGGCGACGTCGGTTCCGACGGCGGTGGCGTCGACGAGGGCGCGAGCGGCACGGATCGCGTCGGCGTCGGTCACCGCCCGCACGTCGTCGAGCGTCCCCGCCGCGCTCACGCCGCTGCGCGCGAGCCCGAGCATCGCGAGCTCCTCGTCCGCGCTCGGGTAGCCCATGTCGAGCTTGACCAGGAAGCGGTCGAGCTGGGCCTCCGGGAGCGCGTAGGTGCCCTCGTACTCGAGCGGGTTCTGCGTGGCCACGACGAGGAACGGGTCGGGCAGTGGCTCGGCGCGCCCCTCCACCGAGACCTGGCGCTCCTGCATCGCCTCGAGCAGCGCGGCCTGCGTCTTGGGCGGCGTGCGGTTGACCTCGTCGGCGAGCAGCACGTTGGTGAAGACCGGGCCGCGCCGGAACTCGAGCTCGCCGGCGCGGAGCGTCAGGTTGCCGGTCAGGTCGGAGGGGAGCATGTCCGGCGTGAACTGCACGCGGCGGAACTCGACCCCGAGCGCCCGCGCCACCGCGTTGGCCAGGAGCGTCTTGGCCACGCCCGGCGGCCCCTCGAGGAGGACGTGTCCGCCTAGGGCGGCGGCGGCCAGCAGGGTCGTGATCGCGTCGCGTTGGCCGACCACCACCTTGCCGACCTCCGCCGCTACCGCGTCGTGCAGCGCTCTCACACCGCTTCCTCTCGTCGTTCGAGCGTCGCGAGCGCGCGCCCCACCGCCAGCACGTCCGCGTCCGAGCCGGCCGGCCGGGCGATTGCCCGCGCCTCGCGCGCGCCCAGCCCGGCGCGCCGCCCGGCCGCCTCGACCGCCGCGTCGTCGGCTCCGTCGGGCAGGCCGGCCCTTCGTGCGAGCCGCGCCCGTGCCGCCTCGCGGACGGGCGCGACGGCCTCGTCCCGCGTCCCTCGGCCGCCGCGGGCGAGCGTCGCGGACAGCGCCTCGACGTAGTCGAGCCGCGCGGGGGCGAGCTCCCGGCGCTCGAGCTCGGGCGGCCCGAGCCGGCGACCGCGCGCCACCACGAAGCCGAGGCCGGCCAGCCCGAGCAGCCCGAGGGCCCACTTGAAGCGTGCGGGCAGGGCGGCGAGCCCGCGCGCCTCGCCGTAGCCGTGGACGGACTCGGCGAAATAGACGATCCCGCCACCTGCCCTCGCCTCCGGGCCGGCCAGCGCCAGGGCGAGCGCGGCGTTGTCGGCCTGACCGAGGCGCTCGTTGTGGAGCGGCGACGGGTCGGCGAGCAGGGCGATGCGGCCGCGACCGGCCCGGGCGAGCAGGAGGATCGGCCGGTCGCCGGCCGCGAGGGCGGGCAACGTCTCGCCGGCCGCGCGCCAGGCGCCCTCACCGGCGGTGGCGACGCGCGCCACGCCGGCCGTCTCAGGTGCGGGCACCAGCACTCGGGCGCGCCGGCCGGCCTCGTCGAGCCACACCGGGTCCGCGTCGCCGCCGAGCAGGATCGGGACCCAGCCGCCCGGCTTCCGGCCGCCGGCCACCACCCGGCCGCCACGCAGCGCGAAGCGCCGCAGGGCCTGGGCCTCGCGCGCGAGCAGCGCATCGGGATCGAGGATCACGATGGTTCCCGAGCGCGGCAGCGAGCGGTCCGACGGCGTCCGGCGCAGAGCCCGTACGTCGCGGCCCTCGCGGCGCAGCAGGTCCGCCCAGCCCGCGGTGCCCTCCGCCGCGGTGGCGTAGGAAGAGGAGCGCGGCCCGCTCGGCGACGGGAAGATCGCGTCGAGCAGGAACGCGAGGAGGTTGACCGCGAGCAGCACGGCACCGACGGCGAGGAGGACGCGCAGCCCCTGGTTCTCAGGGAGCGGCAGGGCGGCGAGCCGTCGGCGGATCATGCCGGCGCCGGCGTCTCGTCGAGGACCGTCTGCCAGCCCTCGCGCGCCGCGTGTGCGTTGTCCTCGCCGGCCTCGCGGCCGCCGTAGGCGATGGCGTCGAAGTCGCGGCCGAGCGTGTCGAAGGCGGGCGAGCGCAGCTCGCGGCCGACCTCCCCCGTGGTGAGCGACGGCCGGTAGGCGATGACCTTCGCGGCGTCGAGGCGCAGGAGCCCGGCCCGCATCCGCAACCGCACCGCCGCCTCGTAGCGGCCGTCGCGCTCGGCCGCTCCGGCCTGGCGCTCGAGCGCGCGCGGATCCTGCGCCCGAGCGGCGCGCGCCTCGCGGCCGCCGGTGCCCGAGCTGCCCGCCCCGCGACGGATGGCCACCCGGCTGAGGATCAGCGCGGCGCTGAGCACGAGGAGCGCGAGGCCGAGGTAGACGGCGGAGCGCCCGCCGGGCACCGCGGCGGCGATCCGGTCGAGCAGCCGGGCCACCGGGCCCAGCCGATCCCCGAGCCAGCGGAGCACGCCGGTGAAGGGCCGGAGCACGTCCGTGCCGGTGAACCGGCGGTCACGCAGGATCTCCCGCGCCCGCCCGCGCGAAGCGCCCGCCGCCTCGCCCGGCTCCCCGCTCCGGGCGGCGGCGGCGGCGTCGAGCGCGAGCTCGACTCGGGCGGCGATCTCGTCCGGCCGCGCCCCGTCGAGGATCGCCCCAAGCGCGACGGGTCGCCCGTCGACCGCGTCGACCCCGCGCAGCCGGGCCCGGGCCGCCGGGTCACGCTCAGCCCTGTCGGCCAGGGAGCGGAGCTCCGGCGCGCGAACCGCCTCGGCCGCCGCCGGCGAAGGGACGGCGCACGCCAGCAGTGCCGCGACCGCCATGGCCGCGCCCGCCCACCGCCGGGTCACGACCGGTCGCGCTCCCCCTCCGGCGGCCGGTCGAGCGGATCGCCGCTCGTCGTCGGGGCGGAGAAGCCACCGGCACCGGCCGGCGGGCGCTCGGAACCGCCGGTGCCGGCGGCCGGCGCGGCCCGCGGGCGCTCGAAGCCGCCGGTGCTCGCGGGCGGCGCGTCCGATGGGCGCTCGAAGCCTCCGGAGGACTCCTGGTCGCCGCCGATCCCGGCGCTCCGCGCGACGTCCTGCGGCGCGGTCCCGCCCCCGACGCCCTCCGACAGCAGCGCCAGGTCGAAGCCCTCCTTGCGCACCCGCAGGTCGAAGTAGAGGATGGTCAGCACGGCGGCCTGCAGTGGGATCGTGATGACGTTGGAGACGATCTGGCCGATCGTGTTGAGGATCGCGCCGACCGCAGTCGAGTCCCCCAGCGCCCCCGGGAGGGCCAGCAGGCCCTGGATGAGGCCGCCGATGACCAGGATCAGCAGCGTGGAGACCACCACGACCCCGAACGTCGACCACCAGCGGTCCTTGACCAGGGACCACGAGCGGCTCATCGCCCCGGTCGCGCTCTCGTCCTCCACCACCAGGGCCGGCGAGCCGAGCACGAGCCGGATCCCGACGTAGATCGCTCCGATCAGCAACGCGAAGAGCCCGAGCACCACCGCCAGCCCGGTGAGGACGGAGAGGAGGATCAGCGGAATGATCTTGCGGAAGCCGAAGCGCAGCGACTGCCGCCAGTCGACCGGCTGCCCGATGTAGGCGGCGGCCACGGCGCGCGTACAGGCGGCGGTGGCCAGCGTCGACAGCAGCACCGCGAGGACGACGGTGATGATCAGGGCGGCGATCTGCGCCCCGCCGAAGGTGGCGTCGTCGGCCGCGTCGGGCGACGGGTCGAACGCGCTGGGGTCCGCCGACAGGGTGAGCAGCGTCGAGAGGATCGCCAGCGGCACCACGACGAACACCACGCACAGGCAGAGCGTCTTGAAGTGGGCCTTGTAGACCTTGAAGGCCGCGTCGAGGATCTCGCCGAGGCCGAGGGGACGGAGCTCGGCTGTCGTGCCTGAGGCTTCCATGGTGAGTAGTATCGCGCCCGGCTCAGAGTCCGTGTTCGAGCGCGCCCTTGACGCCGGCCTCCAGCGCGTTGAGCCGGTGCAGGGCGAGCGCCTCGGGCGAGCCGAAGCGGCGCCCAGGCGCCGCTTCGGCACCGTGATGGGTGAGCACGCAGTGGGCGAGGGCCACGCTGCGGCCCGCGTCCAGCACGCCGGCGCGGGCGTCGAGCAGACGCTGGCCGAGCGTGACGTGCCCGAGCAGCCGCCCCTCGTCGGTGAGCCCGAAGTCGGCGCCGTAGGTGAACTCCCGCGTCTTGCCCAGGTCGTGGACCAGCGCGGCGGTGAGCAGGAGGTCGGAGTTCAGCCGCGGGTGGAGGATCGCCGTCTCCACGGCCAGGGTGGCGACCGCCACCGTGTGCTCGAGCAGGCCGCCGAGGTAGGCGTGGTGACCCGAACGCGAGCAGGGCGCCCGTCGCCACTCGGCCCGCAGCCCGCGGTCGGCCAGCAGCCCGTCCAGCAGTGCGCGGTACTGCGGGTCGTGCACCTCTCGTGCGAGGTGCTCGAGGAAGCCGTCGACCTCATCCAGGTCGCGGTACGCGGCGGGGAGGAAGGCGGCGGGGTCGTCCGCGGCGGTCCGCTCGATCGCGCGCAGGTCCACCTGCAGGGTGTCGCGGAAGCGCTCCACGACACCCTGCACGCGGACGACGTCGCCGCGCTCGAAGCGTCCGGCCAGGGCGTCGGCGTCGCGGAACGCGCGAGCGGGCAGCGTGCCGCCCCGGTCGCGCAGCTCGACGGCCAGGTACGGCGAACCGCTCCGCGACACGAGCCGGTCCTTGCGCACACACGCGTAGAGGCCGTCGACCGGATCGCCGGCGCGGAGGGTCGGGAGGGAGGTGCTCACGCTTGCGCACTATGGCCGCGGCCCCGGACGGCCGTGGGATCGGCGCGGCGCCTCCCTCGGGGCCCGGTCGGCCGGCCGATTGACACCCTCTATCGTCCTTGCCATGCAGCCGTTGCGGTGGGAACGTCGACCGGACGGGCTCCGGGCCCCGGCCCTCGTGTGCGCCTTTAAGGGCTGGAACGACGCGGGTGACGCCGCCTCGAGCGCGCTGACCTTCCTCGGCGCCTCGCTCGACGCCGAGCGCTTCGCGACGATCGACCCGGAGGAGTTCTACGACTTCCAGGCCACCCGGCCGAACGTCTCGATCACCGACGGCCAGACCCGCGAGATCACCTGGCCGGAGGTCGAGATCTACGAGGCCAGGGCGCCCCGTGCGCCCCGTGACCTGATCCTCGTGGCCGGAGTGGAGCCGTCGATGCGCTGGCGCACCTTCTGCGAGACGGTGATCGACCTCGCCGAGGCCGTCGGCGCGCAGATGGTGGTCTCCCTCGGCGCCCTCCTCGCCGACGTCCCGCACACCCGGCCCGTGAACGTCTCGGGCCTCGCGAGCGACGAGACGCTGATGGATCGCCTGGGGGTCCCGAACCCCGGCTACGAGGGCCCGACCGGCATCGTCGGCGTCCTGCACTCCGCGTGCGTGGCGGCCGGCATCCCGGCCGCCTCGCTGTGGGCGTCGGTTCCGCACTACGTGGCCGTGGTCCCCAACCCGAAGGGCGCGCTGGCCATGCTGCGCCAGCTCGAGCGGGTGGTCGGCGTCACCGTCGACGCCTCCGAGCTCGAGGCCGCTGCGGTGGAGTACGACCGACAGGTCAACCGGGCGGTGGAGATGGATCCCGACGTCCAAGCGTTCGTCGAGCGGCTGGAGCGCGAGGCGTCGGAGTCCGAGGAGCCCCCCAATTCCAAGGACCTCCCCTCGGGCGACGTCATCGCCCGCGAGTTCCAGCGCTTCCTGCGCCAGCGCGGCCCCGAGTAGCGCGCGCGAGACCTTCCGTGCGTCTCAGTCTCGTCGCGCTCGTCGGCGCGGTCCTGTTCGTCGACATGGCCGCGTATTCGGCGATCACGCCGCTACTGCCCGGCTACGCTGAGGACCTCGGGCTCTCCAAGGCGGCGACCGGGATCCTCGGCGCCGCCTTTGCGGCGGGGACCTTCGCGGGCGCACTGCCCGGCGGGTGGGTCGCCGCGCGGATCGGCGGGCGGGCCACGGTGCTCATCGGGCTGGCCACGATGAGCTTCGCGGCGCTCGTCTTCGGGCTCGGCGGAGGCATCGTCGTCCTGGACGTCGCCCGCTTCGTGCAGGGCATCGGCGGGGCGTTCATCTGGTCGGGCGGCCTGGCCTGGCTCGTCGCCGCGACGCCGAAGGAGCGCCGCGGCGCGGTGATCGGCACGGCGCTGGGCGCGGCGATCGCCGGCACGCTGGCCGGCCCCGCACTCGGCGCGCTGGCCGACCTGGTGGGCACCCGAGGCGTCTTCGCCGGCCTCGTCGCCCTCGCCGCCGGGCTCGGCGCCCTCGCGCTGCGCGAGCCGGCCGTGCCTCCCGCGTTCGGGGTCGCGCCCGGGGACATACGGCGCATCGCGACCGACCGCCGCGTCTACGGCGGCATGTGGCTCATCGCCCTCCCTGGTCTCGCCTTCGGGGTCATCAACGTTCTCGGGCCGCTGCGGCTGGACGAGCTCGGTGTCGGGGTGGCGACGATCGCGGCGATCTACCTCGTGGCCGCCGGAGCGGAGGCGGCGATGAGCCCCTTCGCCGGCCGCCTTTCGGATCGCCACGGCCCGATGGCGCCCATGCGGGTGGGGCTGGCACTTGGCGCCCTCCTCGTCGCCACGCTCAGCCTGCCGGCGGGGAGCGTCCTCCTCGGTGCTGGGGTGGTCCTCGTCGGCCCGGCCCTCGGAACCCTCTGGGCGCCGGCTCTCGCCCTCGTCTCCGACGTCCTCGAGTCGCGGACCCTCGATCCCGCTCTAGGTTACGGGCTGGCGAACCTGAGCTGGGCGGCCGGCGCAGCTCTCGGGGCCTCCGGGGGTGCCTCGCTCGCCGACCTGACGACGGACGCGGTTCCGTACGGACTGCTGGCGACGCTGTCCGTGGTCACGCTCGTGGCCATCGGCCGGCCCCATGCGCCGATGCCGGCGCCGGCCGTGTAGCTCAGGCGCCGATGCTCGCCGCCACGCCGCCGCCGGCGGCGCGCTCGCGCAGCGCTGGGAGCACGTCCTCCGAGAACTGCTCGAGGAAGCGGTGCTGGTCCGGTCCCGGGGCATGGAGGACGAGGTCTTTGAAGCCGAGGTCGAGGTAGGAGCCGATGCGCTCGACGACCGCCCGCGGGTCGTCGGAGACGATGAAGCGGGTGTGCGCCTGACCCGCGTTGGCGTCGGCCACCCGCTCCATCTCGATCGGATCCTCGATCCCCTCCTTCTGCTCCGGCGTGAGGGCGAGCGCGGCCCACCACTGACATGCCTCGTACGCGAAGTCGATGTCGCGGTCGTAGGAGACCTTGATCTCGATCATGCGACGGATCGCAGCGGCGTCGCGGCCCGCGGCGGCGGCCCCCTCCTGCACCTTCTCCAGGAGCCTCCCGTAGAGCTCAGGCGCCTTGCCGCTGGTGCAGATGAAGCCGTCGCCGACGCGACCGGCGAGCTTGGCGGCCAGCGGGCCCGACGCCGCCACGAAGATCGGCACGGGTTCCTCGGGCCGGTCGTAGATCGTGGCCTGCGAGGTCTCGTAGTAGTCGCCCTTGAAGTCGACGCGCTCCTCCGTCCACAGGCGCCGGATGAGCGCGATGGCCTCGGCCAGACGCCTCCGCCGCTCCTTGCGGCCGGGGAACTCGGCGCCCGTCGCCGGCGTCTCGTTGAGCGCCTCGCCCGAGCCCACCCCGAGGAAGACCCGTCCCGGGCTGAGTAGCCCGAGGGTTCCGAACGCCTGCGCCACGATCGACGGGTGGTAGCGCAGCGTCGGGGTGAGCACGCTCGTGCCCAGGGTCGCGCGGCTCGTGGCCTGGGTGGCGGCTCCGAGCCACGTGAGCGCCGACGGCCCGTGCCCGCCATGGTGGCGCCACGGCTGGAAGTGGTCGGAGATCGCGACCATGTCAAGCCCGCGCCGTTCCGCCTCCGACGACAGCTCGAGTAGCTCGCGCGGCCCGAACTGCTCCGCCGACGCCTTGTAGCCGATCCTGACGCTCATCCGCCGTCCCTCGCTCTCATTAGAAGATCTGGTGGTGACCGTCGAAGACTTCGCTCACCGATTCGTAGGTGAAGATGCGGCGGAAGTCGCCGGCGGTGAACGCCTCGAGCACCGTGGCTCGCGTCATGTCTCGTCCTCCTCGATCGGGTCCAGGGCAGCCGCCACGGCGGCGGCCCGCGGCATTCCGGCCCGGGCTCCGACGTGGGCGACGGACAGTGACGCGGCGGCCGTGGCCGCGCGGACGGCCGCGCCGAGGCCCGCACCCGTTGCCAGGTGGGCCGCGAGGACGCCGTTGAAGGTGTCGCCGGCGCCGGTCGTGTCCCGGACTTCGGCGGGCCGCGGCGGGATCGGCTCCGCCTGGCCGTCGGGCGTCACGACCATCGCTCCGTCCCCGCCGAGCGTGACCACGACCGGCGCGCCGGTCCGCCGCCCGATCGCCCGCGCACGATCCGCCACGCCCTCGTGCCCCGGCCCGGGGTCGGCGGCGAGCTCGGGCCCGGCGCTCTCGCCGAGCAAACGGGCGAGCTCGGCGAGCTCTGAGGCGTTCGGGGTGAGCAACGGACCCGCCTCGAGGAGCTCGAGCACCGCCGGGATCGGCGGCGCGGCATTCAGCACGCATCGCACCTCCGCCGCGGTCGCCGCCTGGACCGCGGCTCCGACCGCCTCGCCCGGGATCTCCGTGCTGACCAGGACGCTACCCGCCCGGGGGAGCCGCTCGGCCATCGTCTCGAGGACCCAGTCCGCGGCGAGGGCGGCGTTGGCCCCGGCGCCGACCGCGATCTGGTTCTCGCCGGCGGGGTCGACGACGATCAGCGCGACGCCGGTGACCTCGCCGTCCAGCACGGCGACGCCGTCGACGCCGATCCCCTCCCCCCGCAGCTCCTCGAGCGCCGCCGCCCCGGTGTCGTCGGCGCCGACCGCGCCGATCAGCTCGACCTCCGCGCCGACTCGCGCGGCGGCCACCGCGGCGTTGGCGCCCTTGCCGCCGCCGTAGCGGTCGAGGCGGGGTCCGACGACCGTGTCGCCCGGCCCGGGCAGCCGTTCCGCGGCGACGACGAAGTCGACGTTGATCGCCTCGACGACGACGACTCCGCCCCCCGGCCCGGTGGCCGTCACCCGAGGTCCGGTGGGGAGGCGACCGAGTCGCGCACCTGCAGGCTGGTCTTCAGCGGCGCGTGCGGCTCCCCGGCGGGCTCCTCACCGAGCAGCCCGATCGGCAGTGTCGCCGCTTGGTAGCCCATGTCCCGTGCGGGCCGGCACACGGTGGTCAGCCGCGGAGTGAGCAGCGCGGCGACGGGCAGGTCAGCGAACCCGACGATGCTCACGTCCTGCGGGACGCGGGGCCCATTCGCCTCGCAGAAACTCGAGCGCCCGATCGCCATGCGATCTCGAGGATAATGATCGCGCGCGGATAGCGCCGTGCGTTGGGGTGCACCCAGCGGTCGTGTTCGGCCCGGACCTACTTGGGTGGAAACGTATCAGTCGGGCTCGAGGATGTGCTTGAGAACGTGCAGCGCTCGCGCCCGGTGGGCGTCGAGTTCGGCCACCAAGGCGTCGGGCGCCCGGTGGCGGACGGCCTCGACGATGCGCGTATGCGCCTCCACGGCGTTGTGCCGCTCCTCGGGCGAGTTGTAGTAGAGCGCGCGGTAAGCCTCGGTGGAGTCCCACAGCAGGCGGATCAGCCGCATCGCGTGCACCTGGTCCGGGGACTCGAGCACCGCGAAGTGAAAGCGCCGGTTGGCCTCGAGCTCCGCCGCCACGTCGCCGGCCTCCGCGGCGTCGACGCAGTCCCGGGCCGCGAGGGTGATCCGCTGCAGCGCGTCGTCGTCGAGCGTCGGCAGCGCGCGACGGGCCGCGTGCGCCTCGAGGATCCGGCGCAGCTCGTAGATCTCCTCGAGGTCCTTGTTCCGCAGCTCGGTGACGAAGTAGCCGCGTCGCGGCAGATAGGTCAC
>Ga0136612_10000160_pt1 | contig 19224 bp, 15 predicted proteins | sample AntDryUQ224A2306_2_FD_106644 | JGI IMG/M metagenome (GOLD analysis project Ga0136612, IMG submission 106644) | Polar desert sand microbial communities from Dry Valleys, Antarctica - metaG UQ224A (23.06) | ecosystem: Environmental > Terrestrial > Soil > Desert | place: Antarctica: Dry Valley... | reverse complement strand
TTGTGTGGCTCTTCGTGGTGCAGGTGGCGCGGATGCTCGTCGAGAGTCAACGGCAGGAAATGGCGCTGCTCCGCAGCCGAGGCAGCTCACGCTTGCAAGTCGTCGGACTCGCCGTCCTTGAAGGGGTACTGCTCAGCGTTGCGGCTGTGCTTGCAGGTTTAGGACTGGGTCTCGCCACCGCGCAGGGCATGGTTTGGACGCAGTCGTTTCTGCAGTTCGTGCCAAGGCCGGGGCCGCCGGTCGAGCTCTTGAGCAACAGTTGGAAGCTCGGCGCGCTCGTAGTGGGGCTCGGGCTGCCGGCGGTCATACTTCCGGCGCTCGGAAACTCCCGATACACAATCGTGTCGTTCAAACAGGAACGCAGTCGCTCTACCCGCAAACCCCTCTGGAAGCGGTTGTACCTCGACCTGGGGCTGCTTGCCGTTGCTATGTACGGCTATCGGCAACTTCGGTTGCAGGGAAGCATACCGCTCCCGGGAGTCGCGACGCCGAGCGAGGACCCGTGGCGCAACCCGGTCGTGTTGCTCGCCCCGGCGCTGCTGGTGTTCGCGCTCGCGCTGTTCCTGCTCCGGTTGCTGCCGGTTGGAATCGCCGTGCTCGACCGGGTCTTCCGTCGGAGCCGGGGCACTTCGCTGCTGACGCTCCGCTACCTGGCGCGGGATGCGGGCACGTATAGCGGACCTGTGCTGCTGATCGCGCTGACTCTGAGCCTCGCGGCGTTCACATCCTCGATGGCCCGCACGCTCGACGAACAGACCAGTGCTCGGGCCCGCTACGGTTCGGGCGCCGACGTGCGTCTCGTGTATCAGCCGCGGCTACAAGACGCATCAGGCGGAGGCTCGGATGAACCGATCCTCAATACCGGACCGGTGGACACTAACGCCCTGCCGCCCGAAGCGCCCGAAGGCGAGTCCCTGGAGCAAGTCGAGATCGCAAGCACAATTGACTACCTGCTCGTGCCCGTGGACAGCTACCTGGACGTGGAAGGGGTGAGGGCTGCGACGCGCGTTGCGCCGAGCGACGTCTACATCGCGGGCGTTGCGGGCGGACAGGAGCAGGCGACCTTCCTCGGTGTGGACAGGACGCAACTTGCCTCCGTGATCGGTGAGTCGTGGGATCCGACGTTCGCCGGCGAGCCGCTCGGTGCGATGTTGAACCGGCTCGCCGCCGATCCGTCCGCCGCTCTCGTTTCAAAGGAGTACATGCTGGAGAACGACGTCAAGATCGGCGACCGCGTGGACCTCAGGTTGAATGATCGGGGCGAGACAATCACCGTCCCGTTTCGCGTGGCAGGCTCGTTGGACTACTTCCCGACACTCTATCCCGAGAGCGGTCCGTTCGTCATCGGCAACCTCGACTACAGCATCGAGCAACAGGGCGGTCCGTATCCGTTTCAGATATGGCTGAAAATGAAGAGTGGTTCCAAACTAGAGGGCGTGCAGGGCGAGGCCTATGGCCAGAGCCTGGCGATTATGGAGGGCACGCCGCGTGAGTTGATCAACGCCGACATGGCTCGGCCCGAACGACAGGGCCTACTCGGCCTGCTGACCGTTGGATTCCTCGGCGCGGCGATCGTGACCGTCGTCGGTTACCTCGCGCACACAATAGTGTCCTTCCGCCGCAGACTGGTCGAGATGGGCATCCTTCGAGCGATGGGGCTGAGCAACCGCCAACTCGCGTCGTTGCTGATCTGGGAGCAAGTACTCGTGGTCGGCTCCGGCGGGCTGTTTGGGGCGGGGCTCGGCGTGCTTGCGAGCCGTATGTTCGTGCCGTTCCTGCGGGTTCGCTCGGGCGAGCACCCGAACACCCCCCCGTTCGTCGTCGAGATAGCCTGGGACCAGATCGCGATGATATGCGCTGTCACGGGAGGGATGCTGGTGCTGACGGTGGGAATCATACTGCTGCTGCTCCGCAGCATGCGCATCTTCGAGGCTGTGAAGCTCGGGGAGACTGTATAGCGTGCTAGTTGCGCAGTTATGCGCAACGGTCGGACTACGTGTAGAATGAAGCAGACTGCTAGATTAGAACGAAAGTGAGGCGAGACATGAGCGAGGGTAAGGTGGCAGAGCGACCACCGGCGCTGTTCACGGGAATCAGCACATACCAGGATCCGAAGGGACGGTACTCGATCCGATACGCTTCGGACTGGAACGAGTTCGAACTGTCGGAGGAGCGCGACGGCGTGATGTATGCACCCCCCCAGACGGGCGACGATCCGAAGACGTGGCTCTCGATCTGGTGCACAGAGTTGCGCACGTCGGTTGTCGCCGAGGATCTGGACCTGTTGGACAAAGCGTTCGCCGAAGGTCTTCTCCAGCTACAGAACCTTCAGATCGAGGAGACGTCGAACGAGCTTATCAGCGACCTAATCAAGCTTGAGCGCGTTTTCACCTACGAGGAAGACGGCGCTGTGCGTAAGCGCAAGACGTGGGTACTCTACGTCGGCAAGTGGCAGATTGTGCTTATCTGGCAGGGTGAGAACTCGGAAGAGTACGAGTACTGGCTGCCGATGGTCAACTACTCGCTGTGGTCGTTCAACATCTCCCCCGCGCTCTGGTTCGCCACCGACCGCGACCTTGCAGGCTACGGCCAACAGGTGGTTCCGCCCGTGCCGACCGCCGATTCGGCAACGCAGACGCCGGCGTCCCCCGACCCCGAGGATGATCAGTAGGGCGACCGCCTTGAGGGCCGGCCCGAAGCCGGCAAGCGTAACTTCAGAGGCGTTTCATCGTCCGGTGGGCGGAGTCGGTCCGGTCGAGCTGTTTGACAGGCGTCGGACAGCCGCATAAAGTAGATGGCATGACTACTACTCCTGTCGGTCGGGAAGAGACCGCCGCCGTTCAGTGCGCGGAACGCGGTCATAATCGCCCCGTGCTTGCGGGGCTGATGCTTGTCACGTTCCTGGTGGCGATGGACTCCAGCATCGTGAGCACCGCGCTGCCCACGATCACCGGTATTCTCCAGGGCTTCGCGCTCTACACCTGGGTCGTCTCGATCTACCTCCTAACCTCGACCGTCACCGTGCCGATCTACGGCAAGCTGGCGGACATCCACGGTCGCAAGCGTGTGCTGCTCTTCGGCATAGCGGTGTTCTTGTTGGGGTCTGTGCTATGCGCGTTTGCGCAGAACATGTTCCAGCTTGTGATCTTCCGGGGAGTGCAGGGGATCGGAGGCGGGGCCGTCTTGCCCGTCTCCGTCACGATGCTAGGCGACATGTACGGCTTGGAGCAGCGTGCGAAAGTGCAGGGTTGGGTGGGCAGCATGTGGGGCGTCTCGGCGATGATCGGTCCCGCGCTCGGCGGGTTGATCGTGGACAATACCTCGTGGCAGTGGATATTCCTAATCAACGCGCCGATAGGCGTTGCGGCGGCCTGGATGGTACAGCACTACTTCCACGAACGCGTCGGTCGCACCCGGCACTCGGTAGATTATCTTGGCGCGGGCCTGCTGATGGTGAGCGCGTCGGCATTGCTGCTCGCACTCACCTCAGGTGGACGGGACTGGGCCTGGCGAAGTCCCATCAGTCTGCTGGTGATCGGGGTCGCGGCGGCGACGCTGGCGCTCTTTGCAATTGTGGAGCGGCGGACTGCCGAGCCTGTGCTGCCCTTCGATCTGCTTCGCACCCGGGCGGTCGCCGTCCCGGGTGTAGCGGGTTTCCTCGTTGGAGGCGTACTCGTCGGCTCGGTGACGTACGTACCGCTCTTCGCCCAGGGGGCGCTGGGCTCGAGCGCGACAACCGCCGGCGCCGTGATCGCCACGATGTCGCTCGGCTGGCCGATCGCGGGCTACCTCTCGGGTCGTGTGATCCGCAGTTACGGGTTCCGTGCGACCGCCGTCCTCGGCGGTTCACTGATAGTGCTGGGCACCGCCATGCTCATCGCGCTTGCCGCCGGTTCGAGTCCGTACTATATCGCACTGAGTGCGTTTCTGGTCGGCGCGGGGCTCGGCTTCGCGACTACGGCGTTTATCGTGGGCATCCAGGAGGTCGCCGCCTGGGAGCAGCGCGGAGCGGCCACGGGCTCGTATCTGTTCCTCCGCAGCCTTGGCGGCGCGGTGATCGTCGCCGTGCTGGGCAGCGTAGTGAACGCCTCGGTAGGCGCCGGTGTGCGCGGTCTGCCCACGACGAACGGTGAAACGCTCAACCCGCTCGATGTGATCAACTCCGTGCTCGACCCGTCGGCCGCAGGCGCCGCTGCGTCGGGCCCTGTGCGAGCGGTTCTGGCGACCGCCCTGCATGCTGCGTTTGTGTGGCAGGCGATCGTCGCGGTCGTCGCTCTGCTTGTGATCCTCCTGATGCCCCGAGGTCACGGCGCCAGGTAGGCGGGCCGAGCGCCTGCGGTTTCGAGCGGAACGGTCCGCGCCGTAATCTCTCGACCCAGCAGGAGGGACGCAACCACGCCTGTGCGTTCGGCGTCGGAGCTACTAAGCAGTACAAGTCGGCCTCGACGGCTGCGGTCGGACAGGAGCCGATTGGTGCGAAGCACCGCCGCCGTTCGTCGCGCAACCGCCTCACCGCTCTAGATGATCGACACGTGCTCGCCCGCAGTCGCGGCTATGGCGGCTCGCAGAAACGGATAGTGAGTGCAGCCGAGCACGAGCGTATCCGCCCCCTTCGCCGTCAGCGGCTGTATGAGTGGTTGGAGCGCCGCCTCGACCTCCGAGCCTGTGGTTCTCCCCGCTTCCACAAGATCGACCAGCCCGTAGGCCGGGACTGAGTACACCCTTACGTTGTGCGCATGCTCTCGGATCAGCGCCGCGAGGGCTTCGCCCGTGACGGTGCGCGGAGTCGCCAGCACGCCGATCTTGCCTGAGCGGGTTGCGATCGCGGCCGGCTTCACCGCCGGTACCATCCCTACAATGGGCACGTGGAACACCTCGCGAAGCCGCCCCAGCGCGACCGACGAGGCGGTGTTGCACGCCACGACGACGAGCTTGGCGCCATGTTCCACAAGGTAGGACGTGATGGCTACGCTTCGTTCGAGGATGAACTCGATCGAGCGACCGCCGTATGGGCAGTGAGCGCTGTCCGCGTAGTAGAGTACGTCCTCAGCGGGCAGGAGCGTGTTTACCTCTCGGAGAACGCTGAGCCCGCCGAGTCCGGAGTCGAATATGCCGATTGGCTGTGCGAGTTGGGACAACTTCCCTCTGCCGGCGCCGACTTCGGCCGGCTGGTGTTTCACTTTCGTGGGCCCGTCGTGGTCCTAGCCGTACGCGCTGCTCGGGCCGTTTGCTATAGTCGAGTGTACCACTTGTGAGCGACATGACGACATTCACACTGCAACTGAATACCGGGCCGACGCAGCAGGAGTTGCAGGCGATGGGCCGCGAGGTCGGGCTCGACTTGCTTCGCGTTGCGCCGGCGCTGCCGTTCGAGGACACGGAGCGAATCTACCTGGAGCGGTTGGAGCGCGGGCTGCTTGGGGAGATGCGCTGGATCACACCCGAGCGGATCGCGTACGGGTGCCGACCTGAGGAGCTACTCCCCGGCGCGCGATGCATCGTGATCGGTGCAAGCTCGTACCTGACCGCGCTCGACCCGCCGGAGCGGAACGGCCCGATGGGCAGGGTGGGGCGATACGCTCTGAACGACGACTATCACGACGTCGTGAAGCGCAAGCTGGAAGCGCTGCACAGGGCGCTGGAGGCGCGCCTGGGCGTCCAGATACAGAGGAGGATCAGCGTGGACAGCGGGCCGGTGGTGGACCGAGCGGTCGCCGCGCGCGCAGGGCTCGGGTGGTACGGCAAGAACACGAATATACTGACGCCGGAGCTCGGCTCGTGGGTGCTGCTCGGCGCAATGCTGCTCGATGTGGACCTGCCGCACACGCCGCCGCTTCGGAAGTCGTGCGGCTCCTGCACGCTCTGTCTCGAAGCGTGCCCAACAGGGGCGCTGATCGCGCCGGGCGTGCTCGATAGCCGGCTTTGTATCTCGTATCTGACGATCGAGCTGCGCGGGCCGATTCCCCGCGACCTGCGTCCAAAGATGGGCGCGTGGATTTTCGGGTGCGACATCTGCCAGGACGTGTGCCCCGTCAACCGCAGCGCCCCGGTGGTGGACGCGCCGGAGTATCGGGCGCGTCCAGGGTGGGGCGCCGAACCCGACCTGATCGAGCTGATGGGACTGACCGACGAGGAGTTCCGCGAGCGGTTTCGCGGCAGCCCCGTGAAGCGCACGAAGCGACGCGGCCTGCTCCGAAACGTGGCGGTCGCGCTAGGCAACTCGGGCGATCCGTGCGCGATTCCTGCGCTGGTTCGCGCGCTCGGCGACCCTGAGCCGCTCGTGCGGGGCCACGCAGCGTGGGCGCTGGGCAGGTTCCGTGAGCCCGAGGCGAGGGCGGCGCTCGAGGTCTCGCTCAGCAAAGAAGGCGACGAGTGGGTGCGAGAGGAGATCGGGCTATCAATCGGGGCGACGGCGTGACGCCTGCGACGCAGCGTCGGGGCGCCGGACTCAACGAGCGCATCGTTCGCGCGCTGCTGGCCCTCGCAGCGCTCCTGCTCGTCGCGGGCGCGGTGTACGGCGTCCTGGCGTCGCAGACGCGGCAGCGGACGGAGCAGTGGGACGGGCCGCGACTCGGCTTCGTGCAGGCAGGCTCCTGCCGACGGCGATACGAGGTGCTGCCTCGCTTCGCCCCCCGTCCGCCCGACTACTTACAGGTCGGGACGCGGACGTACGTGCGTGGCGCCGGACCCGTCCAACTACCTGCCGACGCCAAGCGCACCGGCTACAGCCATCGAGGTTGGCGCCAACTTCGGGCAGGCGGGATACTATACATACAGCGTACTATCGGCGACGGGGAGGTTTGGCGCTACACGCTGGGGCAATGCCCCTAGCGAGGCGTCTCGCGCGACGCCGGAACCGTCCGGTGGGGCGCTGAGCGGCGTAGGGTTCAACCCCGATCTAGGACTCTTCGACCTGAACCCTGGCGTGGCCGTTGGATGGAGGGCAGAAGTGGGCGATTCCCTCGGTGAGTACCGAGCCGCAGAGGGGACATTGGGGCCGTCCTGAGGTCGCGACTTCGACGATCTCTTCGCTAAGACCCTGTAACTGGTCTCGTGTCACCAGGCATCTGAGGCTGCCGCCGTCGGCGGGGTCCTGGTCCTCGGTCTCAACCTCGTTTATCAGCAGGGAGAACAGGCCCCGGCCCTCGTCGAAACCGAGCGCCAGCCGGCCGATCTTGAATTCGACCGTGTAGGGCTCCGGGAACACGAGCTCGGGGCGCGGCTCGGAGAGAGGCTGCTCTCGCGTCGCGAGGTCCACGAGCTGGTCGTCGCTGAGTTGCGCGATGAGCTGGTCTATGGCGCTGCCGAGCGCCTGTAGTTGCTCCTTCTCAATCCAGAGACTGGCCGACTCGCCCTGTCCATTGAGGAATTGTATTCTGAAAGTCCGCTGCCCAGGCAGCCCGACTGCGGCGGCCTGAGCCCTGTCTACCGTTCCGAAGTTAAATGTATCGCTCGCCATACGGTCGTGCAGCGCCCCTTTGTACTTGCGGTTACTTTATTCCTCGATAAGTATAACATGCGGTCCACGCCGATCGGACCGCCCATTATGGCGATCAGCCGTGTACCATCGAGCGGATGCGCGCCTTGAGGTGCTCCGGCGCCGCCTCTTCGCAGTCCCGTCGAACGAGCTTGATCACGCCGGTCTCGAACCGCTCTAGCTGGTAGCATTTCGGACAGCGTTCCAGGTGCAACTCAATGAGGTGAGCCTCCTGGTCGGTCAGCTCGCGATCCAAAAATTCATGCAGTTCTCTGGCAACATCCTGGCAGTCTCTCATTGTGTACCTCTAGCTTTGTCGGTCGAGTAGCCCCGGCTCTGTGCGTACTCCCATAGATTCTTCTGCAGCTGTGCGCGGCCTCTGTGCAGCCGAGACATGACGGTCCCGATGGGCGCCCCGGTGATCTCGGCGATGTCCTTGTAACTGAAGTCCTCAAGGTCGGCCAGCAGCACCGCAGTCCGATTCTGATCCGGCAGTTTATCGAGCGCTTCCCGCACCTCGTCGTCGAGAAACATGTTCATCACCGTTTCCTCGGGGTTCGTCCCCAACTCCTCGCCGGATTCCTTGATCCTGCGGTACAGGTAGTACTCCTCGAGATCGCCGACGTCTGTGACATCCGGTTGTCTCGACCGCTTTCGGTAGTCGTTGATGAAGGTATTGGTCAGGATTCTAAACAGCCACGCGCGGAGGTTGGTGCCCGGCTTGAAGCCGTCCCGAAAGCGATGCGCCTTCAGGTAGGCCTCCTGAACCAGATCCTCGGCGTCTGCGGGGTTGCGCGTCATGCGCAAGGCTGTGCGGTAAAGCGCATCCACGTGGGCGAGCGCCTCCTCGAAGAACTCGTCCTGGTCGCCGATCGTCCTATCTATACCCTGCATCGAACTCCCATCGCCCGATAAACCGCACAGCTCACGAAGCCAGTATAACAAGCCGGTACCGCCCTACGTGAACTGCTATCAGTAATAACACCACTGCGACCCGTCGCATTCCCCACAAGCGACCACGCATGCTGGGGACGCAGTAAAGTACTTTACCGATCGGGCGACCTCCGCGACCTCGTCGCGTGCCCCGACGGGTTGTTGTGATACACTGTAAACCGCTGCGTGAGGCGGCGATTTCGCGACGGGATACTAAGAGCGTACACGAGGTCCATAGATGGCGACGGCTATGCTTCGAGACGACGACGGGTACAGCTTTCGCGACCTGAACAAGAACGGTCGGCTCGACCCGTATGAGGACGCGCGGCGTCCCGTCGAGGAGCGTGTCGAGAACCTCCTGCTTCAGATGACGCTGGAGGAAAAGGCCGGAGCTATATTCCACACGATGACCGGCGTCGGCGGCGGCGGGGCGGACGATTCATCCGTCAATGGCGGACCTTCGGTAACCGAGATGATCGAGACGAGGTTGATGAACCACTTCAACGTATTCGGCGGCGCCGCGCCACGCGTGATGGCCGAGTGGTCGAACTTCCTACAGGCGCTTGCCGAGGGCACGCGCCTCGGCATCCCGATCACTCTCTCCACCGACCCACGCCATTCTTTCTCCAACAACCCGGCGACGAACTTCAAGGCGGAGGGATATTCGACATGGCCGGAGTCGCTCGGTCTGGCGGCGACGGACGATCTCGAACTGGTCCAAAGCTTTGCCGACTGCGCACGGCAGGAGTACCTCGCCGTCGGCATCCGCGTCGCGTTGCACCCGATGATTGACCTGGCCACCGAGCCACGGTGGGCACGCGCCAACGGCACGTTCGGCGAGGACGCAGCACTGGCGTCGCGGATGGTTGCTGCCTACATCAGGGGCTTTCAGGGCGAGTCGCTCGGGCCGCACAGCGTCGCCTGTATGACGAAGCACTTCCCCGGCGGCGGGCCGCAGATGGACGGCGAGGACGCACACTTCGCATACGGTCGCGAGCAGGTCTACCCCGGAGACAACTTCGAGTACCACTTGATCCCGTTCGAGGCGGCCTTCGAGGCGGGCACAGCGCAGATAATGCCGTACTACGGTATGCCGGTCGGTTTGCCGCTGGAGGAGGTCGGGTTCGGCTTCCACAAGGAGGTTATCACCGGCATGCTCCGCGGGCGGTTTGGCTTCGACGGCGTGGTGTGTACCGACTGGGGGTTGCTGACTGACAAAGAGATCGGCGGCACGGTGATGGTTGCGCGCGCCTGGGGCGTCGAGCACCTGTCGGTCGAGGAGCGCACCGCAAAGGCGATTGAGGCGGGCGTGGACCAGTTCGGCGGCGAGGCGTGTCCGGATGTAGTAGTCGCGCTGGTGCAGGCCGGCGTGGTCTCGGCAGCCCGGCTTGATGAGTCGCTTCGCCGTCTGCTGCGCGACAAGTTCCGCCTGGGGTTGTTCGACGACCCCTACCTCGACCTCGACGCCTCCGAGCGAATAGTGGGCTCGGAGGCGTTTCTCCTGGCCGGCGTCGAAGCGCAACGCAGGTCCATCGTGTTACTCAAGAACGGCGACGCTCCGGGAGGCAAGGCGCTGCCCCTCGGGACGGAGCTCAGCATCTACGTGGAGAACGTCTCAGCGGAAGCGGCGGCGGCATACGGCCGGGTCGTGTCGAGTATCGAGGATGCGGACGTAGCGATACTCCGGCTGGCCACGCCCTACGAGCCTCGGGTCACCGATTTCCTTGAAAGCTTCTTCCACGCGGGCGACCTCAGCTTCCCCGAAGAAGAGCTTTCGCGCATCCTCGGCATACTGGCGCGCGTACCCACCGTGGTGGACATCTACCTCGAACGCGCTGCGGTGAACCCGGAGATCGCCGCCCAATCCGCCGCGTTCTTGGCGAGCTTCGGGTCGAGCGACGAGGCGCTGCTGGACGTGATCTTCGGGCGGCACTCGCCCTCGGGCAAGCTGCCGTTTGAGTTGCCCTCCTCGATGGAGGCGGTACGCGAGCAGAAGGAGGACTTGCCGTACGACTCGGAGTCGCCACTATTCCCGTTCGGCCACGGCCTTGCCTATTGACGCCGACGGGGCTGAGGTTCGGTCGGTCGGGAGCGAGGCTAACCCCGCTTGGCCATCCACATGGTGTGCTCGCGGGAGACAGCCGACTCGGTCTCAACCACTGCTTCGGCTAGCTCGGCGTCGTCGTCGGCCAGTTGAACGGTGGATTTGAAGAGGATCAGCTCCTGAGCGGCGAGGCCGTAGCTCCTGTACAGCTCGTCATAGCGACCAAGCTGTAGCCACGCGGTGGCCGAGGCCGCGACGGTGGAGAACAAACCCACCCATGCGTCGGAGACGGGCACGGCGATTAGGACGACGACCAGGGCGAGCGCGCCGCCCTCGAACCCGAGGCCCGCCCAGAACCACCTCGACGCCGACCGGTGGTGCGAGCGCGCCTTGCGGCTGTACCACTCCACCTGCGAAATCAGCCGCTCTCGAAGGTAATACTCCTTGCGCTCGGCGAACGGCAGCGCCCGCACGGCCCGCATCGTCGCTGTGATCTGCTGTGCGTCGGGCGGCAACCCGCTGAGCTCGTGTCGTATCTCCGAACGGGCTTCGAGTATCTCGCGCAGGCTTTTCAAGAACTCCCGCTCCGCCTCTCCGTCCGGCGTATCGTACGGCGTCGCTCGGGTGGCGAAGCGCCAGGTGGACGTCTTCACAGTCTCGGCCACGGCTCGACCGTCGAACCAGTCCTTGTTGTGGCTGCCGTCGCCGTTCGCTAGGCGAGCGAGCAGCGCCGGCACAAGCACGAGCGCGACCCCGATGTACGTTGTAGTCTGGCTCAGGGCGAGTATTGGCAACGTGCCCAGGGCGGCTATCCCAGCGGACGCGGCGAGCAGGCCCAGTTCGGCATAGACCAGCCGCACGTACGTTCGCCGCCCGGTGATCGAGGCGTGATCCGCCGCCACGAAGAGCGCCGGGTACTCCATTGGCGGCGTGGACTCGCTCACAGCGCCGAACCGTTACGAAACGACGATGAACGCATCTACCTCCACCCGAGGCCGACCTGCGGTTCCCTCTACCCGCACCTCGATCTTGTGCTGTCCAACCGCCGACCATGTCTTCGCAAAGACTACCTGACGAGCCTGAAGGGAGGCGGCGCCCAGGTCAATGTTCGCAAGTAAGACCCCGTCCACATAGACTTTGGCCCTGCCTCGGTTGAAGTCGCGCGTGGCGACCCACCCGACGCTTCGGCCCGTAAAGGTGAGCGTCGCCTTTGCGCCCGCCGTAGTGGAATAACGCACCTGGCCCCCGTAGAAGGCGCTGTGAGCGCCAGTCAGCCAGCCGCTCGAGTAGAGTATCGAGCTGCTGTTCTCTTGGAGCGCTGTGACCCTGAATGCCGCCCCGGCGCCGATCCCCGACCATCGTCCGTTTTGATCCTGAGCCCTGACGCCGAACTGATACAAGTTGTTGGGCGGAAGCGAGCGAATCGCCGAGGTTGTAGTGTATTGTCCGACGGGGGCCCACACCTCCCACGCCGTTCCGTTCCAACGTCGCTGCCACAGTTCGTAGCGCGCCACGCCCGTCCCCGTGTCGGTTGCACTCCAAGAGGCGCTCACCGGCACAAGGCTGGTTCCGAGACTCGCATTCGGCGTGTTGCGTCCGACGGGCGCGACGGTGACGACGGGTGGTTCGGTGTCGAGCTTGGTCGCGAATGCGTCGCCCCAGCTCGTATCGGACCCAGTGTACGTGCGGCGGAAGGCGCCGGACGTGACAGGGTAGTCCGAGGAGAATGTGCGGCCAAGTACGTATGGATCGCCAGTCGGGTCGAGCGCGAGGTTGACGGCGATGTCGTTTGAGCTACCTCCGACGAAGCTGGAGTAAGTAGGCGCCGAGCCGGCGGCGTTGAACTTCACCACGAATACGTCGTTCTTCGGCGAGCTGCCGTCCGAGAGTGCGTTGCAAGTCCCGTTCGTGCCGCACGTGGTGTCGAAAGCACCCGCCACGATCGGGAAGTTGCTCGAGTTTGTAGTACCGGCGACGTACGCCGTGCCAGCCGCGTTTACTTGGATGGAGGAACTGCGGTCCGCCCTTGAGCCTCCGAGCAATGTGCTGTACACGAGCGCCGACCCGGCGGCGTTCAGCTTGGCGACGAACGCGTCCGACCACTCGCCGAAGACGGGATCGGCGTTGCATCGCCCGTCCGTACCGCAGGAGCGGTCGAACGCGCCAGGCGTGTTGGGGAAGCCCTCGTTCGCCGGCGTGGTCTGGTCGTCGCTTGAGTAGGTCGTGCCCGTCACGAAGACCTGTCCTGCGGAGTCCACTACCAGCGCGTTGGGATAGTCGTTTCGCCGTCCGCCGAGGTACGTGGAGTACACGATTGACGCGCCGTTGGGGCTGATCTTCGTGACGAAGCCGTCCGACGACCGTTCGCCCGTGTCGGCGTCCGGATTGCAATCGCCGTCCGTGCCGCACGATCGGTCGAACGCACCGCTCGTCACGGGGAAGCGAGTAGAATTCGTGACGCCCGTGACGTACATCGCACCCGCCGAGTCCACTGCAATGTCCGTGCCGAAGTCGTCGCCAAAGCCGCCGATCTGGGTGTAATACAGTAGGCTCGTACCCGTGGAGTTGAGCTTTGCAACGTAGATTCTGCTAAGTACGCCCGGCCCATCGCCCGCGTGTCGAGGTCGGTTGGGCATCGGTATCTTCGTGTACGGCAGCTCGGTGGACCACGTGGTGCCGGAGACGTAGGCTGTGCCGGCGCCGTCCACGTGCAGGCCGCCGGCCATCTCGTCCATCCCGCCGCCCAGGTAGGTGGAGTAGAGCAACTGAGAGCCGGTGGGATTAAACTTGGCCATGAAGGCGTCGGCGTTGAGGTACGCCGCGCCGGGGTCGTTCGGATCGTCCACGTTGTTGCAGAGTCCGTCTGTGCCGCACGTGCGGTCCCAGGCGCCGGCGGTGGTCGGGAAGTTGGACGAGTTGGTCTCGCCAAGCAAGTAGACGTTGCCAGCGAGGTCGGCGACGATGTCGGAGCCGACGTCCTCCTTCGTGCCACCGAGGTAGGTGGCGAACACCATGCCTGTGCCGGCCGGGTTGAGCTTCATGACAAAGGCATCCGACGGCCCAGAGAGGGTTCTGTCCAACACTCCTGAGGTCGTGGGAAATGTGGTCGAAGCGGTGTCGCCGGCGATGTAGGAGTAGCCCAAGTGGTCAATGTACACCGCGTCGGCGTAGCCTACGCCCTCTGCGAGATAGGTCGAGTACGAGAGTATCGGGTCAATGACAAGCCGCTTCGATGAGTCGTACTTGCCGAGTGAGAAGCCAGCGCGTCCATCCGGCCCGAGCGTCCACCGAGCGGTCGTGAGTCGGCGAGCGCCGCCTTGCTCGTCCTGGGCGTAGGCCACGGGGCTGTGCTGTACGACGCGCCCGGCGGGTGTGTGCAGCACAAGCTCGCCCTGCGGGGTGATCTCCGTTTTCGCAGGGTCGGCGCCCTGGAACCGGAGCGAGATCGAGGCGGGGTCCGCTCCGGGCGCGAGCACGAAGTCGTACTCCAGTCGTCCCCCGACTCCGTAGTACACAACATCCACGCCTGGATAAACCTGCTGGAACCGGACGCCGCCGTACGTCGGCACACCTGTAGGTGCGGCGCTCGATCCGCCGCGCAGGTAGTTTACCTTGCCCGCCAGGGGCTCGGTACCAACCGCGTGGGCGTTCGGGTTCGCGCCGACGAGCTGCATCCGAAGCACCGACGCGCGCGACTCTGTCGTCCCGCCGTCCCTGGCCTTGCTCCGCGAGTTGGGTGATGGGGGAGTGCGAAGAGTCAGCACCGCTTCATCGGGCGTTAGGAAGAGTGTGTACCCACCGCCGCGAGAGAGGAACCGGACGCGCGGGTCGGTCTGCCCTCTATTGGGCTCGAACCGCATCGGCAGTCGACCGTACTCCCGCAGGGCCGACGTGCGGTCGGCCTCGGACGCGGTCGCAGGTCCAGGGGCCGACGCCTGCGCCGACGGTGCGGTCTCGGTCCCTGCCAGGTTCGGAGTAGTGTGGAGGGCTGGCTGCACAGCGAGCAGCAGTGCTATGAATGCGACGAGCCACGCTGCCGGCGCGACCTTGCTGGAACTTCGTGAGTAGGTTGAGAACGTCGTCATGGTTGTCTCTATGCCCCCAATTGAGTGCGCGTTGCATTACGCCCACATGTGTTCGTAACTTAGGGTGTGCGTACACAGGTAGTATAGTACAATTATGTGAGAGAATTATCAAATACTTTACACGGTCGTGGAAGAGTTCGAGCGCGGTCGCAGACGTTGACCAACTAGAGAAGGGATGTGTTGCGGCAAGCGCCGCAGCGAGTCGCGGCAGCGTCTCCGGGGGTTGGGCGGCCCTGGGAGGCTACTGTTCGGGTGTCGCACCAGGCGGCATCCGCCGCGTCAGAAAGGCAACGATGTTGTACAAGCCTGTGATCGGCATCACGATGGGAGATGCGGCCGGGGTCGGCCCAGAGGTGGTCCTCAAAGCGCTCCGCGACCCTGCAATCTACGAGGCGTGTAGCCCGCTGGTGGTGGGCGACCTGGCAGTGCTGCGGCGCGACGAGGCGATTCTCTCGACGGGACTCGAGTTGCGGCGAATCGAATCTCCGGCGGAGGCGCTGTGTCGCGCTGGGACCGTGGACTGCCTGGACCTCGGCCTGCTGCCGGGCGAGACGCCGTTCGGGCGGGTGTCGGCGGAGGCGGGCGAGGCTGCATATCGGTACGTCCAGAGGGCGGTCGAACTGGCGTTGGCAGGCGAGCTCGACGCTATCTGTACGGCGCCGCTGAACAAGGAAGCGCTCTACAAGGCTGAACGCATGTTTCCCGGCCACACGGAGATACTCGCCGCTCTGACGGGCGTCGAGGATTACGCGATGATGCTGACCGCGCCCGGCCTTCGGGTGATCCACGTCACGACGCACGTCGGGCTGCTCGACGCGATCGAGCGCATTGTGCCGGAGCGAGTGTACACGGTGATCCGGCTCGCGCACGACGCGCTCCGCAAGGGCGGGATGGAGAGTCCGAGAATAGCAGTCTGCGGCGTGAACCCACACGCCGGGGAGAACGGCCTGTTCGGGCGCGGCGAGGAGGAGGAAAAGGTAGTTCCAGGAGTCGAACGAGCGCAGCGGGAGGGCTTCGACGTGGTCGGCCCGCTCCCGGCGGACACGCTCTTCTTCCGGGCCGTGCGTGGCGACTTCGACGTGATCGTCGCGCAGTACCACGATCAGGGTCACGGGCCGATCAAGGTGCTGGGCCTGGACGCGGGGGTGAACGTCACACTGGGCCTGCCGATCGTGCGCACTAGCGTAGACCACGGCACGGCCTTCGACATCGCCGGCAAGGGCAAGGCGAGCGAACTCAGCATGGTGGAGGCGATACGCCAGGCCGTCGAGCTCGCGCCGAAGCGGTGACGGGCGCTCCAATGACTGTGGCTTGCGGCTACGTTCACGCGCACCTGAATATTACAGCGGTCTCCTCCTAAGACTTGCGTTGTTCGCGGCCGTGGTTTGACTTTCAGCTTCACGAACAGAGCCGGCGGAGACCTACCGCAGTCAGCGCAGTGTAAACTCCTTAACTGTGTGCTAACGTTTCGCGGCTATAATGGTTTCGACATGAGTAATCAGGAGAGTACATTCCACCGGTCTCACAATCGCCCCGGGTTCTGGCGTACCGGAGCAGCGCAGATCGTGTTGCTGCTGCTGTACGTGGGTATCGTCGAGTACATCGTCTCGCGCACCGACCCGAGGCCGACCGGGACGGCGCTCACGGCGCTGGGCGTTGTGATGGCCGTCGTGCCCGCGCTGCTGTGGCTCTCCTTCTTCCACGCGCAGGACCGTGCGGAACCGGAGCCGCGCCAGTTCGTGTTGGGCGTCGCGGTGCTGAGCGCGCTGCTCGCCGCAGCCGTCGGCCAGCCGCTGCTTGAAAACGGATTCGACACGTCGAGCTGGATCGGCGCCGACGCGCTCACAGAGATCGCGGGGAGCGTCCTGCTGATCGGCTTCGTGCAGATGTTTCTGATCTACGCCGCCGTGCGCTACAGCATCTACTACTCGACCGAGTTCGACCAGCGTGTGGACGGCGTGGTGTACGGCACGGCCTCCGGACTGGGCTACGCCACAATGCTCAATATCCGCGCGGTCGTCGGCAGCGAGGGGCTGAACCTCGAAGCCGTAGTCGTGCGCATCGTGGTTACGGCGCTCGTCTACAGCGCTCTGGGCGGTCTGCTCGGCTACTTCATCGCACGCGCTCGGTTCGACGACGAGCCCATCTGGTGGATGCCCGCCGGACTCGCCGCTGCGGCGGGCATAACGGGCGTCTTCTCGTGGGTGCGCGGCGAGATCACACAGCGTCCCCTCACCCTCGGTCCGACGGGCGCGGTCGGCGGCGGGTACAACCCGTACCCCTCTTTGATTGTGGGCGTGGTGGTCGCGCTCGGGCTGCTCGCCCTTGTATTCTACTTGCTCCGTCGTGCGAACGAGCTCACGCTAGCCGGCGCGGACGCCGATCAGAGGTAGGAAAGGGAATGCATACGCCGTGACGGCTACGACCGATACAAGCGCCCGGCCCGTGGTCTATCGCACCAACCGACGCGACGTGCTCTCCGCCCTGCTGGTCATCCTCCTGACGCTGGCGGCGCTGCTCGGCGGCTACCTGCTGCGTCGCTCTGTCGAAGGGCGCACAACTACGTACACCTCGCCTGTGGGCGTGGCGGTGAGCTATCCCGAGGGATGGAGCCTCGATGCGTCGGAGGCGGCCGGCGGCGTCGTCCGAGTTCGCGACCAGGCTGCGTCGGGCTTCCCAACCACGCTGGAGCTGCGGTGGGTCGCCGTGGATCCCGAGGCGGATACATCCGTCGTGCTTGCGGCGGTGGTCAACAACCTCGCCGGCGCCCGCGCGCCCAGGGTCGGCTCGTACAAAGTGCTCAATCTGGACGTGAACGAGCGCATTCGAAACCTTCCCGGCGGCAAGGTCTCGTTCATCTACGTATCGAACCCACAGGGCGTGTTCCAGCAAAGCCTGCCCGTGGTGGTGCTCGGCGACGATTACCTTTTGCGCAAGGAAGGCAGGGTGTATGTGTTCGGGTTGCAAGCTGCCGAAGAGAATCGGGCGCAGGCGTTGAAGCAGTTCGAATCGTTTGTCGAATCGGCGAGGTTGCCATGAGGTTCCCATACAACTATGAAGGTTTCCCGCCCGGGGTCAGTCGCAGTTTTCGCGCGGCTCGGACGCTGAGCGCCCTGCTCGCGAATGCGCTCCGGCGGCCGGCGCGCATCGGCCTGATCCTTATGCTTGCGACCGCCGGAGCGCTGTTCTCGGGCGCGGGAGTGCGCGCAGAGCTGGATCCCGGAGTTACGAACCAGGTGCTGCCGTCCGTTGTGCAGCTCGGCCCGGCGGTGGAGGTGACGACGAGTACCGGCACGGAGGTGCGCTACTTTCCGTGGGGCAGCGGCACGATCGTCTCGGCAACCGGCCATATCCTGACAAACCACCACGTGACCGACCTGGCGTCTGTGCGAGAGCAGATCGAGGACCCAGGCATGAAGCTGCTGGAAGGCATGCTGGCCGTGCTGATCACACGTAGCGCAGACGAGCCGCCCATTGCGTCGTACCTTGCCGAGGTGCAGGCCGACTCCGCCCATCTCGACCTCGCGGTGCTACGGATCACCCAGGACCTCGGACGCAAGCCCGTGAACCCTGAGTCGCTTCAGTTGCCATTCGTGCCGCTGGGCGATTCGGAGCAGGTCAACCTAGCGCAGGCTGTGTACATCTTCGGCTACCCCGCCATCGGTGGGCAGACGATCACGTATACCGAGGGAGCGGTCAGTGGGTTCAGCGCCGAGGACGGGGTGCAGGGACGGGCGTGGATAAAGACGGACGCCTCGATCTCCGGGGGCAACAGCGGCGGCACAGCTATCGCAGGCGACGGCACGCTCATAGGTGTTCCAACTCGTGGCGGCGGCGGCGGTACAACCGAGCCGCTCGTGGACTGCCGCTCCGTCACGGACACTAACGGCGACGGCTCGGTGAACGCTGAGGACACGTGCGTGCCGGTGGGCGGGTTTATCAACTCGCTTCGTCCCGTCAACCTAGCCAGACCGCTGATCGAGCAGGCGATGTCCGGCCAGGGCGCGGGCCCCGATGTTCCGCAGGCGTCGTCCGGAGTCCGTCTTTCCGGGACGGTAACCGACGCGGGCACTAACCTGCCGCTCCCCGGCGTGGTCTTCGCCGTGCTCGCGGAAGGGACCGACTGGAGCGACTACAATTCGGCGCCGAACGCAGACAAGGTGCATGAAGCCATTCGCACCGACGAGCGCGGTAGGTTCGTGATGAACACCGCGTTGAAGCGTGGCTCAACATACAGTCTGGGCCTGATCGCCGCCGGCTACCAGGCTCAGGCGGCCGACGGAATCGCCATCCCCGAGGAGCTGCCCGACCTGCAGGACATGGGCGTGCTCCAGATGCAGCGGGAGTAAGGTTCCACGCGCGCGTCTACTCTCCGCGGTGCGGCCGCACCCGTTTGCACCGTGCGACACGTCGTCGAACCCAACCGCTAGAAAGCGACCCACAATATTGTCGCCGAAACCAAGTAGGCCGCCGAGGTCGGGAGCAGACATGTGTACCCCGCTTGCAGCGACAGGTTACAATAGTGCAAATAGACGGTGTCGGGTCATGGGGTGCAAACAGCGTCTACGCCGCCCCGCTGAGATACATCCGGCGCCGACGCTTCGGAATGCTTGATTCGGGTTATGGTGTGGAGTCGTCCGGAGAGGGAGGAACGGGTAAATGGATAGCAGCGATTCAACGTCTGT
>Ga0136612_10000159_pt1 | contig 19228 bp, 17 predicted proteins | sample AntDryUQ224A2306_2_FD_106644 | JGI IMG/M metagenome (GOLD analysis project Ga0136612, IMG submission 106644) | Polar desert sand microbial communities from Dry Valleys, Antarctica - metaG UQ224A (23.06) | ecosystem: Environmental > Terrestrial > Soil > Desert | place: Antarctica: Dry Valley... | reverse complement strand
GACCAGTGCGGCGAGCTCGACGTCCTGGTGCTTGAGCGCCTCCAGCGTCTTGTCCAGCGCCGCGACCACGAGGTCGAGGCCGCCGAGTGCCTGTTCCTCGAGCCGGCGCAGCTCGTCCTGGAAGGCGGCGCGCGCCTCGGGCACGGGCCTCAGCCCACCTTGCCGGAGACGTAGGCCTCGGTGCGCTCGTCGCTGGGATTGGTGAAGATCTTCTGGGTGTCGTCGTACTCGACGACTCGCCCGGTGCGGTTGGAACCGTCCTCGTCGAGCTCGACGGTGAAGAACGCGGTCTTGTCGGAGACGCGGGCGGCCTGCTGCATGTTGTGCGTGACGATCACGATCGAGTAGTCCTGCTTGAGCTCCATCATGAGATCCTCGATCCGGCCGGTCGAGATCGGGTCCAGCGCCGAGCACGGCTCGTCCATGAGGATGACATCGGGCTCGGTGGCCAGCGCGCGGGCGATGCACAGGCGCTGCTGCTGGCCGCCCGACATGCCGAAGGCGTTGGTCTTGAGGCGGTCCTTGACCTCGTCCCACAGCGCGCCGCGGCGCAGCGCGCTCTCGACGATGTCGTCCATGTTGCCCGACATACCCAGCACCTTCGGGCCGAAGGCGATGTTGTCGTAGATCGACTTGGGGAACGGGTTGGGCTTCTGGAAGACCATCCCGATGCGCTTGCGTACCTGCACGGCGTCGACGCTGTCGGCGTAGAGGTCCTCACCGTGGTAGAGCAGCGTCCCGCTCACGCTGGCACCCGGAATCAGGTCGTTCATGCGGTTCAGCGAGCGCAGCAGCGTGCTCTTGCCACAGCCCGACGGCCCGATGAGCGCTGTGATCTCCTGGTTGAAGATGTCGAAGGTGATGTCGCGCACGGCCTGGTTGCCGTTGTAGGCGACGCCGACCGTGTCGATCTTGAAGATCGCCTCCGTGTGGATCCGGGGAGTGCTCGCGCCCCGGTCCTGCGCGGCGACAGAGCCCAGGGACTGCATCGGGACGTCCTCGCGCTCCTGCTCGCGCTCTCGCTCAGGTTCGGTCACTTGATCGGGCACCTTACGTCACCTACCACTTTCGCTCGTACTTGTTCCGGAGCCAGATCGCCATCGCGTTCATGGCCAGCAGCATCGACAGGAGGACCAGGATGCCCGCGGCGGCGAGCAGCTTGAACTCGGGCTGGGGCTGGGAGATCCAGTTGAAGATCTGCAGCGGCAGGGCGGTGAACCCGGAGTCCAGCCCGGTCGGGTTGAAGGCCACGAAGGTCGCGGCGCCGACGAGGATGAGGGGCGCCGTCTCGCCGATCGCGCGCGACAGCGCGAGGATCACGCCGGTCGCGATGCCGGGGATCGAGGCCGGGAGCACCTGGCGCCAGATCGTCTGCCACTGCGTCGCGCCCAGCGCCATGGAGCCCTCGCGGATCGACGGGGGCACGGCGCGGATCGCCTCGCGCCCGGTGATGATCACCACGGGGAGGACGAGCAGGCCGAGGGTCAGCGCGCCGGCCAGCACCACGCGACCCAGGGAGATCGGGCCGCGCACCAGGAAGGCCAGGCCGAGGATCCCGTAGACGATCGAGGGGACCGCGGCGAGGTTCTGTATGTTGACCTCGATCAGGCGGTTCCACCAGCGGGTGTTGTCGGCGAACTCCTCGAGGTAGATCGCCGTGGCGACCCCGACGGGGACGATGAACGCGGCGCACACCGCCATGAGCCACAGCGTGCCGGTGAACGCCGACTCGAGGCCGGCTATCTTCGGGTTGAAGGACGGGAAGCGCGTGAGCAGATCCAGCGACACGTGGCCGAGCCCGTCCTCGAGCACGGTGTAGATCAGGGTGCCGAGCACGAGCACGCTCGCTCCCAGCGACGCGATCAGCAGGCCGCGGAAGCCGATGTCGCGGAGGTGGGCACCCCGCGAGGCGGGCGGGATCACCGAACCGACCAGAAGCTCCGATTTCGGTGCCCCGCTCACTCGTACACCTGCCGGTACCTGCGCACGAAGCGGATCGAGATCGCGTTCATGAGCAGGGTGATCAAGAACAGCGCCGTGCCCACCGCGAAGATCGTCTTGTAGCCGATGGAGCCGGTGGGGACGTCGCCCTTGCCGGTCGCCGCGATGAACGCGGTCATCGTCTCGTAGGCCTCGGTGGGGTTGACGCCGAGGTTCGGGACCAGGCCGCCGGCCACGAGGACGATCATCGTCTCGCCGATCGCGCGCGAGATGCCCAGGATCACCGCGGCGACGATGCCCGACAGCGCCGCCGGGAAGACCACCCGCATGGAGACCTGGAGGCGGTTGGCGCCGAGGCCGAAGGCCCCCTCGCGGAGCGACATCGGCACCGCCGACATCGCGTCCTCCGACACCGAGGCGATCGTCGGCAGGACCATGAAGCCCATGACGATGCCGGCCGACAGCGCGTTGAAGATCTGGACGTCGAGCCCGGCGAGGTCACGCAGGATGGTCGGGGTGAAGAAGGTCAGCGCGAAGTAGCCGAAGACGATCGTGGGGATCCCCGCCAGCAGCTCGAGGATCGGCTTGAGGATCCGGCGCGTGCGGGGCTTGGCGTACTCGGCGAGGTAGATCGCCGAGCCCAGCCCGAGCGGTACGGCGACGGCGAGCGCGATGCCGGTGATCAGCATCGTGCCGCCGACGAGGGGCAGCACGCCGAACTTCGGGTCGGAGAACAGCGGCGCCCACTCGGTTCCGGTGAGGAACTCCTTGAGCGAGACGTCACCGAAGAAGCGAATGGTTTCCCCGAGCAGCGAGGCGACGATGCCGACCGTGGTGAGCACGGACACCATCGCCGCCGAGAAGAGCAGCACCTTGATGATCTTCTCCCCGTAGTGCGGGCTCGCGACGCCCAGGGCCGAGGCCCCGGGCGTCGCACGCGTGCTGTCTGTCGCCGCCGCTTCCATCCGCCGGTTACTGCGTGGTCGTCTGACCCGACGCGCCCTCGACCGTCTTGAGCGCCGCCTTGGCCTTCGTCAGCTGCGCCTCGGTCATCGGCACGATCTGGGACGCCTCGGCGATCGTCGCCTGGTTGGCGATGACGTAGTCCATGTAGGCCTTCACCTGCGGCTTGGCCAGCGCCTTCTCTGACACGTACATGAAGATCGGTCGCGAGAGGGGCTTGTAGGAGCCGTCCTGGATCGACTCCTGGCTCGGCTTGATGCAGCCGCCGCCGCCGTCGACCGCGACGAGGTTGAGCTTGTCCTGGTTGGCCTCGTAGTAGGAGAAGCCGAAGTAGCCCAGGCCGCCCTTGTCGCCGGAGACACCCTGGACGAGGATGTTGTCGTCCTCGGAGGGCTGGTAGTCCTTGCGCGTGTCGCCCTCCTCACCGTTGATCTCCTTGGTGAAGAAGTCGAACGTGCCGGAGTCGGTGCCCGGCCCGAACAGCGAGACCTGCTCGCCGGGGAACTTCGGGTTCAGCTCCTTGTAGGTCTTGACCTTCGAGCCCTTGTTCCACAGCTTCTTGAGCTCGTCGACGGTCATGCAGTCGATCTTCAGGTCGGAGTTCGTCGTCACGGCGATGCCGTCGTTGGCGACCTGGACCTCCGCGTACTTGACGTTGTTCTTCTTGCAGATCGGGACCTCCTCGTCGTCCTTGATCGGACGCGAGGCATTGGAGATGTCGGTCTCGCCGGCGCAGAACTTCTCGAAGCCACCTCCGGTGCCCGACTCGCCGACGGTCACCTTGGCGCCCGAGTTCTCGGTCTGGAACTGCTCGGCGGCCGCCTGGGCGAAGGGGAAGACTGTGCTCGACCCGTCGATGGCGATGGGTCCGGAAACGGGCTCGCCGCCGCCGCCGCTGCCACTGCCTGAGTCGTCGTCACCGCAGGCCGCCGCACCGAAGGCGAGGGCCCCCGTGGCGAGGAGTGCGACGATGGTGCGTGATGACTGCACGGATGTGCTCCTTGGTCGTTTCTCGATTGAACTGCAGGCGAGGCTTCCAGGCGGGCCGCGCCAGTCTGTTACGGACCTGTGGCGCGAATGTGAAAAGCGTGTGAAGGGTCGGGCTCGGGCGAGAAGCGGTAGCCGAAGCCCACGTGCGTGTGGATGAAGCGCCAGCCGGGCAGGGCCGCCTCCAGCTTGGCGCGCAGCTTGTGCACATAGACGTCCACGGAGCGGTCGCCGGGTCGCAGGCTCTGACCCCACGCCAGCGTGAAGAGCTCGGAGCGGCTGACGATCCTCCCCGCGCGCCGTGCGAGGGACACCAGCGTGGCGTATTCCCGCACGGACAGGTTCAGCGGGCGACCGTCGGCGACGGCCAGCGACTCGCCGGGCCTTATCTCCAGGGGCCCGGCGCGCAGGACCTCGGTTCCTTGCGGTGCCGCCTCCATCGCGATGGAGCCTCACGCGCCTTCTCCGCCGCCCGGTTACCCACCGGTGAAGCGCGTGTGAAAGCCCTGTGAAGGCCGCCGCCGAGTGGCGATTCGTCGGCTATCGTCGCCGCGATGGGACTGTTTCGCCCCGCCCCGGACGAGGAGCTCCTCGAGCTGCTCGAGGAGTCCGGCCGCAACGTCCAGCGCGCCGCGATGCTGCTGCGCGACATGCTCGCCGAGTTCCCCGACCGCGCGCCGCTCGCGCGCGACCTGCTCCTCTGCGAGCAGGAGGGCGACCGGATCGCCCACGACATCATCCACCGCATCAACGGAGGTCGCCCCCGGCGCCGCGAGGCGCTGCCCTCCGGAGACGTCTACGAGCTCGCGCGGCGCCTGGACGACATCGTCGACTACGCCGAGCAGACCGCCGACTCGCTGGGGATCTACGGTGTCGAGGCGACGATGGAGCAGGCGGTGCAGATGGCCGAGGTGCTCGTCGGCGCCGCCGAGCAGGTCGCGAGCGCGCTGCGGACCCTGCGCACCGGTGCCGACGCCTCCCCGGCCCTGGTCGAGATCCACCGCCTGGAGAACGACGGCGACCGCCTCGTGCGCGACGGCATCGCGGCGCTGTTCGCCGCCGGGATCGACCCGATGGTCGTCATCCGCTGGAAGGACATCTACGACTCACTGGAGTCGGCGATCGACGCCTGCGACACGGTCGCGCACATCCTCGAGGGAATGGCGCTCAAGCAGTCCTAGCCGCGGGCGCGCCGGGTGCTGCGGGCGGCCGAGACGGCGCGGCGCATGTCCTCGCGCACAGCGCGCGCGGGGGCCAGCGGGGTGGGCGACGGCTCTCCAGGCGCGGCGGCGCGGGCCGGATCGCGGAGCAACAGCTCCGCGGTCACCTCGGCCAGCGACAGCGGCTCGGGACGGTGCGGCGGATGGACCTCGAGCACGAGCGGCGCGTCGTGGACCCGCAGCGCCGGCGCGATGCCCGCCCAGTCGATTCGGCCCGAGCCCGGTGGCAGATGGAGGTCCAGCCGCAGGGGATCCAGGCCGGGGGCGACGGTGCCGTCGTGGCGGTCGCCCAGGTTGTCGTGGACATGGAAGAGGGTCACGCGAGCGGCGACCGCGTCCAGCGCGGCGCGCGCGTCGCCGGTGATCGCGGCATGGCCGAGATCGAGCAGCATTCCCACCCGGGGCGAGTCGAGGCGGGTCACGAGCGCCGCGATGAAGGCGGGCGAATGGCACATGCGTGGCGGGCCGGGCCACACGGGCGCGAGGTTCTCGACGGCGAGCGTGACCCCGAGCGCCTCCAGGCGCCCGATCCGGGCCTGCAGCGACTCCTCCTCGGCGGCGAGGCGGTCGTGCAGCCGCGCGGCGGCGCCACCGCCGTCGGCGACCGGCAGGTTCGCGCCGTGGTAGACGACGTGCTCGGCTCCCGTCGCCGCTGCGTAGTCGAGCAGGCCGTCCAGCGCGCGGTCGGCGTCACGCGTGCCGGCGACGAGGTCGTCGGGGCCGTGGAGCACGAGGCGCAGGGCGCCGGTCTCGAGCGTCGTGCGCAGCGCCGCGGCGTGACGCCCGGCGCGGGCGCGGTCGCGCAGCATCGCAGCGGGGGGCGAGTGGACCTGGACCCAGCCGAAGCCGGCGGCCTCGAACCCCTTGAGCATCGGAGCGGTAGGCCACCACGACGCCGGCACGTTGAGCCCGAGTCGCCGGTCTGGGTCCCCGTCCGTGAGCACCATGCCGCCATGATGCGACGTCCCTGCAAATGAAATGTTTTCAGGCTGTGAGGGCCGCGTGAACAGCCGGTGAACGCCGCGATCTAGGAGGCGGCCTGCTCGAGCTGGTCATAGAGCCGCTCGACCACCCGCCTGGCCTCCGCGTGGCGCTCGGCCGAGGCGGTCGCGCGGTCGGGATCCGCCCATGCCGCGGGATCGGCCAGCTCCGCCTCCAGCGCGCCCAGCGCCCCCTCGGCGGCCTCGATCTCCTGCTCGAGGGCCACGACGCGGGCGCGCGCGTTCTTGGACGGGCCGGACGTGCGCCCGCGCGCCGCCGGCGCCGGCGCGGGGGTGTCCCGCCGGGGCGGGGTGACCGGCGCCTGCCGGCGCTCCTCGCGGCGGCGCACGTACTCGGCCCACCCCCCGGTGTAGGAGCGCAGGCGGCCGTCCTCCACCGCGACGGTCCGCGTGCCCACGGCGTCGAGCAGCGCCCGGTCGTGGGACACGAGCAGGAGCGAGCCGGTGAACGCCCGCAGCGCGTCCTCGAGCGCCTCGCGGCTCTCCACGTCGAGGTGGTTGGTGGGCTCGTCGAGCACGAGGACGTTCGCGCCGGAATGGACGAGGATCGCCAGGGTCAGGCGCCGGCGCTCGCCTCCCGACAGGCCTTCGACCGGCTTCTCGGCGTCCTCGCCCGGGAAGAGAAAGGCGCCCAGCAGGGCCCGGGCCTTGTTCGGCGTGAGCTTCGTCGAGCGCTGCGTGGCCTCGAGGACGGTGCCGCTGGACGGCAGCTCGTCGGCGTGCTGGGAGAGCAGGCCGACGGCCACGTTGTGGCCGCGGCGCAGCTTGCCGCCGGCGGGCTCGCGGCGGCCGGCGAGCGTCTCGATGAGCGTCGTCTTGCCCGATCCGTTGGCGCCCACCAGGGACACGTGCTCCCCTCGCTCCAGCCACAGCTCGATGTCCTCGAGCAGCGTTCGCTCCCCCACGCGCAGCGTCCCGTCCTCCCATTCGAAGATGACGCGCCCCGCGCGCTCGGGCTTGGCGAAGGCGAAGTCCAGCGCGCGGCCGTCGGCGGGCGCACGCTGGACGCGGTTGCGCTCGAGCCGGTCGAGCTGCTTCGCCCGCGCCTGGGCCTGGCGGGCGCGCGTGCCCGCGCGAAAGCGGGTGACGAACCGGTCCAGCCGCGCGATCTCAGCCTCCTGGCGGGCGACGGCGCGCCCGAGCGCGAGCTCGCGCGCGGCCTGCTCCCGGCGCCACGCGTGCCACGGTCCGGGAAAGAACCGCGCGCGGCCGGCCTCGAGCTCGAGCACCGCGGTGCCGACCGCCTCCAGGAACCAGCGGTCGTGGGCCACGAGGACGACGGCGGCGTCGAGGCCGGCGAGGCGCTGCTCCAGCCACTCCAGCGCGTCGATGTCGAGGTGGTTGGTCGGCTCGTCGAGCAGCAGGAGGTCGGCGTCGGCCGCGAGTACGCGCGCCAGCGAGGCGCGGGTCAGCTCGCCCCCGGAGAACCCGTGCAGCGCGCGGTCCAGGTCGGCCTCGCTGAAGCCAAGGCCGCGGACGACGTCGGCCGCGCGGTCGCGCCAGCCGTAGCCGCCGGCCGCGTCGAGCCGGCCCTGGGCGCGGGCGTAGGCGTCGAGGGTGGCCGGATCGGCCGCACCCTGGGCCATGGCGGCCTCCAGGCGCGTGAGCTCGGCCTCGGCGGCGAGCGGCTCGGCGCATCCCGACAGGACGTAGTCGCGCAGCGAGCGATCGCGGTCGCGCGGCGGGCGCTGGTCGTGCAGCGCGACCCGGGCGTTCCTGGCCAGCATCAGCTCGCCGCCGTCCACCGAAGCCTCCCCGGCCAGCATCCGCAGCAGGGTGGTCTTCCCGCTGCCGTTGCGTCCCGCCAGCGTCAACCGCTCGCGGCGCTCGAGCTTGAAGGAGACGCCGCGCAGGAGCGGCTCCCCGGCGATGTCTTTGGCGAGATCGGAGGCGATGACGACGGCCATGCGGGCATGGTAGGCCGGGGCTTGCAGTTGTGGCGTCGGCGTGCCGCATGGGTGAAACCTCCCTCGTTCGGGAGTCAAGGTTTGACTACTTTGTGACGATGGTGTGCTTAATGAGCGTTTACACGACACGCACCAGGCCGTTCTGCTCGCCGGCATCCAGGAGCAACGTGAGTGCCGTAGGACCGCTGGCCGTAGCGTGTCTGATGGCGCTGGCGATGTTCGCGAGCGACGCGCACGCCGCACAGCCGCCGGTGGGTCTGGGAACGGCCGGCAGCTTTGCCGTCCTGGCGGGCTCGACCGTGACGAACACCGGACCGTCGACCATCAACGGGAATCTCGGGTTGAGCCCGGGGACGGCGGTGACCGGGTTTCCGCCCGGGACGGTGAACGGGACGATCCACGCCGCCGACGCCGAGGCCGGCCAGGCGCAATCTGACCTCACGACCGCGTACAACGACGCCGCCGGGCGCACCCCGGCGCTGTCGGTGTCCGGCGACCTCGGTGGCCTCATGCTCACGCCCGGCGTCTACAAGTCCGGCTCGTCGCTGGGCCTGACCGGAACCCTCACGCTCGACGCTCAGGGCAACCCAGACGCCGTGTTCATCTTCCAGGCCGGCTCGACGCTGACCACCGCGTCGGGGAGCCGTGTGAACCTCATCAACGGCGCGCTGGCGTGCAACGTCTTCTGGCAGATCGGCAGCTCCGCGACGCTCGGGACGTCCTCCGTCTTCACCGGCAACATCCTCGCCCTGAGGTCGATCTCGCTGAACGCCGGCGTCACCCTGAACGGGCGAGCGCTGGCCCGCAGCGGCGCCGTCACGCTGATCAACGACACGATCACCCGCCCGGGCTGCGCAACCGGCGGCGGCGGCACCGGCGGCGGTGGTACCGGTGGCGGGCCCGGCGGTCAAAACGGGACGGCTCTCCTCACTCGGTTTGGCACCGGCCGCTGCGTGAACCAGAGCTTCCGCGCCGTCGTCAGCGGCCTCTTCATCCGCCGCGTCGTCTTCTCGCTGGACGGGCGCGTCATCTCCATCCGCAGCAGATCGCCGTTCGAGGCGGTGGTGCAACCTCGCAGCGGGATTCACACGCTGACGGCTCGCGTCACGTATACGGACCGAACTCCCGCTGCAACGCTCAGGCTGCGATTCAGATCGTGCGCGCGCGTTCCGAGCCGGTCGCCGTCCCGACGGCCGCGCAGGCCCAGCGGTTTCACAGGCTGATGGCCACGCGCGCCGACCGGCCCGGTTGACACGTTGGACGCGATGAAGCCGGTCGTTGCAGCAGCCCTCGCGAGTCTGCTCCTGGTGCCGGCCTGCGCCCAGGCGTCGCTCCCCCGAATCGCGGTTCAGCAGGAGACGGTCGAGTTGCTCGCTACGCACGCCGCCCGCGAGAGCCCCCGGACCGGCGGCAGGTTCGTGGCATTCGTCCGCTTCAGGCGGCCGATCACGGATGCGCGCACGGTGCTCCCGGTGCTCGCTGCGACAATCGATACCCGCGGGCGATCCTGGCTGCGCGTGCGGCTCCCCGGTCGCGCCCTCGGAGGCCGGCCGGCATCGCGCACCGGGTGGATCACCTCTCAGAACACGCTGCGCTCGAATACGACCTGGCACCTGGTGGTTGACGTCAGCGCGCGTCGGGTGACCGTCTACCGCGCGGGGCGCTGGCTGCGCAGCTACCCCGCGATCGTCGGCAAGCGCTCGACGCCCACGCCCCGCGGCGAGTACTTCGTCGAGGAAAACGTGCAACTGCCCGCCGGCCACTCGGGCGCTCCGTTCGCCCTGGCCACCAGCGCCCGCTCCAACGTGCTGCAGGAGTTCGACGGCGGCCCCGGCCAAATCGCCCTCCACGGACGCCGCAACATCGGCGGACAGCTTGGAACCGCTGTATCCCACGGCTGCGTACGCCTGGCCGACAGCTCCATCACGTGGCTCGCGGCGCGCATCGGACCGGGCGTACCCGTCACCATCAGGTAGGACGGTGCAGCGGCGCGGGGACCGATCCGCCCCAGGCCCTGCGCTAGACGGTTGCAGGAGGTCGGCGTCGGCCGCGAGTACGCGCGCCAGCGAGGCGCGGGTCAGCTCGCCCCCGGAGAACCCATGCAGCGCGCGGTCCAGGTCGGCCTCGCTGAAGCCAAGGCCGCGGACGACGTCGGCCGCGCGATCGCGCCAGCCGTAGCCGCCGGCCGCGTCGAGCCGGCCCTGGGCGCGGGCGTAGGCGTCGAGGGTGGCCGGATCGGCCGCACCCTGGGCCATCGCCGCCTCCAGACGCGTGAGCTCGGCCTCGGCGGCGAGCGGCTCGGCGCATCCCGACAGTACGTAGTCGCGCAGCGAGCGATCGCGGTCGCGCGGCGGACGCTGGTCGTGCAGCGCGACCCGGGCGCCCTTCGCCAGCATCAGCTCGCCGCCGTCCACCGAAGCCTCCCCGGCCAGCATCCGCAGCAGCGTCGTCTTGCCCGACCCGTTGCGGCCGGCCAGGGTCATGCGGTCGCGGCGCTCGAGCTTGAAGGAGACGCCGCGCAGGAGCGGCTCCCCCGCCATGTCCTTGGCGAGATCCGAAGCGATGACGACGGCCACGCGGGCATGGTAGGCAGGGGCGGCTGGTACGGTGGTCGCCGGTCTCAGGGGAGGCCGATCATGCCCACGCGACTGTCCATCGCCCTCATCGCGGTCGCCGCCCTCGTGGCGCTCGGCGCCCCGGTCGCGGCGCCCGCGGCCTCCGAGCCCTACTACGGCGTGCCCGGCGCCGTCGGGGCGGGCCCCGCGAAGTACAACCGGGTCTTCGTGCACCAGTTCGGGCCCGTGAACGCGACGCGGGTGCTCATCCTCGTCCCCGGTTACGCGGGAGGGTCGGGCGACTTCACGCTGATGGCCCGCGAGCTAGTCAAGCGGGTTCCCAGGCTCCAGGTCTGGGCGCTGGACCGCCGCACCCAGCCCTTCGAGGACACGTCGGTGTTCGCGCGCAACCCCACCCTGCAGCAGGCCTTCGACTACTACCTCGGGTTCAAGTTCAAGCAGGTCAACGGCAAGGCCGACGCTCCGTTCGCGCGGCGCTGGGGCCTCAAGCTGGCGCTGGAGGACCTGCGCAGGGTCGTCCTGCGCGCGCGCGCCGGCGGCCGGCGCAGGGTTGTCCTCGGCGGTCACTCCCTCGGCGCCTCGACGACGGCGGCCTATGCGACCTGGGACTTCAGCGGCCGCCGCGGCTATGAGGACATCGAGGGCATGGTGCTGATCGACGGCGGCCTGCTCGGGTCGTTCTCGACGCCGTCGCTGGCCGCCGTGAGGGCGCGCCTGCGCGACCTCGCAACCGCCGATCCCTTCGTTGACCTCCTCGGGGTGGGCGTACCCTGGGCGGCGGGGATCTTCGCCGAGATCGGCGCGCTCTACGCCAGGCGGGAGCCCGCTGCCCCCTCCCCCCTGCAGTCCTTCCCGCTGCTGCCCGCATCGTTCAAGCCTGCCTTCCCGGTCACCAACGAGGCCCTGCTGGGCAACGCCTTCGACAAGACGACCTCGCCCCGTGGCATCGAGCTGCTCCGGATCCGCGCCGGCGGACTGGCGCCCACGGGCAACCCGCGACCGTGGCGCAACGGCGAGGTCACGCCGATCCAGAACGTGGCGAGGACGTTCTTCCAGGAGCCGGGCAACGCGGTCGAGTGGTACTTCCCGAAGAAGCTGACCCTCGACGTGGACGGCGCCAACGCGCTCACGCGCAACCCCATCACGAACTTCCTGGGACTGCGCACGTGGCATCTCGCCCAGGTCGACGTGCCGCTCTACGCCTACCAGACCGATCTGACCAACGGCCGGGTGCTGCGGGGCGCCCGCGCCTTCGTGGGGCGCTCGAACGTGCCGCGCTCCCTGCTCGTCGACGACTCCCGGATCACGAGCCATCTCGACCCGCTGACCGCGGCGCCCAACCGCACGCGCTTCTACACGACGCTCGTCCCGTTCCTGAAGGCCCTTCGTTAGTCTTGGGAGGGTGCGCCGGACCTTCCTCACCCTTGTCCTGAGCCTCCTCGCGCTCGCGGCGTCGGCTCCGGCCGCGCTCGCCCACGACGGCGGCGAGGGCTGGTGGGGTGAGACCACCGACGTCGTCGTGACGAACGCCGGGTTCGTGCTCATCGCCTTCTTCCCGCTCTTCGTCGCGGTGATGAGCGCGATCCAGTGGCGCCTGGACAAGCGCAAGGACGCGCGCAAGCGTGCCGCGAAGGCCCGCGCCGCCAGCGCCGACTGGCGCGGCGGCTGGTAGCCGGGCGCACCGCACCTTCACCGGTTTCTCTGCATCTTCACACCGGACGGCCGATCGGCCGCCACGCTTGATCGGCACACGAGATCCCTCCTCGTATGAACGAACGGCCCCGGCGCTCCCTGCCCGGGGCCGTTCGCCTTTCTGGGAGGATCGCGCGATGTCCGCCCCCGGCCCCGCCACTCCCCCGGTCCGCTATCAGCGCACCGGCGCCGCCGCGGTCATCACGATCGACCGGCCCGAGCGCCGCAACGCCGTCGACGGCCCGACGGCCGAGGCGCTGCGCGACGCCTACCGGGAGTTCGTGGCCGACGACGGCGCCCGGGTCCTCGTGCTCACCGGCGCGGGTGACCTCGCGTTCTGCGCGGGCGCCGACCTCAAGGCCATCGAGACGTTCGGGCCGCGGCTGGGAGCCCCGGAGGGCCCGCTCGGGTTCACCCGCCTGACCTCGCCGAAGCCGACGATCGCCGCGATCTCGGGGTGGTGCCTGGCGGGCGGCCTCGAACTGGCCCTGTGGTGTGACCTGCGGATCGCCGCGGCGGGCTCGACCCTCGGCTTCCCCGAGCGGCGCTGGGGCGTTGCGCTGATCGACGGCGGCACCCAGCGCCTGCCGCGGATCGTCGGGATGGGCCGCGCGCTGGACATCATCCTGACCGGGCGCATGGTGCCCGCCGCCGAGGCGCTGGACATGGGCCTCGTCACCGAGATAGTGGAGCCGGGCCGCCACCTCGAGCGCGCCCTGGAGATGGCCGAGGGCCTGGCCGCGGTCCCGCAGGTGACGATGCTCGCCGACCGCCGGGCCGCGCTGGAGGGCTTCGGCCACTCCCTCGCCGCCGGGCTGGCGATCGAGTCCCAGGCCGGCCTCGAGACGTTCGGGACCGCCGTCGAGGGCGCCGCGCGCTTCGCGGACGGCGAGGGCCGCGGCGGCGCGGGCGCCGGGGTCTAGGTCAGCGACGAGCGGCCAGGCCGGCTCGGATCGCCAGCTCGACCTCATGCGGGGTCTGGGCGAGTTGCTCACCGGCCACTCTGATCGTGAGGAACCCCGCGGCCAAGAGGCGCTGGTCGCGGCGGCGGTCGTGGGCCTGAGCCTTCCGGGTCCCGTGGGTGGCGGCGCCGTCGGTTTCGACGATCAGCCTTTCTGCGGGCCAGAGGAAGTCGGCGCGGTAGCCGTCGTTTCCGGGGAGGGGGATCCAGACCTGGGTCTCGGGTCGCGGGAGGCCATGGACTTCGGCGAACAGGAGGAACTGCTCCTCGAACTCGCTGTCGGTGAGGGTGGAGCCCGGAGTGTGGGTGGCGAGGACGGCCTTGAGCCGCGCCGCTCCGGGGCGGCCCTGGGCCCGGTTGATCGCCTCGGTGACGGCCTTGACGTCGAGGAGCCTCAACTGCTCGGCGCGATCCAGCGCGCGCTCGAGCGTGCGGCGATTCGCGACCTCGGCGAGGTCGAGCAGGGTGCGGGCGAGGCTGGTGACGGGGATGCCGTCGCGGATGGTGCGATCGCGTGGGAGGAGGGTGTCCGCCCGATGCGCCGCGATTCCTCGCCGCTTGCGCCCTGCGCGCCCCAGGGCCGTCACGTCGATGGCGGCGCGGCTCGTCCGCAGCAGGCCCCACAGTGCGGCCGCCGACCAGTGGCTCAGCAGCGCCCCGGGCCCGCAGCTCATGACCGCTGCGAGCCACCTTCCCTTCACCGAGATGATCGCGTGCCCCACTGAGTACACCCCTCGGTGCACGCGGTGCAGCCGGCCGGCGGCGACTCGCCGCCGGACCGCGCTGTCGCCCAGGCCAAGAGCGACGAGCTGCCTCAGCGTGACGAGCCCGTGTTGGCGCGCGGCGAGTTGCGCGATCGCCTCGTCCCTGGGGGGGTTGGGCCTCTTCCGTGACTCCTGGTGTCGTTTCGGACCCAACCCCCTTCACCAGATGGATGTTCGCCGAGATCTCGTGACGCATGAGTGCAGGGATGTCACGAGACTGCGTATAGGCTTGCCGCTCCGCCGAGCGTGAGCATGAGAGGGAGCGATACATGACCTATTTCGTCACCGGGGCCACCGGGTTCATCGGCCGCAACCTCGTTGAGCGCCTGCTCGAGCGCGAGGGAACCATTCACGTGCTGGTCCGCGAGGGCTCGACGGAGAAGCTCGACGAGCTGATCGGCCGCTGGGGCGGCGAGGACCGGATCGTCAAGGTCGTCGGGGACCTGACCGAGCCCAAGCTCGGCGTCACCGAGGCGCAGATCGCCGACCTCAAGGGCTCCGTCGACCACTTCTTCCACCTCGCCGCGGTCTACGACATGACCGCCGACGACGAGCAGAACGCGACGCTCAATGTCGGCGGCACGCGCAACGCCGTCGAGCTCGCCAACGCGATCGAGCCGGGCACCTTTCACCACGTCTCGTCCATCGCCGCCGCAGGGCTCTTCAAGGGCCTCTTTCGCGAAGACATGTTCGACGAGGGCCAGAAGCTGGACCACCCGTATCACCGCACGAAGTTCGAGTCCGAGAAGATCGCGCGCACGGACCTCGAGGTGCCGTGGCGCGTCTACCGGCCCGCGATCGTCGTCGGTGACTCGCAGACCGGCGAGATGGACAAGATCGACGGCCCGTACTACTTCTTCAAGCCGATCCAGATCCTCCGGCACTACCTCCCGGAATGGGTCCCGCTCATCGGCCCGGAGCTCGGCTACACGAACATCGTGCCGGTCGACTTCGTCGCCAGCGCGCTGGACCACATCGCTCACCAGCCCGACCTCGACGGCCAGGCCTTCCACCTAACCAACCCCAAGGCCCAGCGCACCGGCGACGCGATGAACGAGTTCGCCAAGGCCGCGCACGCGCCCCAGCTCGCGATGCGCGTCGACACGCGCCTGCTCGACGCCCTGCCCAAGGGCACGATCTCCATGCTCATGAAGCTGCCCGCGGCCAAGAACTTCCGCCGCTCCATCCTGGCCGACTTCGGGATCCCCGACGGCGTGCTCGAGTACGCCGGCCTGACGGCCGAGTTCGACACGCGCGACACCGAGCGGGCACTGGCGGGCTCGGGCATCGAGGTGCCGCAGCTCGAGACCTACGCCGAGCGCCTGTGGGACTACTGGGAGCGCCACCTCGACCCCGATCTCTTCAAGGACCGCTCGTTCGAGGGCGCCATCAACGGCCGGACCGTGCTGATCACCGGCGCCTCGAGCGGCATCGGTCTGGCCACCGCGCACAAGGTCGCCGCCGCCGGCGGGATCCCGCTGCTCGTCGCCCGCTCGCTCGACAAGCTCGAGGAGGCCAAGCAGGAGATCGAGTCAAAGGGCGGGACCGCCTACGTGTACACCGCCGATCTGGCCGACATGGAGTCGCTGGACGCCATGCTCGAGGCGGTGTTCTCCGACCATCCCGCCGTGGACGTGCTCGTCAACAACGCCGGGCGCTCGATCCGTCGTTCGGTGAAGCTGTCCTACGACCGCTTTCACGACTACGAGCGCACGATCCAGCTCAACTACTTCGGCGCGATCCGGCTCATCATGGGCCTGCTGCCGCACATGACCGAGCGCAAGCGCGGCCACATCGTCAACGTCAGCTCGATCGGCGTGCAGACCAACCCGCCGCGCTTCTCGGCCTACGTCGCCTCGAAGGCCGCCCTGGACGCGTTCACCCGGGTGGTGGGCACAGAGGTCATCGGCGATGGCGTCACGTTCACCACCATCCACATGCCGTTGGTCAAGACGGCGATGATCGCCCCGACCAAGATGTATGACTCCTTCCCCACCATCACGCCCGAGGAGGCCGCGGACATGATCTGCGAGGCGATCCGGGCCAAGCCCAAGCAGATCAACACGCGCCTGGGCACGTTCGGCGAGGTCTCCTACGCGCTGGCCCCCAAGGCCGTCGACCAGCTGCTGCACATGGCCTACAAGGTGTTCCCCGACTCGGCGGCGTCGAAGGGCAAGAAGGACCCCGAGGAGAAGGCCTCGATCGAGCAGATCGCGATGGCCAACCTCATGAAGGGCGTGCACTGGTAGTGCACCCGCGGCCGGCCATGCGGGCCCGGCCGACCTAATGGGTCAGCCGCCGCGGCGGGCCGGATGGCGGATGCGGGCGCTCGCGCTCGCGCTCCTGGCCATCGTGCTCGCCGGCTGCGGCTCCGACGCTCAGGACGGCGCCGGCGACGAGCGCGTCACCCTGCTCCTGGACTTCACGCCCAATGCGGTCCACGCGGGCATCTACGTCGCCGCGCGCCGCGGCTATGACCGCGACGCGGGCGTCCGCCTCGACGTGCGCGAGCCGGGCGAGTCAACGGTCCCGGTCAAGGCCCTGGTCTCCGGGCGCGCCGACCTCGCCGTGCTCGACATCCATGATCTCGGCCTGGCGCGCCAGGAGGGCGCCGACCTCGTCGGCGTCATGGCGCTCGTCCAGCGCCCGCTGGCCGCCGTGATCGCGCAGCCGCGCATCGGCTCCCCGCGGGCGCTGGAGGGCGGGCGCGCCGGCGTGACCGGGCTGCCCAGCGACGTCGCCGTGCTGCGCTCGGTCGTGCGCGGCGCCGGCGGTGACCCCGGCCGTGTCCGGACGATCACGGTCGGCTTCAACGCCGTCGGCGCGCTGCTGACCGGCCGGGTCGACGCCGCGACGGCGTTCTGGAACGTCGAGGGCGTCGAGCTCCAGGCGCGCCGTCCCGGTACCCGTGTCTTCAAGGTCGACGACTTCGGCGCCCCGCGCTACCCCGAGCTCGTGGTTGCCGCGACCCGCAAGACGCTGCGGCAACGGCCCGCCGCGGTGCGCGCCACGCTCGCCGCCCTCGCGCGCGGGTACGACGCCGCGATCGCGGAGCCCGACGCTGCCCTGATCGACCTCGGGGACGCGGTGCCCGGTCTCGACCGCGCCCGCGCCGACCGCCAGCTCGACGCCGTCCAGCCCGTCATGACCGGCCCGGACGGGCGGTTCGGCGCCCTCAACCCCGCCGCCCTGCGGTCGTGGGCGGCCTGGGACGTGCGCTTCGGGATCCTCGAGCGCCCGCCCGACGTGGCCCGCGCCTTCGATTCGAGCTTCCTGCCCGGCCCCTAGGCATGTGCGGCGGGCACTGGGTGCGGGGCGTGCGTCGGATCGGACGGCAGCAGGCGCGAGAGCAGGCCGGCCGCCAGCACGAATCCCACCGACGCCCACAGGCAGGCCTCCAGGCCCCGCCACTGATAGAGCAGGCCTGACAGCACCGTGCCGGCGAGGCGTCCCCCCGCGTTGGCCATGTAGTAGAAGCCGACGCTCATCGCGACCTTGTCACCGTCGGCGTAGGCGAGGATCAGGTAGGAGTGCACCGCGGAGTTCATGGCAAAGATCACGCCGAAGGCCAGCAGGCCGGCGACGAGGACGACGCTCGGGTCGATGCTGGTCGACAGGCCGATCGCGATCGCGGCCGGGAACGCCGCCAGAACGAAGGCCAGCCCGGTCGCGGTACCCCCGTCCGGCTCGGCACCGTGCTCGTCGGCTCGGCGCTTGACGAAGCGGGGCGCGAAGGCCTGGACGATGCCGTAGCCGATGACCCAGAGCGCGAGGAACCCACCGACCTGCCAGAAGCTCCAGTCCAGTTCGCTGCGCAGGTAGACCGGAACGCCGACGACGAACCAGACGTCGCGTGAGGCGAACAGGAAGACCCGGGCGGCGGCCAGCACGTTGACCGCCCGGGTGTTGGAGAACATGTGGCTGAACCGGGCCCTGCGGTCAGGGCGCCCGAGCTCGCCCGTCATCATCGACAGCACGACGACGAGCGCGATCCCGACCATCGCCGCGAGGGCGAGCATCGCGGTCTGGAAGCCGACGAGCGTCAGCAGCAGACCGCCGATGAAGAAGCCGACGCCCTTCAGCGCGTTCTTCGAGCCGGTCAGAAGGGCAACCCACCGGTAGAGCGAGCCGGGCGAGTCGTCGGGCACGACGAGCTTGACAGCGCTCTTGGAGCTCATCTTCGTCAGATCCTTGGCGATGCCCGAAAGCGCCTGGGCGACCATCACGTAGGCCACCACCAGCCACGACGCGGGCACGACGGCGAGCATCCCCAGCGCCACCAGCTGGACGCTCAGGCCCATCGTCAGCGTCGCCTTCAGGCCGAGCCGCGCGGCCAGCCATCCTCCGACCAGGTTGGTGAGGATCCCGAAGAACTCGTAGAAGAGGAACAGCGACGCGACGGCGAACGGGCTGTAGCCGCGTTCGTAGAAGTAGAAGAGCACGAGCATCCGGCTCGCGCCGTCGGCGACCGTGTCGGCCCAGTAAGCGCCGGTCACGAGGACGTAGTTGCGGCGGTCCCCCGAGCGGGCCGATGGTGAGCTCTCGATGGCCGGCGTGCTCATGAGGAAGGCAGGCTGGTGGCGACCGTGCGGGTCAGCTCGGCGAGGCGGTTGGCGTAGCCCCACTCGTTGTCATACCAGGCGTAGACCTTGACCTGGGTCTGGTTCGTCACCATCGTCGAGAGCGCATCGACGACCCCCGAGCGCGGATCGTCCTTGTAGTCGACGGACACCAGCGGCCGCTCCTCGTAGCCGAGGATCCCGGCCAGCGGGCCGTCGGCCGCCGCGCGCAGCAGGTCGTTGACCTCGCTCACCGTCGTGGCGCGCTGCACCTCGAAGACGCAGTCGGTCAGCGAAGCGTTGAGCAGCGGGACGCGGACCGCCAGCCCGTCGAGCTTGCCCTGCAGCTCGGGGAAGATCAGCCCGATGGCCGTCGCCGACCCGGTCGTGGTCGGGATCAGCGACACGCCGGCGGCGCGAGCACGACGCAGGTCCTTGTGCGGCGCGTCGACGATCGTCTGGGTGTTCGTCACGTCGTGCAGCGTCGTGATCGACCCGTGGGAGATGCCGATGCCATCGTGGATGACCTTGACCACGGGCGCCAGGCAGTTGGTCGTGCACGACGCGGCGGTCAGGACGTCATGGCGTGCCGGGTCATAGAGGTGGTCGTTGACCCCGACCACGACGTTCAGCGCTCCCTCCTCCTTGACGGGCGCG
>Ga0136612_10000158_pt1 | contig 19257 bp, 20 predicted proteins | sample AntDryUQ224A2306_2_FD_106644 | JGI IMG/M metagenome (GOLD analysis project Ga0136612, IMG submission 106644) | Polar desert sand microbial communities from Dry Valleys, Antarctica - metaG UQ224A (23.06) | ecosystem: Environmental > Terrestrial > Soil > Desert | place: Antarctica: Dry Valley... | reverse complement strand
GCGAGCACCACCTCATCCCGTTCAGCGGCCGGGCGCATGTGGCATACGTGCCGAACAAGTCGGGGCAGATCACCGGGCTCTCGAAGATCGCGCGAGTGGTCGACGTGCTCGCGAAGAAGCCCCAGGTGCAGGAACGGCTCACCACCGAGATCGCCGACACGATCGAGCGGGCGCTCGAGCCACGCGGCGTGTTCGTGGTCATCGAGGCCGAGCACCTCTGCATGACGATGCGAGGCGTCAAGAAGCCCGGATCGGTGACGGTGACCTCCGCGGTGCGTGGGCTCTTCCGCACCGACGCGCGAACACGACAGGAAGCCATGAACCACATCGGCACGCGCTAGTTCTTCCGAGTCGGTCGGAGTGATGCGATCCCGGTCCGCCGGCGATGCGCCGCGGTCCGCACAGCGTGTAGCCAACTACGATGCCGGGCGTGAGTGAAGCAGCCTGGCGATGCCGCGACCATACGTTCCCGCTCGGAGCGCGGACCCTGGTCATGGGCATCGTGAACGTCACGCCCGATTCGTTCAGCGACGGCGGCATGCTCGCGACCACCGAGGAGGCCATCGCGCACGGACTGCAGCTCGCCGCCGACGGCGCGGACATCCTCGACATCGGCGGCGAGTCGACCAGGCCGGGCGCCGACCTCGTGCCCCTCGACCAAGAGCTCGCCCGGGTCGTGCCGGTGGTCGCCGGGCTCTCCGAGGCGGCGCCGACGCACGTTGCGCTCAGCGTCGACACGCGCCGCTCCGAAGTTGCTCGCGTCGCCCTCGATGCCGGCGCTTCCATCGTGAACGACGTGACCTCCGCCCGCGACCCGTCGATGTTCGGCGTCGTGCGCGAAACGGGTGCCGGGCTGGTGATGATGCACATGCTCGGCGACCCGAAGACGATGCAGGACGACCCGCGCTACGACGACGTGGTCTCAGAGGTGCGCGACTTCCTCGCAACTCGCATCGGCGCTGCGGTCGCAGCGGGAGTGCCGCGCGATCGGGTATGCGTCGACCCAGGCCTCGGGTTCGGGAAGACCCTCGAGCACAACTTGGCGCTGCTACGCGCGATCGGGGCGTTCGAACAGCTCCGAACGCCCGTGCTCGTGGGCGCCTCCCGCAAGCGATTCATCGGTGAGCTCACGGGTGTCGACGAGCCCGCCGAGCGAGTGGAGGGCACCGCGGGTGTCGTGGCATGGTGTGCGGCCAACGGCGTCGATGTCGTTCGGGTCCACGACGTGCGCGCGATGGCTCGTGTCGTGCGGGTGGTCGACGCGATCGCGAGGGAACGTGATGCAGTGACGACCGCCGGGGGCGCGACGCCGTGACGATCGAAGCAGCGGTCGCCACGAACACCGTCGAGACATCGTTCGGCATGGTTGCTTACCACGACGAAGGGCAAGGTCCGCCGGTGCTCCTGCTGCACGGGTTCCCGGCTTCCTCGTGGCAGTGGCGCGACCTCCTGCCCCTGCTCTCCGCCAGGTTCCGGGTGATCGCACCCGATCTCCTCGGAGCGGGCGCCTCGATCCCAGCCGATGGCGTCACGCTCGACCTCTCTACCCAGGCCACCGCCGTGCGCGAGTTGATGACGCATCTCCTCATCGAGCGGTATGCGGTGGTCGGGCACGGCATCGGAGCGGGAGTGGCGCAGCTCCTTGCCCTCGACGGCGACGGCGTCGACGCCCTGGTCCTGTTGAACGCCGCGACCCTCGACGCCTGGCCCTCGCCGGGGCTCGCGCAAGCACGCTCCCGCCTGAAGGCGAGCGGGGCGACACCCGACGTCGTTCGAGAGCTCGTGCGCGGCGCCTTCGAGGCCGGTGCGATCCAGCGTGACCGCCTTCCCGACGAGGCGCTCGACGCGTACGCCGACCCGTATGTGACCGGCGACGGCCCGGCGTTGTTCGAGAGGGTGCTCGACGGTCTCGACGGCGCGGGGCTCGCCGAGCGAGCAGAAGATCTCGCCGCCATCGAAGTGCCGGTACTGATCCTGTGGGGCGAGGACGACCCCGTCTACCCCAGCCGCGTCGGCGAGCGGCTGAACGACGCGATGCCGTCCTCGACACTCGGGCTGCTGCCGGGCTGCGGACACTTCCTGATCGAGGAAGCCGCCGACACGATCGGTCCCATGATCTCCGAGTACCTCCGCGCGCGATACGCGCACGCACCTCACGGCCACGACGATCAGGGTTCAGGCATCGTGATGCTGCAGCTCGAGCGACGCCCGCCCTGGGTCGATCTCGAGGAATACGAACGCGACGACTGGTTCGACCCAGATGTGCCCGATGGCACGCCTGAGGAACGGCATGCCGGCGATCAGCAGCAGGGATCGAACCCGTGACTACCGCGCGGCTGTTCCTGTCGGGCATCAAGGCGAGCGGGCATCACGGCGCGCGTGAGGGTGAGAAGGACGAGGCCCAGGGATTCGTGGTCGATCTGGACCTCGAGGTCGAAGTCGGCCGTGATTCGATCGAGGCGACCGCCGACTACCGCGGTGTCAGCGACGCGGTGCGCGATGTGATCACGGGGGGTTCATACGATCTGATCGAGGTGATGGCTCACGACGTCGCCGAGCGCGTCGTCGCGTTCGACCACGTGATCCGCGTGACCGCGATCGTGCATAAGCCGAACGCCGCGAAGCGTCTGGAGATCGACGGCGTGGCCGCGGCCGTGACACTGCCCGCTCCCGACCGCCCGTGACCGAGACCGCCTTCCTGGGCATCGGTTCGAACCTCGGCGATCGCCTCGACTCGCTGCAGCGCGCGGTCGATCTGCTCGGCGACGAGGCGGGCATCACGCTCACCCGATGTTCCCGGGTGTGGGAGACCGACCCGGTCGGTGGTCCGCCGCAGCCCGACTTCCTGAACGTGGTGGTGCGGGCACAAGTCGACCTGTTGCCGCTGGACCTGCTCGCCGCATGCCAGCGTGTGGAAGCCGCGCTCGGCCGTGTGCGCGAGGTTCGGTGGGGGCCGCGCACCGTCGACATCGACGTGCTGCTGATCGCCGACCGCGCGATCGATGAGCCCGAGCTCGTGGTCCCGCACCCGCGCCTGCACGAGCGGGCGTTCGTGCTGATGCCGCTGCTCGAGCTCGAGCCCGACCCCGTGCTGCCCGACGGCACCCGCCTGGTCGACGTGCGTCTCGGACCCGACGCGGCCGGCGGCGTCCGGGTGTTCGCGCCTCCGCTCCGCCTGCCCTGAGGCCGGCCGCCGTCGAGTTGCGATACTCGCCTCATGGACATCGCGATCATCGGCGCGGGGCGGGCCGGCACGGCGCTGGCGGTCCTGTGGCGACTCGCCGGCCACCGCATCGTCGCGATCTCGGGCCGCGAGGCCACCGTCGAGCGCGCGGCCCGGCATCTTCCCGGAGTGCCGATCCTCGACGCGGCCGACGCCGCGCGCGATGCCGAGCTCGTGGTGGCGGGTGTTCCCGACGACCTCATCGCCTCGACCGTGCAGGAGCTGGCCGGCGCCGGTGCCATCGTCGAAGGAAGGTGGGTCGCGCACCTGTCGGGCGCCACGCCCTTGTCGGCGCTCGATGCCGCGCGCGAGGCCGGGGGGCGCCGCCTCGGGCTGCATCCGCTGCAGACGTTCCCCGACGTCGATGCCGCCCTCGAGCGCATCCCGGGGTGCACGGTGGCAGTCGGCGCCGACGACGAGGAAGGCTTCTTCGTCGTCGAGCGATTGGCCGAGGATCTGGAAGGCCGGCCGTTCAGGCTTCCCGACGAGAACCGCGCGGCCTATCACGCGGCTGCGGTCTTCGCCTCGAACTATCTGGTGGCCGCAACCTGGGTCGCAGAGGAGCTGCTCGCCATCGCGGGCGTTCCCGATCCGACCGGCGCGCTCGCGTCACTGCAACAGGCGACGCTCGCGAACGTGGCTACCACCGGACCGCTCGATGCGCTGACCGGGCCGGCGGTGCGCGGCGACGCCGGCACGATCGAACAGCACCTCGCCGCGCTCGCAGCCATGGCTCCGTGGGCCGTCGACGCCTACGTCGAGATGGCGCGGGTCGCCCTCGACATGTCGGTACGTTCGGGAAGGCTGTCTGATGACGGGCGCGCCGGTGTCGACGAGGTGCTCGCTCGGTGGACCTGATCCGCGACGCCGGCGATCTCGGCGCGCGCACCGATGCGGCGCGGGCCACGAACGGCGACGTCGGTCTCGTGCCCACGATGGGCGCACTGCACGAGGGCCACCTGTCCTTGATCCGTCGGGCTCGCGAGGAACGTGCGACCGTCGTGGTGTCGATCTTCGTGAACCCCCGGCAGTTCTCCGACCCCTCCGATCTGCAGCGGTATCCGCGAGATGAGGCACGCGATCTCGCCCTGTGTGAGGAGTCTGGGGTCGACCTGGTGTGGGCGCCGCCCGTGGAACAGGTGTACCCGCCTGGGGCCGAGCCGGCGCACCCGGACCCCGGCCCGGTCGGTCGCATGTTCGAGGGCGCCTCTCGCCCCGGCCACTTCGAGGGCGTGCTCGCCGCGGTGCATCGTCTGTTCGCCGTGACGGGCCGATGCAGCGCGTACTTCGGCGAGAAGGACGCCCAACAGCTCTTCCTGATCAGCCGCATGGTCGCCGCGGAGGCGATGTCCGTCGAGATCGTCGCCTGCCCGACCGTGCGCTCACCCGACGGCCTGGCGCTCTCGTCGAGGAACGCTCGCCTTGCTCCCGACGAGCTGGAACAGGCGTCATGCCTCTTCCTTGCCCTGAGCGAGGCTGCGGCGCTCTCGCGGCGCGGCGAGCGCGACCCCAGGGTGCTGGTCGCGGCGATGGCGCGGGAGGTCGGCGCGACCCCGCTCGTACGCCTCGACTATGCCGCCGTGGTGGATGATCGCGACTTCCTGCCGCTCGATCGGCTCGGCCCGGCCGTGCCCGCGCGAGCCCTCGTCGCGGCCGAGCTCCCCTCGGCGCGCCTGAGTGACAACCTGTCGCTTCCGCAGCCCGCATGAACGCCGGTTGTCGAGGCAGGACCCGGTGGGCCACGATGGTCCGTCGTTGCAGGCCTGAGTCGACGGGAAGGGGGACCGCGAGCGATGCTGCTGGCTGCTGACGTCGGCAACACCGAGATCGTGCTCGGGGCGTTCCGCGGCTCAGATCTGGAGCACACCTGGCGACTCTCGACGCAGCCCGAGCGCACGTCCGACGAGCTAGCGCTCGCCCTGTCGGGATTCCTCGAGCACCGCGGCATGTCGTTCGAGTCGCAGGTCAGCGGGCTGGTGGTCGCGAGCGTCGTGCCCGACGTGACCGCGACGATCCGCGAGATGGCCGCGCGCGCGTTCGCCTTCGCCCCGGTGATCGTAGGCCCGGGAGTGAAGACCGGCGTGCCGATCCTCACCGACAACCCCCGCGAGGTCGGCGCCGATCGAGTGGTCAACGCGCTCGCTGCGTTCACGCTGGTGGGCGGGCCGGCGATCGTCGTGGACTTCGGCACCGCCACCAACTTCGACGTCGTGAGCGACAAGGGGGAGTTCATGGGCGGCGTCATCGCGCCCGGTCTGCAAGCGAGCGCCGCGAGCCTGTTCTCGCGCACCGCGCGGCTCACGCGTGTCGAGCTCTCGGCGCCGCTCAGCGTGGTCGGCACGAGCACGGTCGAGTCGATCCAGTCCGGGCTGATCTTCGGCACCGCGGGCGCGATCGACGGCATCGTCCAACGCATCAGGCAGGACCTGCCAGGCGCCACCACCATCGCGACCGGCGGGCTCGCGCATGTCGTGATCCCGCACTGTTCGAGCATCGACCGGCACGAGCCGTGGCTCACGCTCGAGGGTCTTCGGCTCGTCTACGAACGCAACGTGGCGCCGGCCGATGGCTGAGGGGTCGCGAGAAAGCGAGATCCTGGCCGGACGTCGCGAGTCGATGTCGCGCCTGGAGAAGGCGGGTATGCCTCCGTTCGCGCTGACCCTCGAGCTGGCGCTGGGGGTCACGGAACCGACCCCGACGGCTGCCATCCGTGCCGCCCACGCCGGGCTCGAAACCGACTCCGTGACCGACGACGTGGTGACGATCGCGGGCCGGGTCGTCCTCAAACGCGACATCGGGAAGCTGCAGTTCCTGGTGGTGCGCGATCGTACGGGTGATCTGCAGGTCGTCGCGACCAAGGCCGACCTCGCCGAAGAGCTCTTCTCGCTGCTGGACGAGGTCGATCTCGGCGACATCGTCGGTGTCACGGGGCGCGTGGGCACCACCCGCAGGGGCGAGCTGAGCGTGTTCGCCGACCGATGGGCGATGCTCACGAAGTCGCTCAGGCCGCTTCCCGAGAAGTGGCACGGCCTGCAGGACCCCGACCTGCAGCAGCGCAGGCGATACCTGCACCTCATCGCCGATGAGGCCCCGCGCCGGCATCTCCTCGCGCGAGCCGCCGTGTTGAAGACCATGCGCCGCGTGCTCGACGAGCACGGGTTCGTGGAGTTCGAGGGGCCGATGTTGCAGACGGTGGCGGGAGGGGCGAACGCGCGCCCATTCTCCACGCATCATCTCGCGCTCGACCTACCGATGAAGCTGCGGATCTCGCTCGAGCTGTATCTCAAGCGCATGCTCGTCGGGGGCGTCGAGCGCGTGTACGAGCTGGGGCGCAACTTCCGCAACGAAGGCATCGACCGCGACCACAATCCCGAGTTCACCATGCTCGAGGCCTATCAGGCGTACGGCGATTACCACACGATGATGGAGCTCAGCGAGACCCTGATCGTGGGATGCGCCCGGGCGGTGAACCCGATCATGGGGCGTGACCCCGACGACCTCGCGCTCACGGTCCGTGGACACGCGGTCGACCTCTCGCCTCCGTTCGCGCGGATCACCATCCTCGGATCGGTGAGCGAAGCCGTCGGGGAACCGATCGCGCTCGACCACGCCGATCTGCATGGCGTCGCGGCCCGCCACGGCGTGCATGTAGAGCCGGCCTGGGGACCCGGCAAGATCGTGCAGGAGCTCTTCGAGAAGCTCGTCGAGGGATCCATCGAGCGGCCGACGTTCGTGTGCGACTTCCCTCGCGAGGTGTCGCCGCTCGCGCGGCCGCATCGCGACGACCCGGCGCTCACGGAGCACTTCGACCTGGTCGCGGGCGGCGTCGAGCTCGTCACGGCGTACAGCGAGCTCACGGACCCGATCGAGCAGCGCGCGAAGTTCGAGCTGCAGCAGCAGATGAAGGCGACGCTCGGCGATGAGGTGCATCCGTTCGACGAGGACTTCCTGCGGGCGTTGGAGCACGGTATGCCGCCCGTCGGCGGGTTGGGTATGGGTGTGGACCGCCTGCTGTTGCTCCTCACCGACGCGCCAAGTCTCCGCGATCTGATCATGTTCCCGTCCCAGCGGCCCGAGTAGCCGTTCGATGCCCTCCGCGGCGGTCGCGCTCGTGCTCGCGGCCGTGGTGCTGCACGCGCTGTGGAACGTCCGTCTGCACGGCGCCGACGATCGTGTCGCCGCGATGGCGATGTCGGGCATCGTCTCGGGCATCGTGCTGCTGCCGTTCCTCCTGCTGGCGCCGCCGAGCGGGCTGTGGGGGCTGGTCCGCAACCACCCGCTTCGACGTGGCCCGGCTGCGAGCCTCCATCAAACCGGGGATCGCGATCGGAAGCGTCGGCGCGTACGCGCTGGTGTTGTTCGCGTTCCGGCTCGCGCCGGCGTCACGGGTCGCGACGCTGCGGGATGTCTCGGTGGTGCTCGCGGTGTTGCTCGTGCGTGAGCGTCCGGGTGTGCTCGGGTGGGCCGGCATCGCAGCCGTGGCAGCCGGTGCCGCTCTCGCGGCAGCCTGACGACAGCGATATGCTGGCCGCTCGAACGACACGCTCACCACAGGGGGACACGATGTCGGACGAGCACATCGAGACGTTGCGGAAGGTGCCGCTGTTCCGAGGCATGTCCGATCGCGCCTTGAAGCGTGTGGCCGAGATCTCGAAGGAGGTCACGCACCGCGACGGCAAGGCGGTGGTCGAGCAGGACCGATCCGCCGTGGGGTTCCACCTGATCCTGAGCGGGCAGGCGGACGCGACCCAGGGCGGCACGGTCGTGAACACCATGGGGCCGGGTGACTATTTCGGTGAGATGTCGTTGATCGACGGCAAGGCTCGGTCCGCATCGGTCGTGGCCAAGGGTGAGCTGCACACGCTGGCGATCCCCGCCTGGAACTTCAACCGCCTCCTCGACGAGAACCCAGACATGATGCGGGCGCTGCTCGTGGTGATGTCCGAACGCATCCGTCAGCTCCGCGACCGGTAGCGCGACCCCCGGACGCTCGGGCGCTTCTCGGGAGATCCTGCCGCGTCAGACCACGGGCTCGTCGCCCACGGCCTCGTGCAGCGTGATCACGAGATCGTGCAGGCCAGTGCCCTTGGCAAGGAAGCCTCGAGCCCCCGCCTCTCGGGCCTCGCGCTCGACCCCCGCATCGGCGTGCGCGGTGAGGATGACCACCGGCAACCCGGGCCGCGACTCGTGGATCTTCTTCATGGCGTCGATGCCGGAGAGGTCGGGCATCGAGAGATCCATGAGCACCACGTCGGGCTCCAGTGCCTCGGCTTGATCGCACGCGGCGACGCCCCCTCCGGCCTCGCCCGCGACCTCGATGTTGCTCACCAGGCGCAGAGCCGACGTCAAGGCCTTGCGGAACGCCGGGTGGTCATCGACGACGAGCACTCGCACGCGCATCTCTCCTTCAAGCATCTGGGCGTTCTGCACGTGGATCCCCTGGTCGCGTCGCCGGTTTCCATCTGCCGACATGAGGCTCGCCCATCCTGGCACCCACCGTCCTCCCCACACAACGGGCCACAAGGACGACATTGCATGGTCCGAACGGAGGATGGCGGCCTCCGTCGAAAGGCACCTCATCCTCAGGCCCCAAACGTCCGAACACCACGATAGGAAAACTTCGAGAGGAGATGATCGGTGCACATCAGGGCGAACGGAGGGGCACGGGTATACTTCTCCTCAGTGGGCGTCGCGACCCGGTTCGGGGGGCGACGCCCGAGGCGCCTCGGGGGTAGGACGGGGTCCGTTGATCCCCGAGCGGAAGCTGGAACTTGCGGGTCGTGGCCCGGAGGACGCTGACATGTTCGAACGGTTCACCGATAGAGCGAGACGAGTCGTGGTCCTGGCCCAAGAAGAAGCCAGGATGCTCAACCACAACTACATCGGCACCGAGCACATCCTGCTCGGGTTGATCCACGAGGGTGAGGGCGTCGCGGCCAAAGCTCTCGAGTCGCTGAACATCTCCCTCGAAGCGGTGCGCCAGCAGGTCGAGGAGATCATCGGTCAGGGCCAAGCCGCTCCCACCGGACACATCCCCTTCACCCCGCGCGCCAAGAAGGTGCTGGAGCTCTCGCTCCGCGAGGCCCTGCAGCTCGGCCACAACTACATCGGCACCGAGCACATCCTCCTCGGATTGATCCGTGAAGGTGAAGGCGTCGCCGCGCAGGTGCTGCAGAAGCTCGGCGCAGACCTCAACCGTGTGCGCCAGACCGTGATCCAGCTGTTGTCGGGCTACACCGGTGGCAAGGGCGAGACCACGCCCGGCGGCCCACAGGGCGAGGGCCAGCAGGGCGGCTCGATGGTGCTCGACCAGTTCGGCCGCAACCTCACGCAGCTCGCGCGCGACGGCAAGCTCGACCCGGTGATCGGGCGCGAGAAGGAGATCGAGCGCGTGATGCAGGTGCTCAGCCGCCGCACCAAGAACAACCCGGTGCTGATCGGCGAGCCCGGCGTCGGCAAGACCGCCGTGGTCGAGGGACTCAGCCAGGACATCATCCGTGGTGAGGTGCCCGAGACTCTCAAGGACAAGCAGATCTACACGCTCGACCTCGGCGCGCTCGTGGCCGGGTCCCGCTACCGCGGCGACTTCGAGGAGCGCCTCAAGAAGGTGCTCAAGGAGATCAAGACGCGCGGCGACATCGTGCTGTTCATCGACGAGTTGCACACGCTCGTCGGCGCTGGCGCCGCCGAAGGCGCCATCGATGCCGCGAGCATCCTGAAGCCGATGCTCGCCCGTGGTGAGCTCCAGACGATCGGCGCGACCACCCGCGACGAGTACCGCAAGCACCTCGAGAAGGACGCGGCGCTCGAGCGCCGCTTCCAGCCGATCGAGGTGAAGGAGCCCAACGTCGCCCACACGATCGAGATCCTCAAGGGTCTACGTGATCGCTACGAGGCGCACCATCGCGTGAACTTCACCGACGAGGCGCTGGTCGCGGCCGCGAACCTCGCCGATCGCTACATCAGTGACCGGTTCCTGCCCGACAAGGCGATCGACCTGATCGACGAGGCGGGCTCGCGCATGCGCATCCGTCGCATGACCGCGCCGCCCGACGTGCGTGAGGTCGACGAGAAGATCGCCGACGTGCGCCTGCGCAAGGAGAGCGCGATCGACGGCCAGGATTTCGAGAAGGCCGCATCGCTCCGCGACGAGGAGCGCCAGCTCCAAGAAGAGCGCCTCCGCCGTGAGCAGGCCTGGAAGTCGGGCGAGATGGACATCCTGAGCGAGGTCGACGAGGAAGAGATCGCCGAGGTCCTGAGCATCTGGACGGGCATCCCCGTGTTCAAGCTCACCGAAGAGGAGACTGAGAAGCTGCTCCGCATGGAGGACGAGCTCCACAAGCGCATCGTCACCCAGAACGAAGCGATCTCGGCCGTCTCCCGCGCCATGCGCCGCACCCGAAGCGGTCTGAAGGATCCACGCCGTCCCGCCGGGTCGTTCATCTTCCTCGGACCATCGGGGGTCGGCAAGACCGAACTCTCGAAGGCGCTCGCCGAGTTCTTGTTCGGCGACGAGGACGCCCTGATCCAGCTCGACATGTCGGAGTACATGGAGAAGCACACGGTCAGCCGCCTGATCGGCTCGCCTCCCGGCTACGTCGGGTACGAGGAAGGCGGGCAGCTCACCGAGGCCGTGCGCCGCAAGCCCTTCTCGGTCGTGCTCTTCGACGAGATCGAGAAGGCGCACCCCGACGTGTTCAACACGCTGCTCCAGATCCTCGAAGACGGGCACCTGACCGACTCGCAGGGTCACAAGGTCGACTTCAAGAACACGATCATCATCATGACCTCGAACCTCGGTACCCGTGATATCCAGAAGGGTCCGGGCATCGGGTTCGCCGCGAGCGGCAACGAAGAGTTCACCTACGAGAAGATGAGGGACCGGGTCACCGATGAGCTGAAGAAGAGCTTCCGGCCGGAGTTCATCAACCGCATCGACGAGGTCATCGTGTTCCGCTCGCTCACCCAGGAAGACGTCAAGAACATCGTCGACCTGATGATGAAGCGGGTGACCGAGCAGCTCAAGGCCAAGGATCTCGAGATCGAGCTCACGGAATCCGCCAAGGTGCTGCTCGCGAAGCAGGGCTACGACCAGTCGCTCGGTGCCAGGCCGCTCCGTCGCACGATCCAGCGCTTGGTCGAGGACCCGCTCGCCGAGAAGCTCCTGTACAAGGAGTTCCGCGCCGGCGAGACGATCATCGTCAACGGGGTCGACGATGAGATCGTCTTCGAGACGACCGGCGGCATGATGCCGCCCGACGTACCCCCGGTCGAGCTCGCCGGCTCTCCTGAATAGACGGCGACGGACGGCGTCACATCGTCAGCCCTCTGAGCTCCTCCGGCACGAGGTCGGCGAGCTCCCAACCGGTCCACAGGTCGGCGGCGAAACGTGCGGCCGGACGGTGCACGCCGTGGTGCGACGCCCACTCGCAGATGCGCTCGATGTCTCGCTCGAGGAAGTCCCGCGCATGGCGGTTCTTTCGCGGATCGACCGCCTGCGGAAGGTCGATCACCGTCACTAGTCCATTCCATACTAGTACGTTGTAGGGCGAGAGGTCGCCGTGCACCACGTTGAGGAACAGCATGCGCTCGACCGCATGCAGCACCTGGTCGACCAAGGCCTCGGCCTCGTCTGTGTCGTCGACGTCGTACGAACGGAGCTGCGGCGCCGCGAACTCGTCGTCGCCGACATAGGTCATGAGGATCGCGTCACCGGTGCGCTCGATCGGCCTCGGAACGGGGGCGCCGCCGGCTGAGAGGGTCCTGAGGGTCTCCCATTCGCGGTCGACCCAGATCATGCCCTGCACCTCCCGCCCGAAGCGCGTCTTCTTCTCGAGCGCAACGCGCACGCGACGTTCCTTGATCCACTCGCCGTCGCGGTACATCGACTCGTCGCGGAAGTCCCGCCGGTCCAGCGGATGAAAGGCCTTGAGCGCGACGAGCGTTTCGCCGGTCGTGCGTGGGTTGGCGCGGCAGAGGTGTACCGAGGCTTCCTTGCCGCTCTTGATCGGTCTGAGTACCTCGTCGATGAGCCCCTCATCGAGGAAGTGCTCGAACTGGTTCGCGTCGGTCAACGCTGGACTCCTTCCGAGCCTGATGGTCAGGTGGTTGGTGGCAGGTGATGCCACGTCCCCGAAGGAGCCCGATGGGGAGCGCCGACCGGTGCGGTGGGCGTTAGACCGAGGCGAGCCTGAAAGGACGCGGCGAGCGCGCAGGGTGAACCGAGATCACCGCCATGCTCATCGCCTCCCTTCGCTCAGATGCTGATCCTGCGCCACACGCGTCGCGTGAGCGCGATCGTGTAGCCGGTGAAGCCGCGCCAGGGTAACACCCTTGTCCTGTCGGAGACGGTGGCTATGGTGGCGCCATGGCGAAGATGCGCGTGGTGTTCACCTGTCGTGACTGCAGGCAGCAGGTGTCGCAGTGGGCGGGGCGGTGCCCGGGCTGCAGCGCGTGGGGCACGATCGAGGAGGGAGCCAGGGCGTCATCCGGCTCCCGGTCGGGCTCCGGCCCGGGCTTCGCGCTCGTTCCCGCACCGCTCGTCGGCGGCGATGATGTGACCGGCGATAATCGCGTGTTGACGGGCTTCCCGGGGGTCGATCGGGTGCTCGGCGGAGGGGTGGTGCCGGCGTCGGTGGCCCTGCTGGCGGGCGAGCCGGGCATCGGCAAGTCGACCCTGCTCCTGCACCTGGTGGCGCACCTGGCGTCGCAAGGCAACGACTGTCTTCTCGTCAGCGGCGAGGAGTCGCATGCCCAGGTCGCAGCGCGAGCCCGACGGCTCGGCATACCGGGTGATGCGATCCGTTTCGCGCCCGGGCGCGACCTCGAGCAGGTGCTGCAGGCCGCTCGCGCCGAGCGGCCCTTCATGCTGGCGGTGGACTCTATCCAGACGGTCCGTGACACGAGCGGCACGCAGATGCCCGGAGGTGTCTCGCAAGTGCGTACGTGCACCGATGCGCTCGTGGGGCTGGCGAAGGCCGAGGGCATCGCCATGCTGCTCACGGGCCACGTCACGAAAGACGGCGACCTCGCCGGACCGCGCTCGCTCGAGCACGCCGTCGACGTGGTCCTCACGTTCGACGGCGATCCGCGATCGGGACTGCGTGTGCTCGCTGGTGGCAAGAATCGCTTCGGTGCCGAGGGCGAGAGCGCCTGGTTCGAGATGGGCGCGAGCGGACTGTGCGAGATCGACCCGACGGGGCTGCTCGTGAGTGGCGAGCATGTGCCCGGGGCAGCGACCGCGCTCGCTCAGTCGGGCCGTCGCGCCCTCGCCGTCGAGGTGCAGGCGCTCGTCGGGTCGTCCGACGGCCCAGCACGACGGCAGGCCACCGGGCTCGATGCGCGACGCTTCCAGCTGGTGGCTGCCGTGCTCGACCGGGTGGCCGGGCTTTCGCTCAGCCGTTCCGAGCTGTTCGGAGCGTCATCAGGCGGCGTCAGGATCGACGATCCGGCCTGTGACCTGGCCGTGGCCGCGGCGCTTGCGTCGGCCGCGGTCGGCGTGGCGCCACCCAGGGGCGCGGCCTTCGTCGGCGAGGTCTCGCTCACCGGCCTCGTGCGGAGCGCACCCGCCATGGTGCAGCGGTTCGCCGCTGCCAGGGCCGCGGGAGTGACCACCGTTTTCGCACCTGCAGGTGACGTCGCACCCCGCGACATCGAGGTGGTGCCGGTGCGTCACGTCCTCGAAGCCCTCGCCTGGATCCCGGTGCCCGCATGACTATCCCACCGCCCTGAACCGACGTTCAGCCTAGGTCGAACGAGTCATGTCAGGCCCGGAATCAGCCCTCTGACCTGCGGGTTTAGGTTGCGCCGCAAGACCCCCTCGTGTTATCCTCCCTAAGCGATCCAGCGCGAATCCTCGTCTTCCTAACTCCTTGGAGGTTCTGTGTTCCGTAAGGGCGATACCGTGGTGCATCCGGAGCACGGAGCAGCAGTCATCGAAGAGCTTCGAGAGAAGGAGTTCCTGGGGGAGACACGCACGTATCTGGTGCTGCGCGTCGCCTACGGTGACCTCACTCTGATGATCCCGACCGACTCGACCGATCAGGTCGGACTCCGCTCGGTCGTCAGCAAGAGCGAGGTCAAGAAGGTCCTGAAAGTGCTCACCGAAGAGGAATCCTCGATGGCTGCCAACTGGAGCCGCCGCTTCAAGAACAACATGGAGAAGCTGCACTCCGGCGACCCCTACCAAGTGGCCGAGGTGCTCCGTAACCTCTCCATCCGCGATCGTGAGAAGGGCCTGTCGGCCGGTGAGAAGCGCATGATCACGAAGGCGCGGCAGATACTCATCTCCGAGCTGTCACACGCCACGGACAAGTCTGAGGACGACGCCGAGGTCATGATCGACGAGGTCCTCGACGACGCGCACGGCGCGAAGATCGCCGCCGTCTGAGGCGTCGCCGCTCGGGGCTCTTCCCGGGCGCGCCCGAGCAGCGTTTCCTACAGGCTTCCGCCGCACCCGCCGATGTCTCTTTCGGCAGAGCTTCGTTCAACCTGCGCGCTGGCCGAGTGACCGTCGGACGCATGAAGAGGAGGTGGAGCAGGGGCCCATGAGCGAGCACGTGCGGGAGCGCGAGCAGGACGCACGCGGCGGCGCGATGCGCGGCTACCTCGTCGAGGGAGTACGCCTGATCTTCATCGCACTGCTCGCCACCGGTGGCTTCCTGGTGGGCGGCACCGTGGCGGCGGAGAGCACGAGCCGCGCACTGGCGTTCATCTTCCTGGGCGCCGGGGTCGGGTTCGTGATCGGCGGCGTCGCGGGGCGCCTCACGCTGCGCGCAGTGAGCGGCATGGAACGCGAGCTGCACCGCACGCCGGCGCCGCAGCTCGCTGGCGGGGTCGTGGGGCTCATCGTGGGCTTGGTGGTGGCTGGTCTCGTGATGATCCCCCTGCTCCTCGTGCCGGCCAACGCCGCCTGGCCGGCGATCGCGTTCGTCTACCTGGTCTGCGGCTCGCTCGGGTTCCGGGTGGGCGAGGACAAGCACGAGGACATCTTCGGTTTGGTCGGCATGAAGCCACGAGCGTCGGTGGCTGCCCGCGGCGATCTGCATGTGCTCGACACGAGCGCGCTGATCGACGGACGCGTGCTCGACCTGGTCGCGACCGGGTTCGTGAGCGGCACGGTGCTGTTGCACGACGGCGTGCTGCGGGAGCTGCAGGCGATCAGCGATTCCAGCGACCCGCGTCGTCGCGGCCGCGGCCGCCGCGGGCTCGACGTGCTGGTGGAGCTCCAGAAGGCGCCCACGATCCAGTTCCAGCTCGTCGAGGAAGCCGGCGTGAACGACGTCGACGCCGCCCTCGTGCGGCTCGCTCGCGAGCGAGGAGCCTCGCTCATCACGGTCGACCACAACCTCGCGAAGGTCGCCGAGGCGCTTCGCGTGCCGGTCGCACAGATCAACGCGCTGGCGTCGAAGTTCCGAGTGCCCTACACGGCGGGTGACGAGATCTCCGTTCGCCTCGTCAAGGAAGGCCGCGAGCACGGTCAGGCGGTGGGCTACCTCGACGACGGTACGATGGTGGTGGTCGAGAAGGCACAGGACAGGATCGGCTCGAGCCCCGACATCCGGATCACGAACGTGATCCAGACCACCACGGGGCGCATGGTGTTCGCGGCGCTCGTCACGAGCGCCTCGGCCTCGGGCTGAAGCGTCCCGGTCGGCTCGAGAGGCCGCCGCGGGGTCGGTGCGCGGCGAGGTGAGAGGTCTGGCATGCTTGCGCGCATGCAACCGCACCCCGGGGCCGCCGTCGCGATCGTCCTTGCCGCTGGCGCCGGGCGCCGGCTGGGCGCAGAGGAACCGAAGGCGTTCCTGTTGATCGGTGGCCAGCCGATCCTGGCGGTGGCGACGGGGGCGGCAGCCGCCTCGCCGGCGGTGAGCTCGGTGGTGGTCACCGCCCCCGCCGGATGGGAGAACCGCGCCCGAGAGTGCGTGGAGGGCTGCGGACTGCCGGTGGTGGTGGTCACCGGAGGATCGACTCGCCTTGCGTCGGTGCTCGCGGCGCTCGAGGTCGTGCCGCCTGAAACGCAGGTGGTCGCGATCCACGACGCGGCCAGGCCGTTCGCCCCGCCCGACCTGTTCACCGCGGTGATCGAAGCGGTGAGCGAGCAGACTCCGGGCGTGGTGCCCATCGCGCCCGTCACCGACACCGTCAAGCACATCGTCGACGGACGCGTCGTGCGAACGCTCGACCGGGAGCATCTCGGCTTGGCCCAGACGCCCCAGGCCTTCGATGTCGGTGTGCTCCGCGCGGCGCATGGGCACGTGGGCGCGCCGGGCGTGGCGTTGACCGATGACGCGGCGGCTCTCGAGCACGATGGCGTCGCCGTCGCCGCGATCGCGGGGGACCCGAGCAACGTCAAGATCACGACCCTGTTCGATCTGGCCAGCGCCGACGCCCGTATGGGAGGCAGCGATGGCTGAGGCCCGTATGGGCGGCGGCGATGGCTGAGGCCGCGCCAAGGGTCGGGCTGGGGTTCGACGTACACGCGTGGGCCGATGACGACCGTGCGCTCTGGCTGGGAAGCGTGCGTTTCGGTGGCGAACGGGGGCTGAGCGGGCACTCGGACGGCGACGCCGTCTGTCATGCCTTGGCCGATGCCTTGCTGGGCGCCGCCGCTCTCGGCGATGTCGGCGAGCATTTCCCCGACGACGACCCGGAGCTCGAAGGCGTCGCGGGCGCCATCCTGCTGGGTCGTGCGCTCGCTCTCGTGCAGGGCGAAGGGCTCACGTTCGGCTCTTGCGATCTGACCGTGATCTGTGAGCGCCCCGCGATCTCGCCCTACCGCGACGCGATGCGCTTGAGCCTTGCCGAGGTCCTCGGCGCTCCGGCCTCCGCGGTGTCGGTGAAGGCCACGAGGCCAGAAGGTCTGGGCCTCGCGGGTGAGGGCGTCGGCTGTATGGCCGTCGTGCTCCTCGGCTGAGGAACGTCGCACCTGTGAGCCGGCAAGGGGACAGAAGCAAGGGCAAGGGCGGCCGCGCCTCTCGTCGCCCGAGTCGTTCGGAGCAGGTGGTCGCCGGTCGGCGCGCGGTGACCGAGGCGATACGTCGCGGGGGTGTGACGGAGGTGCTGGTCGTGTCGACGCCAACTGCGACCCAGGGCCTGCAGGCGGTGCTCGAGGAGGCGGAAGCTCGGGGCGTGCCCGTTCGCACCGTGCCGAGGGCCACGTTAGACTCGCTCGCCGATGAGCACCGGGGTGTCGTGGCGAGGATCGGTTTCCCGGCGAACGACACGTTGTCCGAGCGTGACCTCGCGACGTTCCCGTTCGCCGCCGATGCGCTCGTCGTCGTGCTCGATGGCATCGTCGATCCTCAGAACCTCGGGGCGGCTGCCAGGTCTGCTGAGGCTGCGGGAGCAGCCATGCTCGTCACGCGCACGCGCCGTGCCGCCCAGGTCACGCCTGCGGCCATGCGTGCGTCGGCGGGCGCGCTGGCGCACCTTCGGCATGCGTTGGTAGCAAACGTCACCCGAGCGATCGAACGCCTGCAGGAAGCCGGCTTCTGGGTCGTCGGGCTCGACGAGCGGAGCGATGTGTCGGTGTATGACGAGCCGTGCCCTGCCGGGCGGATCGCGGTGGTGATCGGCAGCGAGGGCGAGGGCATGTCGAGGCTCGCTCGCGAGCGATGCGACCAGCTGGTCTCGCTCCCGATGCGCGGCAAGGTCGGCTCGCTGAACGCTGCCGCCTCGCTCGCGGCGGTGCTGTACGCGTACGTGGTGCCGGTCCGCCGCTGAGGGGTCATCATCGGTCGCATCTCGCGCCGGCCCAAGCACGGGGCTCACGTCGCGGGCCTCACCGGCCGATACCTCGGTGATGGACCATCAGATGCCACCTCCGCCCGCCCGCCAGGGTTCCTTGGAAGCATGGGAGCACGTGATCGATGCGCCCGCCCCGGCGGCGCCCCGACGCCCGGCCGTCGTCACCGTCGCGGGAACGCTCCTGATCGTCGCGGGTGCGTTCGCGGCGCTCGCGGGCGCGCTGATATTGATGACGGGCGACGGTGCCACGATCGAAGGCGTCGGTGGCGGCTCCTCGACCGTCGCAGTAGCTGCTTCCCTGGCCCTGGCGTGCCTCGAGATCGGGTCGGGCCTGTTCGTGCTGCGGTGCGCGCCGATCGGACGCACGCTCGGCATCGTCGTGGCGGGACTCGGCATCGTCGGTGGTGTTGCCGCGATCGGCACCCCGCGCGGCATCGTGACCATCGCCATCTTCGGCTTCGTGGTGTTCGCGCTCGTGAAGAACGCCGACGCCTTCCGCCGACCACACGATGGGTAGAATCCCCGTGCCCACACGGCCGGCGTGGCGCAGTCCGGTAGCGCAACCGACTTGTAATCGGTAGGTCGTCGGTTCGAATCCGACCGCCGGCTCCCGAAGGCACGCAGTCCGATCGTCTGCTCGTCAGGCCCGTACGCGGAGCGACTCCAGACCTCTGATGATGTACCCCGGCTTCCAGCGTGGTTCCTCGACCAGCTCGAGGTCCGGAAGCCGGCGGAGCACGGTCGCGAACGAGGTCTGCAGCTCGAGACGGGCCAGCGGCGCACCCAGGCAGAAGTGGATGCCAGCGCCGAAGGTGAGATGCGCATTCGGCTCGCGGTCGAGGTGGAGCTCGTCGGGTGCGTCGAACGCCGCGGGGTCCCGGTTCGCCGACCCGAAGACGAGCCCGAGCTCGGCGCCTCGCGGCACCTGCACGCCGTGGATCTCGACATCCTCGAGCACCCAGCGCTCGAAGAGCTGCAGCGGGGTGTCCCAGCGCATCAGCTCCTCGATCGCGCACGGCACCAGCTCGGGGTGGGCGCGGAGCCGGTCGAGCGCCCCGGGGTTGCGGAACAGTGCCCACCATCCGTTGCCGGTGACGTTGACGGTGGCCTCGTGTCCGGCGTTCAACAGCAGCACACAGGTGCCGATCAGCTCGTCCTCGGTGAGACGCTCGCCTTCGTCGACCACGAGCGCCATCTCGCTGATCAGATCGCCCGTGGGCGCCGCGCGGCGCTGACGCGACAGGGCTCGCAGGTACTCGGAGAACTCCACGCTCGCGGCGATGGCT
>Ga0136612_10000157_pt1 | contig 19288 bp, 20 predicted proteins | sample AntDryUQ224A2306_2_FD_106644 | JGI IMG/M metagenome (GOLD analysis project Ga0136612, IMG submission 106644) | Polar desert sand microbial communities from Dry Valleys, Antarctica - metaG UQ224A (23.06) | ecosystem: Environmental > Terrestrial > Soil > Desert | place: Antarctica: Dry Valley... | reverse complement strand
ATGATCCACTGCGCCCTGTTCGGGTCGATCGAGCGCTTCATCGGCGTCCTCGTCGAGCACTACGCCGGTGCGTTCCCGCCATGGCTCGCACCCGTGCAGGTGGTCGGTATCCCGATCGCCGAACGCCATGTCGACTATCTGTACGAGGTCGCCTCGAGGTTGCGCGCGCACGGCATCCGGGTAGAGGTCGATGAGTCCGATGACCGCATGCAGAAGAAGATCCGCAACGCGCAGACGCAGAAGGTGCCGTACATGCTGATCGCCGGCGACGCCGACGCCCGCGCCGGCGCGGTCTCGTTCCGCTACCGCAGCGGCGAGCAGGACAACGGCGTCGCCGTCGACGACGCCGTCGCGCGGATCGCCGAGGCCGTGGCCAGCCGGGTCCAGGTATGACCCACGAGCCGGCCGAAGGGGTGGCCGACGGGTTGCCGTTCGAGCGGTTGTGGACGCCGCACCGGTTGGCGTACATCACTACCGAGTCCCCGACCGGGGACGACTCCGGCTGCCCCTTCGACCGGGTTGCAGATGACGACGTCGTCGGCAACCTCGTGGTCGCCCGCGGGGCGACGACGTACGCCGTGCTCAACCTGCACCCGTACAACCCGGGGCACCTCATGGTGCTGCCGTACCGGCACGTCGCCGAGCTCGAGGATCTCACCACCGCGGAGTCCGCGGAGTTGACGACCATGACGCAGCAGGCGATCCGGGCGCTGCGCAGCACCGCCAGGCCGCACGCGTTCAACATCGGGATGAACCTCGGTGGTGTCGCCGGAGGGTCGCTGTCGGAGCACCTGCACCAGCACGTCGTACCGCGGTGGACCGGTGACGCCAGCTTCATCACCGTCATCGGCGGCACCAAGGTGCTGCCCCAGCTGCTCGCCGACACCCGCGACCTGTTGCGTTCGGCGTGGCCGGAGACCGGTGGCGTCACCTGATGCTGGAGAGGTTCCGCGCCTTCTGGAACAAGGTCTTCGCGCCGATTGCCACCGCTCTGCTGCGCCTGGGAGTGAGCCCAGATGCCGTCACGATCGTCGGCACGATCGGTGTCAGCGCGGCGGCCCTGTGGTTCTTCCCCCGCGGGCAGTTCCTCGCCGGTGTCCTGGTTGTCACCGCATTCGTGTTCTCGGACCTCATCGACGGGCAGATGGCCCGCAGGTCGGGCACGTCTTCTCGGTGGGGTGCCTTCCTCGACTCCACTCTCGACCGCATCTCAGACGCGGCGATCTTCGGTGGTCTCGTGCTGTGGTACGCCGGCGGCGGCGACGACCCGGTGCTGACGGCCGTCGCGCTGTACTGCCTTGTGATGGGGTCGCTGACGTCGTACGCACGGGCACGTGCCGAGGCGCTCGGCATGACCGCGAAGGGTGGAATCGCCGAGCGTGCTGACCGGCTGGTCGCCGTCCTGTTCATGACCGGCCTTTCCGGCATCTTCGACCTCCCGGTGCTCCGCACCGTCGTGCTGTGGGCACTGGCCGTCGCCAGCACCGTCACCGTCGTCCAGCGCATGGTGATCGTGCGGCGCCAGGCGGTGCAGTGAACCAGACCCTGGCCAGGACACGCAGCCGGGCGAGCGCCGCCGGCTACCACCTCAGCTGGGCGGTCGCACAGCGGCTGCCAGAAGGTGTCGTCGACCCGCTGCTGCGCCAGGCCGCCGACCGCACGACCCGCTTCGGTGGCCCTGGCGTTCGGCGGCTGCAGTTGAACCTCGCCCGGGCCGCCGGCACGGACGACCCGGCCGAGATCGAGGACCTCACCCGTGCGGCGATGCGGTCCTACCTTCGGTACTGGGGCGAGGTGTTTCGGCTGCCACGTTGGAGCGCGGCTGACGTACGTGCCCGGGTGCGGACCGAGGACGAACACCGCCTCCGCGCCGCCTACGCCAGCGGTCGCGGGGTGGTGGCAGCGTTGCCGCACATGGGCAACTGGGACCTCGCCGGCGCGTGGGCGTGCGCCGAGCAGATGCCGCTGATGACGGTGGCCGAGCGGTTGCGTCCCGCGCCGGTCTACGACGAGTTCGTCCGCTTCCGCGAGGGGCTCGGCATGACGGTCCTGCCGATGACCGGCGGCTCCCCGCCGCTTCCGGTGCTGCGCACCTACCTCGAAGGTGGCGGGCTCGTGTGCCTGCTCGCGGACCGCGCCCTGGCGAGCAGCGGCGCAGAGGTCGAGCTGCTGGGAGAGACCGCCAAGATGGCAGTTGGGCCGGCGTTCCTGGCCCAGCAGACCGGCGCGACTCTGCTCCCCGTCACCACGGCGTACGCCGGCGAAGCGATGCGGATCAGGTTCTTCGAGCCGGTCGAGCATCGGCCCGGGACCGACGGCGCGCGTGCGATGACCCAGACGGTCGCCGACGCGTTCGGGACGGCGATCGCCGACGACCCCGTCGACTGGCACATGCTGCAGCGCGTCTTCGTGCGCGACTTTGACGCGGCTCGTCGGCGGTGAACCCGAGATGAAGATAGGCATGGTCTGCCCGTTCTCGCTCGACGTGCCAGGTGGCGTCCAGAATCACGTGCGCGGGCTGACCGAGTCGTTGCAGGACGTCGGCCACGACGTGTCGGTCCTCGCGCCGGCCAGCGAGCACCGGCCGGTGCCGGAGTACGTCGTCTCTGCAGGGCGGGCCGTACCGATCCGGTACAACGGCGCGGTGGCGAGGTTGGCGTTCGGTCCGGGCGCGCTCGCTCGCACTCGGCGGTGGGTCCGTGACGGCGGCTTCGACGTGCTGCACGTGCATGAGCCGACGACGCCGAGCGTTGCGATGATGGCGCTCGGCATGTCGACCTGCCCGACCGTCGCCACCTTCCACACCTCGATCCGGCGTTCTCGCGCCATGGCGGTCTCCAAGCCGTTCCAGCGGCCGATGCTGGACAAGCTCAGCGTGCAGATAGGGGTGTCGCAGGACGCTCGACAGTTCATCGAGCAACACCTCGGAGGAGCTGCGGTCGTCATCCCCAACGGTCTGTTCGTCGACCGGTTCGCGGGCTCCCGGCCGGCCGCGAACCCCGAGGTGCCGACGCTTCTGTTCCTCGGGCGCTTCGAGGAAGCTCGAAAGGGGTTACCGATCGCGCTCGACGCCCTGGGGCTGATCGTGCAGAAGCTGCCTGCGGCGCGGTTGCTGGTCGCCGGCAGTGGGGATGCCGCGAAGGCGCGGTGTTCCATGGATTCCAATCTGACCGGCCACGTCGAGTTCCTCGGTCAGGTGGACGACAGCACCAAGGCTCGACTGTTCGCCGAGGCCGACGTCTACGTGGCGCCAAACACCGGCGGTGAGAGCTTTGGGATCGTGCTGGTCGAGGCCATGGCCTCGGGTGCACCGGTGGTGGCCAGCGACCTCCCCGCGTTCGCCGCGGTGCTCGGTGCCGGCAGGTGGGGGACGCTGTTCGGCAACGGCGATGCAGATGACCTGGCGCGCTCGGTGCTCGAGGTTCTCGACGACCCGCGCACCGCCGCACGCGCCGACGCGGCGCGCCAAGCCGTACGGGTCTACGACTGGAGCGAGGTCACGCCGGCACTCCTGCGGGTGTACGAGGACGCCGTGGGAGCTTCCCGGCGGGGATCCTCGCCGGGACGGATCGGACCGGCGATAGGATGGGGCCGTCAATCCGAACGCCATCGACCAGTTGAGGTACCACCAGTGAGTGACAGTTCTGCAGCACCCGGCATCGGCACTGCCCGCGTCAAGCGCGGCATGGCTGAGATGCTCAAGGGTGGCGTCATCATGGACGTCGTCGACGCGACGCAGGCCAAGATCGCCGAGGATGCCGGTGCCGTCGCCGTCATGGCCCTCGAGCGGGTCCCCGCAGACATCCGATCCCAGGGCGGGGTTGCGCGGATGAGTGACCCGGACCTGATCGACGGCATCGTCGAGGCAGTGTCCATACCGGTCATGGCCAAGGCGCGGATCGGCCACTTCGTCGAGGCGCAGGTCTTGCAGTCACTCGGTGTGGACTACATCGACGAGTCCGAGGTGCTGACGCCCGCGGACTACTCCCATCACATCGACAAGTGGCAGTTCACCGTGCCGTTCGTGTGCGGCGCCACCAACCTGGGCGAGGCGCTGCGACGCCTGACCGAGGGTGCGGCGATGATCCGCTCCAAAGGTGAGGCCGGCACCGGCGATGTCTCCAACGCGACAACGCACATGCGCAAGATCCGCGGCGAGATCCGCCGGCTCCAGGGGATGGCCGAGGACGAGCTCTTCGTTGCCGCCAAGGAGCTGCAGGCGCCGTACGACCTGGTCAAGGAGGTGGCGGCCGCGGGCAGGCTCCCGGTCGTGCTGTTCACCGCCGGCGGCATCGCGACACCAGCAGACGCGGCGATGATGATGCAGCTCGGGGCCGAGGGTGTCTTCGTCGGGTCGGGAATCTTCAAGTCGGGCAACCCGGCCGAGCGTGCGGAGGCCATCGTCAAGGCGACGACCTTCTACGACGACCCCGACGTGATCGCCAAGGTCTCACGCGGCCTCGGCGAGGCGATGGTCGGCATCAACGTGGAGGACGTGCCCGAGCCGCACCGGCTCGCCGAACGCGGGTGGTGAACGAGCGGCCTCGCGCGGTGCCCGTCTTCGGTGCGCCGAAGCTGTCCGAGCGCGACAAGCTCGCCTCGTTGGCGCGGGTGCTCGTACGGGCCGGCTACATGTCCCAGGGTGAAGCGATGGCTGAGGTGGCGGTGGCGGCGCGCGAGGACGCGCGTGAAACCCACCCACAGGCGTTGGCCGCGCAGCTCGTCGCCGGCGCACGCGGGGAGCTGTCCGTCGAGCAGCGGTCGTGGCCGCTCCGGACCGATCACGACCGGCTGGTGACCGCGTTCGCGGCGCTGCGGGCGCAGGGGGTCGCGGTTCTCGAGGCGGTTGCGGACCATTGGGCGGCCGACGGCGTGCTCAAGGATGCCGCGGAGGCGGGGCGACCACTGTCAGGCGTGCTGTGGTTCACCGCCCCCGATGTCTGGCACGCCGTCGAGCACGGGATGCTCGAGGTCAACGTGTGGCACGCTGACTCTGCCAACGTCGCCGCGGGTGACGCGCTGCTCACCACCGTCATCGACACGTTGGCCCAGCACCATCTGGACGCCCACTTCGATGAGGGCCGGGTCGAGCTCTCGGCGTACTGGCACCGCCGTCTTGCTGACTAGTCTGGAGTCGTGACAGCCCCGACGATCGGCGTCCTCTCGCTCCAAGGCGACGTGCGCGAGCACCTGCGGGTGCTGACCGCGCTCGGTGCCGACGCGACAACCGTCCGCCGCGTCGGCGAGCTCGAGCGGTGTCACGCCCTGGTCGTACCCGGTGGAGAGTCCACCACCATGGCCAAGCTGGCGCGCACCTTCGGGCTGTTCGAGCCGATTCAGGCACGCATCGGTGCAGGCATGCCGGTGTTCGGGACCTGCGCGGGAATGATCATGCTCGCGGACCACATCAAGGACGGAATGGCCGGGCAGGAGACCTTCGGCGGGCTGGATGTCACCGTGCGGCGCAACGCGTTCGGCCGGCAGGTCGACTCCTTCGAGACGGACCTCGACTTCGTCGGGCTGGACGACCCGGTGCACGCCGTCTTCATCAGGGCGCCGTGGGTGGACGAGGTCGGAGCCGGCGTACGCGTTCTTGCTCGGGTCGACGGGGGACCGAGCGACGACAAGGTCGTCGCGGTGCAGCAGGAACAGCTGATGGCGACGTCGTTCCATCCCGAGGTCGACGACGACGAGCGGGTGCACCGCATGTTCGTGGACCTCGTCCGCCAGAACGCCTGACGGCGGCGGCGGTAGGATCGCCCGAACGAGGCCGAGCCTCACTGCGGCGAAGGGAATCTGGAGATGTCAGGCCACTCCAAGTGGGCGACGACCAAGCACAAGAAGGCCGTCATCGACGCCAGGCGCGGCAAGATGTTCGCCAAGCTGATCAAGAACATCGAGGTGTCCGCGCGCACCGGTGGACCCGATCCTGTCGGCAACCCCACCCTGTACGACGCGATCCAGAAGGCCAAGAAGTCCTCGGTGCCCAACGACAACATCGAGCGTGCGGTCAAGCGCGGAGGCGGTCTCGACGGGGCCAGCGTCGACTACACGACGATCATGTACGAGGGCTACGCCCCCGGCGGCGTCGCGATCCTGATCGAGTGCCTCACCGACAACAAGAACCGTGCGGCGATGGAGGTCCGCACGGCGATGACCCGTAACGGTGGCTCGATGGCCGAGCCGGGGTCGGTCTCGTACATGTTCCACCGCAAGGGCGTCGTCCTGGTGCCGGCCGAGCAAGGGGAGCTGACCACCGACGAGGACGCGGTCCTGACCGCGGTCCTCGATGCCGGCGCCGAGGACGTCAACGACCTCGGAGACTCCTTCGAGGTCATCTGCGAACCCACGGACCTGGTGGCCGTCCGCACCGCTCTGCAGGATGCCGGCCTCGACTACGACTCCGCGGAAGCCTCGTTCGTTCCGACGCTGACGGTCGAGGTGGACGTCGACGCTGCCAACCGGGTGATCCGGCTCGTCGACGCCCTCGAGGACAGCGACGACGTGCAGAACGTGTTCAGCAACTTCGACGCCTCCGACGAGGTCATGGCCGAAGTCGGCTGAGACCCGGCGCTGCTGCTGGGACGCGGCGCTGCTAACACCAATTCGTGCCGAACCTGTGACTGCTGGTACCGATGTGGTGCTCCGGCCCCGTCTATGCCCTGTCTGTGGCCTTGAGGATCCAGGCCTACGTCTAGGTTCTCGACGCTGAAGCCGACGTAGTAGCGCTCGCGGACGGCGCCGCAGGGCCGTGTGGGCGCCAGGTGGACGTCCGAAGGTCGTGTTCGGTTTCGCGATCACCGACGAGAGGATAGTTCGCATCGACCTCGTCGCCGATCCCACCCGCCTGCGCCAGCTTGACCTGCTGCTGCTCCACGACTGAGCGCGCAGCGCGCGTCGGCGCGTCGGCGCCGCGGTTGCGCACACGGCGACTAGCGTGTCGAACATGTGTTCGCCATCGCGGTTCGGCGCTGCCTGATGCGCGTTCTCGGCATCGACCCCGGCCTCACCCGCTGTGGGGTCGGGGTGGTCGACGGCTCGATCGGCCGCCCCCTGTCCATGGTGCACGTCGACGTCGTACGCACCCCGGCCGAAAGCCAGGTTGCCCACCGACTGCTGGCGATCGACGAGGCGCTGGAGGGGTGGATCGCGCACTTCCGACCCGACGTGGTCGCGATCGAGCGGGTGTTCAGCCAGCACAACGTCTCCACCGTGATGGGCACCGCCCAGGTCAGTGGCGTCGCCATGGTCGTCGCGGCACGTCGCGGCCTCCCGGTCGCGCTGCACACACCGAGCGAGGTCAAGGCGGCCGTCACCGGCAGCGGGCGTGCCGACAAGGCGCAGGTCACGATGATGGTGACCCGCGTCCTCAGGCTGACCAAGCCGCCCCGCCCCGCCGACGCCGCAGATGCCCTTGCGCTCGGCATCTGCCACATCTGGCGAGGTCAGGCCACTGACCGCCTCGAACAAGCGGTCGCCGCGCAGCGCGCCACGGCAGGACGGCCGTACCGGTGATCGCCTTCGTACGCGGCAACGTCGTGACCACCACCATCACCAGCGCGGTCGTGGAGACCGGCGGGTTCGGCATGCACGTGCTGTGCACGCCGACGACATTGGCCCGGCTACGCGTGGGTCAGGCGGCACAGATCTTCACGTCGATGGTGGTCCGCGAGGACTCCATGACGCTGTACGGCTTTGCCGACGCCGACGAGCGTGACATGTTCGAGCTCGTGCAGACCGCCAGCGGCGTCGGCCCCAAGGTCGCGCAGGCGATGGTGGCGGTCCTCAGCCCGGACGAGCTGCGTACCGCCATCGTCACCGAAGACCTCGGCGCGCTCACCAAGGTCTCCGGTGTCGGACGCAAGGGCGCCCAGCGCATCGTCCTGGAGCTGAAGGACCGCGTAGGGGCGCCGAGCGGCGGCCTCGGCGGGTCCCCCGCGGCCACCAACGTTCCCGTCGGCTGGCGCGACCAGGTCCACACCGCGCTCCTGGGCCTTGGATGGACCACGCGCGAGGCCGACGACGCGGTGGGCGCGGTCGCCGCACTCGCGGCCGAGCAGACCGAGCAGGCCGGCAGGCCGGACGTGTCCGCGCTGCTGCGCGCCGCGTTGCGTACCCTGTCGAGGGCATGAGCGATGACCACCGAGCGGCGAACGGTCGACCCGATGAGTGAGATGGACCTGCCGGACGTGCCGTACGACCCCACCTTCGACGCGCGCGCCGTCGTGCACCCCGATGCCGCGGGCGATGAGCAGGAGGTCGAGGCCGCACTGCGTCCCCGCACCCTCGAGGAGCTCATCGGCCAGGAGCGTGTACGCGAGCAGCTCGAGCTCATGCTGCAGGCGGCCAAGGCACGAGCACGTACCCCCGACCACGTCCTGCTGTCCGGTCCACCGGGGCTGGGCAAGACGACACTGGCGATGATCATCGCCTCGGAAATGTCCGCTCCGCTGCGACTGACCAGCGGTCCGGCGATCCAGCACGCCGGAGACCTAGCCGCGATCCTGTCGGGCATCAACGAGGGCGAGGTCCTGTTCGTCGACGAGATCCACCGCATGTCCCGCCCCGCCGAAGAGCTGCTGTACATGGCGATGGAGGACTTCCGCGTCGACATAGTCGTCGGCAAGGGCCCCGGCGCCACCGCGATCCCGCTGGACATCGCGCAGTTCACGCTCGTCGGTGCCACCACCCGCGCCGGCCTGCTGCCCGGACCGCTACGCGACAGGTTCGGCTTCACCGCTCAGCTGGAGTACTACGAGGCGGCCGAGCTGCACCGCATCGTCGAGCGCTCCGCCCGGCTGCTGTCCGTCGACATCACCGGTGACGGTGGCTATGAGATCGCGTCCCGCTCCCGCGGCACACCGCGGATCGCCAACCGGCTGCTTCGCCGCGTACGCGACTGGGCCGAGGTGCGCGCCGACGGTGTCGTCACCGAGGACATCGCCCACCGGGCGCTCGATCTGTACGAGGTGGACCGCCTCGGCCTGGACCGCCTCGACCGCGCGGTCCTGTCCGCGCTGTGCCGAAACTTCGGCGGCGGCCCGGTCGGGGTCGCCACACTCGCCGTTGCCGTCGCCGAGGAACGCGAGACCGTCGAGGAGGTTGCCGAGCCCTTCCTGGTACGCATGGGATTCCTGGCCCGTACACCACGGGGCCGCATCGCCACCCCGTCGGCGTGGCGCCACCTCGGGCTCGCACCACCGGCCGGCGGTCCGGACCCGCTGCCGCTGGACTGAGCCGTGCGGGCGGGCGTCCCGTCGGGACTGCCTGGTTAGACTGCTCATTGGTCGTGCCCCGTCGCGGCCGCGTCGCTGATCCCCTCAGCCCTACCCACATCTGTCGTCGCCACTTTGGAGTCCTTCCCGTGTCTTCTGGGCAACTCGCTCAACTGCTGCCACTCGTCCTCATCGTCGCCGTCTTCTGGCTGTTCATCCTGCGGCCGGCGCGCAAGCGTCAACGGGACGCGATGGCGTTGCAACGAGGCCTCGAGGTCGGTTCGCGAGTCATGCTGACCAGCGGCATCTACGGCACCGTGCTCACCGTCGCCGACGACACGCTGCAGCTCGAGGTGGCGACAGGTGTCGCACTGACCGTCGACCGGCACGCTGTCGCCCGCGTCGTGGCGACTGACACGGCCGCTGACGGCGACGATCCGACCGAGCCACCGGCGCGCACGCACGACGAGGACGTGTAGTGGTCACCAAGCCCAACACCCGCAACATCCCCCGGCCCGGACGCGTGCTGGCGATCTTCCTCGCGGTGGTCGTCGGGCTGTACGCCCTCCTGATCGGCGTCACCCTGTCCGGGGACGGTGCCGAAACCTGGAAGCCCGAGCTGGGCCTGGACCTGCAGGGCGGCACCAGGATCACGCTGCAGGCGCAGGCCGAGAACGGCGAGGTAACTCCGCAGAAGCTGGAGGAGGCCGCGAGCATCATCGACCAGCGGGTCAACGGCTCGGGTGTCTCTGAGGCCGAGGTGACCACCCAGAGCGGTGACCAGATCATCACCGAGATCCCCGGTGAGGAGCGCCAGGATCTGGTCGACGCGGCCAGTCGTACCGCGCAGCTGAGGTTCCGGCTCGTGTGGGGCACCCAGACGAAGCCGGCGTCGGACACGCCCGCGACGGCGACGAAGGCAACCGCCGATGCGGCGAAGGCGGTCGAAGCGCTGGACTGGACCGAGCTCAGCCTGACCGAGCAAATCGACGCCGAGACCCAGGGCATCACAACGCTGCCCAAGGACTACCAGGCCGCCGTCGACAAGCTCCAGGCCGCCGCCAACGAGTTCGCCTGCACCGACGACAATCTCCGCAAGGTCAGCGACAACGACGTCGCCGACAAGCCCATCGTCTCCTGCGAGCCCGAGACCGGGCAGGTCTACATCCTCAGCCCCGCCGTCATCGAAGGCACCGAGCTGGCCGGTGCGTCGGCCGGGGTGCCGCAGAACGGCGTGCAATGGGCGGTCGACCTGAGCCTCGAGAGTGAGGGCACCCAGGCCTTCAAGCAGGTGACCACCGAACTCACCGGCCAGCAGAAGCAGTTCGCCATCGTGCTGGACGGCGAGGTGATCAGCGCGCCGACGTCACAGGCCGCGATCACCGACGGCCGCGCCCAGATCACCGGCAACTTCACCCAGGCCACCGCGCAGGAGCTCGCCAACTCGCTGAAGTACGGCGCGCTGCCGCTGACGTTCACCGTCAACGGGGTCTCGGTCGAAGGCCCGAGCCTCGCCGGTGCACAGCTCAACGCCGGCCTCGTCGCCGGCCTGGTCGGGCTGGTGCTGGTCGTCGTCTACAGCCTTGCCTACTACCGGGGGCTCGGTCTCGTCGTCATCGCCTCGTTGATCGTCGCGGCAGCGATCACGTACGCGCTGGTGCTGCTGCTCGGTAAGTCCTCCGGCTTCACTCTGACGCTCCCGGGCATCGCCGGTCTCATCGTGGCCATCGGCATCACAGCCGACTCGTTCATCATCTTCTTCGAGCGGCTCCGTGATGAGGTACGAGGCGGCAAGTCGTTGCGCCTCGCGGTGGAGTCGGGCTGGAAGCGCGCACGGAACACCATCCTTGCCGCTGACGCCGTCTCCTTCCTGGCCGCACTGATCCTGTACATCTTCGCCATCGGCGTCGTCCGCGGGTTCGCCTTCGCCCTCGGACTGACGACCATCATCGACGTCTTCGTCGTCTTCTTCTTCACCAAGCCGCTGCTGTCGCTGCTCGCGCGCACCAAGTTCTTCGGTCAAGGCCACAAGCTTTCCGGGCTGGACGCCGGCCACCTCGGTATCTCGGGTCGCAAGATCACCCAGATCGCCAACGACGGGGCGAGGCGCCGCCCGGTGCCCGCCCAGGCCAGCGCGCCAGCGGGGGAGGTCCGATGAGCAGGATCAGCGTGCTCGGACACAGGCTCTACGAAGGAGACATCTCCTTCGACTTCGTCGGGCGCCGCAAGCTCTGGTACACCCTCTCGCTCGCCATCGTCGTCGTGTGCGCCCTCGGGCTGCTGGTCCGAGGGCTCAACATGGGGGTGGAGTTCAAGGGTGGCGTGGAGTTCACCGCCAAGATCGCCGCGACCGACGCCAACGTCACCAAGCTGAGCGATGCCGTGCAGGCCGCGGGCGTGCCCGACGCCGGTGACCCGACCGTCACCACGTCCGGCTCGGACGCGATCCGGATCCAGACCAAGCCGCTAGACCAGGACGAAGCCACCGTGGTCGAAGGGGCGCTCACCGACGCCGGCGCCAGCGAGGTCAGCCAGAACCTCATCGGACCCAGCTGGGGCGAACAGGTCGCCAACAAGGCGCTGCTGGGACTCTCGGTATTCCTCGTCGCCGTGGTGCTGTTCATCTGGGCGTACTTCCGCGAGTGGAAGATGTCCGCGTCGGCGATCGTCGCGCTCGCGCACGACCTGATCATCACGGTCGGCATCTACGCGTGGTCCGGGTTCGAGGTGACGCCGGCGACGGTCACCGGTCTTCTCACCATCCTCGGCTACTCCCTCTACGACACCGTCGTGGTCTTCGACAAGGTCCGCGAGAACACCCGCGCCTTCGAGGAGAGGACCCAGCGTACGTACTCGGAGTCGGCCAACCTCGCGGTCAACCAGACCCTGGTCCGGTCCATCAACACCTCGATCACCGCGCTGCTTCCGGTCGCGGCGATCTTGATCGTCGGCATCGTCGTGCTCGGTACGGGACCGCTGAAGGACCTGTCACTGGCGTTGTTCGTCGGCATGGCTGCCGGCACCTACTCCTCGATCTTCATCGCCACTCCGCTGGTCGTGCAACTCAAGGAGTCCGAGGACGCGGTGAAGGTGCAAGGCCGTCGGGTCCACGCCCGACGCGACAAGGAAGCGCGCGCCGCCGCCACCGCCCGGACCGAGGCCGAAGCCGTCGGCGTCGGCTCCGGACCCGGGACGGGCGCCGTGACCCGCCGGGTGTCATCAGGGGCGTCCAAACGAACCCAACCGCAGCGCGCACCGCGGTCCAAGCGCGGCAAACGCACCTGATGGGCCGGCTCGACCCCGCCGGAGTCCTGGACGCGTACGTCCGCGAGATCCCCGACTGGCCGCAGCCGGGCGTGACGTTCCGGGACCTGACGCCGCTGCTGGCAAGTCCCGAGGCGCTCCGGCTGACGATCGAGGCGCTCGTCGCCCTCGTGGACGACGTAGCCGGAGGTGCCGTGGACAAGGTCGTGGGGATCGAGGCTCGCGGGTTCCTCTTCGGCACACCAGTGGCGATGGCGCTGGGAGTGGGGTTCGTCCCGATCCGCAAGGCGGGCAAGCTGCCGGCCGCGACATACCAGGAGTCGTACGCGCTGGAGTACGGCACGGCGATCCTGGAGATCCACCAGGACGCCCTCGTGTCCGGTGAGCGTGTCGTGGTCTTGGACGACGTGCTCGCCACCGGTGGCACCCTGACGGCGGCCAACCGGCTCGCGTCGCGCTGCGGTGCCGACGTCGCCGCAGACATCGTGCTGATCGAGCTCGAGGCGTTGGCAGGACGCGCTAGGCTGAGCGGTACTCCGTTGGGTGCGCTGCGCACCCTGTGACCCGGGAGGCCCGTTGAACGCCGATCACCGCCGTGTGGGACTCGACCGCAACACGCCTGAGGGCGCCATGGTCGACTTCGCCTCCTCGCTGGACTCGCGGCGGCTGGGCCATCGCGTCGTGGCGTGGATCGGCCTCGCCGTGGCGATCGGCATGGTCCTGATGTCGTTCGCCAGCGCAGTCACCCGATGAACGACGACCAACGGCGCGTCGTCGCGATCGTGCTCGTCGTGGCGATGGCACTCGCCGCCGCCGCGACCTTCCTCGGCGTCGTCCTCGGCTGACAGGTCAATCGACGCCCTCGCGCCTGGGCGCGCCAGGTCCTGCGCGCTCGAATGCCGGTTGGTCAAGGCATACGATGGTTGGGGAAGGACTGGGAGGATCCGTGGCCGAGCGCACACGCACCGAGACCGAGGCACGGTCGCCGTCGACCGAGTCGGCGTCGGCGCCCGCGCGTGTACGTACGCGCCTCGCACGGCTCGGTAGCCGGTCGTCGGCCAACCCGGTCCTCGACCCGCTGCTGCGGATCGTTCGCGACACTCACCCCAAGGCCGACGTCGCGATGATCCAGTCGGCGTACTCCATCGCCGAACGGATGCACGCCACGCAGCAGCGCAAGAGCGGCGACCCCTACATCACCCACCCGCTCGCCGTCGCGACGATTCTCGCCGAGCTCGGCATGACACCGCCGACGCTGTGCGCCGCACTGCTGCACGACACCATCGAGGACACCTCGTACACCCTTGCCGAGGTCACCGCCGACTTCGGTGCGGAGGTCGCCCAGCTCGTTGACGGCGTGACCAAGCTCGACAAGGTCAAGTACGGCGACTCCGCGCAGGCCGAGACGATCCGCAAGATGATCGTGGCGATGAGCCGCGACATCCGCGTCCTCGTCATCAAGCTCGCCGACCGCCTGCACAACATGCGGACATTGAGGTACCTGCGCCAGGAGAAGCAGGAGCGGATCGCGCGCGAGACCATCGAGATCTTCGCGCCGCTCGCCCACCGCCTCGGCATGAACACCATCAAGTGGGAGCTGGAGGACCTGTCGTTCGCGACACTGCATCCCAAGGTCTACGACGAGATCGTGCGGCTCGTGGCCGACCGTGCACCCTCGCGCGACGAGTTCCTGGAGACCGTCGTCGAGCAGGTGCAGGCTGATCTGCGAGCGGCCAAGATCAAGGCCAAGGTCACGGGCAGACCGAAGCACTACTACTCCATCTACCAGAAGATGATCGTGCGCGGCCGCGAGTTCGCCGACATCTACGACCTCGTCGGCATCCGTGTCCTCGTGGAGTCCTTGCCCGAGTGCTACGGAGTCCTCGGCGTCCTGCACGCCCGCTGGAACCCCGTACCCGGGCGGTTCAAGGACTACGTCGCGATGCCGAAGTTCAACATGTACCAGTCGTTGCACACCACGGTGATAGGTCCGCAGGGCAAGCCGGTGGAGCTGCAGATCCGTTCGTTCTCGATGCACCGCCGGGCCGAGTACGGCGTCGCGGCGCACTGGAAGTACAAGCAGCAGGTCAACGCGCCGGCCAAGTCCGACGCCCGCGACGGCTCTGACAAGAAAGGGATCTCGGACAACAACGAGATGGTCTGGCTCCGCCAGCTCCTGGACTGGCAGCAGGAGACCGAGGATCCCGGAGACTTCCTGGACTCCCTGCGGTTCGAGATCAGCTCCGCTGAGGTCTACGTCTTCACGCCACGTGGTGACGTGGTCTCGCTGCCGCTCAATTCCACGCCGGTCGACTTCGCCTACTCGGTCCATACCGAGGTCGGCCATGCGTGCATCGGCGCCCGGGTCAACGGGCGGTTGGTCTCACTGGAGTCCAGGCTCGAGAACGGGGACGTCGTGGAGGTCTTCACCTCCAAGGCACCTGGGGCTGGCCCGAGCCGCGACTGGCTGGACTTCGTGCAGAGCCCCCGCGCACGCAACAAGATCCGGCAGTGGTTCACCAAGGAGCGCCGCGAGGAGGCCATCGAGCACGGCAAGGACGCCATCACCCGGCAGATGCGCAAACAGGGACTCCCGCTGCAGCGTCTGCTGAAGCACGGGTCGTTGCTCGCCGTCGCCAAGGATCTGCACCTCGCCGACGTGTCCGCGCTGTACGCCGCGGTCGGCGAAGGCAACGTCAGCGCGCAGAGCGTCGTCGAGCGGGTGCTCGAGCAGCTCGGCGGCGCCGACGGGGCGACCGAGGACATCGCCGAGACGATCGCGATGCCCAACGAGTCCGACCGGCGGCGCAGGGCCAAGCGCGCCGACGCCGGCGTGATCGTACGCGGCATGGGCGACGACGTCTTGATCAAGCTGGCACGGTGCTGTACGCCGGTGCCCGGCGACGACATCGTCGGGTTCGTCACCCGCGGCGACGGAATATCGGTGCACCGCGTGGACTGCCCGAACGTCAAGGGGCTGCAGCGCGAACCCGGCCGCATGACCGAGGTGGAGTGGGCCGCAACGGCGCAGAGCATGTTCTTGGTGGCAGTCCAGGTCGAGGCGCTGGACCGGGCGCGGCTGCTGAGCGACATCACCCGCGCGCTGTCCGACCAGCACGTCAACATCTTGTCCGCGGCGCTCTCGACGGGCCGGGACCGGGTCGCCAAGAGCAAGTTCACCTTCGAGATGGCCGACCCCAAGCATCTCGGCCACGTGCTCAAGGCGGTGCGTACCGTCGAAGGCGTCTTCGACGTCTACCGCATCACCCAATAGCGCTCGTACGTGGATGATGGTCCGCCCGTACGTGGATGATGGCGCGCCCGTACGTGGATGATGGCGCGCCCCGTCACCAATTTCGGGACAGCGGAACTCGTCCAAGTAGCTTGCCCAGGTCGCGTTCGAACCGGTCATCTCGTCCAAATATGTCCTCACGACGCGAAACGAAGAAGCGCCAGCCCTGCGCTTCTTCGAGCCCGCCACGCCGTTCGGCGTCATGCGCGCGATCGGCCTCGGCGGTGTGGAACTCCCGGCCGTCGTACTCGATGGCGATGAGCAGCTCGGGGTAGGCGAGATCGAGATAACGGTCGAACCCGAGCCGATCCTGAAGGTGGAACTGGACCACCGGGCGGGGAAATCCGGCATCGACGATCCTGAGACGCTGCCACGACTCCCCAGGTGATGCTGCCCCCGGCTCAATGAGCGGGGCAAGCTCGCGGCCCTGGACGACACCGGGGTATCCGCGTAGCCGATCGAGGTACGCGCCCACCTGCTCTGAATCGATGAGCCCGGCGTGCGCCATGCCGTCGGCGGCAGCGAGAGCGTACGGCCGCCACAGTGATCGCAGCAGATCGCTTGCCGTCCGCACCGGCGTGGTCACGAGCATTCCGCTCATCTCCATGACGTCGGGCTTGGGCAGCTTGGCGTGCCGACAACTGACCCCGGCGGTCGTGACCCGGTGAGTGCCATGCGGCACGACCATCTTCGGAACGAGGGTGTGGCGGTCGGTCGGCCGAAAGGTGTCGACTCCGTGCAACCAGGAGGCGAACTCATCGCAGATGATTGCGTGCGGTGGTGCCACGAGCTCGGCCGCCGTGACCCGGAGCCAACGTGAATCAGGAACATGCGAATCGACGTAGACGGCGTAGAACACCTTGCACAGGCGATGGCTGCGAATCGCCGAGCGTAAGTCGTGGCGGTTGAGTCCAAGCCGGGCAATGTCGCGAGTGTGAAACGGTTGACCGTCGTTGATGAACTCACCCATGACGACCATGTAAGTCTCTGAGCCCGCGATTTCCTGCTTTTCCACAGGGCCAGTTCGCGAGACCCACCATCATCCACGTACCGGCGCGCCATCATCCACGTAGGGGCGCGCCATCATCCACGTATGGGCGCACCATCATCCACGTATGGGCGGGGGAGAGGGGAGTCAGCTGAAGTCGGAGTGGGCGCGGCGCGCTTGTTCGAGCCATGACTCCCGGGCCTCGATCGACTCGCGGGCATCGCGGGCCGCCTTCTCGTTGCCGGCTTCCTCGGCCTTGTCGAGCTGCACCTGCAGGGCGGCCAGAGACTTCTCCAGCTTGGTGATCGTCTCGTCAGCGCGGGCACGTGCTTCGGGGTTGGCGTTGTCCCAGCGCTGCTGCCCGGCGGCCTCTATCGCCTCCTCCACCGTGCGGATTCGGGCCTCGTACTCCTTCATCGAGGCCCGCGGAACCTTGCCGGCCGCGTCCCACCGCTCGGCGATGCGCATCCAGGCGGTACGCGTGGCCTCGACGTCCTGCACTGGGAGCAGGGCCTCGGCGTCGGCAAGGATCGTCGCCTTGACCTGGGCGTTGGCCTCGTACTCCCGGTCCAGCTGCGCGTTGGAGTCGTCGCGGGCGGAGAAGAAGACGTCCTGGGCGGCCCGGAAGCGTTTCCACAGCCGGTCGTCGACTCCGCGCGGGGCGGGCCCGGCGGCCTTCCAGCGTTGCATGAGGTCGCGGTACGCGCCGGCGGTCGGCCCCCACTCGGTCGAGGTGCTGAGCGCCTCCGCCTCCTTGACCAAGGATTCCTTGACGACGCGGGCCCGCTCACGCCGATCAGACTGCTCGGAGAAGTGTGCCTTGCGTCTGCGGGTGTAGCTGGTGCGGGCCGAGGAGAACCGGTGCCAGATCTCGTCGTCGAGCCGCTTGTCCAGCCGCGGCAACGACTTCCACTGCTCCAGCAGCTCGCGCAACCGGTCCGCGCCGGCCCGCCAGTCGTCGCCGGCGGCGACTCCCTCCGCCTCGTCGGCGATGGCAGACTTCGCGACCTGCGCCTCGGCGGTCTTCTGCACGCGCGCGACCTTGCGCGCCTCGCGTGCCGACGCGATCTCCGGCTCGAGCGCGTCGAGGCGGTCGGCCAGTGCGTCGAGGTCACCGACCGCGTGCGCGTCGGCAACCGACTGGCGCAGCGTCGAGACCGCCTTTGCAGCCTCGTCCGGCCCGAGCGTGCCGGCCTTGATCCGGGCGACCAACAGGTCCACCTCGACCCGCAGCCCTTCGAAGCGGCGGGTGTATAAGGCGATCGCCTCGTCCGGGTCGCCACCGGGCCACTGCCCGACGGCGCGCTCGCCGGCACGGGTCGTGACATACACGGTGCCCTGCTCGTCGATCCGACCCCACGAGTTGCTTGGTTCCACGCTCACGGCTCCCCTGGTCGTCCCCCACGTACGTCCTCGGGCCAGTCTAGGAGTAAGGCGCCCGCGCGCCTCCGGGAGCGGGCGGGCGCGTAACCTTCGGGCTGTGTTGATCACCGCCTTCCCGGCCGGACCGCTGCAGGCCAACTGCTACGTCGTCGGCCGTGGGCCCGGCACCGACTGCGTCATCGTCGACCCGGGCATGGACGCAGGCGACGCCATCGAGCAGGTGGTGCGGGAGCACGACCTGACACCGGCAGCGATCCTTCTCACCCACGGCCACTTCGACCACATGTGGAGCGCCACGCCGGTGTCCCAGCGGTATGAGGTCCCGGTCTGGATCCACCCGGCGGACCGGCACCTGCTTGCCGACCCCATGGCCGCGATCTCCGGCGAGTCGGCCGAGCTGCTGCGTGCCCAGCTCGGTGTCGCGGCGACGACGACGTTCACCGAACCGGCCGACGTGCGTGACGCCGTCGGTGACATCGAGACCGCCGGCTTGACGTTCGCCGCGGTCCACGTACCCGGCCACACCGTCGGAACCGTTATGTACGCGATCGCCTACGACGGCCCCGAGGAGATCCCGAGCGTGCTCTTCACCGGCGACTTCCTGTTCGCAGGTTCGATCGGGCGCACTGACCTGAGCGGGGGAGACCACGACGCGATGACGGCGAGCCTTCGGTCCGAGGTGCTGCCGTTGGCCGATGAAGTGGTGATCCTCCCCGGCCACGGACCACAGAGCTCGGTCGGGCGGGAGCGGGCGACCAACCCGTTCCTCGCCGAGGTCGCCGAGGCCGCGGCGGGCACCCGGTGGCGCGATGAGTAGACCGACGCCCCTGAGTGGGTTCCCCGAGCTCCTTCCTGCCGAGCGCAACGCCGAGCTGTACGTTTTGGACCACCTGCGTCGGGTGTTCGAGCTGCACGGCTTCGCGTCAATCGAGACACGCGCAGTGGAGACCCTCGATCAGCTGCTGCGCAAGGGCGAGATCGACAAGGAGGTGTACGTCCTGCGGCGTCTGCAGGCCGAGGAAGGCGGCGCGGACTCCGGCCTCGGGCTGCACTACGACCTAACGGTGCCGTTCGCGCGGTATGTGCTGGAGAACTCCGGCAAGCTGGAGTTCTCCAGCACATACCGCGCGAACGGCACCGTTAGGT
>Ga0136612_10000156_pt1 | contig 19296 bp, 15 predicted proteins | sample AntDryUQ224A2306_2_FD_106644 | JGI IMG/M metagenome (GOLD analysis project Ga0136612, IMG submission 106644) | Polar desert sand microbial communities from Dry Valleys, Antarctica - metaG UQ224A (23.06) | ecosystem: Environmental > Terrestrial > Soil > Desert | place: Antarctica: Dry Valley... | reverse complement strand
GGTGGCACAGCGCTCTTGACCACCGCTGCTCGCATCGGTACCAGTACCTGTCGGCACCGACGCGCCAACATCCAGTGTGGCCCATCCGCACGCTCCGCACCCGCTTCACCGCGAACGGCGCTCGCCAAGGTCGAACGGAAGCGTCGGAACGGCGCCTACCCGGGATGGTCGGGCGGAAGGCGCAGGCTGTAGCCGACGCCACGCACCGTGTGGATCAGGGGCGGGTCGACCGCGTCGATCTTGTGGCGGAGGTAGCTGATGTAGGTCTCGAGCACGCTGGCGTTGCCGGCAAAGGTGTAGTCCCAGACGTGGGCCAGGATCTGCTCCCGGGTCAGGACCCTGCGTGCGTTGGCCAGCAGGTAGCGGAGCAGCTTGAACTCCGTGGGGGTCAGCTCCACCCGGGCGCCGGCCCGCCACACGTCACGGGTGTCCTCGTCGAGCTGGAGGTCGGCGCAACCGAGACGCCGCTCTCCTGGCCCCGTTCCGCCCGAACGACGCAGGACCGCCCGAACCCGCTCGATCAGCTCCTCGATGCTGAACGGCTTGGTGACGTAGTCGTCGCTCCCGAGCCGCAAGCCCTCGACCTTGTCCTGGGTCGTGTCGCGAGCGGTCAGGAAGATGATGGGCACTCGCGTGCCGGCTCCCTCGGCCTGTCGGAGGCGGCGGGCGACCTCGAACCCGTCGAGGTCGGGGAGCATCACGTCGAGGATCACCAGGTCGGGCCGGTGCCGCACCACGGCGTCGAGGGCGGCTCGACCGTTGGCCTCCCGCCTGACGTCGAACCCGTTGTAGCCGAGACCCATGGCGATGAGCTCGGTGATGTGCTCCTCGTCATCGACCGCCAGCACCATCGGTCGCGTCCGGTCAGGCTCGGGCACCAAGCCTCTCCTCATGAGGGTGCAGTGCGCGCCACGTTAGGACGCGAGACCACCCCGCTCCCGAGCGCCACCGGCTCTGCGTCAACTCCCAGGAACGGTGGAGCCCGGCCAGAGCGTCCCCCGTGACACTCCTGAACGGGTGCAGGTGCGGCAGGATCGTCGCGACGACTGCCCCAGAACGGCGAGGACCCAACCATGACCCTTCGGCTCCGGCTCGTGATCGCGCTCGTCGTGCTCGCGACGGCCGGGCTCGCCGCGTTCGGAATCGTGACCTACAGCCTCTACGCCCGTTCGCAGTATCGGCGACTCGACGACCAGGCCCGGTCGTTGGCGAACCCGGTGGCCGATCAACTCCTCGACGCCGCCGGACTCGGCCGCGCCGGCCCGGACTTCGGCCTGCCTCCGGGGCACGGTTCGCGGCCGGGCCGGGACTCGGCGGTGGTGCTCCCCGCCGCCACGTACGCCGAGCTGCGCGACAACGCAGGCGCCGTGATCGCCAGGGTGCAGCTGGCCGCCGGCTCGGAGCGTCCCGACCTACCGGCGGTGCTGAGCGCGGGCGTCAGCGGGACCCGCTTCCTCGACGCCGGGTCGATCGACGGGTCCACCCGGTGGCGGGTCTACGTGCAGCGGTCCGGCGGGCCCGAGACGTACGCCGTCGTGGTGGCGGTGCCGACGACCGAGGTTGCTGCTGCGCTGCGGCGCCTCACCTTCATCGAGGGCGGTGCCGCGCTTGCGCTGCTCACCGCCCTGGCCGGCGGGTCCTGGCTCATCCTTCGGCGTGGGCTCCGTCCGCTCGAGCACATGGCCACCTCGGCCCGGTCGATCACGGCGGGCGACCTGTCACGAAGAGTCGTAGCCGACGACCCGCGAACCGAGGTCGGCCAGCTCGGTCTCGCGCTCAACACCATGCTCGGCGAGATGGAGGTCGCCTTCCGCGAGCGGGATGCGACCGAGCGCCGGCTGCGCCGATTCCTGGCCGACGCCTCGCACGAGCTGCGCACACCTCTCACCTCGATCCGCGGGTTCGCCGAGCTGTTCCGTGTCGGCGACCGGAGCCGGGTCGACCTGGCCGTCATCGTGCGCCGCATAGAGGAGGAATCGAACCGCATGTCGACCCTCGTGGACGATCTGCTCACGCTGGCCCGGCTCGACGAGACACGTCCGTCCAGCCGGGCACCGGTCGATCTGGCTGTCCTGGCCGCCGACGCCTGCAGCGACGCCGTCGCAGTCGCGCCGGACCGGCCGGTCAGCCTCGATGCTCCCGAACCCGTGGTCGCCATGGCCGATCCGGACCACCTCCGCCAGGCCATCGCCAACCTTGTCGGCAATGCCCTGCGCCACACCCCGCCCGGTACGGCCATCGAGGTGAGTGCCCGTAACGATCGGGGTGGGGCACGGGTATCGGTACGCGACCATGGTCCAGGTCTCAGCGAAGAGGCGACGGCCCACGTCTTCGACCGTTTCTGGCAGGCCGATGAAGCCCGGGTGGGATCAGGAGCCGGCCTCGGGCTGGCCATCGTCGCCGGCATCGCCGCCGAGCACGGGGGCCGTGCCACCGTGGCCGACGCCGAGGGAGGTGGGACCCGTTTCACGCTGGAGCTTCCCGTGCTCGACCAACCCGACGGGCACGCGCCATCGAGGCCGAGCTAGTTCCCGGCGGGCTCGTGGCGTTCAGACCGCTTCGAAGCCGACGAAGGTGCCGTCGGCCGCTCGCCGGGCCTCCCTGACCTCGCCCACCGCGTCGACCTCCAGCGGCCCGTAGATGTGCGGGTAGATACAGGCGTCGTCGTCGTAGCGCACCGTGGCGGTCACACGGCCCAGCTCGATCACCAGGGCCATGTAGGCCCGGGCATCGTGCCGGTAGTAGGCGTTGGCCGGGACGAGCAGGCGCTCCTCACCATCGGTGCAGTGGATGAAGCCGTCGTCCGCGAACGATTCGGGCCGGTAGAGGGGTGAACGGCGCTGCGAATCCCAGGAGGCGCGCAGCGCGAGGTGCCAGGTGAGGCCGCTCGGAATCCGCTCGAACATGGTCGCCCTTCCGCGGACAGGACCTTCCGACCGCCGAACCCGTATATTGGCCGCAGCCGATCGCACCATCGGTCAGCCTTCGGGGAGGGGTGCCTGAGCAGGTGAACGGGCACGGGGCCATCTGGAACGGGACGTGGCGGGTCCGCCGCGACTCGACGCGCTCCCCTTCGGCCCCGCTCCGTCCCCGTCGCGAGGACGTCGCCGTGCTCCCCCCGGGGGTGCGAGCCACCATCGGCGTGATGCTCGGTGCGATCAGCGGTGACTCCTTCGCCGGGGGCATCCGGATCAACGACGAGCTCGGCCTGCCCCGCACCGTGCGCATCAGCAACGGTGACGGCACCGACGTCATCATCGAGGTCACCGGCGCCGGTGACCGTCGCGACGACGCACCCCTCGGATCGACACCGGCGCTCGAGTCGTTCATCGAACGGGCGGCCGAGCTGGCCGATCAAGCGGTATGGGTGGTCGAGCCCCGCGGCCGGACGCTCATGGTGAACGAGCCGATGGCTCGCCTGGTCGGCTCCACCACCGAGCAGCTCGGCAAGCGGTCCCTGACCGACGCAGTCGCCGACATCGACCGTCGGTGGGTGATCGGTCTCTTCGACCCGACTCGACCGGACCGCCGTGAGCCGATCGACGTGAGGTTCCGTGGTCCTGACGGCACAACGATCTGGACGACGGTGAGGATCGATCCGCTCCGGGACGAACACGGGTCGACGGTCGCCCTCGTCGCCTTCGTCACCAACATGGCCGATCGACGAGAGGAGCAGACCCAGACCGACAACGAGCGCCGGTTCCGGCTCTCGTTCGAGGACGCGCCCCTCGGCCGGGCCGTGGTGGCGCTCGATGGCAGCATCTTGGAGGCCAACCGCGCCCTCGGGCACATCCTCGGGCTCGAACCTGCGGATCTGGTGGGACAGAACTACCGCGACCTCGAGCCGACGCTCACCGCCGCCGCCGAGGCCGCGCTGGCGGAACAGGCGATGACCGGGCAGGTCGACGGCTACAGCCTGGAACGGCGCTTCGTCCACAGTGCCGGGAACCTGGTCACTGCCAGCCTCAACGTCTCAGCGGCACGCAACGAGAACGACCAGCCCGTCCACCTCGTCATCCAAGTCGAGGACATCACCGCTCGCAACGCCGCCGATCTCGCCAGCCAGGAGGCCATCGCCCGGTTCCAGGCCGCGTTCGTCCACGCACCCATCGGCATGGCCATCGTCGACCTCGATGGCTCGGTGCGCGAGGCGAACCCCGCCCTGTGCCGGATGCTCGGGTCCGATGCCGCCCAGGTCGCCGCAGGGTCGCTGTCGCGATGGGCCCAGGAGGACGACGCCGGCCCTTTGACCGAGGGACTGGACGAACTGCGCCGCAATCGTTCCGGGAGCCTCCGCTTGCAGCTGCAAGTGGTCTCCGCAACGGGCACCACGTTGTGGACCCAGCTCTCGGTGGCCGTGGTCGGCAGCGAGGAAGAAGGTCGCCCGCCCTACGCCATCGCCCAACTTGAGGACATCACCGAGCGGCGGCTGGCCGAACACGATCTCGTGCACCAGACACTCCACGACCCCCTCACCGGGCTCGGGAACCGGCTCCTCCTCAAGGACCAGCTCAACCAGGCCCTGGGTATCGTGAACGACCTCCCGTTCGCCGTGCTCTTCCTCGATCTCGACAAGTTCAAGTCGGTCAACGACACCCACGGTCACGACGCCGGGGACGTGTTGCTCATCGAGGTCGGGGAACGTCTGCGCCGCATGGTGCGCGGAGCCGACACCGTCGCCCGACTCGGCGGGGACGAGTTCGCCGTCGTCGCGCGCGGCATCAATGACCTCGACCACGCCCGAGCCTTCGCCGCCAAGGTGCAGCTCGCCCTGCGGTCAGCGTTCCGGGTGGGGCCCACGGAGATCAGCGTGTCGGCAAGCATCGGGATGGTGCTCGGCTCACCGGAGTACGAGAGCGGCGAGCACCTGCTCCGAGACGCCGATGTCGCCATGTACCGAGCCAAGGACCGTGGAAGGGATCGGGTCGAGGTCTTCGACGACGTGGTGCGACTCGAGGAGATCGAGCGGCTCGAGACCGAACGCACCCTGCGTCAGGCCCTCGACGATGACGGCCTGGTCCTCCACTACCAGCCCGTCGTCGATCTTCGTACCGGCCACGTCATCGGCGCCGAGGCGTTGCTGCGGCTGGCCGACCCCGAGCAGGGCCTTCTCGAGCCGAAGCGATTCCTGGCTGTCGCCGCTCAGAGCCAGTTGATCCTCGAGCTCGGCGCCTGGGTGCTCCGTGAGGTGTGCTCACAGCTCGACCGCTGGCGGATCGCCGGGTTCAGCCACTTCACCGCCTGGGTGAACGTGTCCGGTCTCGAGCTGGCTTCCCCGCGGTTCCACACCTTGGTCCAGGAGGTGCTGGAGGAGTTCCGGACCGATCCCACGTGTCTTCGACTGGAGCTCTCCGAGTCAGACCTCCTGGAAGCCTCGCCGGCAACCATCTCCTCGCTTCGGTTGCTGACCGCCAAGGGCATCGAAGTGGGCATCGATGACTTCGGCACCGGCTACTCGTCGCTCGCCCATCTCCGGGAACTTCCGGTCAGCTTCCTCAAGATCGACTCGTCCTTCACCCGTCGCCTCGACGAACCCGGCGGGTCCGCACTGGTCGAGGCCATGGTCGGCCTCGGGCGCTCGCTCGACCTCGATGTCATCGCTGAAGGGGTCGAGTCACGACGTCAGGTCGAGACTCTCGCCGTCCTGGGCTGCGGGAGGGCGCAGGGCCACGTGTTCGCCGCACCGGTAGCAGTAGCGGCTGGTCCACCGCTGCGCCACGAGGACGATGCCGCATCGCTCTGAGCAGGGTTTCGGTACGCCCTCTCTCGGACGTCCAGCGCGGTCGGCTGAGCGCCCTCCGCAGGCATGAACGCGGTGTGACGTTGCGATGTGACCTACTGTGTGCGTCTCAAGCGGATCATGGTAGAAGCGCGGGGTCCGGAGACGTTGCATGCAGGTACACAGGGCGCCGACCGTCCAGGACTCGGGAGGCTCGCCGGCAGGAGCCCCATCCGACCTCCTGACCGGAGGCCGAAGCCTGGTGGCAACGGTCCTTGCCGGCGCCACCGTGCTGATCCTGTACGTCTGGGATGACGCCATCTTCGCCAGTCCGGTCGTCGCCGCCACCCGTTGGTGGGGTCCTGTCACGGCGTTCGCGACGCTGTCCATCACCTATGCCATCGGCAGTTGGCTCGTCGCCATGCTGGGGGTCCGGACGTTCGATCGAAGCGTCGGAACCCGCCCTGGCGGTGTCGATCCCGCCGACGGATCCACGGCCCACGGGTCCAGCCGGCTCGTCCGGTGGATCGACCATCAGGCCGCCGGCCGCCGAGGTCCATGGGGAAGCCGGCTGGTGGCCAGCGGCGAGCTGGTCGGCTTCGTCCTGGCCAGCTTCCTCCTGGGCGGGATCGTGACCACCTGGCTGGTGCGCCTCAGCGGTCGGCGCCAACGCATCGCCCTCGTGGCCGTCGCCTCCTCAACGCTCTTCGCCATCTCCTTCGTCGGCTTCTACTCGGGTGTGGCTCGGCTCCTGTTGGGGGGAAACTGACCAATGCGGATAACCATCGAGCGCTATGTCGACGCCGAGACCGCGTCCACGCTCCTCGTCACCCACAACGACACCTTCCGCGCTCTCGACGACCTGGCCGCCGAAAAGCAGTCGCTCGACGAGGAGCTCTTCCTGAAGCTGCTCGATCATCCGGACGTGATCATGTTCGTCGGCTGGGACGACGACGGCGAGCCCATCGCACTGATGATGGTCACCAGCAACCTCGGGTTGATCCCATGGGTCCAGGCGTCGTTCTACGCCTCGCTGTACCCCGAGCACGCCGCTCGCAACGCCATCTTCTACGTCCCGACCCTCCACGTCGTCGCCGCCCATCAAGGAGGGCCGATGATCAAGGCGTTGTGCGAGGCGTTCGCCCTCTGGATCGTGCTGAGCAAGGGCGTGCTCGCCTTCGACACCTGCAAGTGGGACATCGACAACATCGGCGTGCCCCAGTTCATCGAGCGCTACGCCCTGGCCCACATCGACGGCGTCGCGCTCGAAGTCGACTCGCAGCACTACTTCGCCTACGAGGCCGTCGCCCTCAAGTCCCTCGACCTGCGCGACCGCACCGACCATGGCATCGTCATCGACTTGGCCGAACCGACCCTCGAGCGCACGGGCCTCAGCCGGGTGCCGCGACGATGATCCCCATCTATGCGCTCGAACCGAAACCGGTGTCGATCCTCACCATCGAGGTGACGAGTGGTGCCGGTTCCGGGCCCACCACATTGGCTGCCTTCGACGCTGCCCTTCAGGATGCGGGCATCGCCGACTTCAACCTGATCCCACTCAGCTCCGTCATCCCCCGCGGCTCGGAGGTCCGTACCTCCGGGATCCGAACCGTCGACCGGCTCCCGCGCACCCCTCGCTGGGGGGACCGCCTCTACGTCGTGCTCGCCGCCGCACCGGTGGAGAAGCCGAACGAAGAAGCGTGGGCCGGGCTCGGGTGGGTGCAGGTGGCGGCCACCGGAGAAGGGCTGTTCGCCGAGCACCATGGTGCCTCCGAGCACCAGGTCGCAGCCGACATCCACGCGACCTTGACCGACATGACCCAGCGCCGATCCTCGGTCGATTTCGGACCGGTCCAGTCGGTCATCCGGGGGATCGTGTGTGACACCCGCCCGGTCTGCAGCCTGGTGGCGGCCTCCTACATGAGCGCCGGTTGGAACCTGGCCGACCAGATCGACCTTCGTTAGGGTCTTGGGCTGATGGGTCACGTCAGGTCGCCCCGTGCGGGCTCCGCCGCAACCAGGGTCGCGCCACGCGTCCATCGGCTCGGCCGCTGAGGACGACGACCCCAATGGAATCGAGCGTCGGCTTCCGTCGATCAGGTTGGACCCGGCCGGCGACGGCCGACTCGGCCGGTACACCTTTTGGTCGTCAATCTGCGTATCGCCCTCATGTCGGCGCCGTCGGTGCCGATGGTGGTCACGTGGGGGTACGCGGGTGGAAGCTGTTTCTGGGGGCGGGCCTCTCCTTGGCCGTCCTCGGGATCGTGCTCGGCCCTGCGTGGCGCCCGGCGATCGCCCTGGCCTCGGGGTGCGCCGGCTTGGGCGCCATGAGCGTGTACGTGCTCCGAAACCGGACGTCGGTCAACGGACCCTGGAAGTGGATCCTCGTCGGCGGTGCCCTCGGACTGATGGCCGGAGTGGTCCGGGCGATCCACTCGGCCGTTCTCGACCGGGAGGTGTTCCCCTCGTTGGGCGAGCCGCTCTGGGTGGCTGGCTACCTCTGCCTGATCATCGGGCTGACCGGGCTCCGTCGCCTCCGTACGACCGAGTCGGATCCCGACGGACTGGTCGACGGGCTCATCGTCGCGTCGCTGCTCGGCCTGGTGTCCTGGGCGTTCGTGTTGAGCCCCTACGTCCGCGACAGCTCGATCGATCCGGCCGGACGACTGGTCAACTCGGGCTTCTCGCTCCTGACCGTGCTGGCCGTCGTGGCAACCGTCCGCCTGGCTGTCGGCCCCGGGGCGCGTACCACCAGCTACTACCTCCTCGCCTGCGCCATCGCCGTGTTCTTCGCCGCCGACGTCGCCGCCACCCTCGAGACCGCGGGGTTGGGCTACGACTGGGCTCCCCTCCTCTCGCCCTTCATGTCTTCGTGCATGGGCGCCGCCGCGTTGCACCCGAGCATGCCGCTCCTCACCCAGCAGCCAGCCGAACCGATCATCGCCCTCCGGTGGCGACGGGTCGTGCTCCTGGGTGCTGCTCTCCTCATGGCTCCGGCGATCCTGGCTTGGCAGCTCACGCACGGCACCAGCGCCGACCTCCCGGTGGTCATCACCGGTTCAGTCGTGCTGTCGCTGCTGGTCCTGACCCGGCTCAGCCTTCTCGTGCGGGCCAACCACCGCCAGACGGTGCTCGAGCTCGAGCTCCGCCAGGCCAGCTCCCGACTCGTGGCGGCGACCACCCGCGAAGACATGAGCCGCATCGCCCGGGCGACCGTCGAGCGACTGGCCGCGGTCCCTCGGGACATGAACGTGGCCGTGATGATCCGCCAAGCCGACGGCTCCTTCGTACCCGACGCCGCCACCCGACGTTCCGCAGGAGACGAACCGGAGCAACCGGCGATGTGGGACATGCCCGCGGTCGTGCTCGCCCCGCTGCTCCAACGACGGACCATCAACACCTCGTGGTACCCGGCGCCGAGCGGCTCCACCAGTCGGGGATCGCGCTGGCTGCTGGTGAACCCGCTGGTGAGCCAGAACGAGCTGCGGGGAGCGGTCGTGGTCACCACGAGGAAGCCGTTGGCGGTTGCGGTTCGTCGCGCCATCGAATCGTTGACCACGACGGTGTCCTTGGCGCTGGAGAGTGCGGCGCTCAGCGAGAACCTGCACCTGGCTCGCAGCGAGCGGCGGTTCCGAACCCTGGTCGAGCACGCCTCCGACATCGTTCTCGTCGTCGACGATCACCAACGCATCTCCTTCGTGAGCCCGGCCTGCCAGCGACTGCTCGGTCACTCCGAAGCGGCGCTGCTGGGCACCGACCCGCTCGACCACGTCCACTCCGACGACCTCGTGCTGCTCCGGTCGATGCTGGCATCACCCACCGCCGGGTTGGTCAAGCTGAGCTCCCTCGAGATCCGCATCCGCCACGGCGACGGCGGCTACCGGTGGTTCGAAGCCTCCGCCCGTGACCTTCGCGACGAGCCCGACATCGGCGGCGTCGTGCTCGACTACCGGGAGATCAACGACCGCAAGAACGCCGAACTGCGGTTGTTCCACAGCGAGGCGCGCTTCCGAGCTCTGGTCCAGAACGTCAGCGACGTCGTGGCCATCATCGACGACCGTCTGCGGTTCACCTACGTGAGCCGGGCCGTGACACCCATGCTCGGCTTCCGGCCCGAAGATCTCATCGGCACGCGAGCCACCGACCTCCTCGCTGCGCCCGAGCAGGAGGAGGTGCGGACGCAGTTCATGCAGCTGAGCACACCGGCCGGAACGTCGGCGCCGGTGGCCCTCGGAGCGCTCGAGATCCGTCTGCGCAACGCAGCCGGGGAGTGGCGCACGATCGACATGACCATCACCGACCTGCGCCTCAACGCCGCCGTGGGCGGGATCGTCCTCAACATCCGGGATGTGACCCAACGCAAGGCCCTCGAGCACGACCTCCGCCACCAGGCGCAACACGACGCGCTCACCGGGCTCCCGAACCGCACCAAGTTCACTGCCCTCGTCCACGAGTCGGTCGAGGGTCACGAATCCAAGCTCCCGGCGGGGGTGCTGTTCATCGACCTCGACGACTTCAAGACCGTGAACGACAGCCTCGGCCACGCCGTCGGCGACGAGCTGCTGATCAAGGTGGCGGAGCGGCTCTCGCTCGGCCTACCCACCCAAGCCATGCCCGCTCGCCTGGGGGGCGACGAGTTCGGTGTGCTGGTGACGGAGGACGAGGGCGAAGCCGGTCCCGTCCGATTGGCCATGTACCTGATCAACCACCTGCGACGGCCGTTCCGCGTCGACGGTCGCGACATCGCCATCACTGCCAGCATCGGCATCGCCGCCATCAACGATCGCACCCCGACGGCGGAGATCGTCCTGCGCAACGCCGACATGGCGATGTACCTGGCCAAGGAGCGGGGCAAGGACCGGGTGGAGCTGTTCGAGGAGCAGATGCACGCCAGCGCCTTCGAGCGCCTCGAGCTCAAGGCCGACCTCGCCCGGGGGATCGAGTCGGGGCAGCTCCGCCTCGTGTACCAGCCCATCGTGTCCATCCAGACCGGACGGATCACCGGCGTCGAGGCGCTCGTCCGCTGGGATCATCCCGAGCGAGGACGGCTGTCGCCCGATGCCTTCATCCCCCTCGCCGAGGACACCGGCCTGATCGTGCCCCTCGGGCAGTGGGTGCTCGAGGAGGCCTGCCAGCAGCTCCGGACCTGGCAACTGAGCCTCCCCACCAGCGCCACCGTGTCGATGAGCATCAACCTGTCGGTTCGTCAGCTCGAGCGCGAGTCGATCGTGGACGAGGTGGCGACCGTGATCGACCACTTCGGTCTCGACCCTTCCACGGTGACCCTCGAGATCACCGAGACCATGATCATGGGTGACACCGACATGAGCAGCCGACGGCTCGCCGCGCTCCAGGATGTCGGTGTGCAGCTGGCGATCGACGACTTCGGGACCGGGTACTCGTCGCTCGGCTACATGGAGCAGTTCCCCATCGACGTGTTGAAGATCGACCGGAGCTTCGTCGACGGTCTCGGCGTCCGACCGGCCACCCCGGTGCTGCAGGCGATCATCGAGCTGGCGCAACGGTTGGGCGTGCACGTGGTGGCGGAGGGCATCGAGCGCCGCGAGCAGCTCGAAGCGCTGCAACAGCTCGGCTGCGACCTGGGCCAGGGTTACTTCTTCTCCGGCCCGGTCGAGGCGGATCAGCTCGGTGACCTCCTGGCCGCCAGCCTCGTCGACGGCCGCCGGTTCCTCTTCAACCAGGGCGGTCCGGCACTCGGCTGAGCTCATCCACCACGACTGGTTCGTGACGACCAGCGCCCAGTTGGGGGTTGGTGCCCTTGTATCGTCGAGGCTGTGGCGTCGTCCCCGATCTACCTCTCCCGACTGACGCGACTGGCCCTGCTCGACGCGGACGGGTCTCCGCTGGGACGACTCGATGACGTCGTGTTGGTCCCGGCCGGCAGGGATCCGGCACGGGTGCTCGGGTTCGTCACAACCATCCAGCGTCGGCGCATCTTCGTCAACGCGGCGCGGGTCGGCACCATCGATCCCACCGGCGTACGTCTGCGCAGCGGCACCATCGACGTGCGTCCGTTCCGGCAGCGCACCGGCGAGCAGCTCGGCGTGGCCGACGTCCTCGGTCGCCGGATCGGCGGTGACTTCATCACCGACCTGGCTCTGGAGGCGGCCGACGCCGGCGGATCCTGGTTCGTCGTCTCGGTTGCGGTCGGCCGGCGCGGTCCGTTGCGGCGGCGACGATCCCCCCGGATCGTTGCCTGGGCCGAGGTCGCCGACGAGTTCGACGCCGGACCCGAGTACGCCGAGGTGGCGGCGATGCGGGAGATGCACGCCGCCGACGTGGCCGAGCGCATCCGAGCCCTGCCGCTCGGCCGGCGGCGCCAACTGGCCGAGCTGATGGAGGACGAACGTCTCGCCGACCTCCTCGAGGAGCTCCCCGAGGACGAGCAGATCCGGCTGCTCGAGGGTCTCGACCCGACCCGGGCCGCCCACGTCCTGGAGGAGATGGAACCCGACGACGCCGCCGACCTCCTGGGCGAGCTGCCCGAGGCAGAGCGGCTGCGGCTCCTGGCAGCCATGGAACCAGAGGAGTCCACCCCGCTGCGGCGGCTCCTCGCCTACGCCGACGACACCGCCGGTGGGCTCATGACGCCCGAACCGGTGGTGCTGGACGCCACCACCACCGTCGCCGAGGCCTTGGCCGTGATCCGTCAACCCGACCTTCCGGTCGAGCTGGCGGCCCAGGTGTTCGTGGTGCGGCCGCCCACCTCCACCCCGACCGGTCAGTTCCTGGGCACGGTGCCGTTCCAGCGGCTCCTGCGAGAGGCACCGGCGACCGGCCTCGAGCACTGCATCACGCCTGACCCTGAGCCGGTGGCGCCCGATCTACCGTTGCCGGCGGTGGCCGAGCGCCTCGCCGCCTACGACTCCCTGGCCGTGCCGGTGTGCGACGAGGCGGGCCGCCTGGTCGGCGCCGTGACGGTCGATGACGTCCTCGATCACGTCCTGCCCGAGAACTGGCGGCGGAAGGTGCGGCGATGACCACCCACCGCTGCGCCGTCGGACCGGGAGCGACGTGATGCGGCGGCGGAGCGACCTCTCGACCCCTCGGACCGGGCTCAACCTCGGTGCCCACTACGACCCCGATGCCTTCGGCCGCTTCTCCGAAGGGATCGCCCGGTTCCTCGGCACCGGGCGCTTCCTGATGGGCCAGTCGATCCTCGTCGTGGTCTGGATCATCGTCAACGTCGTCGCCGTCTCGCTGCGCTGGGACCCGTATCCGTTCATCCTGTTGAACCTGGCCTTCTCCACCCAGGCGGCGTACGCCGCCCCCCTCATCCTCCTGGCCCAGAACCGTCAGGACGACCGTGACCGAGCCCAGGCCGAGCTCGATCGTGAGGTCAACGCTCGTACCCAAGCCGATACGGAGTACCTCGCCCGCGAGCTGGCGTCGGTACGCCTCGCCCTGTCCGACGTGGTGACCAGCAATGACCTCCGGGCGGCCATGGACCACCTCGGGGGCGCCCTGGAGCGGATCGAGCAACGCGTCAGCAGGCCGGAGGCGACACAGTTCGCTCCGGAGTGACCGCGCTCTTCGGCCACCGGACGCTCCGGCACAAGGCCTTGGTGGGCGGCCTGCTGGTGATCCTGCTGATCGAGAGTTGCACGACGAACGGCCGGGCACCGACGGACCGGGGTCAGGAGGGGCCCAAGACCCTGCGGTGGCGAGCCTGTGCGAGCCGGTTCGAGTGCGCGACCCTCGAGGTGCCCGTCGACCACGAGCGCCCGAACGGAAGGGAGATCAGCCTGGGCTTGGTGCGCCAAACGGCGCGAGACTCGAGCCGACGGATCGGCACCCTGCTCCTGAACCCCGGAGGGCCCGGCGGATCAGCGGTCACGTTCGTCGAGGACGTAGCCCCGCAACTCGACGACGCCGTGCAGGACCGCTTCGACATCGTGGGCTTCGATCCGCGCGGGGTGGGACGCTCGAACGCCATCGACTGCGCCGGCGAGCGGGAGATGTACCTGGCCGATCCGACCATCGATGACGACGACGACCGCGACGCCCTGCTCGCGACCAGCCGCGCCTTTGTCGCCGACTGCGCCCGCAAGTACGAGGAGCTCCTGCCCCACCTCGGTACCCGGGATGTGGCTCGCGACATGGAGCGGCTGCGCGTCGCACTCGCCGAGGACGAGCTCACCTTCGTCGGCCTCTCCTACGGCACCGTTCTCGGCCAGGTCTACGCCGACATGTTCCCGAAACGGGTACGGGCCATGGTGCTCGACGGCGTTGTCGACCTCGCCGTGTCGGGGATCGAGTCCGCTCGCCTCCAGGCCCTGGGGTTCGAGCGGGTCCTGAAGGCCTTTGCCGACGACTGCCGGGCCAAACCCTTGTGCCCGATCACCCAGGACCCCATCGGAGCGGTGGAGCGTGTCATCGAGGCCGCCGAACGGGGGCCGCTCCCGGCCCCAGCGCGGAGCGAGTCGGCCGAACCTGGGCTGGTGACGTTGGGCCTGTTCGAGGCGATGTACTCGCCGTCACTCTGGAACAGCTTCTCCACCGCCGTTGCCGCGGCCGTCGACGGCGATGCGTCGAGTCTGGCCCGCCTGGGGGAGGCCTACTTCGACCGGGCATCGTTCGAGGTCTACTTCGCGGTGAGCTGCCTCGACAGCGAGTGGCCCGGTGTCGAGGAGTTGCTGGCGACGGCGGAGACCGCCGCGAGGGTTGCGCCTCATTTCGGTCAGTCGCTCGTGGCCGACTACATCCGTTGCAGCCTCTGGCCGTCGCCGCCCCGGCCGCTGGCATCGCCGGTCGCCGACCAGGCTCCGGCGATGTTGCTGGTCAGCACCACCAACGATCCGGCAACCCCCTATGCCGGCGGCGTCGCAGTGGCCGACCGTCTCCCTGGCAGCGTCCTGCTCACCAAGGTGGGGAACGGGCACACTGCGGTTGTCTCGGGTGACCCGTGCATCGACCGCGCCGTCACGAGCTACCTCGTCGATCTGGAGCTGCCTACGAAGGGCACCCGTTGCTGAGGGTCGCCGGTCAGCCCGCCAGCTCGCCGACGACGAGCGTCTCCAGCGTGATCTCGGGTTGGTCGGCGAGCAGCCGCTGCAGCCAGTAGGTGCTCTCGAAGAGCGCCAGCATGGTGCCGTCGGCTCGCGCCATCACCCGGACGCCGCGCATGGCCCGCAAGGTGGGCGCACTGGCGGCGTCGGTGCGGCGAGCCACGGTGTAGGCGGTCGGGCTCAGCTCGATCGGCGCTCCGAACTCGTGCTCGAGGCGGTGGACCGCCACGTCGAACTGCATGGGTCCTACGACGGCGAGCACCGGCGCCTGGTCGCCGAGCTCGGGGTCGCGCAGCACTTGCACCACACCCTCCTCGTCGAGCTGGGCGATGCCTCGACGGAACTGCTTGAAGCGACCGGTGTCGCGGACACGGGCGACCGAGAAGTGCTCCGGGGCGAAGCTCGGGATCGCCGGGAAGGACACGTGCTCATCGAGGTAGAGGGTGTCACCCACCCGGACGTCGGTGGCGTTGACCAGTCCGACGACATCGCCGGGCCACGCCTCCTCCACCGTCTCTCGCTCCTGGCCGAACACGGTGTGGGCATATTTCGTGGCGAACGGCTTGTGGGTCTGGGCGTGGGTCACGACCATCCCTCGTTCGAAGTGCCCTGAACACAGCCGGAGGAACGCTATGCGGTCGCGGTGGGATCGGTCCATGTTGGCCTGCACCTTGAAGACGAAGCCGGAGAAGGGCGTGTCGAGCTCGCGCCGCTTGCCGGCCTCGTCGGGGCGAGCGGAAGGAGGCGGGGCCAGGTCGACGATGGCGTCGAGCAGCAGTCGAACACCGAAGTTGGTGAGGGCCGAACCGAAGAAGGTCGGGGAGACCTCGCCGCCAAGGAACAGCTCGGCATCGAAATCGGCCGCGACCCCGTCGAGCAGAGCCAGCTCGTCGCGGGCCTGCTCCCAGGATCGGCCCTCCTCCACGGCCGCTCGGTCAGGTGGGACGACCTCCTCGGGAGCCTCTGTCGCCCCGCGTGCCACTCGGGTGAAGCGGACGAAGTCTCCGCTCCTCCGGTCGACCACACCCCGGAAGTCGCCGGGGATACCGACCGGCCACGTCACCGGCGTCGGAGTGACCCCGATCTTCGCTTCGATCTCATCGAGGAGCTCGAGCGCATCGCGGCCGGGACGGTCCCACTTGTTGATGAACGTGAGCAACGGCAAGCCCCGGGCCCGGCACACCTCGAACAGCTTGAGCGTCTGGGCTTCGATGCCCTTGGCCGCATCGAGCACCATGATCGCAGCATCGGCCGCAGCCAGCACTCGGTAGGTGTCCTCGGAGAAGTCGCGGTGGCCGGGTGTGTCCAGCAGGTTCATCACCCGGTCGCGATAGGGAAACTGCAACACGGTCGAGGTGATCGAGATGCCTCGCTGCTTCTCCAGCTCCATCCAGTCCGACGTGGCCGAACGCCGTCCTTCGCGAGCCTTCACGGTTCCCGCACCGGCGGAGAGGGCGCCGCCGTAGAGGAGGAACTTCTCGGTGAGCGTGGTCTTGCCCGCATCGGGGTGGGAGATGATGGCAAAGGTGCGGCGACGGGTCGCCTCCTCCGCTGCCGACCCGGTCATGGGCGCAGGCTACCGGGCGCCCCCGAGGCCGGAGCTCCTACGAACAGTGGGCGCACACTCCGATCAGATCGAGTCGATGGTGCTCGGGTCGGAAGCCCGTGTCGGCCGCGACCCGCCCCATCGCTTTCTCCAGTGCCCGCTCGAGTTGCGACGAGACCGTGAAATCGGCGACGCCTCCACACGACGAGCAGATCAGGTGGTGGTGGTGATGGTCGGTCAGATCCTCGGTCAGCTCGTATCGGGCGAACTCGTCGGAGCTCGTGATGCGGTGGACGACCTTGGCTGCCTCGAGCACGGTCAGGTTCCGATAGACCGAGCTCTGGGCCAGGCCCCGTCGATTGCGGATCTCGGCGATGGTGAGGGGGCGGTCGGTTGCCTCCAGCACCTCCACGATGGCCCGACGGTTGTGGGTGTAGCGCTGCTCCTCGTGCAGCAGCCGGGTCGCCACGTTGGCGTGGAAGTCGTCCATCATCGCCCGCACCCTAGCGGTCGGGCGCCCGGTTGAGAATGGGTGAGAATGCGGGCTGGCTCGCGCATGTCGTAACCTGTTCGCAACATGAAGTGACGTCGATCCCCCTTTCGCCGACCGCTCGGTCGACATCACGGTCGACACGGATCCCCACGCAACGCTGAACATCTCGGCCGAGGAGCCGATTGGAACCTCCCCCAACCGGCGACTGGCCTCGAGTCGCCCTTGCCTCCCTCCCGGAGACGATGCATGCACTCCCCCCCTCGTAGAGCGTCTGCTGGACCACGGTCGACCCGAACCCAGCGGCCGGCACGACCTCTGACCCGTCGATCGTTCCTCGCCGCCGGCGCCGCCGTGGCGGCGACGCCCTGGCTGTGGCGGGGTTCGACAGCGGCGGCGTCGGTGGACAGCGCTGACACCGAAGGCTTGGTCGCAGGGAACCCGTACGCGTTCGGGTTCCCTGAGCCGGACATGACCAGTTCGATCGTCAAGGACATCAGCTTCCCCCACGAGGGAGCTGAAGACTGGAGTGACACCTACGGCGCCTGCCGCAGTGGCTGCAGCCGCACACACGAGGGACAGGACCTCATGGGGGCCAAGTTGCGCAAACTGGTGGCCTGCGTGGACGGCACCATCGTCGAACTGCGCCACCGAAGCGACGGCAACTCCTTGTACCTCCAGGCCGACGACGGCTGGTACTACGCCTACCTCCACATCAACAACGACTCGCCCGAGACCGATGACGGCGCCAACCCCTTTGAGTGGGCGTTCGCGCCGGGGATGGCCAACGGGGTCAGGGTGCGGCGAGGCCAACACGTCGCCTACATGGGCGACAGCGGCAATGCCGAGGGCACCGGCGCCCACCTCCACTTCGAGATCCGCAAGCCGGCCGATGTGGTGTGGCACGCCCAGGCCGTGAACCCCAAGTACAGCCTCGTCGCAGCCAAGGCTCCGCCTGCTGTCGTCCCCCCGGAGGCTTATACCCCATGGGACAACGCAGGGAACTTCATCGCTCAGCAGTTCCTCGACGTGTTCGGCCGTGCCGTCGACCCCGTCGCCCTCTACACATTCACCGACGCGCTCCACCGCGGCGTTGCGACCCCATCGTGGTTGATCCAGGATCTGGTGCAGGCCGAGGAGAGCCAGGACCGCAACGCCGCAATCCTGCGCCTGTACCGCGCGTGCTTCAACCGTCCCGCAGACGGGAGTGGCTACTTCTACTGGTTGGCCAAGCTGCGCGGCGGGCTCTCGCTCGGGTCCATCGCCGCGCGCATGACCACCTCGCAGGAGTTCAGCCGGCGCTACGGGAGCCTGAGCAACGCTGCGTTCGTGGATGCCGTGTACCGCAACGTTCTCGGCCACGCCGCCGACCCGGAGGGCGGGAGCTTCTGGACCGACAGGCTCGACCGGAACCTGACCAGCCGGAGCGGGATGATGGTCCAGTTCAGCGAGTCAAGGGAGAACCGAACGCAGCTCTCCCTGCCGGTCAACGTCACCATCGTCCACACCGCCATGCTGCAACGCATGCCGTCGGAGGCGACCATCAACCACTGGCACTACCGGACGGCCTCTCCCGGTGCTTCGCTGACCGACATGATCGACACGCTGCGCACCAGCGGCGAGTACCGGGCCCGGTTCACCTGAGCGACCCGACCGCCCGGGCGAACCGGGTGGGCGGCTACGGCAGGGTGACCGATCTCACCTTCTCGAGGCGGGCGGCCACGTCGGTCCAGTTGACGACGTTCCAGAACGCCTTGGCGTAGTCGGCCTTGACGTTCTTGTACTGCAGGTAGAAGGCATGCTCCCAGGCATCGAGAACGAGGATGGGGAGCGAGCCGGCGGCGGCGTTGTCCTGGTGGTCGAGGATCTGGTGCACCACCAGCCGCTGGCCCAACGGCTCCCACGAGAGCGCAGCCCAACCTGACCCTTGCACCGTGGCGACCACGGCCTCCATCTGCGCCTTCAGGCCGGCCGCACCACCGAGGTGCTCATCGACGGCCGAGGCGAGGTCGCCGCTGGGCTCACCACCACCTTCGGGGCTCATGTTCATCCAGTACAAGGTGTGCAGCAGGTGACCCGACACGTGGAAGGCCAGGTTCTTCTCGAGCCCGGTGAGCGGCGGTCCGAACTCGCCCTTGTCGCGTGCCTCGGCCAACTTCTCGATCGCCGTGTTTGCTCCGGCGACGTAGGCGGCATGGTGCTTGTCGTGATGGAGCTCGAGGATCTGAGCGGAGAGGTGGGGTTCCAGAGCGGCGTAGTCGTAGGGCAGATCAGGAAGGGTGTAATCGGGCACAGGGGTTTCCTCCAGGATGACGGGCTGCTCGGGCAACCTACCCGCGCCGAAAGGCCTGCGTTTGCGAACGCACGCCACCCCCCAGACATCCTCGACGGCCGCTACCGTCGGCGGTCATGGCCACCGGGGTGGATCCGGCACTGCTCGATGAAGCCGTGGCGCTGGCGCGGATGGCGGGGAAGTTGACCCTCGGGTACTTCCGCTCACCTGCGCTCGGAG
>Ga0136612_10000155_pt1 | contig 19297 bp, 25 predicted proteins | sample AntDryUQ224A2306_2_FD_106644 | JGI IMG/M metagenome (GOLD analysis project Ga0136612, IMG submission 106644) | Polar desert sand microbial communities from Dry Valleys, Antarctica - metaG UQ224A (23.06) | ecosystem: Environmental > Terrestrial > Soil > Desert | place: Antarctica: Dry Valley... | reverse complement strand
GACCTTGACCAAATCATCATATGGACCTGTGTCGTCTATGGGGAGCCATATCGCGAGATTGCGCCACGCATCGGCGTCAGTGAGGCAACCATCAGCCGGATGAAACGCCGGTCGATACAGGATATGGCGTACTACCTTGGGTATCGTGAGGATGATTCTGTGTGAACAGATTGAGCGACTGCGGCGTGTCCAGGAGCAACGAGAGATCGAGGAAACGCCAGAGCGTTGACATTGCGTGAAATACAGAGTACCATTTTGTGTTAGTTAGGTCAGACTATCCCTCAGTGTCCGCCCGGCCATTGCGCCGGGTGTTTTGCGTGCCGCGAATCGAGCGACGATGGAAGCCGTCTCCTGGAAGAATCGCATCGTTGGCAGCGGCGAGGAAGCGCCGGAGCAATTGCTTGCGAATCCGCAGAATTGGAGAATTCATCCCAAGCATCAGCAAGACGCGCTCTCTGGTGTGCTGAACGACGTCGGCTGGGTCCAGCGCGTGATTGTCAACCAGCGCACTGGGCACTTGATCGACGGACACTTGCGTGTCTCACTGGCACTACGCGAGCATGAGGCGACGGTTCCGGTCGATTACGTTGATGTGGATGAGCGCGAAGAGGCGTTGATCCTTGCCACGCTAGATCCACTGGCGGCCATGGCCGTAACAGACTCCGAGAAATTAGACGCGCTACTTCGTGACGTGAAAACAGGAGACGCGGCGATTCAACAGATGTTGACCGAGCTCGCCGAGCGCAGCGGCGTGATACCGCCGGGCACGTTTGACCCCAACGCCGAGTGGGTCGGCATGCCGGAGTTTGAGCAAGAAGACCTCATGCCTGTTTATCACGTGATCGTCAACTTCGCATCACAGGATGCTGTGCAGGAATTTGAGCGGCTCGTTGAACAAAACGTTCCGCGTACGTCGAAGAGAACCGGAAGTATCTGGTTTCCGAAAGTTGAGCGCAAGAAGCTTCGCGATCTTGGGTATGCCAGTGACGAACCCTAGGTACCCCGTCTACATCATCTCGAAAGGACGCGCAGACAGCCGCCTTACGAGTAAAGCCCTCGAGCGCATGAACGTGTCCTATCGCATTGTGATCGAGGCACAAGAGTATGAGCAGTACGCAGCGGTGATTGATCCGGTGAAGATTCTGATCCTCGATCCGAACTACCAGCGAGACTATGACGCAATGATTGACTTATCGCCGGAGCAGAGTAAAGGGTCAGGACCGGCGCGCAACTTCGTTTGGGATCACGCAGTTAGTGAGGGCCACGCGCGGCATTGGCTCATGGATGACAATATTCAAGCATTCTACCGACTCAATCATAATCGAAAACTGAATCTTCTCGACGGTGCTGCCTTTCGAGTGATAGAAGACTTTTGCGATCGGTACGAAAACGTTGCGCTCGCAGGTCTGAATTATCGGGGGTTTGCGAAGCAGCGACAGCCGCTCAATCCGCTGATCTTCAACACACGCATTTATTCTTGTCTGTTGATTCAGAATAACATCCCATTTCGCTGGCGCTGTCGCTATAACGAAGACACGGACCTGTCATTGCGCGTGCTGAAAGCTGGTTGGTGTACGGTCCAGTTCAATGCCTTCCTTCAAGACAAGCAAGTAACACAGAGTCTCAAGGGCGGCAACACTGAAGCCTTCTATGCCGTCGAAGGAACGCTACCGAAGTCGCGTATGCTCGTTGCGATGCATCCTGACGTGGCGCGTCTGGTTTGGAAGTACAATCGCTGGCATCACCACGTTGACTATCGACCCTTCCGCGCGAACAAACTCCGGCGACGGCCTGATGTTGAGGTCCCGTCCGGCGTGAATGAGTATGGCATGCGCCTTGTCAATCTAACTCTAAACTCTGAATCATTGAGCGGCTAAAAAAATGGCAGACAAACCACATTTCACAGCACAACAGATGATCGAGGCGCTGACGGCCACGAAGGGCATGGTCTCACTTGCGGCCAAACTAATCGGGTGCTCTCCTACGACGGTCCGTAGTTACGTCCGTCGTTATGCGTCTGTCGCGGCGGCTATTGCAGATCAACGAGAAGAGGTCACCGACGTGGCGGAACTCTCGCTGTTCAAGGCGATCCAGGCCGGCGAGGCGTGGGCGGTCTGTTTCTACCTCAAAACACAGGGTAAAGATCGCGGCTACGTCGAACGCTATGAGACACAGTTGGATCTGACGATCCGGCGTGAGGCAGAGAAGTTGGCAGGACAACTCGGGTTGAACTATGACGACGTGCTCGACGAGGCCAAGCGTATCCTAGCGAGCGCCGGTGTATGACGTCGCTCTCTACCAAGGCCGAACACATCACACGCCTGGCAGCGGCGACCATCATCGCACGCCGTCACATCGTCACGCCGCCGCCGCGCTCGATTGCACCGTTCCCGCAGTGGTTACGACATAACTTCCCCGATTGGCCCTGGGATGCCCAGCACCTGCTTGACATCCAAGCCATCCTCGAAGAGTTCACGGCCGGTAACATTCAGAAGCTCATGATTTTCATGCCACCCCGTTTTATGAAGTCGCAAACCGTCACCGTGCGCTACTCCGCCTGGCGCTTAGAACGCGACCCGGCGTTGCGTGTAATCGTGGCGGCTTATGGGCAAGGGCTCGCCAGTAACTTCAGCCGCCAGATCCGCCACATAGTGCGAGAACGTATCCCGCTCAATCCCGAACGGCAAGCCATGCACGAGTGGGAGACGACCGCAGGCGGCGGCCTGCGAGCCGTGGGCGTCGGCTCTGGAGTAACCGGTTTGGGCGCCTCGCTGATTGCCATAGATGATCCGGTCAAGTCGCGAGAAGAGGCGGATAGCCCGACCTTTCGCGAACGGGCCTGGGAGTGGTACACCGATTCGCTCTATCCGCGCCGCGAGAATCCCGATACCCAGCTGCTGCTTATACAAACTCGCTGGCACCGCGATGACCTCGCCGGTCGCATCCTGGCGTCCAAAGACGGCCCCAACTGGCACGTGCTGAGCCTGCCCGCTATCAACGAGGAAGGCGAGGCGCTCTGGCCTGAACGATTCCCACTGGCAGAGCTGGCGAGTATTCGCGCCTCGACCTCCGATCGCACCTGGCACGCGCTTTACCAGCAGGCACCGACCTCCGAGGGCGGTGTGATCGTTCAACGCGACTGGTACGAGCAGGGTCGTAACCGCTACGACACCATGGACCAGGCACTGCAAAACGCCGTCTTGCGTCGCTATATCTCGTTCGACACGGCGGAGGAAGTGACGGACACCGCCGCCTTCACCGCCTGTGTGGTGGGCGACTTAATGCCGGACTATAGCCTGCATATTCGCGAGGTCTGGCGCGGCAAGGTGAGCATTCCCGAGCTGCCCGGCGTTATCGAACGCCTGGCCACCAAACACAATTGGGACGGCAAACTGCGCAATGTCGTTATTGAGTACAAGTCGAGCGGTAAGGCGACTTATCAGACGATGAAGCGCAGCGCTCCGGATTGGCTCCGACCGCTGCTGTTTGCCCACAACCCGATCGGTGACAAGGTGACGCGCCTGTCCAACGCCGCCGTCTGGATGCGGCAGGGCATGGTGCTGTTGCCGTACACCGCCGAAGGTGCGCCGTGGTTGGACGACTACGAAGATGAACTATTCGGCGCTCCCAACAGTCCCAAGCTAGACCAAGTCGACGCGACCTCGCAGCTTGTCAAGCACCTGGAGAATCCACTGAGTCAGGGGCTGCGGCTGCGGGTGCAGCGAGTCGAAGAGTATGCGGCGAATGACTAGTGTGAAGGTGTCGTCATGAACGTCTCAACCGCCGTCAACCGCATCGTCGGCGTCATGGACGGCGTTTTCGGCGGCACCGGCCAACGCTTCAACGCACGCCCGGCGCCCGTGGCCAGCGGCTCCAAGAATACCTACCGCGATCTCTACCAGATGCTCCGGCTGTTTCGCTACTCCAACCGCCTGTACGATGATCTCACGAGTGGGTTGTATCAGGTCGGGATTGACGCTCCGAGCATCAAGGCGTTTCGCAACCCAACCAATGCCGTGGTCAACTTCTACCGCGCGACATTGTGGCCGGGTTCATTGCCTGACGCGCTGCCGATCGAGCCTGCCCGTGATGACATCAATGCGGCCTTGCTATCTGAGGCCATCTTGCGTATCTGGGCCTGGTCAAACTGGGACCGCAAGAAGCAGGTCATGGCCGACTGGCTGCCGATGCTGGGGGACACCTACATCAAAGTCGGCACCAAAGACGACGGTGCGGGCACCGTCAAGCGTGTCTACCTGGAGTTGATCGAGCCTGACTACATGACCACCACCCGCACGGACGAACGCGGCTTTCTTGCTTACGTGCGGCTTGACATCCCCCAGGACGATGGACACACGTGGTACACCGAAGTCTGGGACAAAGAAGAGCAAACCTTTCGCGTCTGGCGACACGACGAAGGGCCGGATAAGGAACTTGCCGAACTCGGTGCACCCGACGAAGAGAAGCCTTTCGCCGCGTTCGGTATTGACTTTGTGCCATTCGTACATGCCAAGTTCGTTGACGACGGGCGCGAGCGTGGCGTGGCCGCCATCATTCCGGCGCTGGACAAACTTATTGAAGCCGACCAGATGGCGACCCGCTTACACGAGCAACTGTTTTTGTACAACGTGCCAAGCATGTTCCTCGAGTCATCCGGCACCACACGCGACGCCACGGGGGAGACGAGCCCGCCTATCATCAAGGACGGCGCGATCGTGGACGGTGGCGCCGTCACACTTGCCGGGGAGAATATCTGGACCGTTCCACCTGGCTTCACGCTCCGGCACTCGACGCCGAATGTCAACTTTGACAGCCATCTGAAGGCGCTTGATGCGCATTTCCAACACCTGCAACAGACGGATCTGCCCGAACTAGCCTACTACCGTATCAGTGACGCGCGCGAGATGAGCGGGCGCGCCATCCGCTTCATGTTGACCGCCGCTATCAGCCGCGTCGAAGAGGCACGCGGTAACGCTGAAGCGGCGCTGGTACAGGCTACCCAAATGGCGCTCACCATCGCGGCCAATGCCAAGTTGCCACTACCCAGCGGCACCTTTGCCACCCTGGGCACGTTTGAGGCGGGCGACTTTGAGTTTCGCATTGCCGGGCGTCCGGTGTTTTCGGATAGCGCGTTGGACGAGGCACAAGAGCAGTTGGTCCGTTCGCAGGCGGCCACCCTCAAGAAGCAGTACGGCTATTCCAACGAGCAACTGTGGCGCGAGGATGGCTTGAGCGAGGAAGACATCACGCAGATGCAGGCGGAAGCCGAGGCCGCTACGACGCAAACCACACGTGCCTTCAATGCGGGGGCACAGGAGCCGGTGGGTGGCGTCGAGACACAGGCACTGGCAGAAGAGTTGCTGGCGGCGCGCACTGGGCAAGGGGCGTGATGAGCATGTATGACAGCCAAGAGCGGCTGCACCTAAATCATGCATGCCAGTGTGTGACGTGCCACCCCGAGCGATTCCCAGGGCCAACACGCTCCGACGTGCGTGTATCCGTGCATCATTTCAGCCGTCGCTTTACGGACACACGCACGGACGGGGGTCACTATGATGTGTTCCTGGATGGCCGTCCATTTCGCTACACAATCGAGGGCATGACCGGTGCTGATGGCTGGGCCTTGTGGATTGGGATTGACCTCGCCGAGGTGCACCTGTGCTCGTGTGGATCGGGCAACGTGTGCGCAACGACGGTGCATGGCCGAATTTCGAACCGGGCTGATCGCGACCTCGTGAGTTTGTAGGCCGTGCCATCACTCCACGCCGTCAACGCTACTTACCGCGCCGCCCTCGAACGTCAGGAAGCCGCCGCGGTGGCCACCATGCTTACTGCCTACGGAACCGCGCAAGCCGCCCTCGAACCGAGCATTGCGGCGCTGGCCAAGCAGGTCGACGGCCTTGATAAACCGGATGCAGAAAAGTTATTCCAACTGAGCCGCTACCGCATCCTCGAAAATCAACTCGACGGTGAGATGGCCCGGTTGACCGGCACACTTGGGGACCGCATCACACGCGACCAAGCCGCCGCCATCGCCCTTGGCCAGGAGAGCGCCGCCCAGCAAGTACGCGCCGCCTTCGGAGAGCAGCACGGTGAGTTCGCGGCGGACGCGCTGCGGCTTACGAGATTGCCGGCCGATCAGCTTGCCGACCTGGTGGGCATGCTCGGACCCGATAGCCCGCTTAGTGCCTCATTGGACCGGCTGGGGCCGTTAGCAGCCGAGCAGGTGAAGGCCGGCCTGATACGCGGCATGGTGCTGGGGCAGGGACCGAGGCAGACGGCGCGCATGGTGCAGGACGCGTTCGGGGGCAACCTGGCCCACGCGCTGCGCTATAGTCGTACGGCAACGCTCTATGCCAACCGTACGTCGAACATTCGGCTCTACCAAGCGAATGACGATGTTATCGAGGGGTGGCGCTGGAACGCACACCTAGGACCTCGCACGTGTGCGGCTTGCCTGGCGCTCAATGGGAAGTTTTTTGAGCTTGACAAACCGATGCGCTCGCACTGGAATTGTCGTTGCGCCGCGTCGCCTGCGGTCAAAGGCAGTCAGGTTACGCTCCGGTCCGGCGAGGATTGGTTGAACGGGCAGGATGCCACTACACAACAGACCATCCTCGGCAAAGGCGGGTACGCCGCATACAAGGCCGGCCACGCACGACTGAGCGACTTCCTAGGAGAGCGTGACGACCAGGCGCTCGGCACGGTGTTTCAGCAGCGGTCGCTCCGGCAGATTGTGGGGCCGAAGCAGGCTAAGCAGTTGGCAAGTGAGGCAGCGAAACTGCCCGATCCTTGGCACAAGTTCGCGGGTCGCGCTGATGCTGAAGATTGGGCATCCGGTCATTGGTCGGGATTTACTCGGTCAATCACTGCAGAGCAACGGACGGCGCTTGATAACTACACCGGATGGGACCACAAGACCATCAATGGATTACTCCGCGACCGATTGCCTATCCCGAAGAAGGACTATGACCCTGCGGTTTTGAAGCAAGCCCGAAAAGACACTCGCGTTCTTGACGGCATCATGAATAAGGAAATCGTTGACCGCGACATCACGGCCTATCGCGTTGCGAACATCCCTGAATGGGCAGAGCGCGCCGAATCGCTTGAGGGCATGGTCATCCAGGACAAAGGCTTTGTTTCAACTTCTGTGCTCCGAAAGAATACTGAGCGGTTTGAAGACTGGGCCGCGCGTGATAATGGTGTCCCGATCATCATGGAGATTCGTGTACCGAAAGGGTCACGCGGGGCATATCTTGAAGGCTATGCGCAGCAGAAATTCGGTGATTCGTACGATGAACTTCCGGACGAACTTAAAGAGGCAGAATTACTTTTACCGCGTGATTCGCGCTTTATGATTACGAATACTAGGCGCGAAAGCGGGACGGTCCACCTCGTGATGGAACTGTTGACATGACCGCACGCTTCCCGCCACCTGAGCGTTTTGTCTCAGGAGCTGGCGAAGTGGAGTTGATTGAACCCCCCTGTGCAAACTGTGTGCATCGTCAATCACTATTGACCTGTGCGGCATTCCCGCAGCGTATACCGATCATCATCTTGATCGGCGAGAACAATCACCGCGAACCGTTCCCCGGCGACCACGGTATCCAATTCGAGCCGCTGCCACGCCAGCCAACCGGCCCGCCCGAACTAAGGAGCGGCTAACCCTCACAACTCACTAACGGTCACTCAGTCCCGACGTAGAGTCGGGCTTTTTGCATTCATGCCCAACGGCGGGGCTTTGACGCCGGTTCGCGGAACGGCAGCGCGTGACACCATGCCGGTACAGGAGATTCACATGTCTACACCCGTAACGACCGAACAGCCAACGACTGAGCCGCAGCAGGGCACCACGACGCCGTCCACCGGAGACGCCACCGGAGACATAAAGGGCGGGGACGAGCGGCGCTTTAGCAAAACCGAGATGGACGCCATTGTCCAGGACCGGCTTGACCGAGACCGCAAAGCGCGGGAGCGTGATAACGAAAAGTCCCGTCGCGAGGCCGAAGAAAAGGCTCTGAAGGAACAGTCTGAGTGGCAAAAGTTGGCCGAAAAGCACGCCGCCCGTATTAGCGAACTCGAACCGTTACACGCCACCGTCGAAGAGACAAACGCGCAACTCGGGCGCTACAAAGCCGCGCTCGAAGCGCACCTTGCCACCCAACGCGACAGCCTGCCGGACCACATCATGGATCTGCTAGACCGGTTTGACCCGGTGGATCAGCTGGAATGGCTAGCGAAAAACCGTGAATTGCTAGGACAACAGCGCGGTGGTAACGGCATCCCAACAACCCCACGACCAGCCGGGCCGATGACGACGGAACAGGCCACTGAGGTCGAGATCCAGAAACGTCTGCGGACCGGCATCTACAACATCTAACGTATTGGAGTAAACAATGGCACAGGTAGCCAAGTCAGGAACTCCGTCCCTATCGAGCGTACTTCCCTCGCAGAATGCCCAGATCGTCGGCCTCCTGGCAGGCGTGGCGCTTGCGGTCGGTGATATCTGCTATATCGCCGCCGATGGTACTGTACAGCTTTCGAACGGCACCGCCGCAAACGCGCTTGCCAAAGCTGACGGCATCGTGGCACAGGCGGCCGCCATCGGTGAGGGCGTCAGCCTATATCGACGCGTCAACTTTCGCTACGGCGCGGGCCTGATCCCCGGTACGCGCCTCTACGTGAGCGCGACGGCGGGTACGCTGTCCGACGTGGCGACGGTCGGCGGGACGGGCCCAGTGGGTTTTGTGGTGGATGCAACGCGCATCCACTTCCACGGGAGTCACTACTAGCAATGACCGACAAGGAGTTCTGGGTCGAAATGCGCCGCGCCGCCATCATCATCATCCGCGCCGTCGAAAAGCGGTTCGGCCTCCCCAGTCTCTAATCTCCGGCTCGCTCATTCTTGAGCCCGCCAAGTTAATCGAGAGTCCGCTATTGCCCGCTCTCATGTGTTGAGTGCATAGGAGAGTCCCGTGGCATACGGAACACTAATGACCCTTGATACGCTAGCCGCCTCCCAGGCGTCTATCGTGCAGATTGGCGAGGTTGACGCCTTCCGGGCGATCGACGCAGCACTGGCCGCACACAATCGCATCATGCTGGATATGCTGGCACCCCTAGTCGAACGCACCACGGACCGGCGACGTCGCTATGGTGGCGCCGACCAGATGATGATGGATGTTCTAGACGAGTTCGGCCGGGCCGACGCGCAGAAGGTAGCGGCAGGGTCCGATGTGGACTTCCCGTTGCAGCTCTTCGGCGGGTCGATCCAGTGGACGCGCCAGTTTTTCCAGAACGCGACTGGGGCTGAGCTAGCCGCACAGGTTACGGCTATGATGACCGCCGACACACGTCGCTTCATCCTCGAGATCAAGAAGGCGCTGTTCAACCCAACCAATGCGACCGTACTAGACCGGCTAGTAGATAACACCGGCTTAAATATCAAGCGGCTCGTCAACGCTGATTCAGCCCCTATTCCCCTGGGGCCGAACGGTGAGACGTTCGACGCGGCGACGCATACGCACTACCTCGGGACCGCCGCATTCGTTGCGGCTAACCTGACAAGCCTCATTGACACCGTAGTTGAGCATCAGTCAATCGGGCAGGTCATGGTCTACATCAATGCCGCGCAAGAGGCGGCGGTTCGGGGTTTCGTCGGCTTTACCGCTTACACCGACGCCCGGCTTATCAACCAGACGGCGGGCGTTATCGCCAACCGCTCGCTCGACATGGTCAACGTCAATAACCGCGCGATCGGCGTCTTCGGCGCGGCTGAGGTCTGGGTCAAGACGTGGCAACCAAGCGGATACGTCCTGGCACTGGTGGAGGGCGCAACCCCGCCACTGGTCTACCGTACGCGCAACGGTGGGGGCAATCTGGAACTGGTCGCCGATGATGAAGCGCACCCCTTGCGCGCCCGCTCGTGGGAGCGTGAGTACGGCATCGGTGTCTGGGGCCGCACAAGCGCGGCGGCGCTCAGAACAAACAACGCAGTTTATGCAATGCCAACGTTGACCGCGTAAATCTAGCCGCATGACTGAGGGGCTGCACTGGGCGGCCCCTTTGCCGTGAAAGGAGTCCACTGTGTCCGGACCACGACGCGACGCCCGACCCGACGAACGCCGCCTAATGCAGCCGCAAGACGCCGCAGCGGCACAGGCCGAGCAACAGCGCGAAGCCGCAGTACAGCGCGAAGACCCCGAGAAGCGCCTCGACGAAACTATCCCAGGCGGGAAGTTTCTGGTAGGGGATCAACTTGTGAACGCCGAAGGCCAACCGATTGACGACTCCGGCAAGGTGAAGGGCACGTAGCCATGTCGATCGATGCCACGCCGTCCAACCGCACACACTACGAGCTCGAAGGCATCACCGGCATCGGGCCAGAACTTGCCCGTGCGTTGGCCGCGCGTGGCATTGAGACACTGGGCCACATTCGCGAGGCGAGCGATAACTCGTTGCTCGGCACCTCGGGGATTGGTCCGGCGCGACTCCGGCAGCTGCGAGCGCTGGCGGGCGAATAGGCGGATGCCTTCGGGCCGGCTACCCTGGATTGGAGGCGACGGCGCTGATGCCACTCCCCACAAGCTACACCGAGGATCAAATCTGTTCGTTCATGCTCTCCGAACTGGGCACCATCGCCACCATTCTCGATTGGTCGGTCAGCACGCCACAGGTCCGTGATGCGCTCTGGGACACCTTAATTGCCTATGACGTGGCGACCGTCGCGGCCGCCACCAACATGCACAAGCTGCGCACCCTGGCCCGGCGCGAAGCGTGGCGTGCGGCCGTCAAGGGCTTGACTGACGCCTATGACTTCAGTAGTCCTGATGGCAGCAGCCGCTCTCGTTCGCAGATGGTGCGACAGGCGGAGGCCCGGCTGGTTGAGGCCGCCCAAGCCGCTAAGCGCTATGACCTGGCGCTGGCGCTTTCGTCGCTGCGTGTGCATCGCGTGAGCCCGTATGGGCCGCAGAGTGATGCTGAGCGGATACGGTAGTGAGCGTGTAGCGAGGCCTCGCCGGGGGTGATCGCCACGACATGTTCTGAACGGAGAGCAGGAGCGTGATGACCGTAACCGACTGGCGCGCCGACCTCGACCGCCTCGCGACGTTGCCGGCCAACTGGGACGATGCGGGCAGCCTGCCGATCCACGGCCCCGTCATTGACCGCGCGGAGGCGCTTATTGCGATACTGCCTACTCTCCCCGACATGGTGGACCCGCTATCCGGTGGCGTGCTATTGACGTGGCAGCGCAGCACGCGACTACTCGAGGTCGAGGTGTATGCCGACCCGCAGCCCTTACGCTCCCTGTACGTCACTGACGGCATAGCGCTCGAAGACACCACGAGTGAGGCGACGCTTACGCAGTGGGTTATGGACGTCACCCAATGAGTATCAGTGACGCCGAAATTCGCTCCCAGCGCGCCGTCGTCGAACGGTCATTCATGGATAGTTGCACTATTCAGCGCCGCCCCGCGCTGGGTACATCGGATAGCTATAACGAGCCGCAGTACGGGCCGTACGCCGTCCACCTCGCGGCGCAGCCCTGTCAGTTCTGGACCGACGCCGGGTCCAGCGGGGGCGAGGTACGCACCCTGCCGCGCGATTACGTGGGCTTTGCCTACCGTATGGCGCTGCCGGTTGGGACCGACGTGGTCGAGAATGACACGATCACGGCGGTGATCAACCAACTCGGAGAGTCCCGCATCGTCAACCCACTCAACATCGTCAGCATCCAGCACTTCGGAACCGAACTGGTGCTGCAACTGGAAGAGGCGCGCTAGTGAGATCCACTCAAGACCTGGCCATCATCACACACTACCGCGCGCGCGCCTGGTATGCCCGGCTCTTGTTGCGGATCGTGGATCGCATTGGTGTGCGCTATCCGGCGTTCGCGATGGACGTCTACCGGCGTGACATTGCGTGGTTGCCAATCGGGCGAGTTGAACTGTTGACAGGAGAATCGACGGTGCTGCGCATGCGACACCTCGACGCTAAGGCCCGAGAGCGAGGGCTCTAATGGCTGGCATCAGCATCAAGACGACTAACAATTTCGCCACCGAAACGCGCCAGTTTCAGGCCGCCAAGAGCCGGGCAGGGCGGGCGACGGTGGCCGAGTGTGTAGCGATGGCGCAGACGCTGGTGCGCGTTGATACCGGCCAACTCAAAAACGATATCCGCTTTGGTGAAGAGGACGAAAACACGTTCTGGTTCGGCGCTTCCTCAACCGGCCACGCACTGGTCAACGAGATTGGCTCCCGGCGTATGAGCGCCCAGCCCTACTTGCGGCCATCCGCTGATCGCATGTTTCCGACCTATGGCGACCGGCTCAAGAGAGAACTGGGATGAGCGTTGTCTTGGAGCCGAACTACACCGGCGCGCTGGTGCAGCACCTGATAACGGCGCTGCCTGCCGTGTTGTCCGCCCTCTCGCCGCCGATCGTGCTCGCTATCACGAACATTCGCGCAAACCTGGACGGCCTCTCGGGTAACCGGTTCGCGATCGCCGTCGTCAAAGCTGGTGGACCACCCGCCGACTGGGATGCGCGGTTGGCCAATCCCCGGCTTGATCTACACATCTACGGACCAACCGACTATGAAGCCGACCGGCTCTATCGTGCAGTGCGTTGGTTACTCGAACCGGCCGATGGACGGGCCATTGGCTTCACTGCCGCGTTGTGCCGCGTGACGGACGTGCGCTATGAGACGAGCCATCCACTACCGCTACCCGATGGCGACTGGTCGCGAGTGATCGCCCCAGTGGTGTTACGCGCGAGAATGATAGCGGTATGATCATCGATCCACTGGTTCTCGTCCAACCAGGACTCCCCCATGAGTGGGAGATCCCAATCGAATTCAAGCAACGCTTCTTCGGGGAGCGGTTGATCTACACCATCGAAGAGCTGCAATGGATGGGTCGGCTCCAGACGGCGCGCTGGTTTCTGGTGCGCAACGAGATGGGCTTACGCTGCGCCGTCGGCCCCAAGTCGTGCGGCGCGGTACATCCTTACATCTCGCTCGGATGTGTCGAGCAGCCCTGGAACTCGCTCAACGACCTGTTACTTCTAGAAGAGCGTATGAGCGAGCAGCGGGGTCAGGTCCACGGCGAAAACCTACGCATCACAGAGCGGCAGATCATCGCCAAGCATCGCGGGGCGATCGAGCCGATCCTACGCCTGGAGGATGTTTACAAACTGATCCGCCGGATGAAAGCGAAAGGGGCCATTGACGCTAAAGAAGAGCGCTGGTACATGAGTCAGTTAGTAATTTCAGGATTCGATCCACATAGGAGGTAGTCATGGCGAGGTTCAAATATAACGGCCCGGCGGATGTTCTCTATCTCAAGGAGGATGGCCCCGGCTATCCCAAGGGGTCTGAGGTAGAACTGTCCGCCGAGCGTGTGTCTATGATGCGCGCGGGTGGGCACGAGTTCGAGGCGTTGGAGGGCGACCTGCCAGAGCCCGCGGCGATCCCGCGTGATGATGAGGCGGCGGCGTTCGAGCTGGCTCGCCGTGCGGCCGAGAACGCGGATATGCCCGCGCCGAGGGCCGTCAAGAAGTAACTTCAACCAACAATCGACGCACGCGCCGTACGGCATAGAGCCAGGCGGCGTTTTTGTTTGCCGCAGAGGCGAAAGGATAAACGACGATGCCACAGTCTCCTGATATGGTACTTGCCACACGCAATAGCAAGTTCTACTACAAGGATTACGTCAGCACCAATACACTCCCGGCCGTCGCGGCCTATGGCACGGCCTGGACCGGCTACACCGAGGTAGGCTTGACCACGGGCGGCATTGACTTTACTACCGAGATGACCCGCGGCGAAATTCGTGCCGACCAGTTATTCGACCCGGTCGACATTCCGGTCACCGGCCGCACTACGAGCATTGGATCCGGCTCGCTTCAGCCTGACCCGCTCCTGATGAAAGAGGCAGCGGGCTTTGGCACGACTGCGACCGTGGCGCCTATTACCGGCGTGCGCGGTACCGATACCTGGACTATTAGCTCTGGCATCCCGTCCAACACCTACAAGTCCCTGGGCGCTGAATTTCAGCAGCAGAACGGCGAGGCGCTGCAGTTCCTGGTGATCAAGGGCGTGCCAACCGGTAATCCATCCGTGAACATCGGTCAGGCCGAGAATCCGGCGAGCTATCGTTTTGAGGTGCAGGCCGTCCCTCCAGGGACTGGTGCCACCCACGGCCTCGCGCTGGTGCGACGCATTACGCCGTCGATTTAGTGATGGCAACGAAAGCACAGGTGCGCGTGCTGGCGGAGAACGGCCAGCACGACGCGCCAAAGGACGCCGCGCCGCGCACCCATGCGGTGGACGGGGTGGAGCACGCCATGCGGGGCTACGATGACCTGGACTGGAAGCGTTTCCACCGCTTTACTGCGCTCTCGAAGAAACTACCGGACGTAATCGACGATCTCGATCTTGTCGACCTTGATAACGATGATGCCGGTAGCGGCGAGTTCGATCTGCAGTTCCAGCGGATCTATCTAGCGCTAGCCCGTATGGCGTTGCCGACCGTCGAGCGCGAGCGGTTCGAGGCGATGCACCCGTTCGAGGTGGTCAACATCGTCAATACCTTCGTGCAGTATGTCAATACGAGCGCTGAGGGAAAACCGGGGGCGCAGCTCTTGCGCCCTACCCAGACCGCGTAATCGAGCAGGCGGGTCGGTTACAGGCCCGCTTTCACGCCGCCGATCCCCAGTGGTGGTTTGAGACTCCGCCCTGGCTACGGGATCGCTGGTCAATGTTGATCCCGAAGCTGCAGGCTGAAGAGATGCTGACAGCGTTGCAGGTCGCGGTGTTCCCGAGCATGAACGCGGGGCAGCGGCAGCACCTGATTGATGAGCTCAAAGCCATCGTGCAGGGCGAAAAGGCCAACCATCTATACGACGCCAGAGGCTATCGCATCGTCTACTCGTTGGATGAGGCGATCGGCCACACCACAGAGAGCAACGTCCAGCCGCTCGCCGGATTCTTCGGCTGGGCCGAGTAGCAAACTACGGAGTTTCAAGGACTGGCGACGGGCGCCAGTCCTTGTGTTGGGAGTGAACAGTGGCCAGCGGTGGCGTTGTCGGATCAGCCGTATACCAACTACGCGTCGACGACGCCCCCTTTGTGCGCGGCATGCGCGACGCCGAGCGCACCGCCGATACTGGCACCCGGCATATCGGTAACCAGTTCACCGGACTAGAGAAGGAGAGCACCGGATCACTGGGCCGCATTGGCAAGTCCATCGGTGACGTAGGCAAGATCGCCGGTGGTTTTGTCATTGCCCAAGGCCTGCTCAAACTCCCCGGAGTACTCAGTGGGGTCGTCACCGCTGCCTCAGACGTGGTCGAGTCCACCAACAAGGTCAACGTCGTGCTCGGTGGTTCGAGTAAGGTCCTGACCGACTTCGCGGAGACATCAGCCCGCACGTTCGGTATCTCCAAGAACTCGGCGCTCGAATACGGTGGCACGTTGGCAGGCTTGTTCAGGGCGATGGAGATCGGCGAGGCCCCCTCGGCTGAAATGTCCAAGAATCTACTGACGCTTTCGGCAGACATGGCGTCGTTCAACAATGCCAGTCCTGAAGAGGTGCTGGAAGCGCTGCGCGCTGGTTTAGTTGGTGAGACCGAGCCGCTGCGCCGGTTCCAAGTCAACCTCTCTGCCGCTCGCGTGGAGGCCGAGGCCTTCGCGATGGGACTGGCCACGCCGCTCGTCAATGCCGAGAAGATCACGGAGGCTAACCTCAAGGTCGAGAAGGCCACGACCGCGCTGACTGAGGCACAAAAGAAGCACGGTCGCGACAGCATCGAAGCTCGCGAGGCAGCCAACGCGCTGGCACTAGCCCACCAGGGCGTCGAGAAGGCGATGGAGGGCAGCAATGTCGAACTAAGCGCTGCCCAGAAGGCGCAGGCCACCTACTCGATCGTTATGAAAGATACGGCGCTCGCCCAGGGCGACTTCGGCAATACCAGCACCGGCATGGCGAATTCCGTCCGGCGAATCCAAGCGATCATGAGCGATACGGCGGCCGAGATTGGCGGGAAGCTGCTACCTGCTATTGAGCCACTGATCGCAGGATTCGCCGAGCGGCTCCCGAGCGCGATCGATACCACGATCGGATTCTTCGGGCGCATCTTGGGCGCGGTGAGTGGCCCACTCAACGATGCCTGGGGATTGGCGCGCGATAGCGTCTTGACATTCATCCAGGCCCTTCAGGGGGATTGGGCAAACACTGAGGGTATCCGGCCATTACACGCTGCCATTGGGCAAATCGGCGTCATTCTTCGGGAGTATGTCATCCCCGCCGTCGTTGGTTTTGTGCAGGAAACCCTACCCCAACTGCGGGAGTTTGCCTCGGCTGCAGGCGCGGTTTTCACCGAACATGTGATACCCGCCATTATGCAGCTAGCGGCAACGTTCCGCGACGACGTACTGCCCGCCGTGCGAGCATTCTTCGGTTTTCTTTCTGAGCATCGCGAAACCATTCTCACGGTCGTCGCGGCAGTCGCTACGGTAGTCGCCGTCTTTAGTACGGTCGCTGCGGTGGTCGCGACCGTGAGTGGCGCTATTGCCGCCGTGACGGCGGTTGTCGCGCCCTTGGTGGTGGGGCTCACGACGGTGGGTAGCACCACGGCTACCCTGGTCGCGATCCTCGGTGGCCCAGTGACGCTCACGATCGCCGCCGTGGTGCTCGCGGTCATCGGGTTAGCCGCTGCCTGGCAGACCAACTTCCTCGGTATCCGTGACCACACGGCAGCGGCCTGGGCGGCGATTCAGCCGGTGTTGGAAGCACTGCGCGACCGGCTCAATGTCTTCGTTACCAACATCCTGCCGGAACTTCAGGGAGCCTGGGAGAATATCCGTGCGGCGATCACGGTTGCGGCAGGCGTGATTCAGACGGTCGTCGTCACGGTCTTCGAGGCCGTCTCTGGATTCCTTCGCACCCATGGCGAAACGATCATGGCTATCCTCTCCGGCGCCTGGCAACTCATCCAGGAGACCATCAACAACGTGCTAGCGGTACTCTCGAGCCAGATCCAACTCGTTCTCAATATCATTCAAGGGGACTGGTCCGGCGCCTGGGAGAACGTCAAGACGATCTTCAGCACGGTCTGGGATCAGATCGTCGTCATCGGTGACACGCTCGGAAACCTACTCAAGGCCACGCTCGAGCTGATCTGGAAGGGCATCGTGGCCGGGGCCGAGCTCTACTGGGATCGCGTCAAAGAAGTCACTCGCGAACGTTGGGACGCGATCAAGGAGCATATCGACAATGCTGCCGGGGCACTCAAGGACGCGCTCTTGTGGCCGTTTCGTGAGATGCGCGACGCGGTCGGGGGCATCGCCACGGCGGCAGGGAATAACTTCCTCGCACCACTGCGAGCTACACTGAGCCGTTTCGGCGACTTTGTGAGCGGCGTCAAGGGCGCGGTCAACTGGATCGGCGGCCAGCTCAAGGTCGGCGAGATCATCTCCGGCTCATGGGGAGCACCCGGCATCCCCGGACTGGCGCGCGGTGGCCGGGTGGTCGCTCCTGGACTGGCGATCGTTGGTGAGGAAGGGCCGGAGTTGGTCCGGCTCGGGGCCGGGGCACAGGTTACCCCCAACGCTCCAAGTGAATCTGTCATGCGGGGCATGGACCTAGGCGACAACCTGATGGCATTCCACGGGCGCGGCGGCCCGCTTGACTTCGCCAGGGGCATCGTCTCCGGCATCGGTGATCTGGCGACGGACGCGCTGTCAATCGTCGCTAACTGGGCCGGTAAGGGCGCGTCTTGGGTCGTCGGACAAGCACTGGAGCGGTTCAGTGTAAACCTCGACCTGCCAGGCGTCTTCGCGCAGATCGGCCCGGCCGTCGCCAGCCAGGTCAAGGACGCGATGGTCGATTTGGTCAAGGGCTTGCTCGACGGCCTCGCCGCTAAGATCCCCGCTGTCGCGGCCGAAGGTGGTGGCCCGCTGCCCGGTGTCGGTGGTTGGTCCCGTCCAGCGTCCGGCGTGATCACACAGGAGTTCGGTCCGGCCAACTGGGCGGCGGCCTACTCGAACCACACCGGTATCGACATTGCCAACGGATTCGGCACGCCGATCTACGCGGCCAACGCCGGTAACGTCACCAACGCCGGTGTGATGGGCGGCTACGGCAACGCCCTCATCATTCGCCACACTCAGATGCTCCAGACACTCTACGGTCATATGCAGCGACTCATGGCTTTTGTCGGGCAGCAGGTCGGCGGCGGGCAGCAGATCGGCGAGATGGGTAGCACCGGCTATAGCACCGGATCACACCTGCACTTTGAGACGATAGAAAATGGCTCCCCGGTCAACCCGCGCCGCTACGTGCCTTTCGCGAGCGGCGGCATCGTGACCCAGCCGACGCGCGCGCTGATCGGTGAGGCAGGACCTGAAGCGGTGATCCCCCTATCACGGCTCGGTGTGGGTGGCGACGACGCCGGGGCGGCCAGTGATGAGGCGACTAAGATTTTCGCTATGCTGAAGGCAGCCGTCGAACTGGCGCGGTCCATCGGCGAGGCCGGTACGATCCGGCTGCCTAGTCGCCAATTCGTCGCCGACCTCAAATTCATGGCCGAGCACGCCATTGAGAGCCTGGGCGATTCTGTCGCCGCGCTTGACTCGCTGCGGGGCGAGAACTTCGTCGAGCGCGCCGGGCAGGGTGCGCAGGCCATGAGCGCCGTCTTTGGCTCCCTGCGTGCCGCGCTCGACTTCTCTCGTGCCGGGGACGAGGGCGTCCAGTTTTCACATGTCAACCTCATCAGTGATCTGAAGTTCATGGCCGAGCACGCGCTGTCGAGCATTGGGGACACTATTGCCCTGAGCGACTCCGCCAGATCCGAGGGGTTTGTCGCGCGCGCCCAGGCCGGGGCCCAGGCCATGAGCGCGGTCTTCAGTGCCTTGCGTGCCGCCTTTGATTTCGGCAAGAACGCTGACGAGCGCGGCGCCATGCAGTTCAGCCATCGCGACCTGGTCGCCGATCTCAAATTCATGGCCGAGCACGCCGTCCTTAGCATCGGCGACACGTCGGCTATGCCCGTCTCGATTCGCCCGGCTGACTTTCTAGAGCAGGCCCAGGCGCTTTCGGGCGCCATCAGCGGCGCCTTCTCATCACTCGGTACCGCGCTACAGTTTGCCCGCTCGGCCAGTGACGCGCTGAAAAGCGGCGTTGACCTGGGCGGCGCGGAAGGGTTGATCGACGGACTGGCGAACTTGGCGCGGCTGGCGGTGGTTGCCTTCGACCGGGCGGCGGGCTCAATGAGCGGCGAGGTCATGGCGGCGGCGGT
>Ga0136612_10000154_pt1 | contig 19356 bp, 20 predicted proteins | sample AntDryUQ224A2306_2_FD_106644 | JGI IMG/M metagenome (GOLD analysis project Ga0136612, IMG submission 106644) | Polar desert sand microbial communities from Dry Valleys, Antarctica - metaG UQ224A (23.06) | ecosystem: Environmental > Terrestrial > Soil > Desert | place: Antarctica: Dry Valley... | reverse complement strand
GCCAGGTCATCGACGGTATCGGCCGCATCAAGCTCCTCGCTGAGATATCCGCCCGCCTGCAGGTCCAGCAACTCACCGCCCACCCGCTCCTGGGTCATCAGCACGTCGTAGTGGCGCTGCCCGTCGGACAGCGACGAGTGGATCTCGGCGGTCTCCGCGTCGACGAGATAGGCCGACAGCGCGCCCGCGTCCAGCCGGAACAGCGTGTTCGACAGTGAGCAGTCTCCCCACATGAACCCGGCCAGGTGCAACCGGACGAGCAGTTCGACCTGGGCGTCGAGCAGCCGGCCGGTCAGATGCTGGCCTCGTGGGTTCGCGAACAAGGCTCGGTAGGGCGTCGAGTAGTCAAGGAAGTTGGCGACCAGAATCGCGTCCAGATCGTTGCCTCGGTCGACGACGACGCCGAGAACCTGCACCGCCGGGATGCTCAGCTTGTCCAGCTGGCGCAGGAGCTGGTACTCCCGCCGAGCAAGCCGCTCATGGATTTCCTTGAGCGCGAAGATCTCTCCCGCCTCAGAGACGAACCGGACGACATGGCGGGAAAGGCCACGTTGCGGAACATCGACGAGGCGGTCGTCAACCCAGTCCGCCAACGGCTCTCGCCAGGGCAGGGTCAGCAGGCCGGCCGTCGCCTCCGCGGGGGGACTGAACAGGAAGCGCACGCAGTAGCACGCTAGTCGCCCCGGTGAATTCAGGGTGTGCAGTGGTTCTGGCTCAGGGGCACGTCAGGGTGTCGGTCAAGGGGTCTCCCTGATGACCGCGAAAGGCCGGTGGAGATCAACTGGTGGGGCCCAGCAACCAGGCCCAGGAGGACCATGATGATCGAGGCCCGCAGCCTCACAAAGAAGTACGGCCAACTTACAGCCGTCGATGCCCTGTCCTTCTCCGTGCAACCCGGTGTCGTGACCGGCTTTCTCGGGCCGAACGGTGCCGGCAAGTCGACCACGATGCGGATGACCCTGGGGCTGGACCGGCCGACATCCGGAACGGTGACGATCGGTGGCCGGCTCTATGCCGAGCTGGACAACCCGTTGCGCACGATCGGAGCGTTGCTCGACGCACGATGGGTGCATCCCAACCGGTCGGCCCGTAATCACCTTTCCGCGATGGCTGCTCTCGCCGAGCTGCCCGAGCGTCGGGTCGACGAGGTGCTCGACATGGTGGGGCTCAGTGCGGTCGCGAACAAGCGGGCCGGCGCGTTCTCACTCGGGATGTCCCAGCGACTCGGGATCGCCGGCGCACTGCTCGGTGATCCCGAGGTGCTGATGTTCGACGAGCCGGTCAACGGGCTCGATCCCGAGGGGATCGTCTGGATCCGAACGTTGATGCAGGGCTTGGCGGGCGACGGCCGTAGTGTCCTTGTATCCAGTCACCTGCTCTCCGAAATGGCCGTCACCGCAAAACATCTCATCGTCATCGGGCGTGGTGCGCTGATCGCGGACTGTTCCACCCAGGCGTTCCTAGACCAGGCAGTCACCGCCGGTGTCGTCCTGCGTACGCCGGATTCCGAACGTGTACTGCCGCGACTCCTGTCGGCCGGCCTCGAGGTCCACGACGACGGTGTCGACACGTACCTGATCACCGGTGACGGGGTCAGCACTGACCAGGTCGGTTACCTCGCCGCCGGTGTCGGAGCGGTCATCCACGAACTGTCTCTGCGCCGCGCATCGCTGGAGGAGGCCTTCATGGAGCTGACCGCAGATGCCGTGCAGTACAGCGCTTCCGGCGCCCCGGGTGCCACCTCCGATCACGAGCTGGCCCTTGCGGCGGCCGCACAGTGAGCATCATGAGCTCCACCGCGCGTACCGAACCGGCTCGAAACGCCGGCTCCCGTCGGCGATCAGCTACCGACACCGCCTCACCGCGACCCGTACCATCCCCTCGTCCTGGCCCGCTGAGCGTCGTCCGGTCGGAGTGGATCAAGCTGCGTTCCACCCGTTCTCCGTGGTGGTGCATGGGGCTGGCCTTGCTCATCCCGATCACCTTCGGTGTGCTGATCTCGAGCCAGTCCGATGAGGGAAACACGATCTTCTTCGCCTTGGCCGGGATGCAGTTCGCCTCGGCGGTGATCCTGGTGCTGGCCGCCCTCGCGGTGACCAGCGAGTACCGCTTCGGCACCATCCGGACCACTCTGCAAGCACAACCCGGCCGCACCCGGGTGTTGTGGACCAAGGCCGGGGTGATCGCCGCTGTGGCGTTCCTCATCGGCGAAGTGGCCGCTTGGGCGACCTTCGCGGTGTCCCGGTCCTTCGACGAGACAGGGGTCCTGGTCCCTTCGGAGTGCGGACGACTGGCGGCTGGTCGCCGGATACGGCCTGGTCTATGCGCTACTGGCGGTCATCGCAGTGGCTGTTGGCTCGCTGGTACGGCACCCGGCCGGCGCGGTGACCTTGTTGCTGGTCTGGTCGTTGGCTATCGAAAACCTGGTCAACGTCATTCCCGGCTTCGGCGACGACATCTACGGCTGCTCCCGTTCGTGAACGGGACGTTGTTCGCGGGGGACCCGCAGATCACGGGGGTCACTGATCCGTTGAGCACGCCGGGCTCACTCGGCATCCTTTCCGGAATAGCTCTCGTGCTGCTGAGCGTGGCCACCGTGGTCCTGAAGCGACGGGACGCCTGACGGCATGAGAGGTCGGCCGGCGGTGCCGGCGGCCGGACCGATCAGACCAACGGGGGCCCGTTCTGCTGGCACCACCACCGCGAATCGAACAAGGCCACGGATCAACCACACCCACCGGCCATCCCCACCCCGCGCTGACTGGCCACCAGGCGCGGACGGGCAGAGCCGGCCATAGCCGTAGCGACCCGCACCAGGGCGGGTTCGGTGCTCACAGGGTGGCGTTGGCTACCGGTACGGCGAAGATCTCGCACCAGATCAGGACGGTGACCGCCTCCACGCCGGCGGCCGGGATCGCCCCGGCCGGGACCTCGTAGTTCTGATCCCCGATCGTGCCTTTCAGGTCGCCGAGCAGCGTGCCACCGTCCGGTACGGAGACGTTGGCACCGGAGACCAGGTACACGTCGTAATCAGGTCCGGATTCCACTGAGAACTGTTCGAATCGGACGAGCAGCGAGCCGTCCTCGAGCTGGATCAACAGGGCCACACCGGCGGCGTCATGATCGATTCCGACGAACTGTGCCGTGGCGACCTCGATCGGCCCGGCGGGCGGCGGAGGCGGCTCGGGGGACGGTGCCGACGAGGAGCTCGCGGCCGGATCCGAGCCCGCGCTCTCGTCAGTTGGCGGGGAAGCCGATGGCGCAGCAGCGGTCAGACCATCCGGTGCTGCCTCGTTGACGGTCGATGAGATGTAGGAGGGCAGCACGGCGATCGTGACCGCGACGACCAGTGGTAGGAGCCCGGCCAGCTGTCCGGCCCATCCCCGATGGGTCAGCCGGGCGATTCCGACGAGTAGGCCCAAGGCGAGTACGCCCGCACCGATCCCGAACGTCACGGCCTGCCAGCTTCCGGCACCAGAGACCACGGCCCCGATATGGGTGAGAGCCCAGAAACCAACGAAAACGGCGATCAGGACGTACGGTATCCAGCCCAAGTGCGGCCACTGAATCTTTGCCTTGGCGGGCTTGCTCCGGCCGGCCGGACTGTCGCCGGCCCCGCTGCTCTGGGCCGGCGCGTCGGTACCCTCGCCCTGATCCTGGGTGGTGGCGCCGAGTCGAGACACCGGACGAGCGTCCCACGCTGCGGACCGGACGGCTGTGACGTCTTGGTGACTACCCTGGGCCGCATGTGCGGGATCATCGGCTACGTAGGGATGAAGTCCGCCGAGGACGTCGTCCTCGAGGGCCTACGGCGGATGGAGTACCGCGGGTACGACTCTGCCGGCATCGCGCTGGTGACAGCCGACGGGTTGGCGACGGCAAAGAAGGCCGGCAAGCTCGCGAACCTGGAGAAGGTGCTGGCCGATCAGCCGATGCCTGCGGCCACCACCGGCATGGGTCACACGCGCTGGGCGACGCATGGTCCCCCCGTGGATCGCAACGCACACCCGCACGCTTCGGCCGATCGCCGGGTAGCCGTGGTGCACAACGGCATCATCGAGAACTTCGCCAGACTGCGTGGCGAACTCGAACGGCAAGGTGTGGAGCTGGCCTCCGACACCGATACCGAGGTCGTCGCCCATCTCCTGGGCGCGGCGCACGCTGCCGAAACCGGCCCCGATAACGACCGGTTGGCTGCGGCCATGCGCACCGTCTGTTCCCGGTTGCAGGGCGCGTTCACCTTGGTGGCTGTACACGCCGACCACCCGGGACAGGTCGTCGGGGCCCGGCGAAACAGCCCGCTGGTGGCCGGGATCGGAGACGGGGAGTATTTCCTCGGCAGCGACGTGTCGGCCTTCATCGCGCACACCCGGGACGCCCTGGAGTTGGGCCAGGACCAAGTCGTCACCCTGGACCTCGAGAACGGGATCACAGTCACCGATTTCGCCGGTACACCGATGCGGCCCAGGCGCTTTCATGTCGATTGGGACGCGGCGGCGGCGGAGAAGGGCGGCTACCCCTGGTTCATGCTCAAGGAGATCGATGAGCAGCCGGCCGCCATCGCGGACACGTTGCGCGGCCGCCTGTCCGACAACGGGCAGATAGTGCTCGACGAGGTACGGCTCTCGGATGAGGACCTGCGAGACATCGACAAGGTCTTCATCGTGGCCTGTGGAACGGCCAATCATGCGGCCATGGTGGCAAAATACGCCATTGAGCACTGGACTCGGCTGCCCTGTGAGGTGGAGCTGGCCAGCGAGTTCCGGTATCGCGATCCGGTGCTCGACCGCTCGACACTGGTCATCGCGATCAGCCAGAGCGGGGAGACCATGGACACCCTGATGGCGCTGCGGCATGCCAAGGATCAGCAGGCCCGGGTGCTGGCTATCTGCAACACGAACGGATCGACCATTCCGCGCGAATCCGACGCCGTCCTCTATACCCGGGCTGGACCGGAGGTGGCGGTCGCCTCCACCAAGGCTTTCCTGGCTCAGCTTGCCGCCTGCTATCTCGTCGCGCTCTATCTGGCGCAGGCCAGGGGCGCGAAGTACGCCGATGAGATCGCCGCGATCGTCGCGCAGCTGAACAAGCTTCCTGACGCCGTGGCCGAGACCCTGGGCCGGATGGATCAGGTGCGGGCGATCGGCCAGGAACTGGCCAAGGAACCCACAATCCTGTTCGTCGGACGCCATGTCGGATATCCCGTTGCGCTCGAAGGTGCCTTGAAGCTCAAGGAACTGGCCTATATCCACGCCGAAGGATTCGCGGCTGGCGAGCTCAAGCACGGCTACATATCGCTCATCGAGGAAGGCACCCCCGTCATTGCGGTGGTTCCTGCCCGCGGGGGAAATAGCGTGCACAGCAAGGTGATCAGCAATATCCAGGAAATGCGGGCCCGCGGGGCGAAGACCATCGTGATCGCCGCGGACGGTGACGTCGAGGTTGCGCCGTACGCCGATCACCTCATCCACGTCCCGATGACTCCGACGCTGCTGGCTCCGGTGCTGACCACGATCCCCATGCAGGTCCTCGCCTGCGAGATCGCCGACATGCGCGGCCTGGACGTCGACCAGCCGCGGAACCTGGCCAAGTCCGTCACGGTTGAGTAGTGCCCGGTCTTATGCCACGAGTGCCGTCAATCCCCGCGCAGTGATCGTCGGAGTCGGCATCGACGTCGTCCCGATCGAGCGGTTCGAGCGGGCTCTGACTCGTACGCCGAGCATGCGCGCCAAGCTCTTCACCGAGGCCGAGCAGCGCAGCGCCTCCGGTCGACCACGGCACGCCGAATCACTGGCTGCGCGCTTCGCCGCGAAGGAGGCGCTGGCCAAGGCGCTCGGGGCACCCGGCGGGATGGCCTGGACCGATGCCGAGGTCAACGCGGACGAGCATGGTGATCCGTGCCTGGAAGTGCGTGGGACGGTCGCCGCCAGGGCAGCCGCACTGGGCGTGACCCGCTTGCACCTGTCGATCTCACATGATGGGGGGATCGCCTCGGCGGTTGTGATCGCAGAGAGCGAGCCGCAACTGTGATCGGCCTGTACGACGTCACCACCATCCGGGCAGCTGAGGAGGCGCTCCAGCGGACCTTGCCCGACGGCTCGCTGATGCAGCGAGCCGCCGCGGGGCTCGCCGCACACTGCGTCCGGTGGCTGCCCCACGTCTACGGCGCGCGGGTGGTGATTCTGGCCGGCGCCGGAAACAACGGCGGAGACGCACTGTTCGCTGGAGCGCTACTGGCCCGCCGTGGTGCGGGTGTCGTGGCGGTTGCCCTGGATCCGGATCGGCTGCATGTCGGCGGTTGCGCAGCATTGCAACGAGCGGGAGGTCGGATCCGAGCTCTGAATACGATCACCAACTTGGGTGTGGTTGTGCGACAAGCGGATTTGGTGTTGGACGGCATCGTCGGCCTCGGTGCCATCGGCCAGCTGCGAGCACCTGCCGACGAGGTGGTCGAGGCAGCCAACGACGCTTCAGGGCTGAGGGTGGCGGTGGACCTGCCCAGCGGCGTCCACCCCGACACCGGCGCCGTGGACGGGACGGCTTTCCGCGCTGCTCGAACCGTGACCTTCGGAGCGATCAAGCTCGGACTGGCCGTGGGCGAGGGCCGCGAACACGTCGGGGACCTCGACGTCGTCGACATCGGGCTGGGGCCTCATCTCGGAGCTCCGGCGGCGCTCCAGCTCACCGATGATGACGTGGCCGGTCTCCTGCCTCGAGCCGGGGACGGTGATGACAAGTACAGCGGTGGAATCCTGGGTGTGGCCGCCGGATCAGCCGCCTATCCGGGTGCCGCGGTCCTGACCGTGGGTGCGGCCCTGCGGATGCGATCGAGCTTGGTCCGGTACGTCGGCCCCGCTGCCCTCGGCGTGAGCTCCGCGTGGCCGGAAGCGGTGGTCTCCGACGGCGTCCCGTCCGAGGCAGGATGGGTACAGGCATGGGCGGTCGGTCCGGGTCTGGGTCGCGACAGGGCTGCGGCGCAGACTCTGGCCAACGTGCTGCACAGCGACTCACCCGTGGTCATCGATGCTGATGGGCTGCGGCTGCTGGCCTGCCGAAGGGTGTTGCTGCAACGGCGATCGGCCGTGACGGTCCTCACCCCACATGACCGGGAGTTCACCGCGTTCGACGTACCGCTGGGTGCCGATCGAGTAGGCGCCGCAACGGCACTGGCGACCCAACTCGGGGTCACCGTGCTCCTCAAGGGCGCGGCCACGATTGTCGTGGATCCAGCCGGGCGCACCTACGTCAACGCCACTGGTACGCCGGCGATGGCATCGGCCGGCAGCGGGGACGTACTGACCGGAATCATCGGTTCCTTGCTCGCTGCCGGTCTGCCACCTGGTCTTGCCGCTGCAGCCGGTGCGCACCTGCACGGCCGCGCGGGGCAGCTCGCCGAGCGCGCCGGGGCACTTCTTGCCACCGACCTGATCGCCGCCCTCCCAGCCGCCCGCGACATCGTGGTGACTGACTGAGCCCGGCGGCCGGGCTGCGCCTATCGCCCTAGTCGGGAACGGTCCAGGCGTGGTCGGGGATCACCCGCATGGCGACGGTGTACGTACTGGTGAAGGGTTCCGCGGTCATTCCGATCGCCTCAAGAAGTTCCGCGTACTTGTCCATAAGTCCGGGCACCTCCGCTGCCGACGGGGCGTCGGTGGCAAGTTCGGCCCGCCCGGCAAGTACGACCGCGTCGCCGCCGAACGCGTTCGAGTTGAAGTTCAGTGTCACTCGATCATTGACCGCGATGTGCCTCAGCTTGGCAGCACTGGGCTGGCTGTAGACCAGGCAGGCACCATCGATCCACATGAACCAGACCAGCCGAGGCGCCGGACGGCCGCTGGGTGTCACAGTGGTCAGCCAGATCAGAGTGTCGTCATTGAGCCGTCGGCGGATGTGATCGTTCAGCTCGAATGCCATGCTGCCCATCATGGCCGAGGGTTGATCCGGTGCTGCGATCCTTCAGGTGGTGTAGCGGATCTCGACCCGTCGGTTCTGCTCGCGTCCTTCAGGGTTGTCTTCGCCGCCGGAACTGTTCGGAGCCACCGGTTCGGTCTCGCCACGGCCCTGCACGTCGAGAGCGAGATCGGGTCGCGCCGCCGTGATCGCCGCAGCTACGGCCTGCGCCCGCTGTCTGGAGAGCTCGAGGTTCGCAGCGTCGTCCCCGACCGAGTCGGTGTGCCCGATCACTGAGACGGCTGCCCCTTGAGGGATCTCGGCGACCAGCAGGCCGATCCGCTCGGTGGCGACCGGTGAGACCTCGGCGCTCCCGAAGGCGAACAAAATGTCGGAGTCGAGACTCACCACGGTCTCATCGCCCTGAGTGGTCTCGGTCTCCAGCGGCTCGACCGAACCGCTGGGGTCCCACACCCGCACGCTGCCGCCTGGGTTCCACGTCCGAACGCTGGCCTCCAGTTGCTCAGCGGTGGGATCCCCGAAGTCCTCCTCAGCCCACGCCGGGCTGGTTACGGTCGTCGAGGCCGCAAGTGCGAGCAGGAGCGCCGCCGTCGTGGGAGTCCTCATCGCTCGATAGGGACGCCGGTGAACGACGGCCACACCTCACGGATGCTGACATCGACCGTGTCTATGTCGTCCTGCGGCGCCGCGAACACAGCGAAGACGAGCATCGGGGTGCCGTTGACGGCCTCCGTGTCCACCGAGTCCGAGCCCCAAGGTGTGGATCCGTCCCGGATGATCGAGTACTCCTTGAGATTCTCGAGGTCCAGCAACGACGGCCGGAAAGTGCCCTGCTCGAGGATGTCGTAGAGCGACACTGTCTCGTCCTGAGCGATCGAGGCGAAGTTCGGCGTGACGACCAGCCGCAGCTGCATGACCTCACCGTCAACCTGTAGTGATTGCACTCCGATAGTGACCTCGTCCTCGGGCGAGGCGGCCAGCGCAACGGTCTGCTCTACGAAGACGTCATTGGGGTCGAATTCGTCCACGCCTGCAGCCGAGCCGGCACCGCCGTTGTCCTGCTGCGTCTCCCCGGGTGTCGAGGAGTCGCCATCCTCCGAGCCGGTACATCCGGCAAGGATGGCGAGCGCGGTCAAGATGCAAACCAGCCGGGTGGTGTTCTTCAGCATGATCACGATGGCGATGATCTCCTTGTCGCCTGGGGCCTTTCGCGGTGTGGCCCTCCTCGACCATCGCACACGTCTTAATTCAGACGGGCGGCCATCGGCTCCGGTTCCGCGATCATCTCGGCAGCAGTGTCAAACTGGCCCAGATGCACACATCCAGGCTGGATCGAGCTGAGATCATCGTCGATCTCGATGCCATAGCTGACAACGTCGCGGTACTCAAGGCCAGGGCGCAGCGGCCACTGATGGCGGTCGTCAAAGCAGATGGGTACGGGCACGGCCTCGTCCCCAGTGCCTTGGCGGCGGTTCGCGGCGGCGCAGACATGCTGGGTGTCACGGTGATCGAGGAAGCGCTGGCTCTGCGCGAGGCCGGCATCGGCGAACCCGTCCTCGCCTGGCTCACCGGCAGCGGCGAGGACCTGACCGCGGCATTGATCCGGGATGTGTCTCTGTCGGCCTCCTCGATCTGGATGCTCGAGGAGATCGCCGCGGCTGGCCAGGCTTGCGGTCACGTTGCGCAGGTGCACCTCAAGGTCGACACGGGGCTCTCCCGCGGCGGTGCGCACATGTCGGATTGGCCGGATCTGGTGGCCGCCGCAGCAGCCGCCCAGGACGTCGGGCAGGTCCGGGTCGCGGGGATCTGGACCCACTTCGCCTATGCCGACACCCCGGGCCATCCGACCATCGGCGTCCAGCTGGCCGGCTTCGACGAGGCGGTCGAGACTGCGGCCCGGGACGGCTTGGGCGATGTCCCCAAGCATGTCGCCAACTCGGCGGCGACGCTGACCCTTCCAGATGCCTATTACGACATGGTCCGTCCCGGGATCGCGGTATACGGGCTGGATCCGATGGGTGGCGACCCGGCGGCCTACGGGCTCCGGCCGGCGATGACCGTGCAGGCTGCGGTGACGTTGGTGAAGCGGGTCCCCCAGGGCTCCGGAGTGTCCTACGGCCACGAGTACACGACTTCGCGGCCGAGCACACTGGCGCTGATTCCGGTGGGCTACGCGGATGGGATCCCGCGCAACGCCACCAACGTCGGCCCGCTGTGGCTAGGCGGGGCGCGCCGCACCATCGCCGGACGGGTGTGTATGGACCAGTTCGTGGTGGACATGGGCGACGACCCGGTACAGGCCGGTGAGACAGCCGTCCTGTGGGGACCGGGTACGGCCGGCGAGCCCACCGCTCAGGACTGGGCGACGGCCCTGGGCACCATCCACTACGAACTCGTCTCCCGGGTGGGCGGCCGGATGGTGCGGCGCTACCTGAGTTCGGTTCCGGACGAGCTGCCGGGCACCGTGCGTAGGTCATGAGCCGAAGACCGGGCGCGGTCGAGGTGCTGGGTGGGGCGGCGGTTGGCCTGGTCGCCGCCGGAGCCACGGCAACTGTTCTGGCTCGCCGTTTCGCAGCCTTTCGTCGGCGCGATGCCCAGGCAGACGTCATTTTCGGCCGCGGGAAGTCCGAGGAGAGCGATCCCGTGCTCGACAACGTGGTGCTGACCGACGACGGCTTGCCGCTGCACCTGGAACAGGTCGGGCCCGACGAGGCCAGCCTGACGGTCGTGTTCGTCCACGGTTACACCCTCACGCTGGGCTCCTGGTACTACCAGCGAGAAGCGCTCACGCCGCTGACCGGGCGGTCGCTGCGGCTCCTCTTCTACGACCAGCGTGGCCATGGCGCTTCCGGCTGGGGAGATCCAGATCGCGGCACGATCGACCAGATCGCCGACGACCTGGGCCGGGTTCTCGACGAGCGGGTGTCGACCGGACTGATCGTCCTGATCGGGCATTCCATGGGTGGGATGGCCATCATGGGTCTGGCCGAACGTCGCCCCGAACTGTTCGGCTCGCGGATCGTCGGTGTCGCGCTGCTCTCGACCTCGACCGGCAACCTTGCCTCGGTCGGCTTCGGTATGCCGCAAGCGATCACCGGCCTGAGCACGGCCGTGTTGCCGCTGGTCGCCAAGCTCGCCCAGCAACGGCCGCAGGTCGCCGAACGCACGCGCCGACTGGGTAAGGACATCGCTTTTCTCGCCACAAAGCGGATGACATTCTCCAGTCGCCAGATCGCTCCTGGGTTGGCGTCCTATGTGGACAGGATGATCGCCTCGACCCCGGCCGACGTGATCGGTGCCTTCTTCCCATCGCTGGCCGGCTTCGACAAGTCGGGGGTGCTCGGACCGCTGGGCAACGTGACCACGCTGATCCTGTGCGGTGACGCCGATCGGATGACACCCAAGGCACACAGCGAACTGCTCGCCGAAGAACTGCCGGGCAGCGAACTGGTCATCGTCGACGACGCCGGTCATCTGGCTCTGCTGGAACGTCCGGATGTAGTCAACGAGCACCTGCGGTCGTTCCTGAGGCGCTGTGCTCGACGCAAACCACGCGCCGCGCTCACACTCGTGGCTGCCGACGAGGTCGCGGCCGGACCGCGCGACGCGTGAATCGGCACATACCCGGGCCAACAGGCAGGACATGCCGTTGTCTCTGATGGTCAACCTGCCCACCGCAACCAGTACGCACGAGTTCGGCCGGGACCACCTAGCGCCGCTACTGGAACCCGGCGATCTGATCATCGCCAGTGGGCCGCTGGGCGTCGGCAAGACCGCGTTGGTCCAGGGGATCGGTGCGGGGCTGCGGATCGCGGAACGGGTGCTCTCACCGACGTTCGTCATTTCTCGTGTGCATCGGGGGGGCCGGGTCCCGCTTGTCCATGTGGACGCCTACCGCCTGGGCTCGGTCCGCGAGATCGACGACCTCGACCTCGACGCGGACCTGGCCGAGTCCGTCACGGTCGTCGAGTGGGGCGAGGGACTGGTCGAGCACCTCAGTGCAGAACATCTGCTGATCGAGCTGAGCATCCAGCCCGATCTCGAGACCCGCACCGCCATCCTGACGGGAAGCGGGCCGGGTTGGCACCAGAGACTTTCCGCGATCATGGAGCTGTGACCAGCGCGCTGCGGCCTGTCGTGGTCACAGCTCCATGATCGCGGGTGATGGATGCTGCCTAGGCTGGATGTCGTGCTCGCTCTGGCTCTGGACACCGCGACTGCGACGGTCGTGATCGGCATCATCGAGATAAGTCCACCGGCTGAGTCCGGTTGGCACACGACGTCGGTACATGCGGCGCGAACCGTCCCGAGTAACAACCGGCACGCGGAGACCCTCGGGGAGTTGATCCCCGGCGTGCTGACCGAGGCTGGCGTCGGCGCGCCCGATCTCGGGGCCGTCGTCGTAGGGCTGGGTCCGGGGCCCTTCACCGGACTACGCGTCGGGGTGATGACCGCAGCCGCACTCGGTGACGCACTAGGGGTCCCGGTCCATGGCGTCTGCACCCACGACGCCATAGCCACGATGCACAAGGCGCTGGCGGGCTCGGTGCCGGATGGAACGATGGTGCCCGCCGAGGGCTTTGCGGTGGTGACCGATGCACGCCGTCGCGAGTGCTACTGGGCCACCTATGACGCCTCGGGTACTCGAATCGGTGGGCCCTACGTCAATCGCCCGGACGAATTGCCGGCCAGATCAGACTGGCGCCGCGACGGCTTGGTGATCGGCGACCCGGCTTTCTCCGAAGCCCTTGGAACCGACGTACTCCTGGCCCCGCCGGACCCGATGGGACTCGTGCTGGCGACTTCCGGACTGACGGATGGCGGCCAGCCGGCTGGACCGCTCGAGCCGATGTACCTGCGGCGACCGGACGCGACACCCCCGGCCCCCCGCAAGCCGGTGACGCCACGGTGACCAATGCCGCGCCTCGACAGAAAGTGCTGCTGCGCCACCTCGGGCTTGGCGATCTGTCAACGGTCATGCGGATCGAGGAGGAACTGTTCGCACCGGACACGTGGACCGAGGCGATGCTGCGTGATGAGCTGAGCCGGACCAAGAGCCGCCACTACCTCGTAGCCGAGGCCGAGGTCGAGAATAAGGCGCAGGTCGTCGGGTACGCCGGGCTCGTCGCTTATCGCGACGAAGGGCACATAGCCACCATTGGCGTACGAAACGCCTTTCAGGGCAAGGGGATCGGCGCACTGCTGCTCGATGCGTTGCTGGCCGAAGCGGACCTACGAGTTCCGCGGGTGTTACTCGAGGTGCGCGCGGACGCGGCCATTCCACAGCGGCTCTATCGCAGCCGCGGATTCGCCGAGATCGGTCGCCGGCCCAACTATTACCCGTTGAGCGGCGCGGATGCGGTGGTGATGGCCCGTGGCTGAATCTCGATCAGGTCCACTCGTTCTCGGGATCGAGACCTCATGTGACGAAACCGGTGTCGGGATCGTTGCCGGACATAAGTTGCTGGCCGACGCGGTCGCTTCCAGCGTCGAGGAACACGCCCGCTTCGGCGGCGTCGTACCGGAAGTGGCCTCTCGCGCTCATCTCGAGGCGTTGATCCCGACCGTCCATCGAGCCTGTGCCGATGCCGGAATCACACCGTCGGATGTAGACGCGATCGCCGTCACCGCCGGCCCGGGGCTGACCGGCGCCCTGCTCGTCGGAGTCGCAGCCGCCAAGGCGTACGCGCTGGCTCTGGGAAAGCCGTTGTACGGCGTCAACCACCTGGCCGCACACGTCGCGGTCGACACCCTCGAGCACGGAGCGCTGCCTGAGCCGGCGGTGGCGTTGCTGGTCTCCGGCGGGCACTCCTCGTTGCTCCGCGTCGACGATATCACCGGGTCGATCACCTCGCTCGGGTCGACCATCGACGACGCCGCCGGAGAGGCCTTCGACAAGGTTGCCCGCGTCCTGGGGCTGCCCTTCCCGGGCGGCCCGCACATCGACCGCCTGGCCACGACCGGGTCTGCGGATTCGATTGCCTTTCCCCGCGGTCTCACCGGGCCGCGCGACGCGCCCTACGACTTCTCCTTCTCCGGTCTCAAGACGGCTGTCGCACGCTGGGTGGAACGCCGGGAACGGGACGGGGAGTCGGTTCCCGTCGCCGACGTCGCGGCGGCTTTCCAGGAAGCCGTCGTCGATGTTCTGACCGCCAAGGCCGTACGGGCCTGTCGGGAAACCGGGATCGAGCATCTGATCCTCGGCGGCGGGGTGGCGGCCAATCGCCGGCTCCGCGCACTGGCCGAAACACGCGCCGCCACGGCGGGGCTGCGGCTACGGGTGCCAATGCCGGGGCTGTGCACCGACAACGGCGCGATGGTTGCCGCGCTCGGCTCCCTGCTGGCCGGCGCCGGCGTGCCGTCGTCTCCGAACGACCTCGGGGCCGACTCGACGCTGCCGGTCACGCTGGTGTCGGTCCGGGCCTGAACATCGACTCCGGGCAGATGTACCCCGGTTGATGAGTTGGCACTCTCGGGACTAGAGTGCTAAATCGGAACGACCGGTATCTGGCACCCGCGACGACAGGCCGGTCGTGCCGAACCACCGAACCATCTGTCAGAGAAATCAATTGCGCACTACGCGACTACGCCCCAGAAGGGGGAGGTCAAGAGAAGTGACGACCGCTACCAAGGTCAGAATCAAGCCCCTCGAGGACCGCGTCGTTGTCCAGGCAAACGAGGCCGAGACGACTACCGCCTCCGGTCTGGTCATCCCGGACACCGCCAAGGAAAAGCCGCAAGAGGGCACCGTCATCGCTGTCGGCCCAGGCCGGATCGACGACAAGGGCCAGCGCGTCCCGATGGACGTCGCCGAAGGTGACACCGTCATCTACTCCAAGTACGGCGGCACCGAGGTCAAGTACGGCGGCGAGGACTACCTCGTCCTCTCGGCCCGCGACCTGCTCGCGGTTGTCGAGAAGCAACTCGCTCCATCGGTAAAGCACAACCGGTTCAACCGCACCATCGGCACGTGTGACCCGCCCCGAAGCCTCTCGTGGCATCGGGGCGGGTCCGTGCTCAACCCCAAAACCTGCGAAGGGACACCACCTCCATGTCCAAGCTGATCCGTTTCGACGAAGCTGCGCGTAGTGGCCTGCAGCGAGGGGTCGACCAGCTCGCAAAGGCGGTCAAGGTCACCCTCGGCCCCGGCGGGCGCAACGTTGTCATCAACAAGAGCTTCGGGGCCCCGACGATCACCAACGACGGCGTCACCATTGCCCGCGAGGTGGACCTCACCGACCCGTTCGAGAACCTGGGTGCCCAGCTGGCAAAGAGCGTGGCCACCAAGACCAACGACGTCGCCGGCGACGGTACGACCACGGCCACGGTGCTCGCCCAGGCGCTCGTGCGTCACGGTCTGCGAAACATCACCGCAGGCGCCAACCCGGCCGCCCTGGGGCGCGGCATCGCCGCCGCCGTGACGGCCGTGAACGACGCGCTGGACAAGGCCGCGACGCCGGTCAACGGACGTACCGAGATCGCCCAGGTGGCGACCATCTCCGCGCAGGACTCCGAGATCGGCGACCTGATCGCCGAGGCGATGGAGCAGGTCGGGACCGACGGTGTGATCACCGTCGAGGAATCGAACACCATGGAGACCAGCCTCGAGATCACCGAAGGCATGCAGTTCGACAAGGGCTACAGCTCGCCGTACTTCGTCACCGACGCGAGCGCCATGGAAGCTGTTCTGGAGAACCCGTACGTACTGCTGCACAGCACCAAGATCAGCGGGTTGTCCGACCTGCTTCCCCTGCTGGAGAAGGTGATGACGGACGGAAAGCCGCTGCTGGTCATCGCCGAGGACGTCGAAGGGGAGGCGCTGTCCACCCTGGTTGTCAACGCCGTTCGCAAGACGTTCGTGGCGGTCGCCGTCAAGGCCCCGTACTTCGGTGACCGGCGCAAGGCCTTTCTGCAGGACCTCGCCGTGATTTCCGGCGGACAGGTGATCGCCCCGGAGGTCGGGCTGAAGCTCAGCGAGGTCGGCGCCGAGGTGCTGGGCAAGGTCCGGCGGGCAACGATCACCAAGGACACGACCACCCTCGTCGACGGGGGTGGAAGCACCGACGAGATCGCCGCCCGGGTCTCCCAGCTTCGCACCGAGATCGAGAACACCGACTCCGACTGGGACCGGGACAAACTCCTGGAACGCCTCGCCAAGCTGGCCGGGGGAATCGGCGTGATCCGGGTGGGCGCGGCCACCGAGGTGGAGCTCAAGGAGAAGAAGCACCGCATCGAAGACGCGATCTCGGCGACCCGTGCGGCGGTCGAGGAAGGCGTCCTGCCAGGTGGTGGCAGCGCCCTCGTACACGCCGGCGCCGTGCTGGTGGACGGCCTGGGCCTGGAGGGCGACGAGCGCACCGGCGTCACGATCGTGGCCCGCAGCCTGCGCGCCCCGTTGGTGCAGATCGCCGACAATGCCGGCGTCGAGGGCCGCGTCACCGCCGACAAGGTCCTCGAGCTGGGCCTGGGACATGGTTACAACGCCGCGACCGGTGAGTTCGGCGACCTGTCGGCTGCCGGAGTGATCGACCCAGTCAAGGTCACCAAGGCAGCGCTGACCCATGCCGCGTCCATTGCCGCGATGATCTTGACCACGGACAGTTCGGTTGTCGAGGCGCCGGCCAAGCATGACCACGAGAACGGTGCGGCCAACGGCCACGGTCATTCCCACGGGCACGGTCACAGCCACTGATCCACTCTCCGTCGTGCCGGCCAACGAGGCGAGCTGGGCGGACCTGCAGACCGACTGCGGCCATCCGGTGTCGGGCGCGACCAATGCCTCGTGGTGTGCCCGCGCCATCGAGGGGGCTACCCCATGACCACGAAGAACGTGCTCTCAGAAGCCCTCCACGTGGGTACAGAAGCTGTGTTTGCCGACGCCGGGTTCACCGAGGTCAGCCGTCCGACGCTGCGACGTGTCGTGATGCGGGTCGACTTCTGATGCCCTAGCTCTGCGAAGGCCGAGTTCCGGGACGGCGGTCCCACAGCCGGAACATGCCGCACGGTGCTGCCAGGATCAGAACCGACCCGCAGCCCAGGAGCCCCCGACCCACCTCGTCCCCGAGGCGGTCGGAGTCCACCAGACCTCCGACGATGGCGAGCACCACCGCGACCGAGAGGATCGCGAACGCCGACCAGATCACCACCCCGAGGCGTCGCCCGGGGGCGAAGAGATGCCGTGCGGCGCGGACCAGTCCCACCACCCACACCACTACGCCGGCGACGCCTGCCAGGAGAATGCCCAGGAAAATCTGTCCAAGGTCGCCCCAGGGCTGATCGGATTCCGGCATCACCTGGAGCAGCAGCAGGGCGGCGCCCATGACCGCCAGCGCGGCTACCAACCCGAGCAGGGCCGCCAGGAGGGGCCGCAGCACCAGCTGACGACCACGGCTCATGTGAGCTCCTTCATCGGGAGGTCGTCGGCGGCGCACTCACATGCCTGGTCGACGCATCCGAAGGCACCGACAGCAAGTCCGACCAACGAGTCCAAGGTTAGGAAAGGGGCGGCGGTTTGTGGCGTACCGGCTCTTCGGAAGAAGTCAGTCTATGGCGCTCTCGGAGGCGACCACCCCGTCGGCGTACCCGCGTGCGTACTCCCAGGTCACGTACTCGGCCGGATCAGGGTCGTACGGCGGCTCGTGCAGACCCGTGATGCCCTCGTCGAGAAGCTGCCGCAGGTTGGACTGCATCAACGCCCAGCCGATGTGGTGGATCGTCTCGCAGTCCGGGCAGTCGATCACGATGCCCTTGATGCCGGTCGGCTCCAGCAGGGTGCGGTAGACCTCGAGGTCCTCGAGATCGACCACGATGTCCTCCCGCTCCTCGGGAGACAGCGGCACCTGGTCGTCCTCGTGGTCGTCCTCGAAGTCGGCATGGTGATCGGCATCGTCGGCATCGTCGGCATGGGGCTCGCCGGGTAGATCGGAACTCACAGGAGCCACCGTAGCCCGCACTACGATGAGGGCTCAGGGCGACAGACCCCAGGGAAGTCGGCCGAGGATTCAGATGCGGGCACAGTGGGGAGCACAGGTGGACCAGCGCAGCGGTTACGGACCGAAGTTCCTCGACGAGGGCCTGACCTTCGATGACGTCTTGTTGGTCCCGGCTGTTTCGGACGTGCTGCCGAACTCCGTCGACACCTCTACCCAGCTCTCGCGGAAACTGCGCCTGGCCATCCCGCTGGTGTCCAGCGCCATGGACACGGTGACCGAGTCCCGGATGGCGATCGCGATGGCCCGCCAAGGCGGGGTCGGAATTCTGCACCGAAACCTGTCGGCCGACGATCAGGCCAACCAGGTCGATGTGGTGAAGCGGTCTGAAGCGGGAATGGTCAGCCACCCGATCACCTGTGCCCCTGACGACACCATCGCCGCCGTCGACCGGCTGTGTGGCCAGTACCGGATCTCGGGCGCACCCGTTGTCGATCCCGAGGGAATCTTGCTTGGCATCGTCACCAACCGCGACATGCGCTTCGAGACCGACCCGACCCGTCGGGTCCGCGAAATCATGACGCCGATGCCATTGGTGACCGCGCCGTACGGGGTCAAGCCCGACGAGGCGCTTGCGCTGCTCCGGCAACACAAGATCGAGAAACTCCCACTGGTGGACGAGGGGAGGCGACTGCGTGGATTGATCACGGTGAAGGACTTCGTCAAGAGCGATGAGTACCCCTCGGCCACCAAGGACGACACTGGCCGGTTGGTGGTCGGCGCGGCCATCGGAGTTGGCGAGGATTCCTACAAGCGGGCCGGTCTGCTGGTCGAGGCCGGGGTGGACGTGCTGGTGGTTGATGTCGCCCACGGCCACCACCGCAGCATCCCGGAGATGGTGGCTCGGTTGAAGGCCGACGCCACGGTCGAGGTGATCGGCGGCAACATCGCCACCAGGGCCGGCGCGCAGGCACTGATCGATGCCGGCGCGGACGGGATCAAAGTCGGGGTAGGACCAGGATCGATCTGTACGACCCGTGTCGTGGCCGGTGTCGGCGTACCTCAGGTGACCGCGATCTACGAGGCGGCGCGTGCCGCTGGCCCGGCTGGCGTGCCGGTGATCGCCGACGGCGGCCTGCAGTACTCCGGGGACATAGCCAAGGCCATCGCGGCCGGTGCTGACTCGGTGATGCTGGGCAGCCTGCTGGCCGGCGTCGAGGAGGCGCCCGGGGAACTGGTGTTCGTCAACGGCAAGCAGTACAAGACCTATCGCGGCATGGGTTCGTTGGCCGCGATGCAGAGCCGTGGCGAGGCGCGGTCGTACTCCAAGGACCGGTACTTCGCCGATGACGTGCTCTCCGACGACAAACTCGTGCCACAGGGCATCGAGGGTCAGGTGCCCTACCGGGGGATGCTGGCCGGTGTCGCGCACCAGTTGGTCGGTGGACTGTGCGCGGGAATGGGCTACTGCGGCGCGGCCACGATCGCGGACCTGCGTGACCACGCACAGCTGATG
>Ga0136612_10000153_pt1 | contig 19369 bp, 16 predicted proteins | sample AntDryUQ224A2306_2_FD_106644 | JGI IMG/M metagenome (GOLD analysis project Ga0136612, IMG submission 106644) | Polar desert sand microbial communities from Dry Valleys, Antarctica - metaG UQ224A (23.06) | ecosystem: Environmental > Terrestrial > Soil > Desert | place: Antarctica: Dry Valley... | reverse complement strand
TGCTCTACGAGCGCTACGCGCAGGTTCTGGGCACCGGCGAGATCGTGTCGATGACCACCGAGCAGCTCGACGCCCTCGCTGACCCGAGTGCCGGATCCGGCAGCACGGTGCGCCGGCTGCGGCGCGATCCGCGATGGTTGCTCAGCTCTCCCGCCTTGAGCTCTCTGCGCATCGCGGCGCACCGCGTGGTGGGCGAACGGCTCTGGACCAAGGCGCGATCTGCGACGCCGCTGCCGCTGCTGCTGCCTGCCGACGAGGACCGCATGTTCCGGTGGGTGCAGTACGACATCGACAGCGACAAGGCGAGGCGCCTGCTCGGATACCGCCCGCGCGTCGATATCGAGCGCGGAATGGACCTCACGGGCCAGTACCTGCGCTGGGCAAGCCTCTGAACGCGCGCCGCTCGGCCAGGGTCAGTGCAATGCGCCGACGACGAGGTCCTCATGCTCGCGAATCCATGCGAGCGTGTCGACGAGGATCTGGCGAGCACCGCGCGCGGGACGCCACGACGTCGTCGCGAAGAGCTTCGCGCAATCGGACAGGTAGACCGGCACGTCGCCGGCACGTGCCTCCTGCAGCGCGCTGATCGGCACCTCGTTGCCCGTCAGCTCCTGACACAACACGGTCGTCTCCAGCAGCGACAGACTCGAGGCGACACCCCCGCCGACGTTTACCGTCAGGCCATCCCAGTGCCCGGCGTCGAGCAGCTGTTGCTCGACGAGATCGACGACATCGGCGACGTGCAGGAGGTCGCGAACCTGGTGACCCGTACCGCCGTAGCCGATGTACGTCAAGGGCCGTCGGAGGTGATGGCTGAGCAGCCAGTGCGTGAACACGCCCTGGTCGACCTTCCCCATCTGCCAGGGGCCGGCGATGACACCGCAGCGATTGATGACGGCGCGCAGGCCGCGGTCGCGCGCGTACTCGGCGATCAGCAGCTCGGCTGCGAGCTTCGTCGTCCCGTACAGCGTGCGCGGTCCATCGAGCGGGAACATTTCGCCGATGCCGGCGCTCGTGGCACCCACGGAGGGCTGTTCGTCGCACAGCGTGAAGCGCGTCGGCGTGTCGGTCAGCGCCAGCCCGTGGAGTGCGTCGACGGGGTACACGCGGCTCGTGGAGAGAAAGACGAGTTGCGCGTCGTCGCGCGCCGCGCGATTGATGCAGTGATACGCGCCGAACAGGTTCGTCTGGACGGCATAGTCGGCGCGTCCGTCGGTCCCCGCCAGAGCGGAAGGCTCGGCCGAGCATTCGACGAGGGCATCGATCGTCGCGACCGCGTCGAGGTCCGCTGCAACGCGTACATCGCCGCTGACGACCTCGACGCCGGCCTGCCGCAGGCGTGGCAGGTTCAGCTCCGAGCCGCGACGGCGCAGATTGTCCAGCGCGATCACATGCCAGTCGGGATGGCGGGTAGCGAGTGTGATCGCAAGATTCGCGCCGACGAACCCGGCCCCGCCCGTGATGAGGATGCAGGTCACGCCGCGAAGTGCCTGAGGAAGACCTCGTCGCGCCGGGCGAGGGAGTGGTGTGCGCGGACGAACTCGAGGCCGCGCTCGCATTGGCGCGCCACGGCCTCGTCGTCGCGGGCGAGCGCCGCCAACGCGCTGACGATCCGGTCCGCGTCGGGTTCGTCGACCACCGTCGCGACGTCGCCGAAATACCGCACCTCGGCGGCGTAGCTCGGCGAGACGATCAGCACCGGGCGATTGGCGGCCAGGTAGTCGACCGTCTTCGTGTAGAGACTTGTGCGTACGAGATCGACGAGATCGGAGCCGGGATCGAACGTCACGGCGATCAGGGTGACATCGGCAGCCGCGAGCACGGCCGGGATGGCATCGCTCGCCACGAGGCCACGGTAGTGCACATGGGGGCCCCTGAACGCGGCGGGCAGCGCGCTGCCGTAGACGTCGAGCTCCACGCAGCGGCCGTCGATGTCGAGTCCGGCATGTATCTGCCGGCAGATCTGCAACATCGTGTCGAAGAACATGTCGTTGATCGCGCCGGTGTACATCAGGCGCAATATCCCCGGCTCGCTCAGCCGCTCGCGCGCGGCGCTCGCCCGGGCGTACGGCTCGGCGTCGAGATAGTGAAAGAGAAACTCGCCCTCGACGCCGAAGCGCTCCCGGTAGCGCTCGGCCATCGCCGGACTGGTGACCCAGAGCTTCGTCGCATGACGCAGCAGCTGCGTCTGGTTGCGCCGCACGAGGCGGCCGGCCATGAATCGGGCGTTCATCGCGCCCCAGTCGTCGGTCTCGAAGACGTAGAGCGGCAGCCCCGTGGCGACGCTGAGCCGATACGCCGCGAGCGCGAACTCGCAGCGCCACGGGACCGTCAGGATCGCGTCGATGCCGCGGGTGCTGACGATGTGCTGCGCGGCCCGCATGATCGGTCCGACGCGCAGCAGGTTGACGTTCTCGCCGAGCGGCGCGAAGACGCGTCGCGGCCGAAGGTTGGTCGCGCCCTCGGCGTTCGGCACCACGGTGTGCCGACAGGGTAGGAACGTCCCGCGAACGAGCGGATCGGCGCGATGAAATCGCTTGTCGCACAGCACGTCGAGCCGTTCCATGTCGTAATCGCGCAGCAGCTTGTTGACGATCAACGGTTGGCCGCCGACAGAGCTCGGGGGGTGTTCGGACATGTACAGCAGGCGCTTGAGCCGCACGCTCACCACCCGAGCGGGATCAAGGCGCGCTGCAGCAGGCGAATCCCGCGCTCGTGCGATCGGTGCTGTGTTCGTGCCAGCCAGCTGTGCACAAGCCGCGTGGGGATCCCGCGCGGATCGCCGAGCGCGCTGCCCGGCGACCGCCCCAGATGCTCGGCCAGCGCGCGATAGTCCGGGTCCCACACGTCGAGCCGGGCGAACCTCTTGGGCCCGTGTGCGACCAGCCACTCCAGGACATCCTCGTCCCACGGATACCAGCGCTGCTCGGAGACCGCCTTCATGTCGAGTCCGGCCTGCTCGTACGCGGCAAACCACCGCGGGTCAGCGGGACGTACCTGGCTCTCGGGCACGGCGTCCATGAAGTGGTACTGGCGGTAGAGCTGAATCGGGCGCTTCTGGGGGTGATGCAGGCGCTCCCAGCACTGATACCAGCGCTGCTTGCTCTTCATCCGGCTCCACGCGGCGTACTGGTAGTGCAGCACGAACTGCTCATCGAGATCGATCGAGGGCTGGTCCTCCCCGGCGGGAACGCGCGTGCTGTGCAGCGCCAGGCCGTCGTGTTCGCGGCCGTCGTCAACAAAGCCGAAGGCGATCGAGTCAGGCCCGATCCAGGCCCGGTCGCAACCGGGCAGCAGGTTCGCCCAGCGCAGCCGCAGGACGGTGCCCGGCTGCGCCCGCAGAGCCGCGCCCCAGGCGGCGGACGACATCGTGTCGGCCGACAGTGCCTCGTCGGCGTCGAGCGCCATGATAAGCCGCGGGCCCTCGATTTCGCGCGCGGCCTGAATCAGGGTTCGCTGACGGCGCGCCTCGTCGTAACACGGGTCATCGTCGACGATGAGCCGCACGCGACGATGACGCCCGGCGATCTCCCGGGAACGGTCGGTCGAGCACTGGTCGAGCACGATGATGTGGTCCGCCCACTGGGCAGCGCAGTCCAGGAAGCGCTCGAGAATCCATTCCTCGTTCTTGACCGGAGTGACACAGATAACGGTCGGAAGGGGAGATCTGGATCGCGCGGGCATCGCGGGACAGGTTGCCAGATCGCGGATTTGCTCCGGCTTCGATGAATGTTGCCGCGGCGGCGAGCGCGTCATCTCGTATCCTACGTGCAGTGCCAGTCGCCATCGTCACGGGCTCGGGCGGGCTCATCGGGTCTGAGTCGGTCCGCCACCTCGTTGAGCACGGTTTCGATGTCATCGGCATCGAGAACGATATGCGCAGCCGTTTCTTCGGCCCGGAAGCGTCGACGGCACCTAGCACCAAGCGGCTGACGGACGCCTATCCCCGTGAGTTTCGCTCGCTGGAAATCGACATCCGCGACCGCGAAGCGATCGAGCGCGTCATCAGCGCCGAGGCCGCGCAGCTCGAGATTCTCGTGCACACCGCCGCGCAGCCGTCGCATGACTGGGCCGCCTCCGATCCTCACATGGATTTCACCGTCAACGCCAACGGCACCCTGAACCTCCTGCAGGCGGTCCGCGACGCCCGGCCCGAGGCGACGTTCATCCACATGTCGACCAACAAGGTCTACGGCGACCAACCGAACGGTCTGCCGCTCGTTGAGACGGCGACGCGCCTGGAGCTCCCCGAGGATCACGCCTACTACGGCGGGATCCCGACCACGATGTCGATCGACCACTGCCTGCACTCCCTCTTCGGGGCCTCGAAGGTCGCCGCCGACGTCCTCGTCCAGGAGTACGGCCGCTATTTCGAGATGCCGACGGTGTGCTTTCGCGGGGGCTGCCTGACCGGGCCGGCACACGCCGGCGCGAAGCTCCACGGCTTCTTGTCGTACCTCATGAAGTGCGCGATCACGGGCGAGCCCTACACGGTGTTCGGGTACGGCGGCAGGCAGGTGCGCGACAACATCCACTCGGCTGACGTCGTACAGGCGTTTCACCGGTTCCATCGCGATCCCCGTCCCGGCGCGGTGTACAACATGGGTGGTGGGCGCTCTAGCAACGTTTCTGTGCTTGAGGCGATCGCGCTGTGCGAGGAGATCGCCGGTCGCGAGCTCGCCTACGAGATATCCGATCAGGCGCGCATTGGTGATCACCGCTGGTACATAAGCGATTTCTCGGACTTTCAACGCGACTATCCCGGTTACGAGCTGCACTACGGCATAGATGACGTGTTGCGCGAGATCCACGACGCCAACGCCGAGCGCTGGCTCGCGGTTACCGCGCTCTGATCCGCAGGCCATACGGCGAGCTTCACCGTCGATGAGGATCACGTTCATCGCCGGGCGCTACTGGCCCGCGACCGGAGGAGTGGAGACGCTCGTGCATCACGTGGCGGGCGAGCTCGCCAAGCGCCACGACGTCACGGTCGTCGCCGACCGCATCGACGAGCGCCCCGACGAGCGCCTCAGTGAGAGCATCCGCCATCCGCCCGCCTTCACGCCATTTTGCGACGGCGCCGTGCGCGTCGTTCCGGTCGAGCTTCGTTCCCGCCACCGCGTGGCGCTGGCGCCGCTCGCTGCGCAGGTCGTGCCCGGCTTGGCGCGCTTCGCCTTTGGCCCGCCGCGCGTGCCGATGATGGCGCTGTACGCCGGCGTCGTCGGCGCGCTGCTGTCTAACCACGTCCGTGGCACCGACGTCGTGCATGCGTGGACAACCGGATTCCTCGGCGCGGCCGCCGTCCACGCGGCACGCGCCGCCGGCCGGCCGGCCGTGATGACGCCGTTCGTCCACCCCGGCCAGTGGGGCGACGACCTTGCCTCGCGGCGCCTGCTGCGCCGAGCCGACCGCGTGGTGGGTCTGCTCGACGTCGAGCGCGAGATGTTTCACGCGTTCGGGGTGCCGGAGAGCCGGACCGATACCTGCGGCGTGTGTGCGCCGCCGGTGATGACCGGCGGCGGCGCGGCGTTGCGCAGTCGCTACGCGATCGACGCGCCGCTCGTGGTGTTCCTCGGCGTCCGGCGCGCCTACAAGGGGCACGACCTGCTGCTATCGGTCGCCGACCGGGTGGCAGCACGCGTGCCCGGCGCAACGTTTGCCTTCGTCGGCCCCGGCGCGCCGCTCGAGACCGCCGGTATCGCCGCGCGCGTGCTCGATGTCGGTCCCGTCGACGACGAGGAGCGCGGCGCCTGGCTCGAGGCGGCCGATCTCATGTGCCTGCCCTCGGAGCACGAGATCTTCCCGGTCTCCGTGCTCGAGGCGTGGAGCGCCGGGACCCCGGTGCTCGTCTCCGACCTGCCCCCGCTCGTCGAGCTCATGCAGCGCAGCGGCGGCGGGCGCACCGTCGCGCGCGAGCCCGCCGCCCTCTGCGACGCACTCGTCGAACTGCTCGATGGCCCCCAAACGCGGCAGCGGCTGGGCGCCGCGGGCCACGCGTTCTGGCACAACGGCCACACCCCCGCTGCCGTCGCTCGCTGCCACGAGCGGATCTACGATGCGGTGCTCGCCTCGCACGGCGCGCGAGGAGGCCGCGGGTGAGCGACGCACGCGAGCTGCGTTCGGCGCTCGTGCTCGGCGGCGCCGGCTTCCTCGGCCGCTGGGTCGTCGAGGCGCTGCTCGCCGACGACGTGCGCGTCGTGAGCCTCGACCGCGCGCCGCGCGGGCGGCTGCGCGATCTCGCGGTCGAGAGCCTGCAGGGTGAGGTCGCCGGTGGTGACCACGTCCTGCGCGAGCTGCTCTCCGAGCGCGCGTTCGACCTCGTGGTGCAGGCGGTTGGAACCGGCTCGGTGCCGCGCTCGCTCGAGCATCCGCTCGGCGACCTCGCGAGCAACGTCACGACAACCTTGACCGTGCTCGAGGCGCTTGCCGCACTGCCGGTGCGGCCGCTGCTCGTGCACGCGTCTTCGGCTGCGGTGTACGGCGACAGCGTGCACCTGCCGATGGACGAGGACCACCCGCTCGCTCCGGTCTCGCCGTACGGCATCTCCAAGCTCGCCGCCGAGCACTACGTCCGCCTCTACGCGCAGCTGCACGAGCTGTCGGCGCTGTCGGTTCGCCCGTTCTCGCTGTACGGGCCGGGCCAGCGCAAGCTCGTGGTCTACGACGTGCTCGCACGGATCGAGGCCGGCGAGGACCCGCTCGTCGTGCGGGGTCATCCCGACGTGACGCGCGACCTGGTCTACGCGCCGGACGCCGCCCACAGCATCGTCACGCTCGCCCGCCGGGCGCCCGCGCGCGGCGAGCCGTACAACCTGTCCTCAGGGCGGGCAACGGCGATCGGCGATCTCGTCGCGGCGCTGGTCGACGCCACCGGCCGCACCACCACGGTGCGCTTCACAGGCGACGTCCGGCCCGGCGATCCGTTGCGCTGGGAGGGCGATGGCGGGCGAGCGGCGGCGCTCGGCGCGGCGACGACGACCGCGCTCGCCGATGGGCTCGCCGATACCGTGGCGTGGTACCGCAACGAGCCGGGCCCCGCCGAATGACCGCGCTGTCACCGCAGGGCGAGCCAGAGGCCGGCGATCCACGCATGCTGATGCTCGGCAAAGGTTGGTTCCCCGACGAGGTCGGGGGACTCGATCGCTATTTTCGCGATCTGCTCGAGCATCTGCCCGAGGCGAGGGGCATCGTCATCGGGGAGGCCAGGTCGGCGCCGGCTCGCGTGCGCGGCGTCTGCGCACACGACCGCCCGCTGGCCAGTCGCCTGCTCGCATTCTGGACGGCTGCGCAGCGCGCAGCCGGCGCGACAGACGTGGTCGATGCGCATTTCGCGCTGTACGCGCTGCTCGCGCTGCGCGTCGGACGGCTGCGCCGGACACCGGTCGTGCTGCATTTCCAGGGACCGTGGGCGGACGAGAATGTCGCCGCCGGCGACCGGTCGGCCATGCGGCAGGGCGCTCGCCGACTGCTGGAGCGCGCGACCTACGCGCGGGCCGACCAGGCGATCGTGCTCACATCGGCGTTTCGTCAGGTGCTCGTCGAGCGCTACGGGGTCCTCCCGTGGAAGATCCACGTCGAGCCGCCCGGCGTCGATCTCGGGCGCTTCAGCCTCGGTTCCATCGCCGACGCGCGGGAGCATCTCGGTCTCACCGGTGATGCCTTCGTCGCGGTATCGGTCCGGCGCCTGGTGCCGCGCATGGGCCTCGACATCCTGCTCGACGCGTGGAAGGGCGCGCTCGAGCGCCTGCCCCGCGACAGCACGCTGCTGCTCGTAGGCGACGGTCCGCTGCGCGAGGGGCTTGCGGCGCGGATCGCGCAGCTCGGACTCGAGGACTCCGTGCGCCTGCTCGGCCGGATCGCCGACGATGATCTGCTGGAGATCTACCGCGCAGCCGATGTCGGCGTCGTGCCGACGCTCGAGCATGAAGGCTTCGGCCTCGTGGTCATCGAGGCGGCCGCGTGCGGTACGCCCAGCATCGTCACGGCGGTCGGCGGGCTGCCGGAGGCCGTAGCGGGCCTCGATCCGTCGCTGGTGATCCCACCCTCGGACGCTTCCGCGCTCGCCGACCGGCTCGTGCACGCGCGCGCGGACCGTCCGGACCGCGCTGCGTGCCGGGCCCACGCGGAGGGCTTTGACTGGTCGGCGGTGACGGCGCGCCACCGGTCGATCGCACGGCGCGCGTCCGGCGCGGATGCCGCAGACGAGCGCCTCAAGGTCGTCTACCTCGACCATGTGGCGCGGATGTCAGGCGGCGAGATCGCGCTGCTACGCCTGCTGCCGCACCTCCATGACGTGCACGCCCATGTGATCCTCGCCGAGGACGGCCCGCTGGTCGAGCAGCTACACCTCGCCGGGATCTCGTCCGAAGTGATGGCGTTCGGAATGGTTGCCCGCGACCTCAGGAAGGAGGACGTCGGCCTCGGCGGCATCTCGCCGGGCGTCGCGGCGGCGACCGCCGCGTACATCCTTCGCCTGGCCTGGCGACTGAGGCGGCTGCGCCCCGATCTCGTGCACGCCAACTCACTCAAGTCCGGCATCTACGGGAGCGCGGCCGCGCGCCTGGCCCAGGTGCCGATGATCTGGCACGTACGCGACCGAATCGCGCCGGACTATCTGCCAAGACCGGCGATCCGGCTCGTACGCGCGGCCACGCGTCATCTCGCAAGCGCCGTCGTCGCCAACTCGGCGACCACGATGGCGACGCTCGGACCGCACACGAACATGCGCGTTCAGCACGCGGTCGTGCCGGATGCGATCGGTCCGGTCCGGCAGCGGATCCGTGAGAGCGGCGGGCCGACCCGCTACGGCGTGGTCGGGCGGCTGGCGCCCTGGAAGGGACAGGACCTGTTCCTGCGGGCCTTCGCGCGTGCCTTTCCAGGCGGTAGCGAACGCGCGGTCGTCATCGGTGGAGCGCTCTTCGGCGAGGATGACTACGCGCGCAGCCTCCCGACGCTCGCCGCGTCCCTCGGTATCGCGGAGCGCGTCGAGTTTCGCGGCCACCGGGCGGACGTCTGGCACGAGCTGTCGCGTCTGGACGTCCTGGTGCACACGTCGATCTCGCCCGAGCCGTTCGGCCAGGTCATCCTGGAGGGGATGGTCGCCGGGATCCCCGTGATCGCGGCTCGTGCCGGCGGCCCCGCGGAGATCCTCGAGCATCTTCGGACCGGCCTGCTGTATAAGCCCAACGACGCCGGTGCGCTTGCCGAAAGCATGCTCAGCCTGCTTGACGAGCAGCTACGGGAGCGGCTGAGGGCCGCTGCCAGGGAGGACGTCCGGCGCTACGAACCGGCCATCGTCGCCGCCGAGATACAGCAGCTCTACCGCGCGGTCACGTCGCGCTGATCGGCCGTGTTCCGTCACGCGGGGACGGGCGGTGGGTACGAGCTCGTCGCTACGCGGAGGGCGAGCCGTAGCCGTAGCCGTAGCCGTAGCCGTAACCGAGCTCGCCCATGTCGCTCTCGGTGACGTCGTTGGCGACCACGCCGAGCACCTCCACCCCGGGAACGCGCTCGATGATCTCGCTGACACGGCGCGCGGTCGAGCGCGTGCTTACGCCAAGCCGCGCCACGATCAGCGTCCCGTCGACCATCGCCAGCAGCGGGAGCGTGTCGGCGACAGCAAGCAGCGGCGGCGAATCGATGATGACGATGTCGTTGTTCTCGCGTGCGCTTTTGACGACGCTCTTCATCCGCCGATCCCCCAGCACCGTCGGCGGGTTGGCGATCTGACCGCCGCTCGTCAAGACCGACAGCGTGCCCAGTGACTGCGGCTCAACAGGTTCGTGGCCGCCGCCGGCGAGCGCCGCGCTGTACGCCTCGCGATCAGAGGTCTCGACCCTCGCGACCTGGACGGCCTCGACGAGACTGCACTCCCCGAGCAGCACATGCGTGAGGCCCGGCGTGGGCGCGACGTTGAACTGGGCGGCGAGCGTAGGCCGGCGCAGATCGCACTCGATCACCGCCACCCGCAACCCGGCCTCCTGGTAGGCGAGCGCGAGGTTGCGCACGACCGTCGATTTGCCCTCGGACGCGACGCCGCTCGTCACCAGCAGCGTCTGGATCGGGACGTCGACCGTCGCGAGCTGCAAGTTCGTTCGCAAACCGCGCACGATCTCGCGGAACGAGTCCGACAGCTTCAGACCGGAGCCGAGTTCGCCACGTGAGGCGCGCGGGAGCGCCGCCAGGACCGGCAGCCGGTAGGCGGTCGAGATCTCCGCCAGGCGCCGCAGACGGCGGTCGAAGCGCTCCAGGCCGTACGCGGCGAGGGTCGCGAACGCAAGGCTGAGCGCGAGCGCGAACAGCGCGGCGCGGCGCGGCCGCGGCGACGAGCGCACACCCGGCGCCAACGCCTTGTCGGGTTGCGATGCCGAAGCCGTCGGCAGCGCTTCCAGCACGTCGAAGCGCTTGATCTGGCTTTTCAGCGCGTCGCGCGCGCTCTTGGTATTCTCGGTCACGGGCACCGACGAGAGTTCGCGCTCGGCGAGGCGACGTGACTGGGCGATCTTGTCGCGCACGGCTTGAGCGCGGAGGTCGATGAACGCCTGCGCGAAGCCGTTGGCCACGAGCGCGGCGCCTTGGGGCGTGTCACGCGTCGCCGTGATCGTCACGAAGTCCTGGCCGACCTCGGGCGCCACCTGGATCGAGGCCAGCAACGAGGCCGGATCGCCCTTGAACTTCAGCTGTCGCGCGACCTCGTTGGCCACCGAGCGCGACTGCGCCAGCGTCGCCTGATTTCGCGTGTTGCGGTCGTCCTGCAGCAGCACCGTTGCGCCGGCCAGGTCGCTCGCCGAGGACTCGATGAAGATCTTCGTGCTAGCGGTGAACGCGTCGGGCTTTCGTTCCTCGTACGCGTAGGCAATCGTAGTCGCGATCACGACCACGATCAGGACTAGCCAGCGCCGCGACCAGATTGGGCGCATGAACTCGCGCAGGTCGGCACCGTCGGGTTCGTGGGCAGGTTGCATTAGCTCTCGGAGTTGAGGATTCGCCGACGGGGATGAAGCACTTCAGAAGGTAGCAATGGAATTGGGCAACACGGTACGTATTACGCGCTAGCCAAGCGTGGCCCTGCAGTAAGTCTCAACACCGGCCGGTCGCGGCGGCGGCGGCGCTCAGCGCGTTCACCATGCCGTCCCGGAAGGCCGCACGCGAGAAGCGCTGAGCACGAGCCGCGAGCTGCCGCGGGGCGGTGTCGAGGGCCTCGCAGCGGTTGAATGCGTCCAGCAGGGCCTCCACTGTCGGCTCGTGAAAGAACGCTGCCGAGTAGCCGTCTTCGAGCGTCTCCAGCACGCCGCCGGCGCCGAATGCGATCACCGGCTTGCCGGCGGCGTTGGCCTCGACCGGCGTGATCCCAAAGTCCTCGATCCCGGTCAGGACGAGGGCACGGCAGCCTTCCATCAACGCGGTCACATCCTCATCGGGGAGCCGTCCATGGAACGTCACGGTCGGCCCAGCGCCGGCCCGGAGCTCGTCGAGTTGGGGCCCGCTTCCGACAACGTCGAGCCCTATCCCGGCCTGTGTCGCTGCATCGACCGCAAGATCCACTCGCTTGTACGGCAGCAGTCGCGAGACGACGAGCAGGCGCTCTCCACGCGCGCGGGGAACAAAACGTTCGGTATCGACCGGTGGTGGCACGACGACGGCGTCAAGCCCGTAGCACGCGCGAATGCGGTCACGCACGACGCGGCTGTTGGCGATGTATACATCCACGCGCCGCGCAGCCTCGCAATCGCGGCGGCGCAGGGTTCCGAGCAACGGCGAGAGCAGACGATGGCGCAATGAGGTGCCCAAGTAGGCATCACCGTAGAGCCAGCGGGCCGGGTTGTGGCAGTAGACGGCGTGCAGCGAGCACGGCGAGCGCCGGATTCGGTGTCCCCAGCCGCTCGAGCTCGAAACGATGACATCGGCATCGAGCTCGCCCAGCGAGGCGAACGCGGGCGAATAGAGCGCGAACAGGTTGCGAAAGCCACGATCGACCGGCAGGCGATCGAGAAACGTCGTGCGCACATCAAGGGCCGCGAACTCCGGAAACGTCGACTCGGGCCGGTACAGGGACGTATAGATGGGCGCCTGCGGCCACATCGACGCCAGCTCGAGAACGACGCGCTCAGCGCCACCAAACTGGTTGAGATAGTCGTGAACAATCGCGACGGAGCCGAGCTCGGCCGCCGGATCGGTCCCGGATGGCGGAGGCAAGCGAGGGGGCACTGGATCGCTGACGATGCCCTTGAGCGTAGATGATGGCTTGGCCGATGCCGAGCCACCACGATACGCCCGAATTCTGTCGTGCGTAACCCGACGCTCCTCCCGTGGTCCGCGCCGGCCACGACGCCATCGTCTCCAAGCGCCCATCGGCTGCGCCGAGGACCTCACTTGAGCCCGCGCGTGTTTCCCAAGTTCCCAACACTTGGGCGGAACTGTGCACTACTCTTGACCGTGCGACCCACTGGGGATCCTGCGTCGCAAGGTTGGGGACCACGATTCGCTCAACCGATACGCGTCCATGGCTTTGAGCATTCTGAGTTGCGTATTTCCTGCACTTATTCCCTAGATCGGATGCTGCTGTGACGCCAGACGAGCGGACCGCCACCGTCGAGAGCCCTCGTCCGCTGCTGCGCCGGGCGGCGCGCCGCTTGAACGGGCCAGCGATCACCGAGGGCGCCAGCAACCGCCAGATCAGGTTCCGCGAGGCGGCGTTCCGTCGCAGCCTGGCGGTAGCCGACGTGCTTGCCGCAGGCTCCGCGCTCGTGCTCTGCGTCAACGTCCTCGGCGATGACCACCTGAAGCTGGTCGCGCTGTTCGCGCTGCCTCTGATCCTCATCGCCTCCCAGGCCCACGGCTTGTACGACCGTGACGAGCTCGTCGTCAACAAGACGACGATGGACGAGGCGCCGGAGCTGTTTCAGTGCGCGACGCTCTACGCATTGCTGCTCGTCCTCCTGCAGGACCAGTTCATCAGCGGCGGGTTGAGCTCGATCCAGACCCTCGGCGTGTGGAGCACGTTCTTTCTTGCCGCCATCCTCGCACGACGATTCGCGCGCTTTGTGGCGCGCAGACTCACCCCACCTGAGCGGTGTCTGTTCGTCGGCAGCCGCGAGTCGTACGAGCGGTTGAGGTTCAAGCTCCCCGAGCGCGACCAGCGCGCGTCGATTGTCGGGCGGATGTCCCTCGACGGGCTCTCAGATCACCAACTCGCGGACATTGGCACGACGACGCTGCATCGACTCATCGAGGAGCGCGAGGTGCACCGCGTGATCGTCGAACCCAGCGAGGCGCTACCGCAGACGACGCTGGACTTCGTGCGCGAGGCGAAGGCGACCGGCGTGCGCGTGAGCCTGTTGCCACGGATCCTCGAGGTCGTCGGCTCCACGATCGAGGTCGACGACATCGATGGGCTCACGCTGCTCGGCGTGCGTCGCTTCGGTCTGTCGCGTTCATCGAAGGCCATCAAGCGCAGCTTTGACGCGCTCAGCGCCGCGCTGGGGCTCGTCGCGCTTTCGCCGTTCATGCTCGTCACCGCGCTGCTGATCAAGCGCGACAGCAGCGGTCCCGTGATCTTCCGCCAGATGCGCATCGGTCGCGATAGTGAACCCTTCGAGATGTGGAAGTTCCGAACGATGGTCGCCGACGCCGACCAGCTCAAGTCACGGCTCGACGGCGACACCACTAACGGCATGGGGCTCTTCAAGCTCCCGGACGACCCTCGCGTGACGCGCGTCGGCCGCTGGCTGCGCTGCTCCTCGCTTGACGAGCTGCCCCAGCTTGTCAACGTGCTGCGCGGGGAGATGAGCCTCGTGGGACCACGCCCGCTGATCGCAGATGAGGATGAGCAGATCACCGGCCACGACCGGTCGCGCCTGCAGCTCACCCCCGGTATGACCGGCCACTGGCAGGTTCAGGGTGCGCGCACGCCGCTGGCGGAGATGATCAAGCTCGACTATCTGTACGTCGCCGGCTGGTCGCTGTGGGGCGATGTGAAGATCCTGCTGCGTACGGCCGCGCACGTTCTGGCACGGCGCGGGATGTAGTCAGCCCTTTGATCAGAGCTTGGGAGTCTGCACCTGCAGCCGCATCTTGCGCGCCACCCGGCGCCATTGATCGACCCCGCGGGCAGCCCCGAGCCCGGCTGCGGTCTGTCGCACAAGCGCCGACTGCGGATTCAGCCGCAGCGCTCGGCGCATCTCGAGCCGCGGGTCGCGGCCGACCCGCGCTTGGATGACGGCGAGCGAGTAGTGCGGGCGCCAGCTGTCGGGATCTCGCTGGATGGCAGCCTGCATCGACGCTAGCGCAGCCTTTCCGCGCCCTTCATGCAGCTCGCATGCGGCGAGAAGTTCGTGGGGCTCGGGCCGACTCGACACCGCGCCGAGCGATTGTCCAGCGAGCACCGACACGTCGGAGCAGTCCGCGTTGCCATAGGCGAGGACGGCGGACTTCAGCCGTTCCTGGGAGACGATCAGCCGAAGGGGAACGAATGCCAACAAGGCACAGAGGCCCAAGGCGATGGCCGATCGCGGCGCCATCCGCAGGTACCTCGTCGCCGGCATCGGATCCCGGGCGCTGGCAAGCGCCGCTCCTCCGAGCGCGAAGACCCACGTCGTCACGACCGGCATCTCCCAGTGCCAATCGAAGCCCGCCGCGAAAGCCCACGTCGTGATCGCGGCGAAAATGGTGGCGTACAAGGCGCGGTCCGTGCCGCGGGTGCGCCTCCCGACGCCGACGAGGATCGTCAGCAGCGCGGTCAGCAACAACACCAGCCCCACGATGCCGAGCTCGCCAAGAACCTCGGCGTAGAGGGAGTGCGCATCGAGCACTTGGACCGGTGTCTTGCGGTGCATGCGCCAAGAGTTCTCGAACGTGCCAGCACCCGTGCCGCGCAACATCTGACGCTCGAACTCGTCGATCGCGACGTTCCAGTGCGCGAGTCGCCCGTTGTTCGTGAAAGCCGTGATCCGCGTCTTGTCGTCCTGCTTGACCGGCCCCGCGGCCGCACTTGACACGAACGCGTCGTACTGGCGAGGCACGTCGACCGCGACCGCCCCCGCGACGGCGGCCGCAACCACCGCGACCGCCGCCAACCCAAGTACCCGACGCCGCATCGTCGCGGTGAGACGCAGCCGGGCCACGATATCGTCGGCGTACAGCAACACTCCGCGGAGCGAACCGGCGGTCACAGCACAGGCCGCGACCACCGTGGCGACGTGGTGGCCCTGCGCTCGGGCCGCGTCGCCGAGGAAATCAGTGGAGACCAATAGATCGGCGGCGCCGTAGGTGCTCGAGACCGCGATCGCCGTTACCGGACCGACTGCCAACACGGCCGAAAGCAGGGCGCGGGGATGGCCGACGACGGCGAACAGGAGCACGCCGAGGACCGCGGTCGCAATGCCGCCGCGCGAGAGCGTCAGCAGTAGTGCCGATGCCAGCGCGGGAATCGCCGCAGCGGCCAGGACGCGAACCAGCCGCGGCTCCCGCTCGCTCGATGTCAGGCCGAAGCAGATCGTGATCCCGGTCGCCGCCAACAGCGCGAACGCGTTCCAATACGTGATCGGATAGCTCAGCCGCGCGCTGATCGAACCGTAGGCGACCGGCCAGACGTCGGGCAACAACCGAATCACGAGGCCCGATCCGCACACGACGACGGCTGCCAGGGCGATCCCTCGGACCATCCAACGCAGGCGCTGCGGGTCCATACCGCCGGCGCCGAAAACAACGAGAGCGGTCACGTACAGGAGGGCTCGGTCGAACTCGACGAACGCGCGTCCCGGAGCATGTGACCATTGCGACGACAGCATCGTCCACAGCGCGAACAGGGCAAGTGCCCCGGTAGCCAGAGCCAGCGTGCCGTTAAGGCCTTCCATCGGCCGCGGGACGATCAGGACACGGCCGGCGAGCAGCAACAGCAGGAGAAGCAGGGCCGCTGCCGACACGTCGGGGAAGAAGCCGCCGCTGCGAAACCCGAAGTACACGGTGAGCGCGCACGGCACGAGCGCGAATACGACGCTGAGAGCGCGCAGGATCGCGGGCCAGGGCCTCGCAGATGGGCCGTTGATTGCCGTCACCCGGACGTTAGGCCGACCGCGGCCGGTCGGCCGTCGCGCGTTCGCGCTCCAGCGTGCTGCGGAGCTTACGCAAGCCGCTGTACAGCCGGCTCTGGACGGTGCTGTGCGGTAGGCCGGTGACCGCCGCGATGTCCTGTAGGGGCAGGTCCGACCCGTATCGCAGCGCGACGATCTCACGCTCGGCGGGCTCAAGTCGCTGAACAGCGCGCACCAGTTCGTCTCGCTCACCGACGTGCTCGAGCGCGTCTTCCCCGGATCCGTCGGATCGGCCGGCACGCTCGAGCGCGCGGTCCTCGGCGTTCGAGCGGCGCACATAGTCGCGCAGACAGTTCAGCGCGATCGTGTAGATCCACGCGGTCTCGCTGCCCTTGCGCGAGTTGAAGCGGTGGCGCGACCTAGTGACCCGCTCGAACGTGTCGCCTAACAGGTCTTCAGCGATCGTCGGGTCACCAATCCGGTAGGCGAGAAAGCCGTACAGCGCTTGCGCATGCTCCGAGAACATACGCTCGAGTTCGCGGTCGTGCACGCCGCAAATCATCCACCATCGAGAGGTTGGAAGCGTCCCCAGTTGAATTTCGTCGCCGTCGTACGTACTAGGTGCATGGACAAATTCGACTCTGACAGCCTGCCGCCCGAGCTCAACGAGCTCGGGAAGCGCGTGCGCAATGAGCGCCCGGTGCCCAGCGACCGCACGCTTGATCGCGTCATGACGCGCGCTCAAGGCGCTCGCCGGAGCCCCAAGCCCTCTCTCCTGTGGAGCCGGACTGCGCCACAGGCTCCGAAGCGGTTCCTCGCGTTCTGCGCCGCCGCGGTGATGGCGACCGGCGGCATGACCGCAGTCGCAAGCGCCGTTCACATCCCCGGTCACGCTGACGCGGCCCAGGTCCAGTATACGTGCGCGGAAGGCGAGATCCGTGTCGCTGGACCTGACGGAATCTTCGTCTGCATTTCGAGCCAGCCCCTCGTGGAGGTAGTTGTCCCGGGCGCGTAGAACTTGAAGGTGGCGGTCCTCCGCGCCTCGCCACGGTCCCGCTGGGACCGTGGCGGCGTGTTCGGGGTGCCTGAGGGCGGCGTAGCGAAACAGCGAGCGGATCGCGGCCAGGCGCGCGTTGCGGGTGCGGACAGTGTTGCCGCGCTCGTGCTCGAGGTGATCCAGGAACGCGCCGATCAGCGGCGCCTGGAGATCGTCGACATCCAGATCGTTTGGCGTCTTGCCGGTTCGCTCGGCGGCGAATGCGCCAGCAGCAGCCGGAACGTGTTGCGGTAGGCGGCGATCGTGTGCGCGCTCGCGCGCTTCTGACCGGCCAGCCAGGGTCGGTGAAGAACGCCTGCAGCGTCGGCGCCAGCAGGCTCATAGCGCACCTTCTTCGACGAGCTGGAGACGGTCGGCAGCGAGCGCAAGCAACTCCGGCGCGGCCTGCAAGTACCAATAGGTGGATCCTGGGTTGACGTGCCCGAGGTAGGTGCACAACAGCGCGATCCGCGCCTGGATGCGCTCGCCATCGCCGGCGTCGTCGCGGTAGGCGTCAAGCAGCGTGTTGATCGCGAACGTGTGGCGAATGTCATGCGGTCTGGGCCGGCAGACCGTCGAGCGCGGGACCAGGCCAGCGTGCTTGACGATCCGCTTGAACGCCAGATGCACGTTGCAATTGGTCAACCGCGTCCCGACCGCCGAGGTCGCGATCACGACCGCGTCGGGCCAGGGCCGCGCCAACTGGCGCAGCGCGTCGCGGTCGACCTTGGCGTAGATCGCCGTCGTCAACACCTGGCGGTGACGCAGCACCTGCCCGACCTCCTCGAGGCTGGCGCCCGGCGCGCAGCATCTGCGTCGCGGCGGTGTGACGCAGCCGGTGAGAGTGGATCGGGCCCAGCCCGGCCCGAGCTGCCGCGGCGAACACGATCTGCGTGATCCCGCCGCCGGTCAGGCCGCGGTGCGGGGCGCGGACGCGCACGATCAGCGACCGGTCAAGAGCGGTCGCCGGCCGCCCGTCCTGCAAATAGGCGACGATCGCCTCGCCGACATCGTCCGGCAGCGGCAACCGCTCGGACCGTCGACCCTTGCCAGCGATCCGAAGCTCGCCGGCGCGCCAGTCGACATCCTAGACGCGGTGCCGCTGTCGATGCCCCAGCGTCCGCGCGGAACGCCGCGATCTTCGCTCGCGCCTGTACGTATCGCCCACCGCGCCCTTACAACCACTCACGCGCCTTTCGTCCAAGTTCTCCGATAGGCGTTTAGATCTCCGCAGACATGTCGAGGATGTTCCTATGGAGCTAATTCTCGGAGGAGTGCTGATGACGTGGCTGTCGATCTGCGTCATCGCTGTTGCGCTGTGCGTGGTCGCCGGGCGCGGTGACGGGCGCCAACCTGCCGCACCCAGGCGGATTCGTCATCACAGGTCGGCCAGACTGCTGAGTATCCGCCACTGATCGTTTAAACAGCTTTCACGCGCTCAGGCGCCGCCGAATCAGGAGCCACCGTGCCCGTTGCGCGCCTGCGCGACATGACAACGGCCGATTCGCGGCGCGGCGGCTGGGGCTGGCAACCCCCTCTCTTGATGTTCGGCGCCTCGACCGGGATCTGTCACGACCGGTCGAAATCTAGGCCGGTAGCGCCGGTCGAAAAGTAGGCCAGCTGAGAGGGCCCCGCCGGCACTGCGGAGCGGAGGCCCGTGGGGCCGAGGCGCCGTGGGGCCGAGGCGGAGCGTCGTCGGCGCGCGCGTCCCGGCTGAGGGGTCAGGTTACGCCCGGTGGTGTGCGTGCGAGATCGCGGTCTTCGAGGCGGTAGCTGTCGGCCTTGAGGGCGAGGACTCGGCGTGGTCCACGAGGCGGTCGATCATTGCGGCGGCGGTGACTTCGTCGCCAAAGATCTCGCCCCATCCAGCCCGCGCCGGTGCGTGAACCGGCGCCGAGATGCCGTGGCCGTTCCGTGACGATCCGGACGGGCACGTTCTGCGTTACAGCCGGCGCCCGGAGAAGCGACGGTGTGGATCTGATTGTGCCGGCGTAGGCATCGGCGAGGTGCGGACGAAGGCGCCGGAGCTGACCTGGTTGGCGCCGCGGCCTGAAAGCACAGGCGGTTGAGCGGGCTTCAACGCGGCGACGTTCCCTCCGCGTCGGCCGCCGCCTGTAGCGACAGACCCCGATCGTGCAGGCGGGTGAGCGTCATGAAGTCGTCGTGCCCGGGACGTTCGGCACGACGGAGATGTGCGAGACCATGATCAGCGGCTGGCTGGGTCGGCATCCCTCGCGGGGGTCAGCGCGTCACATCGGCAGCGTCATCGCACCGGGGAGCCAAGTCAGGTCTCGCCCTCGAC
>Ga0136612_10000152_pt1 | contig 19455 bp, 19 predicted proteins | sample AntDryUQ224A2306_2_FD_106644 | JGI IMG/M metagenome (GOLD analysis project Ga0136612, IMG submission 106644) | Polar desert sand microbial communities from Dry Valleys, Antarctica - metaG UQ224A (23.06) | ecosystem: Environmental > Terrestrial > Soil > Desert | place: Antarctica: Dry Valley... | reverse complement strand
CGCCCGCCGGAGACTGGCACGTTTGGCTCCTCGAGGGCGGGCGAGGGTCCGGCAAAACGGACGGGGCCGCGGCCTATGTCAACCGCCAAGCACTCGAGTCGCCGATCCGCATTGCGATCATCGCGCCAACGCTGGGCGATGCTGTGGAGTCGTGCGTCAACGGGCCGAGCGGCATTAAGGCGCACAACCCGGCGGTAAGCATGGCTGGCGGAACGGGCGGCATCCACCTCCGTTGGTCAAACGGCTCCGAGGCGAAGCTGTTCGGCGCGTTCGGCCCCGAGGACGTGGAGCGGCTGCGCGCGGGGGGTAATCGTCACCTGGTCTGGGCTGAGGAGCTGGCGGCCTGGGTGAAGCTCAAGGATGCCTGGGACCAGATGGAGTTTGGGCTCCGGCTGGGGGAGTCTCCGCGTATCGTGGTCTCGACGACGCCGAAGCCGCGGCCGCCGTATCTGGCGATCCGCAATGACCCGCGCACGATCCGGACGGGCGCGAGTACCAGGAATAACCCGTACCTGCATCAGGGCGTGCGTGATGCATTGGACCGGACTTACGCCGGCACACGCATTGGCCGCCAGGAGCTTGATGCCGAGATTCTGACCGACGTGCCCGGTGCGCTCTGGACCTATGCCATGTTTGAGGATCGCCGCCCGGCGCCGTCTATGGCGCGGGTGGTCGTTGCGGTTGACCCGGCCGTGACGAGCGGAGAGGACGCTGATGAGACAGGCATTGTCGTGGCCGGCCTCGGGGTTGACGGTCGCGGCTATGTGCTTGCGGACCGGTCGTGTCGCTTGAGCCCTGACGGCTGGGCTCGGCGGGCGGTGCGGTGCGTTGAGGAGTTCGGCGCCGACCGGCTGGTAGCCGAGGTTAACAACGGCGGCGACATGGTGGAGCTTACGGTGCGGACCGTTGACCGCACGGTGCCCTACCGGAAAGTCCATGCGAGCCGAGGGAAGCAGACGCGAGCGGAGCCCGTCGCGGCGCTGTACGAGCAAGGCCGGATCAGCCACGTGGAATTGCTGCCTGAGCTCGAGGAACAGTTGACGCACTGGACGCCGGAGAGTGGAGCGAGCCCGGACCGTCTTGACGCGCTCGTCTGGGCGCTCACTGACCTGATGCTCGGCAAGACCGGCTCCCTGGAGGCGTACTGATGGGCCTGCTGAGCCTGTTCGACCGCATTCTCGGCGGCGGCTACAGCACGCTCCCGCCCGTGAGCGAGAGCAAGTTTCTCGGCCTCATTGACGACCAGCGCGCCATCATCATGACGCCGAGCCTCGTCCACGGCCCCGGCGCGTCCGGCCCCGACGTGCCCGGCGACGGCAACAGCGCCGTTTTCGCCTGCCTGATGGCCCTGTCAATGGGGACGGTTGAGCCGTCGCTGCGGGTGCACCGGCATCTCAGCGTTGACCGGCAGGAGTGGCTGCCGGACCATCCGCTTCAGCAGCTTCTCGACCGGCCCAACCCGTTCATGGACGGCCGCGAGCTGCGCTTCTGGATGCAGTGGGCGCGCCATAGCCACGGTAACGCCTACCTGCGTAAGGTGCGGAGCGGCAACGACCTGACCGGCAACGTCGTCGAGCTGTGGCCGATCTCGCCGGCGCGGTGCGGCCCGATCCGCTATGACCGCTCGACGAACTACATCGACGCCTACCGCTACCACTACGCGCCGGGCAAGCACGAAGATATTCCGATTGGCAACATCGTCCACATCCGCAACGGCGTGGACTCGAACGACGACCGGCTCGGCATGTCGGCCCTGCGGCGCCTGACGCAGCTCGTGGCATCCGACGAGGAGGCTGCGAAGTTCGCGGCTGCGCTGCTCAAGAACTACGCGGTGCCCGGTCTGGTGGTGATGCCGGCCAAAGACACCGAGATCAGCCGCGACCAGGCTGAGGACTTGAAGGCCCGCATCACGGCGTCGCTGAGTGGCGACAATCGCGGCCATGTCTCGGTGCTGAGCAACGGCGCGGATGTGAAGCAGTTCGGCTTCAGCCCGAACGACCTTGACCTGAAGGCGTTGCACCAGATACCGGAAGCGAGAATATGCGCGGTTATGCGAGTCCCGCCAGCGGTAGCCGGGCTGAGCGTCGGCCTGGAGCAGACCAGCAACTACGCGAGTTTCAGGGAAGTGCGGGAGATGTTTGCCGAGTCAACGCTAGCGCCTGAGTGGGCGATGGATGAGAGCAAGCTGAACCAGCAGCTCGTGCCGGACTTCGACCGCTCCGGCCGCATCGAGCTGCACTACGACCTGAGTGAGGTGCGGGCGCTCCAGGAGGACGTGAACGCGAAGGTCACGCGGCTCCAGGTCGGGGTGGCCGGCGGCTGGATTCTGCCGAACGAGGCGCGCCAGGAGATCGGCATGGAGCCGCTGCCGGAGCTGGACCAGCGGCCGGCCGCGGTAGATCAGCCGCCGGCGCTCCGGATCGTCAAGGCGCTCGAGGGCAAGCAGTTCAGCCCGACCGCGCTGCCGGTCCTGTTCGAGGCGCTGGCCGATCTGGCCGAGCCCCAGTTCCGGGCCGACATGGAAACGTACCTGGACGCGCAGCGGCGCGAGGTCCGGCGGCGGGTGGCGGGCAATGGCTGACATAGACGACGTGTACGACGCAGAGCGCTGGCAAGAGGAGCTGTACGTGATCGTCTCGAAGCGCTACGGGGCCATGCTGCGCGCCATGCACGCGCTGATCGGCGATGCGCTCGGCCTGGATGATCAGGGTGGCTTCCGGCTCGATGACGTGAGTACCAGGGCTCTTCTCGACCGCGCTGCTGAGCAGGTTGTGAGGATTGACAGCACCACGCGCGAGGCGATCAAGGACGTGCTCCGGAAGGGCCAGGCGCGCGGCGCGAATACCTTCGAGATCGCGGCCGATATGGACCATCTCTTTAAAGAAACCTGGAGGGGGCGGGCTGAGACGGTTGCGCGAAATGAACTTTTAGAAGCTCAGTACACGTCCAGTTTGGACCGTTACCGGGCGTCGGGGATCGTGCGGCGGGTCGAGGCATTCGACGGCGACCAGGATGCGCTCTGCGCGCCGCGCAACCGTCGCATCTACCCGATTGCGCAGGCGCCGACCCGCGCGCACGTGAACTGTTCGCTGGTCCTGGCGCCAATCGTTGAGGCATCCGCATGATCGACCGCTTTCGGCCTGAGCCTATTCGCCCGAAGGGCAAGGTTGTCACGCTCCGCTGCCAGGTGACCGGCGTCGAGGGCACCTACCGGGCGCCGCACCTGCTGAAGCAGCACCTTTCAACGGAGGAGCGCATGGGGAGTTTGGAGCCGACCGAGTTCAGCCTGATCCTGCGCGGCGCGCTCGGGACGGCCGATCAGGACGCGATGCGGGCGCTCGCGGCCCTGTCACGCAACGGCGGCAGCGTCACTGTGCGGGTGGAGGTGGAGCCATGATTTGCCGATGCGGTCTCGTGCTCGTGCGCATCAACGAGGCGAGTGACACCCCCAGATGTCCGGGGTGTGGGTTCTTGAGCGACCAGTGCCTGTGTCCAATGGCGGGAGCGTGATGAACGTTGAACAACTGGCCAATGACGCTCTGCAGGACCAGGCCTTCGCTGCTTGGCGGTCAATGGCCCGTACCATCGGGCTCTACTACCGTGAGCTCTGCGATGGCGGGCTCAGCGAGGCGCAGGCGTTTGATATTGCTGAGGACGCTGCCCACATGATGCTCCTGCGCACGCTCTGGCCGGATGGGGGCCCGTGCTGATGCGGCCAGTCTTCCGGCCCAACTGTCGCCTGTCCAACCTTGTCCTGATGGGTGGCCTGCATGCCTGTTACGACCCGAGCCACGACCATCGGGGCGACCCGGCTTACCTGGATCGCCGGCCCTGGTGGGTGCGGTTGTTGGCGCGGCTACGGGGGGAGCGGTGATGAACCCGAGAGAGATGATGACGGCCGCGTCTGCGTGGCATAACGCACCGCACGAGCATTGCTCGTGCGGGCTTCGGCTTGTCGAGCAGGAGTACGAAAACACGCAACCCGTCTGTATCGACTGTGGTTATTTTCCATCCGAATGCCGGTGCAACAACTCCGCCCGTCCCTGTGATTTTTGCGGGAAGGAGACGGGCTGATGCTGACCGGCCCGCGCGTTCTCAGTCTCGTGAGCTGCGACCTGTGCTCGAAGGTGCCCGTGCCGTCGCACGCTGAGCATGTCGGCAACGGCTGCGACATCTGGCGTTCTCTTCAGCCGATGGCTGAGCTACGGCGCCAGGGCTACGCGCCGTTTCCGAACAGAGAGCCGGGCGCACAGTGGGCCTGGAAGGACGAAGACGACGCGCCGATGGTGGCCGATCTGTTCGACGCGGTGATCCTGCCGCGGCTGTCCTGGCACGATCGGCGCGTCGGCGAGCGCTTCATCAGCGCGCTGCACCGGGCCGGTAAGGCGGCCATCTTCGAGGTCGATGATGATTTATTCAGCCCGTCGATTAACCGGCGTCTGCAGCAGACAACCTCGGCCGGCCAGAGCATGGCTGAGCTGGAGCGCAAGCGCCTCGACCGGCTGGCGGCGCTGCGGCTGTGCGACGGCGTGACGGTTGCTAGTCGGCGCCTGGCCACCGTCTTGCGCGGCCTGACGGACCGTCCGGTCGTGACAGTCCCGAACGCCATTGATGTCCGCTGGTTCTGTGCCGTTGTCAAGGCCGCGCCGCGGCTCGTGCGCGGACTGACGGTTGGCTGGGCCGGCGGGGCGCGGCCGGACGACGACCTCGAGCCGATGGCCCGTGCCTGGGGTCAACTCGCCCAGCGCTATCCCGATGTCACGTTTGTCGTGGCCGGCCACCAGCCGGACATCATCGGCCAGTACGTGCCGGCCCATCGTGTCCGACGGCTGTCGTGGGTTGCGCCGGCCCTGTACCCGATGAACTTCGCGCAGCTCGACATCGCCTGTTGCGCGGTGTCGGATACGTCGTTCAACCACTCGAAAACCTGCATCAAGGTCTGGGAATCGACGCTCGGCGGCGCGGCCGTGGTCGCCACGCCGGCGCTCTACGGCCAGACAATTGAGGACGGCGCGGATGGCCTGTTGGTCGAGACGGCGCGCGAGTGGGAGACCGCGCTGGCCACGCTGATCGACTCCAAGCTGACCCGGCGCGAGCTGCGGGCCGGGCAGCTCCACCGCATCCGTCGCGACCACAGCCTCACGGGCAACATCTGGCGCTGGCCGGCAGCCTGGTCGCAGATCGTGGCGGACTTCCGCCAGCGGCAGACGGCGCCGCGGGCGCGAGAGCTCGTATTGGCAGGGAGGTAGACATAGATGCCGACCATTACTTACAGAACAGCAGCTACCGGCGACGACGGGTATGAGAGCGTCGGCGTATTCACCACTGGCGCGGCTGGCTTCCGGCTTGGCGATGGTGGCAGCGCAGCTCGAAGCTCGTTCGCGCGCTGGACCGGCGTCACGATCCCGGCCGGCGCGACGATCAACAGCGCCAAGGTGACCCTGAGTGACTGGTGGAACGAGTCCACCGCGGCGGGCGTGACCTCCCAGATTCGGGCGCAGGACGCCGGCAACCCGTCGGCACCGGCCGATGCCGCCGCGTTCACGGCGGCGGCCCGGACCAGCCAGTCGGTCACCTACACGATTGCGTCCGGGACCAATCAAGTGACCGGCACGCTCAGGGATACGCCGGACCTGACCACGGTCATTCAGTACATGGTCAACACGTACAGCTACGGCAACGGCTCGGCACTCACGCTGTTTTTCGACTTCGTGTCGGTCACCGCGGCACGCCAGCTCGTCTTCGACTCGTGGGATGACGACACACTGAAAGGTCCGCTCTTGACAATCGACTATTCCGTGGGGGGCGGCCAGCCGTCCTCGATTCGCGGTCAAGGCATCCCTGGCATGGGACGAATTCAGCAGCTCTCCGGGAGGGGATGGTAAATGGCTTCCACCGATGCACGTGCGATTCCGGCCAAGAACGTGGCCTATCGGATCACCTTTCCCATACTCGATGCAGACGGGGATCTCGTCACCGGCGCGGCCGCGCTGGACTCTGAGGTCAGCAAGGACGGCGGCACGTTCGTTGACTGCACCAACGAGGCGACCGAGCTTGCAACCGCCAGCGGGATGTACTACCTCGACCTGACTGCGACCGAGATGAACGCCGACACGGTCGCGATCATCGTGAAGACCACGACCACGGGGGCCAAGACCACGCCGATTGTGATGTACCCCAACGAGGCGGGCGACATCGTGGTCAACCTGAACACCGACCAGCTGATCGCGGACGACGGGACCGATTCGACCAAGCTCGGGCACTGGGTGACGCTGGTGCGAGCGCTGGCCGATAACAGCTTGACGATCATCTCGGGAGTCCTGCGGCTCAAGGACCGGGCTGGAAGCGGCAATGTTGGCCGGACCCTGACCGTCACCGGCACGGTGCCGTCGGACACCACACGGACGGCGTCATAGCATGGCAGACTGGCCGATGGCCGGCGCCAACGCTCAGCGGACATCCTACCAGGCGGCCGAATCGCTCGGCGCGACCTGGTCGGTGTCCTGGGGGTATCGTTTCAGCTCGGGCTTGTCGCCGGCGGAGCTGATCTACCCCGGGCTCGATCCTATCGTTGCGAGTGGGCATGTCCTGGTGCCGACGCTGATGGGCAAGCTCCGGGCGTTCCAGACCGGCCTGGCCGCTGCCGGTGGTGGCACGATCCAGTGGACCGCGACCGTTGGGGCGCCGATTGTCTGCACGCCGGCAGCGGACACCACCAATGTGTACGTGGCGGATGCCTACGGCCGTCTCTCAGCCTGGCGGCTGACTGATGGGGTCAACGTCTGGGGGCCGGTACAGATCACCAACGGCACGCCGTTTCGCGGCGCGGTCTTGCTCGCTGATAGCAAGCTGCTCCTGGGTGGCGCGGACGGAACGTTTTACGCGGTCAACCCGACGACCGGCGCGGTGCTCTGGTCAACGGCGCTGGGCGGCATGAAGCCCATTCTCGGCGGGGCAGCCTGGTCGGCCGCCAGCGGGGTCAATACGGTCTACGTCGCGGCCGAGGACATGCGGGTGCGGGCGTTCAACTCCGGGACCGGCGCGCTGATCGCGACCAGCGCGGTGCTCCCCGGCTCGACGTTTAGCCTGTTCTGGCCGGTCATCAAAGAGTCGTCGAATATGCTGGTCATTCGAGCGCAGCCTCAGTACCCGGCACTTGGCTTTTCGTATGCAGGGGCGCCGCCCTATCGCGGAATCGAGGCCGATGTCTCGGTTGCCGGGCAGCAGGATAGCGTCCTGGCGGCCTATGACGCGACCCCGAGCAACTACGCGACCAATCTGCACCTGCTGAATCTGACGACGCTGGCGACGCTGCCCTCAACGATGCACTGGCATTACGTCTATGGGCACGGCTCGCTTCCAGCCCCCTGCCTGGACAGGAACGGCTACATGATTATTCCGTTCAAAGTGCCGCCCTCCGTTGCCGTTGGGCAGTATGCGCAGTTTGCCCGGGTTGATCTCGCGACCCGGAAGGTTGTTGATTATCTCTGGGATGGCACGCCGCTCTCGCAGGACAACGCGCCGGACGAAAACGAGTTCGCTTCGGCCTGTGCGACGGGCATCTGGGCTCTGCACTGCCAGGAGACCAACGCGGCCAAGTCGGGCTTCTGGCGGCAGCCCGCCAACGCCTGGATATCGACGCCGGCCGGCCCGCCGGATAACCAAATGTTCTACAACCATCAGGGGCCGTCAGCCGGACCGGGGGTGATCTCGGGGGGCATGGGGTATCACCTGGCACAGTACCACCGCCTGCTGGCCTGGCGGACGCTATGACGCTCACACCAAGCACCTGGCAGACCGGCAGCGTTCGGCTCAAGCGAGCGGCCGACCCGGCCGCGCTGAGCCGCGTCGCGGGCCTGGAGCTGATGGCCGCCTGTCCGCCCGGCGCCTGGCCAGGCTTGCTGACGAAAGGCGGTGCGCGAGCATCCGCGAGCGGACTGGTCGCGGATACCGGCGTGTCGAGCTATGACACCATTACCCGTAGTCCGCTCGGAGCGATCTCCGTGCCGGGCGATGCCATCCCGAGTATCACCGAAACCAGCGGCTGGGAGCGCGTCACCCTCAGCTACGCGGCCGAGTTTGACCTGACGCTCTCGCGCCTGACCGCCGCGATGCTGCTGGAAACCAGCAAGACGAGCCTGCGACTGTGCGCCGGCAACGTCCAGAGATGGACCACCAACGGGACCACGATCGCCAACGCCGGCACGGTGCTGTCGACGCCGAAGTACGCCGCCTACCATACGGCCGCCGGCTATCAGGTCGCGCTGCTGTCGAGCGTATCCGTCAACCTGACCGGGATGGATGAGCCCTGGCTGTTGGTGTACTGGGGGGTGCAATCCCACTGGCTGGAGAGCACGGTCCCGCTCAATACGAGCCACAATGTTGGCGACATATCGTATGCGGACCTTGAGCAGCGGTACGCATTTCAAGCCGATTGCCCGCTGCTCCTGACGTTTGGTGTCAATCCAACCGCGATTGTCCAGACCGCCGGGCAGGGTGGGTTTGACCTGACGTTTGGCGCGGCGGCGACGGCACTCTCGATCCTGCCGCTCTACGGGCGAGCCCGTCAACAGGCCGCGGTCACCGACGGGTGGAGCACCGGGGCGAACCTCGCGGCCGGGGCGAAAACGCTGATTCAAGCCTGGTATCCGCGCTGTCAACAGTTTCCCCGCACTGTCAGCGAATCCTACGCCTATAGCGCGGCAATCGATATCGCGACCGTGACCACCACCATCGGCTGGACCACCGTCCGGGCCAGCGGGAGCCCGGTGAAGTTCGCGCCGATCAAGCCGCTGATCGGGACGGCCCGTGCAACGAGTCTGGCCGGCTTGGGGTTCAGCGGCTCCGTTGTGGATGGCGGCCTGCCAACCGAGTACGGCCCGAGCCTGGGGATTGTTGGGGTCGACACGTATACCCGGACGTTCAGCGGGCTGGCGCCGATGGTTAATGCGCGGCCCGCGCCTGGGCCTGGTGCGATCCCAGCCGCGTTGCAGACTCGTATCAACACGGAAGTTACTGCGTTGGTAGCTCAGGCACACTGGGCGCCCTGGTATCGCTCCGACCGCTGGCCGCACACCAATACGATGGGCGATGTCTACTTTGCCGATTCTGCCGAGACGCTCGCGTTCGCCGCCGAAGCGGTCCCGCTGGTGCGTGGGAGTCGCCAGCTCGCCCTAAAGAACTGGCTTCGGACCGAGCAGACCGCGTATCCGGTCCAGACCGCCTATTCGCTCGACGGGAGCGGCACCCCGCGCGGCCCGGACGGTATCCCTGGTGTCGCCGGGAATAACTACACGCGTGAAATCTTCAGAAATTATCCAGGCACGCTCCTGTTTGAAGCCCGCCGCTGGCTCTGGGGCGCCTGGGCGCTCTCGCGGTTCTACCAGGTCACCGGCGACGCGGTGAGCGGGGCCGCGGTCACGGCGCTGATCGCGACGCTGGACAGCGATCAGGCGGAGCGCGACTGGGCCACCGGCGCCCGCCTGGCCGGCGGCGAGGATCGCGGCACGGCCATCGAGGATGCCGACCGCCACTGGGCCGGGCTGTGCGGCCTGGCCTGGTTGACGCGGCAGGTTGCCGATGCGGACACCGCGCTGGTCTGGGCGTTGCTGGCCGAGGCGACGCTGACCAGGGTTGCGATGGGGCATCTGCCACGCTGGCAGGCGAGCGTCGGCCTGATAACGCTCCCGACTGACCGTGGCTCGACCGCGGCGAACAACGCATGGTTGATTGCGATCTCGCTTGGCTGGGTCGCGCCGCTGCCAACCTTCTCCTGGGCCTCCTCGGCCGATGATTCCCGATCAGTCATCAAGCTCACGCAATTCGAAGCGTTCCTAGATTTTGCCGACATCCGGACGCGGCAAGGCACCTACGTCGCGACGATTGCTCGCGCGACGCTCCAGACGTACCGCTGGCTGGTCAAGCCGCTGGGGACTGTGCTGGCAGCGGCGCTCGGCAGCGCGGCTTCGGTTGTCCTGACGAAGTATGCCGAGCTGCAACCGCACTGGTGGCTGCCTGACGCTAATCCCGTGGTCGGAATTGAGCGCAATACGCAGGCTCCCCACGAGGCGCACGGCCTACTCAAGGCGAGCGCCTGGCTGGCCGGCAGTAGCCCGGCGACGCTGGATCGGCAGTCCGGCTATCCCCAGCTTGCCAGCGGGGCCGACCTGTTCAGCCTAGAAAAGGCCGCCATCGCCGCTGATGCCTACGCTTCGACGCTCGCGGCGCCGATTCTGAGCGATACGTTTGCCGGTGTCAACGGAACGGACGTCTCGGCCCATGCGCCGGAGATCGGCGGCCCATGGGTCGTGCCGTCCGGCATGGTCGCGAGCTGGTACAAGATTCAGGGCAACCGGGCCACATCCACCAACATCGGGAGCGGCGGCGTCGCGGCGGATCTTGGTAGCCCGAACGTCGCGATTGACGGCGTGATCACCACCACCAGCGCCGGCAACTTCATGTCGGTCCGAATGGCAGCGCCAGCCGCGTTTACCACTGGCGTCCGGTTCGTCCTGAATCGTCTCAACAACGCGCTCGACTTTCACCAGGTCGGCGGCGGGATAGGATCGAGCACGACGCCGGCGGTTGATCCGGTCGGCTCGCACGACTATCCGCTCACGCTGCGACACTATCGCGGACACTTCTTCGGCTCGGTCGGGCAAGACATCGCCCACTGGTGGGAGAACGACGTTCTCCGGGGCTGGGCGCTGCCAACCGGCACCTGGCACGGCCCGGACTGGACATCGACGAACGCCGGCGAGATCGACAATCTGGTCATCCGAGCAATCACACGGAGTCAGGCTGTCCATCTCTCTGTGATCGGTGACTCAATCTCGGTTTTCGAGCGGGGACAGCAGAAATGGCCCCAGCGGGTCGCGGAGACATGGAACGGCGGCATAACCTCGCTTCGCAGCCGTCCGCTCGGCGGCGAAGGACTGGCGGTTGCCGGCGCCTCGGGCCTGACCGCGCTGGCACAGGCCAACGCGATTGTTTCGGGCAGCGACGATCCCGACTACGTCCTGATCCATATTGGCGTCAACGACCTCGGTGGCGGCTCGCAAGCGCAGGCCACGGCCGTGATCGACGCCCTGGTGGCCGGCGGAATTCCGGTCACGAAAATCCGCTGGATCGAGACGTTTGACTACGACCATGTCTCCAACGCCGCCGGCTACACCCACTCGGTCGCCGCGACCCGCGCGGCCATCGCGGCGGCCTGTGCCGCCCGCGGCGTGACGCTCTGGCTGAGCTGGACGGGCGCGGGCGGACCGTGGTTTACCGCGACGAACGGCGTCGATACCGCCGATGGTCTGCATCCCAACGCCAGCGGGAATGCCAAGATCGCGGCCAAGGTCCTGACCATCCTGGCGGATGAGGCCGAAGCGGCGCCCGCCTCGCCGCCGGCGCCGGTTGGCCCCTATGCCAGTGCGATCACCGATACGGGCACGGTTGCGAAGCGCTCGAAGTTCGAGATCACCTTTGACGTGCTTGGCTCGGTGGCGACGAATACGTTTCTGAAATATGAGGCCGCCCCGCCTGCCGGGCAGAGTGGGACGAGCGGCGTCTCGGTGTACGCCGAGTTGAGCGACGACAACTACGCGACCACGATTACCCGCCGCTGCTTTGTCTACCAGGCCTTCGATGAGCAGATCAAAGGCGGCGCGGACTGGAAGTACCCCCAGGGCTTCTCCTGGAAGGCCCGCTTTGCCCCGCCGCGCGCGGGCTCCTGGCAGTACCGCATCCGCTGCACGGACGCGGGCGGGACGAACCTCGCTACCCCCGTCGCGTTCACCGTGACGGCGGCGGCGGTTCCGGGTCGGCTCAGGCGGGCCAGTGCGGACACCCGCTACTTCGAGCGCGAGAATGGCAGCTACGCGCCGTTGGTGGGGTTCAATCTCAAGTACGGGACGCTCTCGTTTGACAACCCGACCGTCGCGATAGCCACCCTGAACACGCTCGCGGCCTCTGGCGTCAACCATGCGCGAATCTGGGCGACTGACTGGGGCTGGTGGGGATCAGAAGGCCGCGTCTGGCAAAGCACCCAGCCGGGCGACCAGTACCCGTACGTCTCGGCATACCTGAGCGGCCCCCCGATGACGCCGCTACCGGGTCACGAGCTGGGGCGGTACGTGTCCTCCGCCTATTCATCCTCGTTCCTGGGCCATCTCAAGCGAGCGCCGGCCTGCAAGCGCTCAACCACCTACCAGGTCGATGTTGACGTGCAGATTCCCGTGAGACTAACCGGTCCGGTGCAGGCGGGCCAGCCGTTCGGGTTCGCGGTCAAGACGAGCGCGTCCTGGATTTTCAACTACGCGGCTGAGCCGGAAGAATGGAACAAAGGCACCCTGGTCACGACGCCGGTCGCCGGTGTCCACGGCATTGCCAGCTTCGGCTACGGCACCACCGACGGCGGCTCACTGGCCGCGGGGGGCTACGGTCAGCATGCCGCCTGGAAGCGGGTCACCGGAACCATCGTCACGGGGGCGGCTCAGGACTTCCTCGATTACGTCATTCTCACCTGCCATAACTGCACCGCGAACGCGGCCTACTACGCCAATGTCCAGATTCGCGAGGTCTTGGGAGCTGGGGCGTTCGGGCCGAACATCGTCAGCCAGGAGTCGATGGACCGCTTTGCTGCCGTGGATCAGCGCGCCTGTCGCCAGCTTGACCTGATCTTCGACGCGGCCACGTCGTTAGGCATCACGCTCCAGGCGGTGGTGCTCGGGGCGAAGCAGGAGCCAGCCCTGGCGCAGATGGCCGACAATGGCACGATCTCCTTTAGCGGCGGCGAGGATAGTTTCTTCGGGGCAAGCGGGAGCCGGGCCCGGTGGATCGCGAAGAACGCCACCGAGCAGTTCCAGGCGCGCTACGGGCACGCTGACATCATGGTCGAGATGACCAATGAGATGTCAGCCTATGGCTTTCGGGGCATCACGGCGACGCAGGAGTGGGCTGTGGCGATCCAGGCGCGGGGCGACTCGCCGCTGGTTGGCACCTCGACCAGCTTCGACCGGCCAAAGCCAAGCTGGGACTCCATGCCCGCGCTGGACTGGGTTGACCTGCATCTCTACCGCGACGCAGGGACGGTTTTCAACATGCTGCGGGTTGATGTCAACGCGATCCCTGAGACCATTACCGTGGCGGCAGCATCCGATTTTGACGACACGGCCAGTTTTACCTCGAAACTCTCGCTGCTGATCGGGGCGAAACAGCCCTACGGGTTGAACCGCCCGATGATTCGCGGCGAGACCGGGCTGATCGCTGGGAGTAACACCGACGTTCCTGCCGACCTGAGCGCCGACACGGCGGGCATCTGGTGGCATAAATACCTGTGGGCGCAACTGAATCATGGCGGCATGGCCGATCTCTACTGGTACGTCCCCGAGCATCTGTACAACCCGTCGGGGGGCGCGCCGAACCACCTGGCCCAGACGCTCCACTATCGCAACTTCGTCCAGGCGCTACCCCTGAACAACGGACAATACGTTGACGCGGCGGCGACCCCGAGCGACGCGACTAATCTGCGGGTGTTTGGTCAGAAAGACCTGACCAACAACCGGGCGTACCTCTGGATTGACAACAAGGGCCACACCTACCGCGCCGTGATTAACGGGACGACGATCACGGCTGGTACGGGCACCGTCGCCATACCCGGTCTGGGGGCCGGCAGCTACACCGTGACATGGCGCAATTCCTACACCGGCGCAACCATCCTGACCGAGACGGTGATCGCGCCCAGTTCGCTGGTCCTGACGCTGCCGGCCTCGGTCTCGACCGACCTTGCCGTGACCGTCGAGCCGGTCTCCAGCAGCAGATTGGGGCAGGTGATCGCCACGGTCGGCTATGGCGCGGTCTACGGCGGGGTCGCCACGGTTGGCTATGGCGCCACGACCCCACCAACAAACGAAGTCGTTGCCACGGGTGGCTACGGCTCAATAACCGGCGCCATTGCCACCGGCGGCTATGGCGGGGCACTGACCAGCGGCGGGGTTGTCCTGCACCGCCGTACGCAGTTTGGACGGAGGCGAGTATCGCGATGATGTGGCTCAAACTGGCAGACACCAGCAAGATCATCCCGTTTCTGATGATCGACAGCGTGGACCATATCTCCGGCAAAACCGGGCTGACCGTGACCGTCACCCTCTCGAAGAATGGCGCGGCCTTTGCCGTCGCGGCCGGTACCGTCGCGGAGATCGCGAACGGGTGGTACAAGTTGACGCCGACGGTCGCGGATACCGGAACGCTCGGCGCGCTCCAGTTGCACGCGACCGCGACGGGTGCTGATCCGACCGACGAGGAGCAGACGGTTGTTGCGTTTGACCCGTACGACGCCGTCCGGGGCGGCTTGGCCGCGCTGCCGAACGCGGCGGCCGGCGCCACTGGTGGGCTGCCAACGGGTAACGCCAGCGGGCAGGTGACGGTGGCGAGCCTCGCGGCAGGCGCGGTGACCGAGGTCGCCGCTGGCGTCCGCACGAACCTGACCACTGAACTGGTCAGGATCGACGCGGCGATCACCAGCCGACTGGCAGCCGCTACTGATCCCACGGCGGCGCTGGCGGCCATCTCGGCGTACATCGATACCGAGGTCGCCGCGATCAAGGCCAAAACGGACAACCTACCGGCCAGCCCGGCGGCGGTCGGCTCAGCGATGATCCTCGACCTCACGCAGGCGATCCCCGCGACGAACACGGCGCAGACGGTCGGCGACGCGCTGAACGGCGCGAGAGCTCAAGCGTTCGGAAAATGGGTGCTGGTGGGGACAGCGTTGACACTCTACGCGGGGAACGGGACCACCGTGGTGCGGACCTTCACGCTGGATAACGCAAACGCTCCGACGAGCAGGTCATAGTAATGGCCGCCACGGTTGTCCAGGGGCTGGGGGGTCAAGCCCTTCTCATACAGGGCTACAGCGTCGCGGACAGCCGCGTGGATGGCGGGCTGATGGTGCAGGGTCTCGGCGGCACGTGGCTCATGAGTCAGGGGTATCGCGCGGCCATGGCGGTGGTTGACAATCGCGGCTCCCTGACCGTGGGAGCCTCGCTCGCGGGCTCGCTGACCGTGGGGGTGGCCTGATGTTTTCCTGCGACGTGGGCGACCGCGTGAAACTCACGAGCTACAACGCGGACGGCGAGGGGTTCAAGAACACGGCCGGCGCCTTGACCGACCCGGCGACCGTCACGCTCAAGGTGAAAAAGCCGGACGGGACGGTCACGACCTACACCTACGCGTCGGCGGAGATCACGAAGGACGCGGTTGGCCGCTACAGCTACCAGTTGACGATTGACCAGGACGGCGTGTGGTCCTACCGCTGGATCGGGACCGGCACGATTGTCGCGGCGGAGGAAGATGCATTCTTTGTCCGGAAGAGCATCACCTGATGGAGGAAATACGCTGTCGCTACTGCAATAAATACCTGTGCTCAGCCGTCGCACGGGAAGGCAAGTTGCGGATTACCTGCCTGCGCTGTAAGCGGGTGCAACTCATTGACCTGACAACGAAGGTGAACGTGCCGGATCACCTCAAGGCCGCGGGGCTGTAGTCTCCTTGCGCTTGCCCGCGTGATAGAGTAGGATGCAAGTACGAATCGAATATCGCGGGGCAACTACTTAGCCCCCCATTGACCGCAAAGCCTCCTTCTCTGGCGCGGGGAAGGGGGCTTTCTCGTGTTCCACGCGCAAATACCGTTCGAACTCAAGGAGCTGAAGGCCGACGACGGCCTGATGCTGTTCTCTGGCTACGCGAGCGTCTACGGGACGCTCGATCACGTCGGGGATGTCGTCATGCGCGGGGCGTTTGACGATACCCTGGCCAACGGCCGCAAGCGCCGGCTCCTCTGGCAGCATCAGATGACCGAGCCCATCGGGGTGGAGCAGTCGCTCCGTTCCGACGAGAAGGGCCTGTTCGGCACCTGGAAGCTGAGCCGGACGACGCGCGGCCTGGACGCCTACGAGCTGCTCAAGGACGGCGCCGTTGATAGCCTGAGCATCGGCTATCAGGTGGCCGAGGCTGAGTATGACGACGCTGGCGTGCGGCTGCTCAAGGCCGTTGACCTGCTCGAGGTCTCGCTGGTATCCATTCCGGCGCTTGACCAGGCCGTCATCACGCAGGTTAAGGCCGACGTGCCCTTCGACCTGCTCATGCAGCAGGTCGCCGACTCCCTCAAGCTCGGCGTGTCCGAGGCGAAAGCCCTGCACGCCCGACGTGCTCAGGACCAGCGAGAGCTGTCCGAGCACCATCTCGCGGCCATCAAGGGCCTGTTCGACCTGGCGGGAGCCTCGGCGAGCGACCTGATGGACCTGCTCCCCATGTCCAGCGTGAAAGCAACGGACGGGGCCACCACTGAGGCGTCCACGGACCCCGCGGCGAACGCCGCCTCAGCGAGCGCCACGAGCGCCCCCGACCTTCGCCTGCGACTGGAGCTGGCCCGCGCCCGACTGCGGCGCAGCGGCCTTCTGGAGCGCGCATCATGACCGCATTCGCTGCCGAACAGATCGGCAACATGAACATCTCGGAGCTCCGATCCGAGATTAAGAACTGTTACGACCAGGCCAAGGCCATCGAAGACAAGTACCCCGACGGCCTGACGAAGGACGGTAACGCCGAGGACTTTGAGCAGGTCAAGGGCATGCTCAACAGCCTCGACCGGATGGAAGACCGCCTGGCGCCGCTGGAAGATGCCGAGAGCCGCAAGGCCCGGATCAACCAGAACGTCACGGCGTACGCCCAGCCGTCGCGCGGCCACCGGCACCCCGAGGCGGATGGTGGGGCGTGGCAGCCGGTCGACAGCCCCGGCGATCAGTTCGTCAATTCCGAGGCGTTCAAGCAGATGCTGGCCTCGGGCATCTTCAACAACCCGCGTAACCTGATCCCGCATCTCGTGGTGCCAATGCAGAAGACCAACTTCCTGCATCAGATGAGCCAGAAGGCGCTCGTCTACTCCGGCTCGGGCGTTGGCGGCAGCCTCGTCCATAACGACGTGCGGCCCGGCGTGCTGGACATCCTCCAGCGAGCCCTCGTGGTCATGGACTTGGTGCCGCGAACCACGACCACGTCGGACACCATCGAGTACGTCAAGGAAGACACGTTCACCAACAACGCGGCTTTCGTCGCTGAGGCGACCGCGACGACCGGTACCAGCGGCGTCAAGCCAGAGACGGCCCTGGCCTACAGCGTCCAGACGGCGCCCGTCAAGACCCTGGCCCACTGGATCCCGGTGACGAACCGCATGCTGGCCGACGCGCCGGCGCTGCGGGGCGTCATCAACCAGCGGCTCCTGCTCGGCCTGGACCTGGCGCTCGAAAGCCAGGTACTCGACGGCGACGGCGCCGGTGAGAACCTGACCGGCATTCTCCGCACGGCCGGTACCAACATCCAGGGCATCGGCGCCGACAACGCGGCCGACGCGCTGTACAAGGGACGGACGCAGGTCATGGTCACCGGCCTCGGCCGCCCGTCGGCGTTCGTGCTGCACCCGAACGACTGGCAGGCAATCCGGCTGCTGCGCGAAAACGTAGCCAGCGGCACCCTCGGCGGGTACCTGATGGGTCCGCCCACCCTTCCGACCACGCCAACCCTCTGGGGTCTGCCGGTGGTCGAGTCGCTGGGCATGCCGGAGAACACCGGCCTGACCGGTGACTTCGCGATGGGCATGATGCTCTTTGACAGGGAGCAGAGCCAGATCAGGGTGGGCACCATCAACGACCAGTTCACGCGTAACATGCAGACGATCTTGGCAGAATTGAGAATGGCGATGGCCGTTTTCAGGCCGAGCGCGTTCACGCGTGTGACTGGCATCTGACGATTGATTGGAGTCACTGGTATGTATCCCGAGGAGCGTGAGTATCGAGTCGGGTCGAGTGGCTTCACGATGAGTCGTGGGGGCGCGGACGTGCGATTCGAGCCTGGCGCGCTAGTGTGGCTGCGGTCGGTTCCTCAGGGGGCCGACCTCAGCCCGACGGGCCAGGGCCGGCGGTACGAGACGAAGGTCTCGGCCGCCGGCGAGCCGGTTTTTCGGATCGAGCGCACACGAGGATGGCGTGGCTAACCAGTTTGTCACGCTGCCCGAGCTGAAGTCGTGGTCTGGCCTGACCGGCTCGGCCAACGACGCCGACCTGACGCGGGCCATCGAGGCCGCGTCACAGTGGATTGAGGGCTACACCGGCCGCTCGTTCGTGCTGGACGCGGCCGACGTGACCAAGTATTTCTACGCGAACCCTGACCAGACGATTGACCTGACGGACCTTGCAACGGTTGCAAGTATCGCCATCGACACAGCGGGTGACCGGACCTACGGCACGACGCTAGCCGCGAGCGAGTACGAGCTGTTGCCCGTCAATGGCCCGCGCTACGACCGCGTCCGCATCTGGCCGACGAGCAGCCGATCCTTCCAGCTCAACCCGGCCCGACGGGTGCGGGTGGTTGGCCGGTTCGGCTACGTCGAGAGCGGCGCGGTTCCGCCAGCGGTCAAGCAGGCGGCGCTGATCCTGTCGCTGCGGTACTACGAGCGGCGGAACGCGCCGTTCGGCATCCTCTCGGCAACCGATATTGGCCAATTCGAGCGCTTGAGCGCCAACGACCCCGACGTGCTGGCGCTGCTGAAGCCCTACCTGTCGTCCTCACCGGCGCAGAACTGGGTACTAGTCTGATGGCCGCCAGCTTGAAGATCGACGGCCTCGAGCGCTTCCAGCGCGGTCTACAGACGGCCACGGCGGCTACACCGGCGGAACTGCGGGTGGCGATGGTTGAGGCCACGCTGATTGTCGAGGGCGAGGCCCGGCGGCTGGCGCCGCGCGACACCGGCCGCCTGCAGGGCTCGATCAGCAGCCGCATTAGCGGTGGCGGGGCGAGCATCGTCGGCGAGGTCGGGCCGAGCGTGGCCTACGGCCTCTACGTCGAGCGTGGCACCCGTCCGCACTGGCCGCCCACGGCTGCGCTGGGCGGCTGGGCGCGCCGGCACGGCATCAGCCCGTTCGCCGTGGCTCGAGGGATCGCCCGTAAGGGGACGCGCGCCCAACCTTTTGTACAACCCGCCCTGGAGAAAAACCGTGGTCGCGTCGAGGCGGTGTTCATGAAGGTCGGAGCGCGGATTCTGGCGAAGGTGGTCGGCGGATGAGCGCGACACTTGCTCAGCTTCGGGCTGGACTGGCTGCGCGAGCCGCGACGATCAACGGCGTGAACGCCAGCGCCTACATGCTGCCGAAGCCGGAGCCGCCGGCGGTGTGCGTGCTGCCGTCGGTGCCGAGCACGCCGGCGGTTTTCGGGACTGATGATAACGTGCTCTTCGACCTGTGGGTCTACACCGGCTCATCTGACCTGGTGCGGGCGCAGGAACTGCTCGACGCCTACATGGACGCGACCGGCAGCAGTAGCCTGGCCGCGGCGGTCGAGGCGCTGCCAGGATTGGGGCTCGGCGGCGTGCACACCCGCGTGGTCGGCTGGTCCGAGTACGGCCGCCTGATG
>Ga0136612_10000151_pt1 | contig 19463 bp, 24 predicted proteins | sample AntDryUQ224A2306_2_FD_106644 | JGI IMG/M metagenome (GOLD analysis project Ga0136612, IMG submission 106644) | Polar desert sand microbial communities from Dry Valleys, Antarctica - metaG UQ224A (23.06) | ecosystem: Environmental > Terrestrial > Soil > Desert | place: Antarctica: Dry Valley... | reverse complement strand
GACCAGGCCCTTCAGAAGGGGGGATTCGGGGTAGACCAGGAGCGCCGCCCCCGCGAGGGCGATGCCGTAGGGCACGCCAGCGCGATGATCATGCAGCCGGGCGAACCACGGCCATCCCAGGACCACTCTCGGGACCGGGGTCCCGCGTATGAACAAGATCAAGAGAGTGAGCGCGCCGCCGCCGATCGCCGCGATGAGCAGGTAGTCGACGAGAGGCTCGAACCCGAGCCACAGGGCGATCCCGGCGTGCCACAGCGCGACCTGCCCACGCGGCACCCGGACGCCCCGCCGGGCGAGGATCCGCAGCGCCCGCAGGTAGAGCAGCTCCGCCGCCACCAGCGAGGCGAGGACGGCCATGGTCTAGATCGCGCGGACGAGCAGCACCAGCCCGACGACGACGGCCGCGACCACCACCACGTAGACCAGGAAGCGGAACGCCTCCGCCTCGGAGCGAAGGGGGTTCAGCACCGCCGACCGACCGCGCTAGATGATGTAGATCGTCGTGTACACGACGACCCACATCACGTCGACGAAGTGCCAGTAGATCCCGGGCACCTCGACGCCGCGGTGCTCCTCCGGGGTGAAGTGACCGCGGAAGGCCCGGACGGTCGTGAACGCCAACAGCGTGAGCCCGATGAAGACGTGGGCGCCGTGCAGCCCGGTCAGCCCGTAGAAGATCGACCCCTGCGCGTGGTCCTGCGGAGCGAAGCCGATGTGGACGTACTCGTTGACCTGGATGAACAGGAAGGTCAGGCCGAGCAGGAGCGTCGTGGTGATCCCCGCCTGCAGCCCGAAGCGGTTGCCCTTCTTGGCCGACTCCAGCGCCCAGTGCACCGTGACCGAGGACGAGAGCAGGATCGCCGTGTTGACCCCGGCGATCAGCTTGGGGAGCTCGGTGCCCTCCGCCGGCCACGGGTTCTCCGTCACGACCCGGATGAAGAAGTAGGCCGTGAAGAAGGCCCCGAAGACCATGATCTCCGAGATGATGAACAGCAGCATCCCGAGCAGCTGGGGCTCGACCCGCGAGGAGCGGTTGGCCGGCGGGGGGCCGTGGTGGTGATCGACGGAAGCGGCGGACGCCATCTAGGACTCCACGGGATCGCCGGCGCTCTCGACGTGCTCGACCGGCTTGCCGGTCGCCTTGGCGACCTTCTCGACGAGCCCGCCCTTGGTCCACTCCGACCGGTTCTCCGGCAGGGTCGAGATGACGATCTCGGAGATCAGGAAGGACTCGACCGCGTTCATCGTCGCCGCGTAGGGATCGGAGTGGGCGATCATCCCCGCCGCGACGATCCCGTCCTCCGACAGCGAGCCCAGCAGCTGTTGCAGGCGCCCGCGCGCCGCCGCGGTCGCGTCCCCGCGCTCGTCGACGAGCGGCGCCGCCACGATGAACCGGTGCGGCGATTCCGCGGCCTTGGCCTTCAGACGGCTGACGAGCTCGTCACCCGCCATGGTCTGGTTCGCCACCACCAGGCAGACCTCGAAGGGAAGGCCCTCCGTCGCCAGATCCGTGACGACGTGGTTGACCGGAAGCCCCGAGTCCTGCTCGATGTGCTCCGGCAGGTCCTTGCGCAGCCAGCCGGAGGACGTCGAGGGGAGGGTGGACAGGATCACCTCGTCGATCGCATGGGCGGCGATGGCGTCCTTGGCGGCGTGGAAGGGATCGGGATCCCCGACCTCGCCGTGCCCGTCGATCCCCTCGCTGGCCATGAAGGCGAGCGCCAGGTCCACGCGCACCTGTGCCGCGTCGCGCACCGTGTCGTTGTAGATCACGTTGCCGTGCGACGGCTTGTTCTGCGGCACGACGACGACGAAGTGCGCGTCACCGGCGGCGTGGCGCTCGCGGATGGCGTCGAGCAGGGCCTCTCCGCCGATGGTCTGGTTCGCGAGGATGAGGACGTTGGCCACTGACTACTCCCTGCTCTCGGTGGACGACTCCCGGGAGCCCGCCGCAACGGCGCCGGCGGGTTCTCGCGCCCGCGCGGGCTCGGGCTCGGGCCGCGACTCCTCCGCCTCGTGCCCGGCCGGCTTGAACACGCCGTGCACCGCGCCGGGAACGCCGTACTCGTACGGCCCACCGACCACCGTCGGCACCGCGTCGAAGTTGAAGATCGGCGGTGGCGAGGAGACCTGCCACTCGAGGGTCAGCGAGCGCCACGGGTTCGAGCTCGCCTTTGGCCCGCCGCGCCACGAGGCGACCATGTTGTAGACGAAGATCAGCGTCGAGAGCCCGAGCACGAAGGACGCGATGGAGATCACCAGGTTCCAGTTCGCGAACTGCTCGGGGTAGTCGGCGACCCGCCGCGGCATGCCCTGCACGCCGATCAGGTGCATCGGGGCGAAGGTCGCGTTGAAGGCGACGAAGGTCAGCCAGAAGTGGACCTTGCCGAGCGTCTGGTCGAACATCCGCCCCGTCATCTTCGGGAACCAGTAGTAGACGCCGGCGTAGATCGTGAACAGCGAGCCGCCGAAGAGCACGTAGTGGATGTGGGCGACGATGAAGTACGTGTCCGACACGTGGATCGTCAGCGGGATCATCGCGAGCATCACGCCCGAGATCCCCCCGAGGGTGAACATGGTCAGGAAGCCGAGCGCCCACAGCATGGGCGTGTCGACGTTGAGCACGCCACGCCAGAGCGTGGCCAGCCACGAGAAGATCTTGATTCCGGTCGGCACCGCGATGATCGCCGTCGTCACCATCATGGGGACGCGGATCCACGACTGCATGCCGCTCACGAACATGTGGTGGGCCCAGACGGTGAAGCCAAGGAGCACGATGGCCAGCAGTGAGAAGGCCATCATCCGGTAGCCGAACACGGGCTTTCGCGCCTTGACGGCGAGGATCTCCGAGACGATCCCGAAGCCCGGCAGCATCATGATGTAGACGGCCGGGTGCGAGTAGAACCAGAAGACGTGCTGGTACATCAGCACGTCCCCGGCCTCGGCGGGCACGAAGAAGTTGAAGTCCAGCGCGTAGTCGAGCAGCACGAAGAACTGCGAGGCGGCGACGAACGGCGTGGCGATGACCACCAGCAGCGAGGTCGAGAAGTTCGCCCACACGAGGAGCGGCATCCGGAAGAAGGACATCCCCGGGGCGCGCATGGTGATGATGGTCACCAGGAAGTTGAGCGCCGTGGCGATCGACGACGCGCCCGCGAACTGCACGCCGATGGTGAAGAACATCTGCCCGAGTGGCACCTCGGTTGAGAGCGGCGCGTAGGCGGTCCAGCCGGTGGCGAAGGATCCGCCCGGAGCGAAGAAGGAGAGGGTCATCATCGTCCCGGCGATCGGCAGCATCCAGAACGACAGGGCGTTCAGCCGTGGGAACGCCATATCGGGCGCGCCGATCATCAGCGGGAGGACGTAGTTCGCCAGCCCAGCGAAGACCGGGATGATGAACAGGAAGATCATCAGCGACGCGTGGACGGAGAACAGCCCGTTGTAGGCGTTCGAGCTCACGAACTGCGAGCCGGGCGCCGCAAGCTCGGCGCGCACCATCATCGCCAGCAGGCCGCCGACCAGCATGAAGAAGAACGAGGTCACGACGTACTGGATGCCGATGACCTTGTGGTCGGTGTTGACCTTGAAGTAGTCGTGCCAGGAGTGCGCGCCGTGGCTCGAGTGGTCGTCGGGGCGGGTGGGCCGGCCCGCCGCCCAGTAGAACCACTCGTCGAACGCCCCGATCCCCACCAGGAAGAAGAGCGGCGCGGCGATCAGCGAGACGATGGTGATCGCCTCGCCGTCCAGGAGCTCGTACCCGTAGGCGGCGCGGATGGCGACCGTCAGGGCGGTCGCGAAGGCGATCCCCAGAAGGGTGAACCACCCGGCACGCACCAGGCCCGGCCCCCGCAGCACGCTCGTCGTCGTCACTGGCTCTCCTCCGCCTCTCGGGCCTGCGTCCGGAACCACCGGTCGAACTCGGCGGGGTCGAGCACGTGCACCGTGGAGCGCATCGTCGAGTGGCCGAGGCCACACAGCTCCGCGCACACGACGGGATAGTCGCCGATCCGCTCCGGGTCGGCGCGGTAGCCGGTGGTCACGCCGGGCACGGCGTCGACCTTCATGCGGAAGGCAGGGATCCAGAAGTCGTGGATGACGTCCTTGCTCTGGATGTCGAACTCCACCTGACGGCCCACCGGGAGGTAGAGCTGGCTGGCCGCGACCTCCTTGTCACCGCCGTCGGGCGAGGGGTAGTAGTAGGTCCAGGCGAACTGCTCGCCGACCACACGCACCTTCATCGAGTTGGCCCGCGCGTCCTCGATGTCGGTGAGGACCACGTATGCGTAGCCCACCAGGCTGACCAGCAGGATCGCCGGCAGCGCCGTCCAGATGATCTCGAGCTTCGTGTTGCCGTGGATCGGCGGCCCGTCGAGCTCCTCCTCGCCCGGCCGCATGCGCCACTTGTAGACGCTGTAGAGCACGACCGTCTGCACCAGGACGAACATGGGCACCGACGCGATGACCAGTACGTCCCACAGCGTGTCGATCGGCTTGGCCTGGCCCGAGGCCTGGACCGGGAACCAGTCGATGAGCAGTCCGACGGCGATGCCGACCACCGAGGACAGGAGGCCGATCGCGATCAGTACCGGCCAGCGGACTGGGCCGCCGCGGTCGGCGGACTCGCCCACCTGGGAAGCCACGGTCCTCTCCTCCAGGGAATCCACGGCCGCAAAGATACACCTCGGCCCGGCTCCTCAGGCCCGCTGACCGTAGCCCGGCGCATTGCCCCACCGATCGGGGCCCGGTCAATCCGCTGGCCGTCGGGACCACCCTTCCGTCCGGGCGGCGCCTGTACGGGCGGCGCCCTCCACGGTTTGTCCTAGGCCGCGGTGCTCAGCGCGCCGTGACCGTCTCGGGAGGCCGTGGGCACGGCGGTCAGCCGGCCGCCTGAGCGGAAGGCGGAGGGGGCGACGCCCTGGTAGCGGCGGAACGCCTTTGCGAACTGGGCGGGCTGGCGGTAGCCGACCCGGTGGGCGACCTCGCGGACGGTCAGCCCGCGGGCGGAAAGCATGTCGGCCGCGCGCTGCATGCGGACGCGCGTGAGGTGGTCGCGGAACGTCGAGTCGCCGATCTCCGCATAGGCACGCTGCAGTTGGCGGCGGGACGACGCGACGCGGCGCGCGATGTCGTCCAGGGAGAGCTCCTGCGCGAACTCTTCCTCGACGATCGAGACTGCGTCCTCGTACAGGCTCGTCCGGTGACGGATGGTGGAGGGACGTTGAGTGGGCACAGTCTGGTTACGGACAACCGGTCTTCCGGGGATGATCGGCGCATCGACGCTCTGTCAACGTGGCGTCTACCCACTCGCCGCCGCTCCGATACGCTTTGCACCGCTAGGGCTTTGCGACAATTGCGACGAGGAACGGGAGAAGGACGGATGCGCGTGCGCGACGGAATGAGCACCGTGGTGCTGACGGTGGGCCCGGGTCACACGCTGCGTCAGGCAGCGAAGCAGATGCGCGACCGGAGCGTCGGCGCCGCGGTGGTGCTGGACCCCGAGTCCCCCGGTCCGGGCATCCTCACCGAGCGCGACATACTCGCGTCGGTCGGTGCCGGGGAGGACCCCGACACGGAGCGCGTCGCGGACCACCTGACCTCCGACCTGGTCTTCGCGGCGCCCGACTGGTCGCTCGAGCAGGCCGCGAGCGCAATGGTCAGGGGAGGCTTTCGCCACCTGGTCGTCATCGACGGTGGCGAGACCTCCGGGATCCTCTCCGTCCGCGATATCGTGCGCTGCTGGACCGACGACGGTGCGTCCTGCGAGGTGCCCTCCCGGGTCGCCTCGGGCTAGCGCCGGGCGCTCAGTCGCCGCTGCCGGCGTGCGAGGCCGGGAGCTCGTCCATCTCCTGCCGGGCCTTGACGATCCAGATGACCGTCGAGACGGCGAAGATGGCGAGGCCGGCGAAGGTGACGAAGAGGGAGAGGGTCACGCCGACGATGGCGAGTGAGACGCCGACCGCGTTGACGATCGGCAGCAGGCTCGGCGCCGGCATGTGGATGTGCTCGCCGGCGGGCGGCGCTCCGGTGCGATCCTCGGCCATCAGGCGGTGTAGACCAGGGCGGCGACCCACGTCAGGGCGAACATGAGCAGCATGATCACCGAGACGATGAACGCGGTCTTGAGGTTCTTGCGGGCGAGACGACGGTCCATCGGGCGAAGATCCTAGCTACAGCCGTGCGTCCAGGACCATCGCGCAGAACAGCAGCGCGAGATAGGAGAGCGAGAAGAGGTAGGTGGTCAGGGCGGAACGCCGGTCGGCCCGCCGCTGGAGCCGGACGGAGAGCACGAGGAAGGCCGTTCCGAGCCCGGCGGCGGCCGCCGCGTAGAGCCAGCCGAACATGCCGAACGCGAACGGCAGCCCGGTCAGCACGACGAGCAGGACCGTGTAGAGGACGATCTGGCGCCGCGTCTCGACCTCGCCGCGCGCCACCGGCATCATCGGGACCCCCACCCGGGCGTACTCGTCCTTCATGAGCAGCGACAGCGCCCAGAAGTGCGGCGGGGTCCAGTAGAAGACGATGGCGAACAGGTAGAGCGCCGTCGGGTCCAGCGAGCCGGTCACCGCGGCCCAGCCCACGAGGGGCGGGACGGCCCCGGCGGCCCCGCCGATGACGATGTTCTGCGGCGTCGTCCGCTTGAGCCAGGCCGTGTAGACGAAGACGTAGCCCAGGAAGCCGCAGAGCGCCAGCACGGCGGACAGCAAGTTGACCGTGAGCGACAGCAGCGCGAAGGAGGCGATCCCGAGGGCGATCCCGAACCGGAGCGCGGCCGGGGGCGACACCCGCCCGCTGGGGACGGGCCGCGACGCGGTGCGCGCCATCTGCGCGTCGATGTCCCGGTCCCAGTAGTGGTTGACCGCGCCGGCCCCGCCGGCGGACAGGTAGCCGCCGAGCACCGTGAGGGCGACGAGCCCGAGCGACGGGTCCCCCGCGATGTACATCGTGGTCACCGTCGTCAGCAACAGCAGCGACTGGACCTTCGGCTTGGTCAGCGTCACGTAGTCGGTGACGACCTGACGCACGCCCCCGGCGGCAAGGGCAGAGGCAGGGGTGACGCGCGAGGCTTCCACTCGTGGACGAGCGCTACGCGGCGCTGACGACAAGGGGCCGGAGTCCGGACATCGGCGGGCAGCCTAGCCGAGCGGAAGGCGGCGCACGCCCCCGCCCACCTTCAGCCTTGAGTGGTCAGCGGCCGGCCGGCACGGTGCTTCTGCCTCATGCCGGTCTCGCGCTCGACCTGCGCCCGGATGTCCTTCAATGGCTCGACCGAGCGCACGCGCGGGATCGCGTCGAAGTTGTTCTCCGGGGGAGGGGAAGGGGTGAACCACTCCAGCGTGTTGCCCTTCCATGGGTCGGGCGAGGCCACGGCCCCCTTCTTGAGCGAGCGCACCACGTTGTAGATGCTGAGCGCGAAGCCGAGCCCGAGCAGGAAGGACCCGACCGTGGAGATCTGGTTCATCAGCGTCCAGCCGTTGCCCGCGGAGTACTCGTAGATCCGCCGCGGCATGCCGTCCATGCCCAGGGAGTGCTGGATGAGGAAGGTGAGGTGGAAGCCGAACAGGGTGATCCAGAAGGAGACCTTGCCCATCCGCTCGTCGAGCATCCGGCCGGACATCTTCGGGAACCAGTAGTAGAGCGCGGCCATGGCCCCGAACATCGTTCCGCCGATGGCCACGTAGTGCAGGTGGGCGACGACGAAGTAGGTGTCCGTGAGCTGCCAGTCGATCGGGAAGACCGCGAGGAAGACCCCGGAGATGCCGCCGATCAGGAAGGTGCCGATCAGACCGGCGGCCCAGAGCAGGGCGACCCGGTACTCGATCGTCCCCCGCCACAGGGTGGCGACCCAGTTGAGGATCTTCACGCCGGTGGGCACCGCGATGACGAAGGACGAGAGCATGAAGAAGGCCAGCACGACGGTCGAGGACGGAGTGGCGAACATGTGGTGCGCCCAGACCAGCAGCCCGAGGAAGGCGATGGCCGCGGTCGAGGCCGCGATCGCCTTGTAGCCGAAGATCGGCTTGCGCGCGAAGACCGGCAGGACCTCGCTCACGACCCCGAAGGCGGGAAGGATGAGGATGTAGACCTCGGGGTGCCCGAAGAACCAGAACAGGTGCTGCCACAGCAGCGCAGAGCCGCCCTGGGTGGGGTCGAAGAACGTCCCGCCGAAGTTGCGGTCGATCAGCAGCATCGTCGCCGTGGCGGTGAGCGAGGAGAGCGCGAGGATGATGAGGTAGGAGTAGATGAGGATGCTCCACACGAACAGCGGCAGGCGGCCCCAGCCCATGCCGGGGGCGCGCATGTTCTGGACGGTGGCGATGAAGTTCAGCGCCCCGATCAGCGACGACAGGCCGGTGAGGTGGACCATGTAGATCCAGGCGTCCTGGCCCGCCGACGGCGAGTACTCGGCCGTGGAGAGCGGCACGTAGGAGAACCAGCCGGCTTCGGGCGGCGTGAAGAAGACCGAGGCGTACAGGGCGATGCCGCCGAACAGGAACATCCAGAACGACCAGGCGTTCAGGCGTGGGAAGGCCACGTCCCGGGCGCCGATCATCAGCGGCAGCAGGTAGTTCGCAAGCCCGGCCCACACCGGCACGCCGACGAGGAAGATCATCGTCGTCCCGTGCATGGTGAAGATCTGGTTGTACTTCTCGGGATCCAGGAACGTGTTGTCCGGCGCCCCGAGCTGGATGCGGAGGAGCAGGGCCTCGACGCCGCCGAGGACGAAGAAGACCGCGACGGTCCACAGGTAGAGGATCCCGATCTTCTTGTGGTCGGTCGTGGTGATCCACGACCGCCAGTTCTGTGAGGGATCCTTCACCCCGTGAGCGGTGATCTCGGGCCGCGGGCGGCTGACGAGCCCGCGCACGTCGCCTTCGGACTGGCGCTTCAGGAGGTTGGGGGAGGAGGTGGTCGCCATACTTTGGGTCGCCTTACTCGGAGGAGCCGGCGGAGGCCTGCTGGCTCTGGGACCGGTTGAGGGCGTCGCGCTGCCGGGCGGCCGCGTCACGGTCGCGCTGGATGTCCGCCGCGCGTCCGTCGTACCAGCGCCGGTACTCCGCGAAGGGCACCGCGCGGACCGTCGCGAGCATGTTCGCGTGGTTGCGCCCGCAGAGCTCGGCGCACTGGCCCTCGAAGACGCCGGGCTTGGTGGCCTTGAACCAGGTCTTGTTCGTGTAGCCCGGCAGGGCGTCGAACTTGCCGCCCAGCTTGGGGATCCACCACGAGTGCGCGACATCGTCCGCGGTGATGTCCAGGGTCACCGTCCGGCCGACGGGGACCACCATCTCGACGTAGGCGTTGACCGTCTTGGGGCCGGGATACTGATAGCGCCACACGTACTGCTGGCCGTCGACCCGGATGTTCAGCGCATCCCCGCCCGGCGGGCGCTTCTGGTTGGTCGACGCGAAGAGCGCCGCGCTCGACGCCGCGATCGGCTGCCCGTTCGCGTCGACGTCGGACCGATCGGGGTTGATGATCGAGCTGAGCTGGATGAACGTGACGGCGGTGATGAATACGAGGATCACCGCGGCGCCGAGCGTCCAGCCGATCTCGAGCTTCGTGTTGCCGTGGATCTGGGCGGCCTTGAGACCCTTGCGGGCCTTGAACTTGACCATCGACCACAGGAGCACCCCCTCGACGGCGAGGAAGACGATGAGCCCAAGGATCGAGACCAGCTTGTAGAGCGTGTCGATCCGATCCGCGTTGGGCGATCCGCCGTCCTCCGGCGTCAGGATGTCCGCCGAGGCGCCCGACGCCGCCAGCCCGGAGGCGATAAGAGCGAGCACGAAGGCAGCCAGAACTGAGGTTCGCTTCACGACGCGCGCAGTCTAGACAAGGGTTCGGGGAAGCGCTCGACCTTGGCGCGCCCGTCGGCAGGCGTGGACGGACGGTTACGCATCCGGGCGGCTCAGCGTCCGCCGAACGCCGGCGGGCGCTTGCCGAGGAAGGCCTCGACTCCCTCGAGGAAGTCGTCCGAGCCCGCCGTCTCGACCTGGATGGACGCCTCGAGCTCGAGCTGCTCCTCCATCCGGGCGAAGGCCGTCGCGTTGAGCTGGCGCTTGGAGCCCGCGTAGGAGCGGGTCGGACCGACGGCGAGGCGGGCGGCGAGCGCGTCGACCTCAGCCTCGAAGGCCTCGTCCGGGTAGACCCGGTTGATCAGGCCCCACTCGAGGGCCTGCGGGGCTCCGATCCGCTCGCCGAGCAGGGCCATCTCGCTCGCGCGCGCGTGCCCGACGCGCGCGGGGACGAACAGGCTCGAGCCTCCGTCGGGGACGAGGCCGATGTTGACGAAGGCGAGCAGGAAGTAGGCCGACTCGCGGGCGACGACGAGGTCGCAGGCCAGGGCGAGCGAGAGCCCGATGCCAACCGCCGGCCCGTTCACCGCCGCGAGCACGGGCTTCTCCATGCGCCGCACGCCAGTGATGATCGGGTGGTAGCGCTCGCGCAGGGCGCTGCCCACGTCGGGCCGGCCCTCGGGCGTGGGGTCGAAGCCCGCCCGAAGGTCGGCGCCCGAGGAGAACCCACGACCGGCACCCGTGATGGTCACCGCGCGGACCTCCTCGTCGGTGGCGGCGAGCTCGACCGCCGCCAGCAGGTCCTCGCCGAGCCGGCGATCCCACGCGTTCATGCTCTCCGGGCGGTCGAGGACGATGCGCAGCTCCCCGCCACGGCGTTCAAGGGCGACGGTCTCGAGCTGCGGATCGGCCATGGCGCGGCATCCTACGGCCACGCCGCCGACGCCGGATTGGAGCCGTCCAGTCGCGGGCTTATACTCGCGACTCACCCAGAGTAAGTTCGAACGCCCATCATGACGCCCACCACCGCCACCGACCGAGACGTCCGTGTGGTTACGTCGATGCCGGACGACGAGCACGACGGGCCCCACCTCGAGATCAATCGTCGCAAGGTGGCCGTGGCCGCCGTCTTCGTGGTGCTGTCGATCGTCGCGCTCTACTTCCTGCTTCCCCAGCTCACCGGGCTCGAGCGCACCTGGCAGCGCATCGAAGAGGGCAGTCCCTACTGGCTCGTGCTCGCCGCGCTGTTCACCGTCGGCATGTTCGGCGGCTACGTCGCGCTCTTCCAGGCCGTCTTCGTCCGGGCGGGCTCGCGGATCAACTGGCGTGAGAGCTACCAGATCTGCATGGCCGGCCTGGCCGCCAGCCGGCTGTTCTCGGCGGGAGGCGCGGGAGGGCTGGTGCTCACCGCCTGGGCGCTGCGCCGCTCGGGGATGGACCCCCGCATGGTCGCCGACCGGACGATCTCCTTCCTGGTCATGCAGTACCTGGTGTACACGGTGGCCATCATCGTCTGCGGCTATGGGCTGGCCTACGGCGTGCTCCCGGGCGCGGCGCCGGTCTCGCTGACCGTGATCCCGGCCACGCTGGCCCTGATCGTCACCCTCCTCGGGCTCTCGGTGGCCTTCGTCCCGACGAACTTCGAGCGGCGGCTGCGCGGGTGGGCGAACGACCACGGTCGCCTGGGTCGCCTGGCCCAGAAGGTGGCCAACGTGCCGGCCTCGGCGTCGGCCGGGATGCGCGACGCGCTGGCCCACTTCCGCGAGCGCGACCCTGCGCTGCTCGGCGCGGTGGCCTTCTGGGCGTTCCAGATCGCCGTGCTGTGGGCCGCCTTCGAGGCGTTCGGCGACGCGCCTCCGCTCGCCGTCCTCGTCCTCGGCTTCTTCCTCGGGATGCTCGGCAACCTGCTGCCCCTGCCGGGCGGGATCGGCGGCGTGGACGGCGGCATGATCGGCGCCTTCGCCGCCCTCGGCGTGAGCGCCGGGCTCTCCGTCGTGGCGGTGCTCGTCTACCGCGGCTTCACCTTCTGGCTGCCGACCATCCCGGGTGCCGTCGCGTACCTGCAACTCCGGCGCACGGTCGACCGCTGGCGCGCTTCGCCCGCCTAGTGGCGAACCCCAACGCTATACTTCACAAAATGAAGCGCACCTCTGAGATCGAGCAGGTCATCATCGTCGGCTCCGGCCCAGCGGGCTTTACCGCCGCGCTCTACACCGCGCGCGCCAACCTCCAGCCGCTGGTCATCGAGGGCTTCTTGTGGGGCGGCCTGCTCCAGCAGACCACCGAGGTCGAGAACTACCCGGGATACCCCGAGGGCGTCATGGGCCCGGTGATGATGCAGCAGCTGCGCGACCAGGCCGAGCGCTTCGGCACGCGCTTCATCACCGACCAGGCGACCCGGATCGAGCCGGCCGCCATGGAGGGCGAGTGCCACCGCGTCTGGGTCGGAGACGACGAGTACCAGGCCCGGACGGTGATCCTCGCCATGGGCGCCGAGCACCGCAAGCTCGGCGTGCCCGGCGAGGAGGAGCTCGGCGGCCGCGGGGTCTCCTACTGCGCGACCTGCGACGCCGCCTTCTACAAGGACAAGCCGACGATCATCGTCGGCGGGGGGGACTCGGCGATGGAGGAGGCCATCTTTCTGGCCAAGTTCTCCTCCGAGGTCGACGTGGTGCACCGTCGCGGCGAGTTCCGCGCGTCGAAGATCATGCTCGAGCGGGCGCGCTCGATGGGCAACATCAACTTCCTCACCCCTTACGTGGTCGAGGAGTTCCACGCGGGGGAGGACGGTAAGAAGCTCGAGTTCGCCCGGCTCCGCCACGCCGAGACGAACGTGATCCTCGAGCAGCCGATGGCCGGCGCGTTCATCGCGGTGGGTCACGAGCCGCAGTCGGAGATCGTCAGCGACTTCGTGGAGACCGACGAGAACCACTACGTGAAGGTGGAGGGGCGCTCCACCCGCACGAACGTGCCGGGGATCTTCGCCGCGGGCGACCTCGTGGACCACACCTACCGGCAGGCGGTCACCGCCGCCGGCTCGGGCTGCCAGGCGGCGCTGGACGCCGAGTGGTTCCTGCGCGACAACCCGGCGGTCCCCACGCCGGAGGCGCTCGAGGGCGTCGGCGACCTCGCCGAGGCGCAGTGGGCGCCCGCGGCGGGCTGACCCGCCGGCGGGCCCACCTCGCGTCGTCGGGTGGTGTCGCGGACGCCGCTGCGGTCGCGACCGTACGATGCCCGTGTGGAGGCACCCGCCACCCGCTTCGCCGAGGCCTGTGCCGCCGAGCGGCTTGACTTCCAGTGGGATCCGCTCGCCGAGCGAGCGGTGTTCTACCCTCGGCTCGTCTCGCCGTTCAGCGGCACGACCGAGCTCGAGTGGCGAACGAGCGCGGGACTCGGCGTGGTCTACGCGACCACGACGGTCCACCACCGCGAAGAGCCGCCGCGCAACGTCGCGCTGATCGACCTCGACGAGGGCTTCCGCATGTTGAGCCGCGTGGAGGCGACCGGGGTGCGGATCGGGATGCGCGTCCAGGTCGCGTTCAACGAGGGCACGCCCGTGTTCCTGCCGGCGTGACCGGCGTCGCGATCGCCGGCGTGGCGGAGTCCGAGCTCGGGGCGGTGGCGCCCGGGACGACGGCGCTCGACCTGATGGGCCAGGCGAGCGCCCGGGCGCTCGCGGACTGCGGCCTCGAGGCCAAGGACGTCGACGGGCTCTTCGCCGCCTCCGGCCAGCTGGCGATGGCGACCGTCTCGCTCGGGGAGTACCTGGGGATCCGGCCACGCCACGGCGACTCGACGAACGTCGGCGGCGCCTCGTTCGTCGCCCATCTCGCACACGCCGCCGCTGCGATCGCCACGGGTCGCTGCGAGGTCGCGCTGATCGCCTACGGGTCGACCCAGCGGCTCCTGGGCCGGGCGAGCGCCGCCATCGGCGAGCGTGACCCGTACGAGGCGCCGTTCAAGGCGCCGATGCCGGTGACCGCCTACGCGCTGGCCGCTGCGCGCCACATGCACGAGTACGCGACCTCGCCTGAGCAGCTCGCGGAGGTGGCGGTCAGCGCGCGGGCGTGGGCGGCGCGTAATCCGCTCGCCTTCGAACGCGAGCCGCTGACCGTCGAGGACGTCCTCGCCGCCCCGCGGGTGGCCGACCCGCTCGGGGTCCGCGACTGCTGCCTGGTCACCGACGGTGGAGCGGCCGCCGTGGTCGTCTCCGCCGAGCGGGCCGCCTCGCTGCGCCGGGCGCCCGTCCACGTGCTCGGGGTGGCGGAGGCGCAGTCGCATCGCCACATCGCCTCGATGCCCGATCTGACGGTGACCGCGGCCCGCGAGAGCGGCGCCCGCGCCTTCGCCGAGGCCGGGCTCACGCCGGGCGACGTCGACCTGCTCATGCTCTACGACGCCTTCACCATCACCCCGATCCTCTTCCTCGAGGACCTCGGGTTCTGCGCCAAGGGGGAGGGCGGTCCCTTCGTCGAGGGCGGCCGCACGGCGCCGGGCGGGAGCGGACCGCCGATGAACACCAACGGGGGCGGGCTCTCCTACCAGCATCCCGGCATGTACGGGCTGCTCGAGGTGGTCGAGGCGGTCCGCCAGCTGCGCGGCGAGGGCGGCGAGCGGCAGGTCCAAGGCGCCGAGGTGGCGCTCGTCCACGCCAACGGCGGGGTGCTGTCGAGCCAGTGCACCGCGCTGCTCGGCGCGCAGGCGACCACCTGACGCCTAGGCTGGATCGCTCGTGGACCCCTTCTCGCTGATCGTCGCCGGCGGGCTCGGCCTGCTGGTCGTCGTCCTCCTGCTGATCGGCTTCCTCTACCCGGGCTCGGGCGCCGAGGTCCTCGACTAGTGGCCCGCGTCCTGATCGTCGGCTGCGGTTGCCGCGGCCAGGCCCTCGCTCGCGAGCTGATCGCCGCCGGGCACGCCGTCCGCGGGACGACCCGCGACCCGGCCAAGGCCGACGCGATCGCCGCCACCGGGGCCGAGCCCTACGTCGGCGATCCGGACCGGATCGCGACGCTGATGGAGGCCCTGGCCGGGACGACGATCGTCTGCTGGCTGCTCGCGAGCGCCGCCGGGGAGAACGCGGAGCTCCACGGCGGGCGGCTGCGGATGCTGTTCGAGAAGATCGTCGACACGCCGGTTCGCGGCGTCGTCTACGAGCCGGCGGGCGAGGGGGCGGCCATCGCCCGGGCCGCCCAGGCGACGTGGCAGATCCCGCTCGAGGTCCTCACCCTCGATCCGACGGACGACGTCGCCTGGCTGGCCGGGGCGCACGCAGCGGTAGGGCGCCTGCTCACCGCCTGAACGCGCTACCATCGGAAACCCGTCAAAGCCGGTCGGAATTCCATTCACGAGACAGGAGGCCTTCTCCCGTGGCCGAATACGCGAAGGACGTGCTGGTCGACACCCAGTGGGTGCAGGACCACCTCGAGGACGACTCGATCCGCATCGTCGAGGTCGACGAGAACCCGGCGCTCTACGCCGAGGCGCACATCCCCGGTGCGATCGGGTTCGACTGGAAGACCGACCTGCAGAACCAGCTCAAGCGTGACTTTCTCGGCCCCGACGCCTTCGGGGAGCTCTTCGGCTCGAAGGGCATCGGGAGCGAGCACACGATCGTCCTCTATGGCGATCGCAACAACTGGTTCGCCGCCTACACGTACTGGTACCTCAAGTACTACGGCCACGACGCGGTCAAGCTGGTCAACGGCCCGCGCGAGAAGTGGATCTCCGAGGGGCGCCCGACGGAGACCGACGTGCCGGGGCACCCGGCGACGACGTTCGTCGCCCAGCCCGGCGACGACGCGATCCGGGCCAAGCGCGACGAGGTCTTCGCTGCGCTCGGCTCGGGCACGAAGCTCGTCGACGTGCGCTCCCCGCAGGAGTTCTCCGGCGAGCTGATCGCCATGCCGGGCTACGAGCAGGAGGGCGCCCAGCGGGCCGGCCACATCCCGGGCGCCGCCTCGGTGCCGTGGGCGCAGGCGGTGGCCGAGGACGGGACGTTCAAGTCCGCCGACCAGCTCTCAGAGCTCTACGGCGGCAAGGGCGTGACCAACGGCAACGACGTGATCGCGTACTGCCGGATCGGCGAGCGCTCCGCGCACACCTGGTTCGTGCTGCACGAGCTCCTCGGCAAGGACGCGGTCAAGAACTACGACGGTTCCTGGACCGAGTGGGGCAGCCTGGTGGACGTCCCGATCGAGAAGGGCTGACCCTCCCGGGCGGACGGGCGGCCCGATCCGGCCGCCCTCGCCCGCCCGGTCACCCGACGGAGAGCATCAAGAGCACCATGGCCGCGAGGGCGCCGAGGGCCAGCAGCGAGAGCAGCGTTCCGGCCACCCCCAGCCACATGCCGGTCCGAGCGGTGCCGCGCCCGCGGCCGGTCGGTCGGTCGCCTTCCGCCGGCCGGCTCGCCGCGCGGGCGCCGATCACCCAGGCCGCCACGCTGAGCGGGAGGGCGAAGAACGCGCCGGCGCCGAAGGTGAAGAACAGGATGCAGACCGCGATCAGGCCGAAGGTGAGCGAGGCACCCGGTCGGCCGTCCTGGGTCGGCCGGACGAAGACGGGCGGCCCGGCGGGCGACACGGACGGTCGCGGAGAGGGCAGCTCGCGCAGCGCGCGTTCGAGGTCGCGCCCGAACTTCGCGCCGCACGCCTGCCCGACGCGCTCCTCGTGCTCGTCGGGATCCAGGCGGCCGGCGACCAGGTGTTCGCGCAGGAGCTCGACCGCCTCGTCGCGGTCGGCGTCGGAGACCCGGATGTGGGGGTCGCGCAGCATCACTGGCCAAGGGTAGGCGATGGCGGCGATCACGTCGACGGATCCCGGCCGGGCGGGTCAGATCAGCGGGGCCAGCCGCTGCAGCAGGTCGGCGACGATGCGGGCCGTCGCCCCCCAGACCAGCGTGTCGGAGACCTCGTAGGTGTCCGTGCGGAACGGGACGCCCTTGCGCACCAGCCGCCGCTGCCCGTGGCCGTCGCGGAGGTCGGCCAGCCGGAGCTCGAGGACCTCGGCGACCTCCGTCGCCTGCGGCACCCACGCGAAGCCGGCCTCGATCACGCCGACGAACGGGTAGATCGCGTAGTTGGTGACGATGGTCGGGGTGGGCGGCAGCGCGCCCACCAGCCGGACGCTCGCGCGCGGCAGCCCGACCTCCTCCTGCGCCTCGCGCAGCGCGGTGGCCTCGAGGTTCGCGTCGCCGTTCTCCTGGCGACCGCCGGGAAAGGCGATCTCGCCCGGATGGGAGCGCAGGTCGTCGCGGCGCCGGGTGAAGACGGCGTGCACCGCGCCGTCCTGCGCGTCCCGGTAGAGCGGCACCAAGACCGCCGCGTCCTCGCGGCCGTGGACGGCGATCGCGGCCGCCGCCTCCGGCGTGAGCAGGAGCGGGGCGACCGCGTCGGCGAGCGGGGCGGGGCTCAGCGCCGGATCTCGACGCGCTCGTCGAAGGCGACCTCGCCCTCGAGCGTCCGGTGCACCGGGCACTTGGCGGCGATCACCTGCAGCCGCTCGATCTGCTCGGCGGTCAGGTGGTCGGGCATGACCATGACGAGCTTGAACCGGGTGACCGCGCCGCGCTCGGCGGGCGAGTACTCGCAGTCCACCTGGAGACCGGTCAGGTCCCACTGCTTGCGCTCGGCGTAGAGCTCCATCGTGATCGCCGTGCACGAGGCCAGCGAGGCGGCGAGCAGCTCCTGCGGATTGGGCCCGAGGTCCTCGCCGCCGGCGGACTCCGGCTCGTCGGCGGTGAACCGGTGCATGCGCACCTTCACGTCATGGGTGAGGTTCTGGGTGCGGCGGCGCGCCGAGGCGCGGAGAGTGGGCATGTCTAGTCCGAGTCGAGTGGGTTGAAGAGGAGCCCGGTGAGGAGCTTGGGGTAGAAGAAGGTCGACTTGGGCGGCATCGTCTCGCCCGCCGCGGCGATCTCGCGGACCTGCGCGACCGGGCTCGGGCGCATGAAGAACCCGGCGTCGTAGGCGCCGCTCTCGACGAGCTCGAGCGCCTCGGCGTCCGTGCGCGCGTACCCCAGGCCGTTCAGGTGGGAGATGTCGTTGTCGGAGAGGCCGAGCGGACCCTTGAGGATCAGCGCCTCGAGGACCGCGGTGTCGAGCCCGCGCAGCGCGGGTGCGAGGAGCCCGTCGGCGGCGTGGGGGTCGGTGAGGGTGAGGCGGAACGCGCGCTTGAAGTGGGCGTCGATGTAGCCGAGCTCGAGCGGGCCGTCGCCGTCCGGCGGCCGGAGCCGGTCGGCCTCGATCTCCTCGATCGCGAAGCGCTCGCGCAGGGTGGCGGCCAGCGCCTCCTGCCTCGTCGGGCCCAGGCCGCGGACGAGCCGGTGGCTGGGGAGGATGGTCAGACCCGGGTCCTGGAGGGCCACGAGGCACATCAGGACGAATGAGTGGGGGCCCTCGCCGCCGATCTCCTCCGCGTACACGCGGGCGGTCTCGTAGCGGTGGTGGCCGTCGGCGATCAGCAGCTCGGCATCGGCCAGGACGGCGCGGACGGTGGCGATCGACTCTGGGTCGGCGATGCGGTGAAACGTGTGCCGGGTGCCCTCGGGATCGGTCGTCTCGCCGTCGGGGCGGTCGGCGGCGGCGGCCGCGACGGCGCTCCAGGCGGCGCCGGCCGGGTCGTCGTAGAGCGCGAAGATCGGGGAGAGGTTCGCCTTCGTGGCCCGCGTGAGGCGCAGGCGGTCCTCCTTCGGGCCGGGGTGCGTCCGCTCGTGCGCGCGGATCCGGCCGGGCCCGTAGTCCTCCACCCGCACGCGCGCGAAGATGCCGTGGCGGGTCTGCGGCCGCCCGTCGGGACCCGTGTACTCCTGGGCGTGCGCCCACAGGGCCGGCTCCTCGTCCCTGACGAGGACGCCGTCCCGCTGCCACTGCGCAAAGGTGCTCGCCGCCTGCGCGTACGGATCCGGCTCCCCGTCCGGCAGGTCGATCGCCACGACGTTGTGCGGCGACCGCTCGAGCAGCGCGGCGCGCTGGCCGGCGTCGAGGACGTCGTAGGGGGGCGCGGTGAGGTCGGCGAGCGCCTCGCCGCGGCCGAGGTCGTACCTGAGCGCTCTGAAGGGCTGGACGTCGGCCACGCGGAGGCGAGCGTACAGCGCGACGTGCAGCCGCCCGTCCCCGGCACCGGAGTCCGTCCTGCGCTCGCGGAGGACAGCCGCGAGATAGGATCGCTGTCCATCGGGGCGTGGCGCAGCCTGGTAGCGCGCGTCGTTTGGGACGACGAGGTCCCCGGTTCGAACCCGGGCGCCCCGATACACGGCCCCTGTAGCTCAGCTGGATAGAGCAGCCGACTTCTAATCGGCAGGTCCCTGGTTCGAGTCCAGGTGGGGGCGCTGTGGAGCGAGAGGACTATCCGGCCGGACTCGAGGAGCCGCGGCGCTCGGCGGTCGAGCGGCTGGACACGCTGATCCGCGGCGCGGCGCGGCGCCGGACCTCGAGCCGCGCGTGGCGTCGGGGATGCTCGCGACGACGGCCGTGGCGGTGGCGCTCAGCGCCTGCGGCGGAGAGCCGGGCCAAGCAGTGCAGGACCAGGCTGAGAAGCAGACGCAGAAGCGAATCGACCGAGCGGCACGCTCGGCCAAGACGTCAGGCCGGGAAGCGGCGCTGCGAGAGGTCGACCGCCTGGAGAAGTCCGCCAAGGTCGAGCTCAAGAAGAATGGCGCTCGGCGCATCGAGG